>Ga0302253_1001446_pt1 | contig 14295 bp, 12 predicted proteins | sample AAG_RA_Trp_MG_FD_193537 | JGI IMG/M metagenome (GOLD analysis project Ga0302253, IMG submission 193537) | Enriched activated sludge microbial communities from anaerobic digester in WTTP, New Holstein, Wisconsin, United States - AAG_RA_Trp | ecosystem: Engineered > Bioreactor > Anaerobic >...
AATCGGGAATTTCTCCTGAGGCGGATCACGGTTTTAAGCCTTTATCTGTTTGGCATCCTTTCCATTCTCGCGAAGCTGGCCCGTGACCGCCAAACCGGCGTCATGGATTCGCAGGACCGGGAGCGCCTGGCCTGGTTTCTGGATGAAGCCGTGACGGCCGGAAAGGATCATGGTCGATTCCGGGATTCCCGGAGAGAAAAAGCCCTGATTGGTCAGAATCTCATTTCTTGAGGTGATTCAGGCCGGCTGTGAACGTTTCAATCCGTCACCGGAGTTCTGTTTCGAGGGGGGGCGATTTGTCATTTTTCGGTTCCCCAGAATCCCGTTCTTCCGGGCTGATCGAGCCGAAGAAGGCATATGTGTTCCGGCCTTCATCCTTGGCGCGATAAAGGGCCCGGTCAGCGTGGCGGATCAGGGTTTCCATGTCCTGTCCATCGCCTGGGTACAGAGCGATACCGATGCTTGTCGTGACAAAAATGTCGTTTTCGGCACAGGAAAAAGGTTTCTTGAAGGTCCGCAGGATTTTTCGGGCCGTGGCTTCGGCATCCTCGATTCGGCTGACCTCGGGCAACAGAACAATAAACTCGTCTCCGCCGAAGCGGGCCAGGGTATCCCCTTTACGGAGATTGCTCCGGATACGGTAGGCAACGTTTTGCAGCAGAAGATCCCCGGTGTGATGTCCTAGCGTATCATTGACGTTTTTAAAATAGTCGATGTCGAACATCATGACGGAAAACACCCTTTTCCCCCGGGCGGCGTTATCGATTTCAAGATGGAAACGATCGTAGAGTAAACGCCGGTTTGGGAGCCCCGTCAGAGGATCGTGGTAGGCGAACTGGCGGATGGTTTCTTCCGCCTCCTTGCGTGCCGTGATATCCCGGATAATGGACTGAATGATTACTTCTCCGCTTTCGAGTCTCACCGTGTCGAGGCTGATTTCCGTATCGAAAGGCTTGCCGTCCAGGCGGCAGTGGGTCCAGGTGAAAAACTGGGGTGTTCCCTGAAGGGCGCCGTTGATTTTTTCAAGGGCGGCCTGGATAGAGCGTGTGCCGTCCGGCTGCTGTTCCGGGGAAAAGCGATGTGGCGTCTGTCCGATGAACGCTTCTTTTGTACAGCCGAATAAGTTCAAGGCTTTTTTGTTACAGTCGATGAATTGATCATCGATCATCAGAGTGACGGCGTCATTGGCGGAATCAAACAGCGCCTGATACTTGGCTCTCCCATCCAGGAGATTTTTCTCGGTTGCCTTGTAATCGCTGATGTCCCGGATGGTTTCGATGGCGCCGACCACTTGTCCGGTATCATCATAGAGAGGTGACGCCATGCCCCAGAAATAGACCGGATTTTCCGATCGATGGGCCATGATGACGCCTTCTCCGTAGAGACGGGTTCCCGCCCGTTTGACTGACGTGTACCTGCCCGCGACCGCTTCCGGAGGGAGAAATACATAATCGATCAGCATGTTCCGTTTTTCTCCGTAGAAGGGGATGGCGTATGCCCGATCTGATTTCCCGATCATATCGTCCGCTTTGATTCCCGTCATATCTTCTATTGCCTGATTCCAGACAATAACCCTTCCGGTCTGGTCGATGACAAAGGTTGCATCGGGGAGAGAATTGATGACATCGGTCCATTTCTTTTGCGTTTTTTCAAGGCTTTTAACTTGGCCGATGAGCAACCTTTCTGCCAGAAGCCATGCCGATAACGAGCAAAACAGAGCCATGAAGCCGCCAAGAAGGGCCGCTTGTGAGGTTCCCGCCAGCAGGCTAAGCGCAATCCAGAGCAACAGGCTCGGTAAAAGGACAACAGATATGAGGGCAAAACGGAACGACAGATGCAGGTTCAGGAAAATTTGTTTCTTTCCGATCATTCGATGCGCCCCCGGGCTGCAGGTTATCGATCAGTCATCTCTAAGGAATAAGAAAAACCCATTCAAGGTCGTCAGCCTGACAAGCAGAATATGGGATATGTAGATTTTGCCGTACATTAACCATAATATCCGGTTTTTATTCAAGGAAAAACTGTTCGAATTCCGGCGGCAGCGATAAAAATTTAGGTTTGGCATCCCGGGCAGAAATAGGTTCCCCGGCCGCCAAGGGAACACCTTACGACCGCCGCACCGCAGCGCAGACAGGGGAGGCCGTCACGGCCGTAAACATGCAACTCGTTTTGGAAGGTTCCCTTTTGGCCGTGAAAATCTCGCCAGTCGGAAATGCTGGTGCCCCGGCAGTGTACGGCCTTGTTTAATACGTCATCGGTTGCGGACAAGAGGCACTGCCATTGTCGGCCGTCGAGTGAACAGACCGGGCGCATGGGAGCAATTCCGGCCAGATGGAGAATTTCACAGGCGTAGATGTTGCCAATACCGGCGATCATCGTCTGATCCAGCAGAAAGGATTTGATCGGGCCCTTCCGGTTTTTGCCCCGATCACTCAGGCAGGCTGGGTCCAGATGTGGAAACGGTTCAGGTCCGCATTGGGCCGGAAAGGTCCGTTCCCAGGTGAGGGTCATGAAGCGCCGCGGATCGATGAAAAAAATCCGGCCCCGAGGAAAGGTCATAATAAATCGGGTATATTTCGGAGGTTCTCCGTTTTCTTTTTGCCACAGAAGCCGTCCCGTCATACGGAGATGAACGGTCAGGACGCGGCCGTCATCGAAAAACAAAAGCAGATTCTTACCCCGGCGCCTGACGGATGTGACCTTATGCTGCTCCAGCTCTTCGAAATGGTATAGTTTTTCGTCCAGAGATTGGGTCTTAATCAGGGTTTTGCCGACGATGGTTTTTCCAAGCTGGCGACATAAGGTTTCCACTTCCGGCAGTTCGGGCATTTTTTTCTCCTCCATGAAGCGGTCCGTGGCTACGGACTAAGCCTATTTTATTCAGGAATTATTTCTTTCACCCTGGGTGAAAAATATTGCAATTTTGACGGTTATTGGGTAGATGAGATAGCGACATTTGAGCGATTTGTCAAAGTCATAAAACATAGCCCTTTATAGCGGGAGGATAAGAATGCGACTGATACCCCGGGAGGAGAAATTCTTCGACCTCTTTGACGAACTGGCGGAAAAAATCGAGGAGGGCGTTAAGGCATTCCTGGAAATGCTGAACAATTACGATAGTTTCGATTCGCACCTCGCCCGGCTGAAAAGCATCGAACACGAAGCGGACATCATCACCCACACGACCTACGAGAAGATGCACAAGACCTTCCTGACACCCCTGGATCGGGAGGATATCTATGCGCTGGTCAACAAAATGGACAGCATTCTCGACATGACGGAAGCCACGGCAGTCCGGATGTCCCTGTTCCATATTAAGACGCCCCGTCCGGAAATTATCGAACAGGCCGTGCTTCTGGCGGAAGCGACTAAGAAAGTCAAGATTTTGGTCCATGGTCTGCGGGACATGAAAAACGCACCTCAGGTGCTGGAGGCCTGTGTAGAAATTAACACGATTGAAAATCTGGGCGACGCCCTCCTGCGGAATGTCATGGCCAAGCTCTTCGAACAGGAAAATGACCCGATCGAACTGATCAAATGGAAGGACATCTTCGAACGCTTCGAAGAAGCCCTGGATGTATGTGAAGACGTGTCCAACATTGCCGAGGGTATTGTCCTGAAAAATGGTTGATTCACTCTATTTCGTGATCTTTCTGGTCCTTGTGGCCCTGGTCTTTGATTTTTTAAATGGCTTTCACGATTCGGCGAACGCCATTTCAACTATCGTGTCAACTCAGGTGCTGCCGGCAAAATACGCTGTCCTGTGGGCGGCGTTTTTTGATTTTATGGCCGTTTTTTTTGTCGGCGTCAAGGTGGCCAATACGGTCGGCACCGGCATCATAGATCCAAAGATCGTCAATGATCTCGTGATATTATCAGCTTTGGGCGGCGCCATTGCCTGGAATATCATCACCTGGTATTTCGGCCTGCCCAGCAGTTCCTCCCATGCCCTAATCGGGGGGCTGATCGGCGCGGGAGTTGTCAAGGCCGGCTTCGGTATTCTGGTTTGGAAAGGGATAACCAAAGTAACCCTCTTTATTGTCCTGTCGCCGGCAATTGGTCTGGTTCTCGGTCTTTTAATGATGGTCATTGTCCTGAACCTGAACCGCCATTCCTCGGTATCCCACTCCACGCATATCTTCAGGAAACTCCAGCTGCTTTCCGCCGCTGTTTACAGCATGGGCCACGGCGGGAACGACGCCCAGAAGACCATGGGCATCATCGCCATCATTCTGTACAGTCACGGCATGCTGGGACCGACCTTTTATATTCCGATGTGGATCGTGGTAACCTGCTATGCGGTCATTTCGCTGGGGATCATGTCCGGCGGCTGGCGCATCGTCAAGACCATGGGCACCAAGATTACCAAACTGCAGCCCATGGGTGGTTTCTGCGCTGAAACCGCGGCCGCCATATCCATTATCGGGGCGTCTCTGGCGGGAATTCCCGTCAGCACCACCCATACCATTACCGGAGCGATTGTTGGGGTCGGGGCGACAAAACGACTGACCGCCGTCCGCTGGGGCGTCGCCGGGAATATTATCTGGGCCTGGATTCTGACGATTCCCATGTCGGCCCTGATGTCGGCGATTCTTTATCTCTGCCTGGAGATCTTTTTCTAAAGGACGGTTTCTCTCGATTTCTTGCGGGGAGTCGTGTTTATGACGCTCAAAGTAAAAACGCTAATCATTGTTGTCGTGACTTTTGTCTGTTTAGCCATCGGGACGCTGACCGGCGCCTGGTTTTTCCTGTATAAAAATCTCACGGATACGGAAGCCCAGCTCACCCGTCAGGATGTCTTGCGGGGGTTGATCATTCTGCAGAACGAACTTTCCATTCTGGCGACCGTAACAGGAGATTATGCGGGCTGGGATGATACGTACGCCTTCGTCCGTGACGGGAATCAAACCTATATTGAGTCAAATCTTGTGGAATCCACCTTTGCGAAACAACGGCTCAATATGCTTATTATTATCAACGCCGGAGGCAAGATCATCTACGGAACGGGTTTTGATCTGGGAACAAATCGGATAACACCCCTTTCGCATGCCGTTCGGCAGTACTTACATCCCGGTTGCCCGTTTTTAACCCATGCGGATACGGAAAGTGTACTGACGGGTCTCCTCGCATTACCCGAGGGTCCCATGATGTTTTCCTCACGGCCGATTCTGACCAGTAATTACCGCGGACCGATCCGGGGCACCATGATTATGGGTCGCTATCTGGATGCCGCGGAAAGTGAACGTCTGGCGGAACTGGCGCGTCTGGAACTCCTTTATCAGCCTCTTGCCCCGCAAATGTATCCCCGTCACAAAGATCAAGTCGTTGGCTTTGCAATATCCGAGACAAAGATCAATCTTGAACCCTTGAGTACGGACATCATTCAGGGATCCGCGGTATTAAACGATATCTTCGGGCGGCCGGTCCTGAAACTGGTCGTCAAGCAGCCAAGGGTGTTGTTTAAGCAGGGACTAAACTCTCTGACGTTTTTAGTTCTTTGTGGCGTTTTAACGACGTTTGCCTTTGGCGGCATCGTTTTCCTGCTCCTGGAAAAACTGGTTTTGCGCCGCCTGCACAGGATGTCCGACGAGGTGGATCATATCGGCCTATCCGGAGACTCCCTGCATCGCGTTTCCATTTCGGGTCGGGACGAACTGACCAAGTTGGCGGAGAATATCAACCGCATGATCGAAACCATCGAGGCTTCCCGGGAGGTGATCCGGGCGGAATCCGACCGTTATCGGGCGGTGGTGGAAGATCAAACGGAATTGATCTGCCGTTTTGATCAGCAGGGAAAACTGACCTTTGCGAACGGCGCGCTCGGGCGCTATCTTGATCAGTCGACAGACCATCTCCTGGGCCGGAGCTTCTTCGATATATTTCCCTGGGATCATCTCGATGAGGTCAAGCAAGAATTTTCCGCAATCGACGGACTTCAACCGGTCAGAATGTTCGATGCGAAAATGGTTTTTCCCGAAAACAGGGTGCAGTGCAGCCGCTGGACGCTCCGGGCCATTTTGGCCGAACATGGCGGCATCAAGGAATATCAGGCCGTGGGCCGCAACATTACGGCTCGGGTGCAGGCGGAAATGGAAAAGAAAGCCATGGAGGAACAGTTCTTCCAAGCGCAGAAAATGGAGGCCATCGGAACTCTGGCGGGAGGAATCGCCCATGATTTCAATAATATCCTTATGGGTATCGGGGGATATGTCTCTTTGATGCTTTATGACATCGGCCGAGATCATCCCCATTACAATAAATTAAAGGCCATTGAAGAGCAGGTAAAAAGCGCCGCAACTCTCACGCGAGATCTGCTTGGGTTTGCCCGGGGCGGTGCCTACGAAATCAGACCGACCGACCTGAACCAAACCCTGGAACGCACGGCTTCCGTTTTTTGCCGAACGCGAAAAGAGATCGCTGTCCATTACCGATTTGAAGAAAACCTCTGGACTGTGGAGGCCGATCACAGCCAGATGGAGCAGGTTTTTCTGAATCTGTTCGTCAATGCCGCCCAAGCCATGCCGGCCGGGGGGAATTTGTATCTGGAAACAAAGAATGTCGATGTATCGGAAATCCAGAGTGGCTTTATGAAAATTCCCGCCGGTCCCTATGTACAGGTTTCCATTACGGATGAAGGCGTCGGAATGGACGAGGAAACGAAAGAGAGGATTTTCGAGCCCTTCTTTACGACCAAAGACCGGGAAAAGCGAGGTTCCGGTCTGGGGTTGGCGTCGGTTTACGGCATTGTGAAGAATCACCGGGGCATGATCAATGTCTATACGGAAAGGGGCGTCGGGACGACCTTCCGTATCTATCTGCCCGCCGTGAATACGGTTCTGTCCTCGATGCCCGAGTTGGAGAAGGGCAATCAGCATTTATTCAAGGGCACCGAGGGTATACTGGTTGTGGAAGACGAAGATTTGATGATGGATGTGACGCTTAAGATGCTGAACGTTCTGGGATACCGGACCTTTTCCGCTGCCAACGGCGCCGATGCCCTGGATACCTACCGTGATAAACAGAATCAGATCGACCTGGTGATGCTGGACATGATCATGCCGGGCATGAGCGGGGAGGAAACCTTCCGGAAACTCAAGGAGATCCGGCCCGACATCAAGGTCATCCTGGCCAGCGGCTATAGTCTGAACGAGCAGGCGACACGGATCATGGAAAACGGGTGCCGCGCTTTTCTACAGAAACCTTACAATACGGGGGAACTCTCCCGGACGATTCGGAATGTCCTGGATCAGCTATTCTGATTTCAAATCGATGTCTTTTATTCAGGATTTTCCCGTGTAGAAGGTTCCGTGACGCGACCGCCTTTTCGGATTCCGGTGACGGCTGTGACGGATTTCTCAGGAATAAGCAGACTTTCCGGGGTGATTTGAACCCCGATTTCCCGCATATTAAGCGCCCTGTATATTAGCTGCTGGTTTTCCAGGGCCAGGTCGCCGTAACCGGCGGAGTAGCGCTTTTCCAGCAGGACCTTTCCTTCCCGGAGAATCTCCCGGCGGGTGTAATCCATGAGCCAGTCCAGTGCGCCGTCCGCCATTTCGCCGGCTGCGGCGTCGAAGACCACCGCACGGGTGATGTGATCCGTTGCCATATCTGTCCGGATGGCCGCCATGATAGATTCCCCCGCCGTGGCGCCCATGACCAGCACCTCATCGCAGCCGTGCAGAAAAGCGGCGAGGTTCGTGCTCTCCAAACGGAGAGCTTCGCCCAGAACGACAAAGCCAACTCCGCGGTCGCAAATCGGCAGCCGGATCATTAGGCCCTGCAGGTGAATCAAGGCCAGGGCCTCGTCGATATAGCGGTCAATCAATTGTGCCTGTTGGGGAGTAAGTCGGGTGATTTCACGGCGGTAGCCCAGGCGCTGGTAGATTTTCTCGATTGGTGGCGCGATCCTGATGGTGTGGAACACCATACCGTCCCTTCCTTTTGATCGACAAAGCCGACCCGCAACCGATATCTGACCGTTGCAGGTCGGATCGGTGTTGATTATCAGGCGTCTTGGGCCTGCTTTTTCATGATGTGCTTCATCAAGCCGCCGTCGGCGATGAGTTCCTGCATGAAGGGGGGGATGGGGGTAATCGCAAGCGCTTCTTCTTCTGCACCGGCGATGGTGATGACACCGGCGTCGCCGTCCACGGTGACCACCGTCCCCTCCTTTACCCGGTCGAAAAGTTCTTTCGATTCGAAGATGGGAAGCCCCATGTTGAAGGCGTTCCGGTAGAAGATACGGGCGAAGCTCTTCGCGATGACGCAGGATACCCCGGCGGCCTTGATGGCGATGGGGGCGTGTTCCCGGGAGGAACCGCAGCCGAAGTTTTCACCGCCGACGATGATATCCCCGGCCTTGACCTTTTGCGGAAACGACGGGTCCGCGTCCTCCATGCAGTGGGATGCAAGGACCGCGTGATCCGTTGTATTCAGATAACGGGCCGGAATGATCGCGTCCGTATCGATATTATCGCCGAATTTCCAAATTTTGCCCTGAAATTTCATATATTCTTCCTTAAGAATCGTTTTGTCATTCTGAGGAGCGTGAGCGATGAAGAATCTTTTTAATATCAAATTCTTCGCATGCGCTCGGATGACATCTTGATGTTGACAACAAACCCGCCACCAGCGATAGACAGGTTATTTCAATTCATCCGGGCCCGCAAGTCTCCCCATGACGGCGGAGGCGGCTGCGACGGCCGGATTGGACAGGTACACCTCGCTGCCGGGATGCCCCATACGGCCGACGAAGTTCCGGTTTGTCGTTGCCACAGCCCGCTCACCCTGGGCCAGGATGCCCATGTGACCGCCCAGACAGGGGCCGCAGGTGGGGGGGCTGATGATGGCGTTGGCGTCCATGAAGATGTTCATGAGGCCCTCATCCATGGCCATGCGGTACACTTCGGGTGTCGCCGGGATGATCAGGAGCCGCACATGGGGAGCAGATTTCCGTCCCTTAAGTACCTGGGCCGCAACCCGCAAGTCTTCGATGCGACCGTTCGTACAGGAACCGATGACAGCCTGATCGATCCGGACATCGCCGACATCGCTGATGCCCTTGGTATTCGACGGCAGATGGGGGAAGGCCACCTGGGGTTCGATTTTGCTGCAGTCGATTTCAATCGTTTCGCAGTATGACGCATCCGCGTCGGACGCGTATTCCGTCCAGGATCGCTTTGCCCGGGTTTTCACATAGGCCCGGGTGATATCGTCGCAGGGGAAAATACCATTTTTCGCTCCCGCCTCGATGGCCATGTTGGCCATGGACATCCGATCCGCCATGCCGAGCGTTGCGATCGTTTCGCCTGTCATTTCCATAGCTTTGTAAAGGGCGCCGTCCACGCCGATTTTACCGATAATAAAAAGGATCAGGTCTTTTCCGGATACCCAGGGGTTAAGCTTCCCATACAGTACGAATTTGATCGATTCAGGTACCTTGAACCAGACCTCGCCGGTCAGCATCGCCGCCGCCAGATCCGTGCTTCCCACACCGGTGGCGAAGGCCCCCAGGGCGCCGTAGGTGCAGGTATGACTGTCGGCGCCGATCACCAGATCACCAGGGAGCACGATCCCCTTCTCCGGTAAAAGCGCATGCTCGACACCTACCTCGCCCCCTTCGTAGTAATGGGTGAGCTCCTGAGATCGGGCGAATTCACGAACGAATTTACACTGTTGGGCCGAACTGATGTCTTTGTTCGGCGTAAAATGATCGGGAATCAGCACCACCTTATCCTTATCGAAAACCTTTATCCCCGCCGCCTTCACAAATTCCTCGATGGCGATGGGAGCCGTAATATCGTTTCCCAGAGCGATGTCCACCCTGGCATTGATCAGCAACCCCGGATGCACTTCCGCAAGACCGGCGTGCGCCGCGAGGATCTTTTCTGTAATGGTCATACCCACGGTATTTCTCCTAATTTCTATTTACCTTCCAATACGTACCGGGCGATCAGGTCGCCCACGTCGCTGGTGCCCATGCCCATCTTACCGGCTTCCAGGGATTTAAAATCCTGCTTGATGGCCTTTTGTACGGCCTCCTCGATCAACTTGGCACCCTTCTCCTCGCCAAGACAGTCCAGCAACATGGCCCCTGCCGTGATGGCCGCCAGGGGATTGATGACGTTTTTTCCCGTATATTTCGGGGCGGAGCCGCCGATGGGTTCGAACATGGACGTCCCTTCGGGGTTGATGTTTCCGCCGCAGGCGATACCCATGCCGCCCTGGATCATGGCGCCCAGGTCGGTGATGATGTCGCCGAACATGTTGTCCGTCACAATAACGTCGAACCACTCGGGGTTCTTTACCATCCACATGCAGGTGGCGTCTACGTGGGCGTAGTCTGTCTTGATACCGGGGTATTCCGGGGCGATCTCGTAAAAGGTTCGCTCCCAGAGGTCAAAGGCGTAGGTGAGGACGTTCGTCTTGCCGCAGAGGGTCAACTTATTGTCCTTGTTGCGTTTTTTTGTGTATTCAAAGGCGTAGCGCAGACAGCGTTCGACACCCTTGCGTGTATTGATCGATTCCTGGACCGCCACCTCGTCTTTCGTACCCTTCTTCAGGCAGCCACCCGCACCGGCGTAAAGCCCTTCCGTGTTTTCCCGGACGACGACGAAGTCGATCTCCTTGGGACCCTTGTTTTTGAGCGGTGTATCGACGCCCTCGTAGAGTTTCACCGGGCGCAGGTTGATGTACTGGTCCAGTTCGAACCGGGTCCGCAGGAGGATGCCCTTTTCCAGGATGCCGGGTTTCACGTCGGGATGACCGATGGCGCCCAGGAAGATGACCTTGAACTGGCGCAGTTCGTCGAGCACACTGTCCGGGAGAATTTCCCCCGTTCTTTTATAGCGCTCGCCGCCGATATCGTAATGGGTGTAACGCAGGATGAAGCCCAGCGCCTTTGCCGCCGCATCAAGAACTTTGATTCCTTCCGCAACAACTTCCGGCCCGGTTCCGTCTCCCGGCATGACCGCAACATTGTATTCCTTACCCATATGACAACCTCCTTGTGTGTTTTTTTAGGATTTTCCGAAACAAAACAGGGCATTTCACCGCCCCGACGGGAAAAAGAGGAATTTATCTTTTTCAGAGAAAAGGTTGAATGTCAACGGAAAATCGCTCGTCAACCGGTCATTTTTCTCTGGAGGATGGCCAGAATGTCTTCCGGAATGTCCTTGGCCTTCATCCGCTCCGGATTCGAGGAATCGATGCAGATGCGTTTTTCCATACCTTCCGCCAGCACTGCATCGTCTTCAATCCGGATGATCCGGGTTTTCAGGGTGACGGTTTTCTTCCCCAAGTCCTCGATTTCGGAGACGATGCGGATTTTGTCCAGATAACGGCCCGGCTTAAGGTAATGACATCGGGTTTCCACCAGACCGAACTGTAGTTGCCGGGATTGCCAGAGGAACTTCATGTTAAGCCCGAGGTCATCGAACATCATATGGTTTGTGGCGTCTATCCACTCGTAATAGCGGGGATAGTAGACAATCCCCGCCGAATCCAGGTCGCCCCAGCCGATTTGTCGCTCCTTCCAGAATCGATACATCTACTCGATTTCCACCTCTTTAATATCTTTCTTCAACCACTCCAGACGGTTCAGGGCATTGATATAAGCTTTCGCCGACGCCACGATCACGTCGGGATGAGCCCCATGGCCGATAACGGAACGGTTGTTATAGCGCAACTGGACCGTTACCTCTCCCTGAGCGTCGGTGCCGCCGGTGATGGCGTTGACGGCGTACTTGAGAAGTGGGTAATTGGTCTGTGTAATTTTTCGGATGACGGTGAACGTTGCGTCCACGGGGCCGATACCAAAGCCCGCTTCCTGGAACATTTCGCCGTCGATCGACATCCGCATCGTGGCCGTCGGAAGGGCGACACTACCGGAAACAACATTCAAGTAATCCAGCTTGTATTTGTCCTCGGCACGGAAAAGCTGTTCGTAAACGATCGCCTCGAGGTCTTCGTCGAAGACTTCCTTCTTCACGTCCGCCAGATCCTTGACCTTTGCGGTGACCCGGTTCAACTGGTCACTGGTCAGGTTGAAACCCATGTTCTTTAAATGCTCGCTGACCGCATGACGTCCCGAATGCTTGCCCAGGACGATGTTGCTGTCGGAGATGCCGACGGACTGGGGCGTCATGATTTCGTAGGTGATCTTCTCCTTGAGAAGACCATCCTGGTGAATTCCTGATTCATGGGCGAAGGCGTTGGCCCCGACGATGGCCTTGTTCGGTTGGACCGCCACACCTGTGATCTGGGTCAAAAGCCGCGACGTCTGGTAGATGTAGGGGGTCTTGATGTTCGTCTTCAGACCGAAGAAATCCTTCCGGGTCGCCAGGGCCATGACCAGTTCTTCCATGGCGGCGTTGCCGGCCCGCTCACCGATGCCGTTGATGGTGCATTCCACCTGGCGTGCGCCCGCGCGGATGGCCGCCAGGGAATTGGCCACCGCGAGCCCCAGATCATTATGACAGTGGACGGCAATCACGGCATGGCGAATGTTTTTCACATGGTCGAAAAGATAGGTGATCAGAGCGCCAAACTCCTCGGGAATGGCATAGCCCACCGTATCGGGGATATTAACTGTCTTGGCCCCTTCGGCGATAACGGCTTCGACCATTTCGCAGAGGTAATCCCGGTCGGAACGGGTTGCATCCATAGGGGAGAATTCGACGTTGGTCGTATAACCGCAAGCGTGCCTTACCGCTTCCCTGGCTTCCTGAAGAACCTGCTTCCGTGACTTCTTCAACTGATATTTCAGGTGAATGTCCGACGAGGAAATGAAGGTATGAATCCGAGGGGTGGTTGCGTCCTTGATGGCTTCCCAGCACCGGTCGATATCGGGGAGGTTTGTTCGTGCCAGCCCCGCGATCTGGGATCCGTGTATTTCACGGGCAATCCGTTGCACCGAAGCGAAATCTCCTTCGGAGGCAACGGGGAAGCCGGCTTCGATGATATCAACGCCCAGCTTTTCCAACTGCTTGGCCAAACGGAGCTTTTCGTCCGGGTTCATACTGCATCCGGGAGATTGTTCGCCGTCTCTCAAGGTTGTATCAAAAATAAATACGGTGTCATTTTTCTTATTCATAAAGTCTCCTTTCTTGGGAAACAAAAAAGGCCATGGGGCGGTCCGCCCATGGCCTTTAGGTTTATCTGTCTGTCTTTCCTACTGATCACCTAAAAACGACGGGCGGCGGATATGGCACAATAAGCGCAGCAAGCCCAGGCTAAGCAGCAGCGAAAGGCGGGTTATTTTGATCTGTACCATACCGAAGGTCATCTTCATGGTGCTCCTGTAAAAAAGTCGGCCCAAAAATAAATCAAACCGGGCGTTATGTCAAGCATTTTATGGCATTCCGTCCGCCTGGAGTGTTTCATTGAGGATATATTGCACCGGAAGTATGACAGGAGGTCCGCTTTCCCTCCCAGATGAGAAAATTTTACAACAACACAATATATAGCAAAAAAAAGCTTGACCATCCCTATATGTTGTGTTAATGGGAAACCATATTTGATAAAGAAAGTGTAGATTGCTCATTGTAATTCATCCGTTGGTTCCTGTGATTCCTTGACGTGCTGAAGAAAAGTTTACGAAGGCTCTTCAGTCAATCGCTTTTCCGGAGAGTCTGTTTTGGAGCGAAAAGAAAAGGTTTGGAACGCGTAAACGGTTAACTTAACAGCAAACAAGGGGCTCTGTCGAACGATGACAGGGCCCCGTTTTTTTTAGATCTTTCTGAGCCGACAGGCAAAATTGCGCATCAGGGCCGGATACCCGGTGACGGGATCGGTGGGCTGGTTTTTTGCGAGGACATTTTCATTGTGAGTCCCCTCCCAGCCATGAATGATACCAAGTACACCAGGCTTGATGTCCTCGGTAAGACACGCTTTCAGCCGGATTTTTTTCTCCGGCGTTTCGACATATACCTCTTCTCCGTTACCAATCCCAAGGGGTGAGGCGTCCCGGGGATTGACTTCCACCTGGGGATCGGGCTCCATCCGCCTGATTTCCTGAATGTTTTTGAATTGCCATCCGGCGTAGTAGGGGCTTCTTATGCCCGTAACCGCCGTCAGGGGATATTCCCGGGTCAGCTCGGGGACACAAACTGGGTCTTGAGGGCCTGCAACAAAGGTCGGAAAGGGTTCGTAACCGGCATCCCGCAAGGTCTCGGAGTAGATTTCGATTTTACCGGAAGGGGTGCGGATTTTTCCGGTCATGTCAAAAGCCCGTTCACCGAACCACATGCCGGAAGGATGTTCCTCCTCCAGTTGCTGCCGCGTGATGCCGCTTGG
>Ga0302253_1001448_pt1 | contig 14247 bp, 14 predicted proteins | sample AAG_RA_Trp_MG_FD_193537 | JGI IMG/M metagenome (GOLD analysis project Ga0302253, IMG submission 193537) | Enriched activated sludge microbial communities from anaerobic digester in WTTP, New Holstein, Wisconsin, United States - AAG_RA_Trp | ecosystem: Engineered > Bioreactor > Anaerobic >...
TGTTCCTGGCACGGATACAAATTAGATAACATTCTTTTCACCTCTATTTTCGTTGCAGAACATTCGTTGAATATTACCCGGTATCGGTCTGCCGGGAAAAACACTGGTCAGGAATATTCCCACCCATCAAGGCCGTCTCCAGCCTGCTTGTCTTTTCGTGAAGTCTTTGAAAAATTTTCACCAGATTCATGCATCATTCCTCCCTCACCCCCACCACCAGCCCGATCCCTCCCGCGATCCGCTGCTGTAACTGTGCCATACCTGCCTGTTTTTCTCCGATGTCCGACAGGTCATAAGACCTGGAGGAGGAGAAGATTCCAAGGGAATCTTCGACAGAAAAGTGTGGGGAAAATGGGGGGTTAATGGCTGCGTTTTCGCGAAATGTCGAACGTCATCTGACGTGAGACACGAGAAGACGACAGTCTTCGAGTTCTGGTTGCCGGGATTGGAAATGAGGGGAATCCGGGGCCAAATTGCGATTGGATTGGATCATCCCCCCCGGCCCTCGCACGGACTGGCGGTGCCCGTCCCATCTCCCCATACCTCCCTGACAAAAATGATAATGTAATGATACGTCGCGTATGATTTGTAGGAAAAGGAGGAGATACGGTCATGATGGACGAGAAGGTTGCATCCCAAAAAGGGATGATGAACATTGTTGTACTGAACGGGAGTCCCAAGGGGGATTACAGCGTCACGATGCAGTATGTTGCGTACGTGAAGAAAAAATTCCCGGAACATACGTATGAACAATTTAATGTTGCACAGGATATCCGGAAGATCGAGAAGGATACCGCTGCGTGGAATGCGATTCTTCACAGTGTCCGGTCGGCAGACCTTGTCCTCTTCGCATTCCCGCTCTATTACCTGGTCGTCCCCTCCCAGTACAAGCGGTTTATCGAACTCATCTTCGAGAGGAATGCACAAGACGTATTTGCCGGGACCTATGCTGCATCGCTCTCGACCTCCATCCATTTCTTCGACCAGATCGCCCATGCCTACATCCATGCGATCAGCGATGATCTCGGGATGAAGTATCTCGGGTTCTATTCCGCGGCCATGGACGATCTCCTGCAGGAAGAAGAACAGAAACGCCTGCAACAATTCGCCTCCCTCCTCATCACCGCAGTGCAGGAGAAGATCCCTGTCCAGCGGGAGAATGCCCCGCTTGCCTGGCCAGGACTTGCCTATTCCCCGGGCGCACCGGCCCTGTCCCTTGACCCAGAAACAAAAAAGATTGTCATCCTCACGGATGAAGACGGCAGTTCACAAAACCTTTCCGCAATGACCGCCCGGCTCACAAAAACCTTCTCCGGCTCTGTCGAGACGATCAACCTCCATGATGTGAACATAAAAGGAGGGTGCCTCGGGTGCTGCCAGTGCGGGTACGACAACACCTGTGTCTACACAGACGGGTACACTGACTTTTATATGAATAAACTGGTGCCTGCGGACATCATTATCCTTGCCGGATCGGTTCACGACCGGTACCTCTCGTCGACATGGAAACAGTTCTTTGACCGGAGTTTCTTCATGGGGCATATCCCGAGCCTGAAAGACAAGCAGATTGGCTTTGTGATCGCCGGTCCCCTGCACCAGATCCCCTGCCTGAAGGAGGCACTTGTGGCATGGGCAGACAATGCCGGATGCCATGCTCATTTTGTGACGGACGAAGTTGCGGATTCCGGGGAGCTCGATTCCCTGCTCGATGCAATGGCACAACGGCTCATTGAGTGTACCAAAATCACTTATATTCCTCCCCAGACATTCTACGCGGTCGGCGGCCACAAGATCTTCCGGGATTCAGTGTATGGAGGAATGAGGTTTGTCTTCCAGGCCGATTACCGGTATTACTGCAGGCACGGGTTGTTGGATTTCCCGCAGGCCAACCTGAAGACCCGGCTCGTGAATGCCCTCTTCATGCCCCTGACAAAAATCCCCTGGTTCCGGAAAAAAGTGTTCGGTGAGATGAAATATCACATGATAAAACAGTTCGAACCGGTCCTGAAGAATGCGTGAGGAAAAAAATTTTTGAGTTTTTTTTGCTGGACGATAAAATGGTATACCGAAGGATCGGCTCGTAGAGAGATCCCCGCACCTCCGGGCAGGGCTGAGGTAACGACCCTTCCCGCTATCCGGGACAAAATGCGAACAGAGCGGGGCTTCGGGTGCGGGGACACGCCCCGGATGATGAAAAAGGAAAAAATTGCCTTACCCTCGTAAAAAAGACAGCAGGATTCACCATCAGCGGGGACCGGCTCAGCCGTACCGGGGCACATGGTGCAACGCTCATCTCCTTTACGAAAAAACCCTGAACTGGAACTACAGCCAGGTCTTTTTTTCACCCGTAAAAACGACCGGAATTATGCATACTTTCATCGTTCCGGGCGGGCATTAATATCCCATGACAAACGATTACCTCCGCACCATGATACTGTTCATGGCCGTCTTCATCCTTCTCGCATGCGCCGGGTGCACATCCCCTGCCCCGTCCTCTCCGGTGCCGGCACCATCCCCGGTTCCCAGCCCCGGCCATTCAACGGTTTCACCGGCCGAAATGGCTTTGCAACCGGCGGATCTTCCAGGGAATTTCACCCTGCTGGAAGAAGGCGAAAGGAATGCTTCTCAGATGCGGAACTGGGCAATCGATCACGGCTGGAAACGCGGGTATATTACCCACTATGTGAAAAACGAAGGGAATGTGCCAGAGGGAACCGTCTTTGAACAGGTCATCTCCGTGTACGATGCTGACAATATCATACTCGTCGTCGCCGATACGGTAAACACCTGGAAAAGCTGGCCGGCCGAAGACAGCAATGTTACTGTTGAAGAGATTCCCCTCCAGACCATCGGGGATTTCAGCCGTGCGATGAAAACCTCCGACCGAAGCGATAATTCCCAAATGTACATGATTGCCTTTGTGAAAGACGACGTGTTCGAACAGTTCCAGACAAACGGGACCAAAACAGATTTCGAGACGCTCCGGCAGATGGCGGTTACTGCAGCTGCGAAGATCCGGTAATTTTTCCTTTTTTTCCCGACCGTGACCAGGGTGACGGCGGATGTTCATTGGATGGCGTTTGCGGGTATGCGAAAAATGCATACGTTTTTTCCGCCGGCCCGGTTGCGCCAGGGGGTGCTGGTAAGAGGGGCACTGGAGCCGGCGCTTGTTGCCGCTACGATTTCGGACCGCGGGTCACGTGGCCGCCGGCCGCCCGGATGGTGGTCTCGATTGTTGTCAGCAGTTCTTCATCATGGAGTGCAAAATCCAGGAGCTCGAACCGGTTCACGAGCTTGATGGGTTTTAAGATGACCAGCGGTTTTACTCCCGCAGTCTCCCCGCTGTAATCCGCCGGGACGGTTGTTATCGAATCATCCGGCCAGATTGCAATATTCCCGTACCCTGCCTCGTCCCAGAGTTTCCTGACAATATCCTGCGTGATCATGGAAAAGTTCCCTGTAGTGTAATTACATGAATGAGGGTTCCAGGACACTTAAGCCCATAGGCCGGCTACCGGCAAGAATGCTGCCGGCAATCGCTAAGCAGACGATGAAGAGCACGAGGCGGGCGGGGATTGTTCTGACTTTTTATTCACCAGCGGGAACGTTACATTCTGTCAGCCGTGTTTCCCGGTATTGACGGGGGGAGGGAACCCCTGCCACAGGATACGGAAAAAGGTAAGCCCTGAAAAAACCAGTGTCTGGTTACCATGCCGGAACGGAAGAAATGCGATCACTGCGGCAAAGACGCTATCGGGTTCCAGGGATTCGGGTGCGGCGCTGCATTTGTCTGTGCCGATCATGCAGACCCCCCGCTTCTTGAACTGAAACCCGGGCAGAGAAAAATATCCGGGGACTGTGTTTTCGAACGGTACGAGTAAGCGATCCCGGGCCCGCGGGTCACGGAACGAGGGAAAAACCCGGGTGTTCACAGCAACCCGCATCATAAGAGCCGTTCTGGCCGGGATACAAAAAATTGGCAAAATGGTTATCCCGGATGAATAAACGGAAGACCGTTTGGAGTCCCTGTGAGATCCGCAGCCCCCTCACTTCCGGTCAGTATTGAAAAGGCGGGGTCCTTTCGATCCACCCCACCCGAGTGATTGCCACGAAAATACCGGCACCATCCCCCCTCCATGATCGGGAGGGGCGGATAAGGATCCTTTGGAAGGGGCCCGGATCCGCAGCACAGCCGGACTGAGGAGTGATCTGCCTTTGATTATTTCCGTTTCCAGGAATGAAGAACCCCAATGAGAGCAAATGCGATAATGGCTATTGCTGCCGGAACAGATGCTGATGTTGTTCGAGGAGATGCGGGAGGAGGTACTGTCTGATTGGAATACTCATACAATGAGACCTGCGAAGGCGATATATTCCTCTCAACAAGAGTAAAGGGATACTGAATGATACCATTTTGCCCGATAGAGACCGTGTATTCCCCCACAAGGGCAGCAGACTGAATTGTCGTGCCATTTTTCAGGACTTTTTTAAACTGAGTAGTATTTACAAAAAACGACCACGTGTTTTCTCCATCGTGCCCTGGGAAAACCTGTGCAGAGCCGGAATAGGTGGGTGGCAGAAGGTCCGGACTGCCCGTCAGAAACTGTGATTGATACGCACCGTAAATTATGTCGTAACCTGCCGGATAGTTCGTTGTTCCGGATACAAGAAATGAGTCTCCAACTGAATATGTGCCAGCCGGAAGAGAGGAAACAGAAATCCAGTACGGTGCCTGGACCATCGATCTGTTAGTTGCCAATATTCCTGATTCCGCAGCTAAGGGGTTTTCAGTCATCGCTGCGACAGGAACTACAACGAGAATAAGAGTAATGACAAGAAATAGTTCACAATATTTCCATACCTTCATTGGTTAACTCCTTTTATCGTTTTTTTTTCATTCCTTGATCTGTTCGGATACAGAACGATGTCTTCCATGCCATTATATTGTATTGTCAGAATAATAATTCTTTATCAAATAAAGAGGAGGAGATGTTATCCATCCGGATAACAATATCCTTGTTTCATTCCCAGTACCTACGGAGTATCCAGGGTAACCCGTGTCGGATTCGGATTGAACCACACATTGAAAAGTCCGCTCCACCCAGATGCCGAGATTGTTCCGCTGTACAATGTTACTGAAGGAATATTGACATTGTTGAATACAACATCCCCGCACATCTGATACGGATTTGAATTCTGTCCCTGTGCCTGTTCAAGTACGTTGACAATCTCAAGGTTGGTATTCGTAGGAATTGCGTTTGAGAAGTAATACGTTGACGTTCCCTGCGTAAGATCACTTGTGGTGACCTGCCAACCGGTTACCCCACCAACTGTCGTATACTGAAGTGTTCCCTCGACCTGATCTCCCTGCGTCACACTGAGCATTGGGCTGTAGTAATAGCTGCTGGGACTGGAGTATCTCCATGATGAGATCTTCCACACAGGATTGTTCAGACCATAATTCCACTGTAACACAGGTTGCATAATTGTTGCAGAATTTTCAAGTCCGTTGAATATCGCCAGTGCAAAACCGGGTGTTCCGCCACTTGTTGATGGGGGAGTTGGGGTATACCAGCGAGAGCGCAAATAACTTATCTGGCTGACAGTCGCATCAGCCCAGGCAAGCCAGTTGCTCCCGTAAAGGGTCGATGAACGAACGGCTGAAGATTCTTTTTCGGATTTTTCATCAATGACCGTGAAAATCCGATCTCCGTCTTCACTGAGAACATATGTCATGCTTTTGTCACGCGGGGAGTCAAGAATGAGCGCCCCCTGAGGAACCGCATGTACGTAGGTAGCTGGCTGCATACCATTTGGTGTTGAGACTTTTGCTGCAGTTTCGTCAGATGCAACCAGAATCTGGTTACCTTTTGCATCGTATACTCGTGTTATTCCATCATTGGAATGCCGGATAATCGAGCCCTCGGGGATATGATACACATCGTCCGCTGACTGGGTGCTCAGTGGTCCTGTAATTACCGTGTTTTTTTGAGAATTATCATATTGAAGTAAAGGTGTTTCGATTTCATTCAGATCAACAGACTCTGCCGCACTCACGCACGGCATCATCACCATCGCCGCCACAAGCAGTGCCAGCAGCAGGATGTTGAATTTTCCAAGTTGCATTTTTTATCACGTCCTTATATTTTTTCCAGAGCCTCCGCTCGCCGGCATGAGAAAATCTTCAGAAAATCAGAAGACCATCTTCACGTACCATCAAGCAGAGGTTCGGTCCAGCCGCACTTCGACCCGGGGCGGGCCCGTCCTCCGGCTGCGGCACGATCACAGTCGCCCGCATCAGGAAATATATTTCATTCTATATACGATTTCTCACCGAGTACCTTCCGCTTTTTTAGCTCTCCCTCAGATTTTCACGGATCCTTTGAGGAGACATCAACCGTAATGAAAAGCCGAAAACAATGCCCTGTTGAAAAACGCTCTGTCGAAATCTTTTGAAGTAATGATGGGGACTGATGCCCTCCATACTCCATTGAGATGCTTGCCGCCGGTTCCCTCCGGCAAACCGGTCTCACATGCCCCGGATCACAAGGAGCGTGATGTCATCGAACTGGGGCATGTCACCCGTGTGCTTTCGGACGCCGGCAAGGATCCGCTCCACGATCACTTCGGCGGGGAGACCTGCACTGGCCCGGATGATCTCCTTTAACCGTTCCTCCCCGAACAGTTCCTCCGCGGCATTGATCGACTCCGTGACGCCGTCCGTGTACATGACAACGACATCGCCCGTGCCGATCGAGATGGTCGCAGAGTCAAAGTGACGGTTCTCCTGGGCGCCAAGGATGATACCCGTCGGGAGAAGTTCCTCGATTGTCCCGTCCCGGGACCGGAAGACCATCGGGGGGTTGTGGCCGGCATTGACGTACGTCAGGGTCCGTTCCTTCTCGTGCAGTGTCCCGAAAAAGAGGGTCACGAACATGCCGGACTTTGAGTCATGGGTGATGATGTTGTTGGCATCGAAGATCGCTTTTGCCGGGTCGCGGTGCCAGAGGGCGTTCACCCGGACAACGATCCTTGACAGCGCCATAAAGAGAGCGGCCGGGACCCCCTTGCCGGAAACATCGGCAACAAGGATCCCGAGTCTCCCCTGGTCAAGGGAGATGATCTCGAAGGGTATCACATCGAAGAAATCACCGCCAACTTCCTTTGCCATCACGGTCCGGGCGGCAATATCGAACCCGGTCATCTTTGGGATCGCCTCGGGCATGAAAGACCGCTGGATGTCTGCGGCGATCTGGAGCTCGGCGTTCGAACGGGCAAGCCGCCCTTCCATCTCGCGCCGTTCCGTGATGTCCCGGATCGTCTCGATTGCGCCGGTGACGTTCCCCCGGGGATCATACAGCGGGCTTGCCTTGGCCCAGAAGTAGCGGCCCGACCGGCCCTTTATCTGCGGGATGAAGGTATCCACGACGAGCGTGTCCCCCTCCCGCTTAACGTGGGTATACAGGCTTTCCATTTCTGCCTGCGGCATCAGGGCGAGGTTGGCAAGCATCAGCCGGCGTTCCTGGTAGAACGGGAGAGAGTACTCATAGTTCCCCTTGCCGATCATCTCCGCGGCGGGGATCCCGGTCAGTTCCTCCATAGCCTTGTTCCACGTTATGACCACGCCATCGAGGTCGATGGCAAGGGTGGCATCGGGAAGGAAACTGATGATGTCGGCAAGGCTCCGCCGGGACCGGACAATCTCCTGCTCGGCACGCTTCCGGTCAGTGATGTCCCGGATTGTCTCGATTGCGCCGGTGATGTTCCCGTGGGAATCGTATAACGGGCTTGCCTTGGCCCAGAAAAACGCCCCGCCCGGCCGGAAGTCCGGAATGAAGATGTCGACCACGAGCGTGTCGCCGATCCGTTCCACGGCATCATACCGCTTTTCGATCTCGGCTTCGGGCATGAAGACGAGGTTTGCAAGCATCGGCTTTCTGACCTTGTAGAACGGCAGGGAATACTCGTAATCCCCCTTCCCCAGCATAGCCTCGGAAGGAACGCCGGTCATCGCTTCCATTGCCTGGTTCCAGGCAATGACCTTCCCCTCCGTATTGATGACAAGGGTGGCGTCCGGCAGAAAATCGATAATTGCATCATGAAACGACACGTCCGGTTGATGCATGAGGGGTCTCCGGAGCAGGAATACTCCCTTATCACCTATGAACATTCGGAATTTACTCTGCCCCTCGCGGGGAATTCATGGATGTAACCCGCCCGGTTATTTGGAAGACCTGCCGGAACCGCCCGCTCCGTCCCGCTCTGTCCATTCGCGGCCGTACACCAGGTTGTTCTTGAGCGCTGCATCGACAACAAGCCAGAAAAACGCCGGCCCGACGACCATCGCCCAGAAGAGATTGTTGCCGAGGTAACTGATGACCTTCGCGAGGAATGGCCGGTTAAAGAAGACGGTACCGCACGCGGCAATGAGCACCATGCAGGAGCAGACAACGATGAGGCTTGCGGCAAGGAAACAGACAATAGTACGATAATCCCTGCGGATCGCCCGGCCCTTCATCAGGTGGAAAAAGAGCCGATAGGAGAGATAGGGGATGAGGATATTGACAAGAAACCCGAAGATGCTCATCGCGGACCACGAGCCGCCAAAGAAATCCCCGGCAATGTTTCCTATCCCAAGGCCCCATGCCCCGGCAGGGCCAAAGAGGATCCCGAGGGTGACGAGCATGAACGCGGCCGGCCGGAGCGAGATGCCGAAGATATCGATGCCGGGGTAATTGAACGGGATGAGGACGAGCACGTAAAAGAGCGCTGTTGCACCAATCCATATCCGCCCGTCCCGGTCGGCCCAGACGCCTGCCAGCTCGTGCATTGTTCATATCTGGGATGAGCCCGGGTAAAAAACCTGCGGGGGGACCGGTCCGGCACACCGGCCCTGTCCGGTGTCCTTGTGGAATTCACCGGCGGCCAGGATCCTGCAGGAGCCATTTCCAGAGGGGTATGCAGAGTATCGGCCCGGATTTTGCCTCATAATCTTTTGTCAGGATCAGGAGCCGGTGTACCTTCTCCGTAAATTCCGCGGCAAATTCCCGCAGCCCTTCGTACTCCCGGTCCGGCACGGTATCGCTGTAGCAGACATTGATCGCGGTAAGGCGGTTGTCTTTGGATTTGATGACAAAATCCACCTCGCGCTCGCCTTTCCAGTAGTAGGGAACATGACCGGAGCGCATGAGTTCGATAAAGACAAGGTTCTCGGCAAGCTTTCCTTCGTCTTTGCTGAACCGGAAGGAGACGGCATTGCGCAGGCCGTTGTCAATGCAGTAGACCTTCTTGTTCTGCCGTGCCTGTGCCGGAAGCGAGTACGAGAATGCCTGGACTTCAAAGAGGATCCGTGCCAGCGTTGCGAAGTGGATGTAATCCCGCACGGTATCAATGTCGATCCCGAGGAGTTCCCGTAGCCGGCGGTACGAGTACGGGGATGCAATAGTGGAAAAGAGGTACTGGAGGAGCCCGGCCAGGGCTTTCTGGTTCCGCACCACGTTCATCCGGATGATATCGCGGTAGACGATACTGTCGTAATAGGCCCGGAGGTAATCCTGCTTCGTGCGCTCATCCTTCTGGAGCACGACAATGGGGAAGCCGCCTTCTTTGAGATACTGCTTCAGGTTTGTCGTGATGGTGTATTTCTGTGCTGCCCGTCCGGCGGCATCGTGTGGCGGGACGATTCCATGGAACCTGAGGTATTCGGAAAAGTCGAGCGGGAAGACCGGAACCGAGAGATACCGACCGGAGAGGAGGGTGGATAGCTGCGAGTCCAGCAGGCAGGACGAGGACCCGGAGATGATGATCCTGCAGGTTTTCTTGTCATAGAGGGATTTTACCTCCCGCTCCCAGTTCTCCACAGCCTGGACCTCGTCAAAGACAAGCCAGATGGTGCCCGTTGTCGCAATTTCCCGGCGGTACGTGTCAACGATTTCGAGCAGGGCACCCTTCCGGCCGGCAATCTCCGGCTCATCGCAGGTGACAAACAGGATATTTTTTGCCGGCACGGCACCTGAAGAAATGAGCATATGGATGGTCTGGTACAGGAGCGTGGTCTTGCCAGAACGCCGGACACCGGAAAGCACGACGACCTCACCGGTTTTCAGGTACCGCTGGATTGTTGCAAGATACGTTTGCCGCTCCCGACCGGTATCGAACGGCTGACCAGTCCACCAGGGATTCTGGGCTGCAAGGATATCGAAGAGCGTAGCCATAATAATGTGTAGGGTTATAACCCCCCATAAATGTTTGGGAGTATTGGATTATAACCCGACATAGTTACAGGAAGATGACGGGTCATGGACCGACATTTTAACGGATTGTCCGGGAGAAGGTGCGATAGCATAATTAGTTCTGCAATCCAGGGGAATTCCCTCGTATCGACAAGAGCACGGGCACAGGGTTTCCGCATTTCCTGGAAGGAACCGTCATGATATGGAAGTGCCGGAAAAATCAGGAAGATTTCATCCTGTTTGCGATCATTCACAGGATTTCATCCATCCTCAAGAAAAAAAGCCTGTGACTCTATAAAAGAGCCTGCGTTCCAGGAATATCGCAAGGGTAAGCACTCCTGCGGTAAGACGCTTGGCCGGTCCTTGCGCTCCTCAGCAGGCTACAGCCCTGCAGGTCATGAGGCAGTTGAAATACTGAGGATTGGTTGAGGAAGAGCCGCAATCCTGCTTGCATTTCGTGCACGATGCGGTACCCCAGCCTGCGTTCTCCGGGGATGGGACATTCTGCTGCGCCGGGAGGTCCACGGCAAGATAATGGGCCCCGGCAAGGATGCTGCCCAGTGCAGCAAGGCAGATCATGAAGAGCACGAGGCGGGCAAGCGGGGGATTTTCGGATGCTGACATGGGTGCGACCTCTCTTTGCTCCGGGTTTATCGTAACGGGTATAAAAGAACGATGAAATGCCTGTCCCGCCCATGCATCTGCAGAATAACCCTGTCCCCCATAGCGGGCTTCCGGTACGGCTGCACAGGAATCAGCATGCCAGATCGCAGTCATCCAGGCATGCGACCGGGGTTGGAGAATACGTGCAGGCAAATTTGCACTTTTCACACCCCAAAAAGGCGGCATTCTCCGGCTGCAGGGAAGAGGGATGCTCCTGGAGGGGAAGGTCGATGGCATAGTAGTGCACACCGGCGACAATGCTGCCAGCAGCCGCCAGGCATACCAGGAAAAGCATGAGTTTTGCAAGCGGGGATTGTTCGGATGCGGTCATGAATTGGTCCACACTACTCTCCGATTTGACGGGCGGGAATATAAGCGAATCGTGAAAAGGATTCGGTGCGGCCCGCTCCCCGGATCAGTCACCCATCGTGACCGATTCCGTTGACGAAATCTCGAATATCTTGAGGAGGGTTGGTGACGCATGCCACGGATTTGTCTTTTTAAAATACTCCCGCATATGGGGCTGTGCGATATGCTCGTCGAGATGCTTCCTGCTCGCCCATTCTTCGAGAAAATGATAGGAGTCACCGGATATACCAACCACCAGTTCGTAGCGGGTGCACCCATTCTCTTTTCTCACTACCGGGACGATCTTTCTGACTTCGCGGATGAAATCGCCACGGTGTTCCGGTGCAATGAAGCATTCGGCATCAACAAGGATCATGGTGTATCACCGGTATGAGGTCTCATAAAAAAGGTTGCAGGGTTCCTTATCGAAACATTGGCAACCGGCCTTTCTCATGGATCGGGAAGAAACCGGAGGCCCTCCCGGCAGATTACCGGCCCGTATCCGGGGTTTTTCCCCCACAGAGCCCGAAGAGGTCCCTCCCCGGACCGCGGTTACACCGTTCCGGAACATTCAAGGTCTTGGCACATCGACAGGCAGGCATAGTAATCTTTGTCGACTTCACAGTTGTGCTTGCATAGCTCGCAGTTTGATTGGCTGGATTCCGCGTTATCAGGTGCAGGCAGGTTCTTCTGCGCCGGAAGATCGATGACAAGATAGTGTGCAGCGGCAAAGAGGCTTGCAGCAATCGCTATGCAGCAGATGAACAGCACGAGGCGTGCGAGCGGGGTTTTTTCGGATGCGGGCATGAGTGTGTCCTCACTCCTTACCAGTTTTATGAGAGCCGATATAAATACCCGTGAGAGAGAACTCTGGTCAATGGGTCTGCGATCCGGCCGGCTCATCCCCAACCTTAATCACCCATCGTACCCGTCCGGTTAGTATCGCACCCGAGATGTCCCATGAAACACATCCTGCCCGCAACCATTTTCATCCTCCTTGCCCTCGCGATCATCACTGCTGGTTGTACCTCCTCGTCATCAGCAGCGGCACAAAAATCCCCGGGCGATATTCTCTTCGCACAGGCAGAAAAGGAATTCCAGGACAGCAACCTGTACGCCGCAGCGCAGCTCTTCCGGCTCGCACAGCAGAATTACACAACCGCTGGCAACACCGCCTCCGCAAAGGTTGCTCGCGACCGGATACTGACCCTGGAGATGCTGACCTTCCACTACCCGTTTAACCGGAGCGTTATGGACCGGCAACTCGCGGAAATCTTCCCGGACCTTTCAGCAGCCCGGCGGGCGACCCTGCTGGACGATCCTGTGGCCATGACCCTGACGTCGGACGGGGAGACGTGGTACTTCGAGGACACGGTCTCCAACATCGTCTACCACAACATGACCATTATGCAGAGCGTGAACGCTGGCAAGCGCTACACCCCGTTCTACGATGAGCTTACCCCGCTCGCATTCGCCCCGTTCCAGGAGAGGCAAGGCCCGTACACGGACCCGGTGACGTGGGAAGGGACCGAGGAGATCGCGATCCCCCGCGACAAACTCCCGGCTGACGGGATGCTGAAACTCTGGGTCCCGCTGCCGGTCGAGTACGGGCCCCAGCAGAATGTGACTATCATGGCACTTCAACCGGAACAGTACCTCCGGTCCACGACTGGCACGGGTGCAGACATCGGGCTTGCGTACTTCGAGATCCCTCTCTTGGAGGTACGCGACCCGTTCGTGAATGTCTCCGCCCGCTTCCGGTTTACGGAATACACGCAGCGGTTTACCATCGACCCGGCAACGGTGCAGCCTTATGACACGAGCGCCCCGGAGTACATGAAATACACGGCCCCCTCAACCAACATTGCCCTTACACCGGAAATGAAGAAGAAGGCACTGGAGATCGTGGGGAACGAGACCAACCCGTACCTGCAGGCGCAGAAGATCTACCGGTACATCTCGGACACGCTCCCGTACAGCCACGCCCCCCACATGCAGCTCGAAGCAACCGGCAAGCCCCGGTCAGTCTACGTGCTTGAGACAGGGATCGGTGACTGTGGTGCCCAGAGCCAGTACTTCGCAGCCCTCTGCCGGTCGATCGGCATCCCGGCACGGGTTCCAAGCGGGTACCAGATGATCCTCCAGCCGGCCGGCACACATGTCTGGGCGGAGTACTACGTGGAGGGTTACGGGTGGATTCCCGCTGATGTGACAGTAGCAGAAGGAGCCGACTGGTCATACACTGCAACAGCACTGGAGCGGCAGCAGTACCGGGACTTCTTCTCGCGGAACCTGGACCCGTACCGCTATGTTATCCAGAAGGATGTCGATGTCCCGCTCTCACCCGATCCGGGGACCGGCGAGGTCGTGATCACCAGGAACACAATCCAGATCCCGCTTGCCGTCTGCGACACCTGCATAGAGAACCCGTCCATCATGATCCCGCGCGACTACTGGACGATAGCCGTCACGAGAGTGTAAGACAGTTCCTCTTTTTCGTACGCTTCTCCCGCTGACGGGAATGGCGATCGATGGAGACGAAGATGACGGAACAGAAATGGTTGGTTCCTGCGATGTTTTGGGAGTGCCCCCTCCGCCTGTCCGGCGTTATGGCAAGTTGATGAGGTAAAAAAATATCGGGAATGTTGAATTATTGTACGACCGGTGATGCCCGGGCATCGAAGGGATTGGTCCGCATCTCCAGCGAACAGAGGTACGGGTAATTGTTTTTCAAGTATTCCATGTAGTCGAGCCACTGGAGGATGAGTTTTTCATACACGCGCCGGGTATCGCCGGCAAGGTGGGCATAATCGGTCCCGGGAAGACACCCGAGATCTCCCCGGCACCGGAGCTCTTCAGTCAGGTGAAAGACGGCACGCAAGAGATCGGTGAAGGACTCATGCTCGAGCAGCACGGGGTTTTCCAGGAGCCGGAGCATGAAATCGCGCCGCACAATCAGGAATTCTCGGAGCCCGGAGATATCCATCGCAGCGGTATCGATCGT
>Ga0302253_1001449_pt1 | contig 14246 bp, 4 predicted proteins | sample AAG_RA_Trp_MG_FD_193537 | JGI IMG/M metagenome (GOLD analysis project Ga0302253, IMG submission 193537) | Enriched activated sludge microbial communities from anaerobic digester in WTTP, New Holstein, Wisconsin, United States - AAG_RA_Trp | ecosystem: Engineered > Bioreactor > Anaerobic >...
TATAACACTGGAAATAAGATCTAGGGAAGGCGATCTCCTATATGGGGGAGATCAGATAATCCCTGCCCACGGGGTCAATGCTATCCGGCCGAGGAGCCTGGTGGGATCTGATTGCTCGGGATCGGTTACAGTAACATCGGATCAGCCCATTGTAGGAACCTGTCAGATCACCAGGAACAATAACCTGATGTGCATGAGCTATACTGCGATCGCATAGAATGATACGGGAGGGAAAGCCTGGGTCTGAAGAGCCAGAGTATAGCACTTTTTCCTTATTTTTCCTTATCACCTACAATGTAAACTCTTAATGCGGAGGAATGCTTATATATGATCAATTTAAATATTGTTCAGGTGTTATTAACATGAACTGGAAATCGTTCTTGGCATTAGTGCTATTGAACCTGACTATGCTTTCAGTGACCGCATTCGGCGGCGACCCAGTGCGCATTGACGAATCAATGAACCACCAGATGGACATGCCCAACTATTTATTCTCGGAAAATGAATTTAATTACAGTCTTCAAAATCCGCTGAATGTAATCGCTCATGAAGACCAATTGAGACTTCCTATAAGGGCGGTACCAGCCATGCAACCGGGGATGGACTGGAGCAAGACCTTTGGTGGGGCAGATCTTGATTATGGAATTGATGTTATAGAGGTGAACGATGGGGGTTATGTCTTCGTCGGGATTACCACTGTAGATTCATACTCTGATATATACCTGGCAAAGACAGACTCCGTAGGCAATAAGCTCTGGGAAAGTACCTTAGGTGGTTTGTCTAATGATCTAGGCTTGTCCGTTCTGGAGACAAGCGATGGCGATCTGGTTGTTGCAGGCAGAATTGGTGATGAGGGAGATTTGTATCTTGCAAAGACAGACTCCTCAGGCAATATGCTCTGGAACAGAACCCATGAGGGACATGGTCACGGCTTCTCCGTTCTGGAGACAAACGATGGTGATCTGATTGTTGCAGGATCAAGATTTGTCAACGGATTGATTGCCGTGGAAGCATATCTGATGAAGACCGACTCCTCAGGCAATTTGCTCTGGGACAAAACGTTTGGAGGAGATTATATGGATTATGGCTTCTACGTTCAAGCGACAAACGATGGCGGATATATCATCACTGGATCCACTAATTCATACGGTTTGGGAAAAGATGATGTCTGGCTAATCAAGACCGATCCAGTTGGCAACGAGCTCTGGAATAAGACCTTTGGAGGCATGAATAATGATAGTGGCCGTTCTGTTGTAGCAGCAGGCGATGGCAGTTATATCATCACCGGATACACTGAGTCATACGGTTCTGGAAATAGTGATGTCTGGCTGATCAAGACCGATTCAGCGGGCAATGAGCTTTGGAATAAGACCTTTGGAGGCGCAGCTAACGAGGGCGGCAATTCAGTCCAGAAGACAATCGATGGCGGATACATCATCACCGGATACACTGAGTCATACGGTTCTGGAAATAGAGATGTCTGGCTGATCAAGACCGATTCAGCGGGCAACGAGCTCTGGAATAAGACCTTTGGAGGCGCAGCTCACGATATAGGCAATTCCGTCGAGCAAACAAGTGATAAAGGCTATATCATTTCCGGTGCCACAAATTCATATGGATCGGGAGGCAGCGATATCTGGCTGATTAAGATCAAACCCTCTGGCAGGCTATACTATCCAGATTTCACCGATACTGCCAACCCCGACAGCTGGCGATCCTGGCTTGTCCTGCAGAATCCCATGAATTCACCAGCGAGCATAAACCTGGACATTAGGTCCAGAGCAGGCGAGCCACTCTACTCCGGAGAACTGGTCATTCCCGCCTATGGCGTCAATGCCATCAGGCCCAGAAGCTTGACGGGCATTGACTGCGCGGGATCTGTTGTTGTGACATCTGACCAGCCCATCATAGGCACCTGCCAGATCACCAGAAACAACAATGAGATGTGCATGAGCTACAATGCCATGGACCTGGTCTCGACAACGCTGTCTTATCCGGACTTCACCGACACCGCCAATCCGGATGGCTGGCGATCCTGGCTTGTCCTGCAGAATCCAGCTTCAACGGCCGCAAATATCAATCTGGAAATCAGGTCCAGAGCAGGAGATCAACTCTACTCTGGCAGCCAGTTGATTCCTGCCCATGGTGTGGCTGCCATCCGGCCCAGAAACCTGGTGGGATCTGACTGCACGGGTTCCGCGGTAGTGACATCAGATCAGCCATTAGTTGGCACATGTCAGATCACCAGGAACAACAACCTGATGTGCATGAGCTATACAGCATCAGGTGCCATCAGCGTTGATTGGCTGCCACCAATCTGATCTGAAGACATATTTCATGGCTCTATTGGGGCACACAGCCCCAATCTTCTTCTTATTCCAAAAAGGAAGCGTATATCCCACATTTCGCAGCGGGATCTGCAGTAAAATGTTGCAGGAGCCTTCACTGCCCATATAAAATTAACAAGTTTTTCATCCTTCGGGCATGAGCCCTCATCCTGGCTCGTAAGGGTTTTCGAGGCCCAGGATCACACGCCAACGGCAGGATTTTTAGAACACGATGTTTTTATTTATATGATTTATATATTCAATTCAATCATTGAAATAGAAGGAAATGCTTTCAACGCTATTAACGGAAGAGGAATTTATTTCAAGGGCGCATGCAACACAATTCAAAGAAATAAATTCCAAAACTGAAATAGCGCGAGTAATTCCTATTCCGACATCCAAACACAGACAGTAACGCACAACAACAATATAGTTGACAATTTGGGGACCATAAATGCTGGTAGCCGCACAAAAATCCAATTATTCTGGACTATACTATGATTGCAGTATTCTCTATGACAACCACGCAAAGGGCGACCGCTACGCTGGAAGTCACGCCCGGAGCGAATAGTCTTGCACGTGATAACGTGGCCTGGAGTGGGTCGGTTTAAATGACCTTGTATTGAATTCTTACCCTGTCTGCGATTTCCGCTGGATCGCAGACAATACCCATATTTTTTAGGATTTCGTTATGGAAAAAGCATATGTCATAAGACAAATTAATATGGCTATAGCCTAAATAGGAGAGGTGGTCTATCAATTCCGATCTTTTTTTTTCATTATTGGAATGCTCGATGGTCATCAAAGCAATTTTATAACTATTTAAATCAAGTGATGTTAATACTTCTATCTCGGCTCCTTCCACATCCAGAGATAAGTAATCAATTGTCTTTGGAACCGAAAACCTATCCAACAACTCAGTTGGATTGATGGTATCGACTTTAATCGGCTTTGCCATATCATGCCGAGTTTTGCCCCAACAATCGTGATCTATATATTTTGGAAAACAACTCAGGCCATGAGCATCAATGAAATCAAGTGACTTACGACTCTCAGGCCAGAGTGCGACATTCACCGTTATGCATTCACGGTTCCTGCAAAGCATGGGATAATATACAGGATTTGGTTCCACGCATATACCATTCCAGCGCAGCCGCTTTTCCAGAAAATAGGTATTAGATGTTAAGATACCATCAAAAGCCCCGAAATCTAGAAAATATCCGCACTTCTTGTTTCCAAATACCTCAGAAACCCACATATCTTGACCAATATGCGAGACAAAATCACCATTAACATGCGCATTTTTCTTTCCAAAAATACGATCGAATAATATCATTATTCAGAGTAAGCGATTTGCCTTTATTAGCTTTTGCCTTCGTTGAAAGGTGTCTCCAATATTGATCCTCATATCACTATGTATAGCATCCCTCCTTTGATACAATCTGAGTTATATAAATAAAAAGTTAATCTATTTAATAATATACAATATTGTAGATATTATTTCGAATCCGAAGTGAGTAGATTAAGTTGACCGGGCAATACTCATTTAATGATAAAGATCTGATTGTGCAGACGCTCTGGGAACTACTTCCACCTGGATGGTTCTGGACAATGGCGATAGGTTATGGCATATTTCCGCAGCAAATCCTTGCTGGTCTGAAGCTCAACTATGAGTCCGCTTCGAATCTGATTCTAAGTGATAGCAGTTGGTATTATCCCAACAGGCCTGCTCAGCAGACGCTGGCTGAACGGCGGGATGCTTGCTGATGATTCTTAAAAAAATTCGTTTTAGAAATACCAGGGATTGCCGTTCATTCAGTGTGTTGAACTTTAGTGGAAAGGCTTATCTAACTAAAGATACTTTAAAACTATTTAATATCGTGAGGTGCAAGAAGTCATGCATTTATGCAGGTCCAATTATGCGTTCGCAATCCTTTTTGGCGCAATTCTTATGGTATCGATGATGTCTGGGTCGGCAGAAGTTCCAATCATCAACTCCTCGCCAGATTATTCCGATTTGCTATCTGGTGGGAATTGCAGCATATCCACTAGCACCGAACTTGATAGCAGCCCCCAAAAAAATAACCAATCGATCGACGTGGCCATGCTCAAGTTGCCCTTGAGCTTTATAGAAAATAAGGGCCAGTCCCCCGAAGATGTGAGGTTTATGGTCCGGATAGAAGGGCCAACGGTATTCTTCACCCCTTCAGAGGTCGTATTCAGCTTGTCCCGGGGCAACAACTCCTCTGCAGTCCATATGGCCTTTGAGAACTCCAGCCCGGGACAGATAATAGGGGAAGAGCAGCTCCCAGGCCTGGCTAACTTCTTCATCGGTAATGACTCCACCCAATGGATTTCCGATATCCCCACCTATGGGGCAATAAGGTACAAAGAGATCTATCCAGGAGTGGATCTGGTTTTCAGGGGTACGGAAGGATACCTGAAGCATGAGCTGGCCTTGGATCCCGGTGCAGATTTGTCTGGGATAATTCTGACCTATAGCGGCCAGGATAACCTCTGCCTGGCAGAGGATGGATCACTGCTGATAAGAACCTCTGCGGGCAACCTGACAGATTCTGTGCCTGTATGCTACCAGGAGATCAATGGTAGCAGGGAGATGGTTGAAGGACGGTACCGCCTGGTTGGAAACAATGGAGTTGGATTTGAGATCGTAGACTATGATCGAAGATATCCTTTGGTGATCGATCCGGCATTAGCCTACTCCACATATCTAGGGGGAAGCAGCGATGATTCTGGCTTAAGCCTGGCACTTGACAGCAGTGGCAATGCATATGTCACAGGGTATACTGCTTCCACCAACTTCCCGACAAAAAATCCATTACAGGCATCCAATGCTGCTTCTAGCGATGTTTTTGTTGCCAAGATCAATTCAGCTGGATCGGCACTGTCTTACTCCACCTACCTGGGAGGAGGAAGTCATGATTATGCTAAAGGCATCGCCGTAGACGGAAGCGGCAACGTATATGTCACAGGATATACTGCTTCCACCAATTTTCCGACAAAAAATCCATTGCAGGCATCCAATGCTGGTTCGAATGATGCTTTTATTGCCAAGATCAATTCCGCCGGGTCGGCACTATCTTATTCCACCTACCTCGGAGGGAGCGGCGAGGATAATGGGGAAGGCATCGCCATTGACGGAAGCGGCAATGCATATGTCATAGGGTATACAGGCTCCACCAGCTTCCCGACAAAAAATCCCATCCAAGCATCAAAGTCCGGATTATGGGACGCATTTGTCTCCAAGATCAATTCTGCCGGATCGGCACTGGTCTATTCCACATACCTCGGTGGGAGCAGCTCTGAATATGGCCTTGGCATCGCCTTAGACGGAAGCAGCAATGCCTATATCACCGGGCCTACATATTCAACCAACTTCCCGACAAGAAATCCATTGCAGGCATCGAATGGCGGCGAGATGGACGCATTTGTCTCCAAGATCAATTCAGCTGGATCGGCATTGACTTATTCCACCTACCTTGGTGGAAGCTTCAATGACTTTGCTGAAGGCATCGCTGTGGATAGTAGAGGCAACGCCTATGTAACAGGTTATACCATCTCAAATGACTTCCCAACCCAAAATCCGATACAAGCATTGAAGGTCGGTTCTTTTGACGCCTTTGTCACCAAGATCAACTCCGCCGGATCAGGATTAGCCTATTCCACCTACCTTGGAGGCAGTGGCGATTGTTTTGCTCACGGCATCGCTGTGGACGGCTGGGGCAACGCTATTGTTACTGGTGATACCTCTTCCACCGACTTCCCAACAAAGTGGCCTTCGCAGGCATCGAATGGTGGCTCGCATGATATTTTCGTCACCATGATAAATTCTGCTGGATCGGCTTTGTCCTTTTCCACTTACCTGGGAGGAGTCAACTATGATTATGCCAAAGGAATCGCCATAGATGATTTTGGTAAAACCTATCTCACGGGTTATACAGAATCAAACAATTTCCCAACCCAAAATCCATTGCAGCCAGCCAATGCCGGATACAAAGACGCTTTTGTGGCAGCTATAGACTTCTCCGACCTCCCCAACAATCCTCCAAATACGCCTTCTGTTCCTTTGGGCGAGAATAGCGGTTTTGTCGAGGTTGACTACACCTATTTCACCTCTGCATCTGATCCGGATGGAGATCAAGTGAAGTACACCTTCGATTGGGGAGACGGAAGCACCGCTTCCACAGATTTTGTCGATTCAGGGGCAACTGCAAGCATGTCTCATAGCTGGACCAATGCAGGTGTCTATCAGATAAAGGCCATGGCCACGGACAGCAGAGGCGCCACTTCGGGATGGTCTGAAGCTGCAACAGTTCAGATTATCGAGCGAGAAGAATGGATCCTTTACTATCCTGACTTCACAGACACTACCAATCCCGATAACTGGAGATCCTGGCTGATGATTCAGAATCCTTCAGACGAGGCAGCAAACATACAACTGGAGCTGCGAGTCCGGGCAGGCGGATTGCTATATGCAGGCAGCCAGACAATTCCGGCTAATGGAGTGGCTGCCATCAGACCCAAAAATCTGGCGGGCTTAGACTTTGCTGGATCTGCTGTGGTGACATCAGAACGGCCCATAGCCGGCAGCTGCCAGATCATCAGGAACAACAACGAGATGTGCATGGAATACACTGCTCTGGATAGTGCCAGCACCACTCTGTACTATCCGGACTTCACCGATACTTACGATCTTGAAGGCTGGCGGTCCTGGCTGGTGCTGCAAAATCCCGGCCCGAGCCAGGCCAATTTAGACCTGGAGATCAGATCGAGATCTGGAGACCTGTTGTACTCCGGCGGTGCCATCATCCCTGCCCATGGGGTGAGCGCCATCAGGCCCTGGAATCTTGCCGGCTTCAATTGTGCGGGATCGGTTGTCGTTTCCTCAGACCAGCCAATAGCAGGCACCTGCCAGATAACCAGGAACAGCAATCTGATGTGTATGAGCTACACCGCAGCGGACCAGGGTTCAGCCGCTCTCTACTACCCCGATTTCACCGATACCACCAATCCCGAAGGCTGGCGCTCCTGGCTGGTTCTGCAGAATCCCGGCGCATCACAGGCCAGTATAAACCTGGAGATCAGGTCAAGAGCTGGCGATCTGCTCTACTCCGGAGCCCAGAGCATACCGGCTCAGAGTGTGAGTACCATTCGCCCCCGGAACCTGGTGGGCTCGGACCTGGCCGGGTCGGCGGTCGTGACATCAGATCAGCCATTAGTTGGCACCTGCCAGATTACCAGGAATAGCAATCAGATGTGCATGAGCTACAATGCTCTCCCCCAGGGCTCGACGGCGCTCTTCTATCCTGACTTCACGGATACTGCCAATCCCGATAGCTGGCGATCCTGGCTTCTCCTGCAAAATCCTGCAGACTATGCTGCCAATGCAGCTTTGGAGATCAAGTCTCGAGAAGGAGTGCTGCTGTACTCCGGATTGCAGGTCATTCCCGCCCACGGGGTGAGTGCCATCAGGCCACGAAGCCTGGTGGGCACAGATTGCTCGGGATCGGTGGCCGTGGCATCAGACCAGCCGCTTGCTGGCACCTGTCAGATCAACCGCAACAATAATCTGATGTGCATGAGCTATGGAGCGGCGAGCTGAGACTTTTTTTTTGGCATACGGGAAGTTAATTTCCTGGTGGACTACAATTTCCAATTTTTTGTTTAGATTTATATAATTTGAGTATTGCGTGGCCATTTGGTGCAGCTACCCCCTCCCGAAAGGCTTATTTATCTAAAGATACTTCTAAAGTTATCTAATTCGTGATTGGTGGGTAGTTATGCGGAGAAATAGATCATTGGCTTCAATCCTGATTTGCATCGTGTTTATCTTATCGACGATGTCTGTGTCGGCCAGTATCCAAGAGAAGGTAGATGCTGCGGACCCCGGCGACACAATAACTGTGGCAGCCGGAACCTACAAGGAGAACATTTATATTAATAAATCATTGACTATAAACGGAGCTGGAGCAGATAATACGATCATTGATGGCAATCGAACCGGCTCAGTATTCACAATAGGCCCTAATATCTTCGTGACACTCTCAGGCATGACTATCCATAACGGGGGGGTATATGGGGGTGGAAGACAATCCGGCGGCGGTGGCGTTTACAATAGAGGTGCTCTGCATATAATCGGTTGTACTATCTCAGATAACATAGCTTGGTCTAAGGAAGCCGTTGGCGGGGGAGTCTATAATAGTGGATCAGCTACATTCACTGAGTGTATAGTCTCTGAAAATCTTGCTACCCATGGCGGCGGAGTCTATAATAATGGATCAGCCATATTTATAGGAACCACAATCTCCACGAACCAAGGGGCTTGGTACGATAGTGGTGCGGGAGTCTATAATAATAAATCGGCAACGACCACATTTGTCGATAGTATAATTTCCGATAACTTAGGGCTGTGGGGGGCAGGGGTCTATAATGATGGATTAGCTTCATTCACAAATACCACAATTTCCGGAAACCGGGCCACCAATTATGGCGGTGGTGGTGGCATTTATAACGCGTATTCTGGAAACTTAATTATTGAGGGAACGACTCAGATAATAAACAACGAGGCTACCAGTGGCTATGGTGGTGGGATATACTCCAGCTCCGACCGGTGGCCCTCGGTTACATTTAACGGTACAAATATTGTCATAAAATCCAATAAGGCACATCAGCCCGATAAGCTTGGAACGATCTGGTCTAAACAATACGGCGTATATTTGGATGGCGGAGGCACGGCTGAAATTAATGGATTCGATCCGTCAACGCAAGTAACGGGTAATACTTACATCAATAATCCTCCCGATGCATATCGACCAGAGGGATCTCTTATTGGCTCCTTAGGCATAGCCTATACTTATTCTGTCCAAGTATACGATCTAAATGAAGATTATATGCAATGCACCTTCGACTGGGATGATGGGAGCACCAATGTCTCCAGTCTGGTCAAATCAGGACGGACTAGCGCATCTCATGCCTGGAGCACTCCCGGAACCTACCAGATCAAGGCCAAGGCCACGGATAGCAAAGGTGCGTCTTCGGAGTGGTCATATCCGTTAGCAGTCTTCATAGAAGGTTCAAATCGTCCTCCAGATATATCATCCACTCCCTCAGGTTACAGCTCTGGCAGTGTAGGAATATTATACAGCTATTCAACATCTGCAATGGACCCTGATGGCAATCAAGTGAAATATACATTCGACTGGGGCGACGGAAGCACAGATATCACTAATCTGGTCGATTCTGGAACAACAGCTAGCGCCTCTCATGCCTGGAGCAATCCGGGGACCTATCAGATCAAGGCCAAGGCCACGGACAGCAAAGGTGCATCTTCGGGGTGGTCGGAAGGTGCAACTGTCATTATTGCGGAGCAATCTGCGCCAGGCATAATTGATGCTTGCCATCACGGATGTGGATATTCCTCTATCCAGGCCGCTATTGATGCGGCGAATCCTGGCGATACTATCAACGTTGCCGAAGATACTTACAAGGAAGAGGTGCACATTTATAAGTCGTTGACCATAAGAGGGGCAGGAGCAGGAAAGACTATCGTTGATGGCAATCAAGATGGTACAGTCTTTATCATTGATCCAGGAATCAATGTAAAACTATCAGGAATGACAATCCAAAATGGAATAGCATCTCCAACAGGTGGAGGAATCTTCAACAGAGGCAAACTGACGATTTCAGATATCACGATCACCCGAAATAGCGCCGGAGCTTCGGGAGGTGGTGCTGGCATATACAACGCGGGAACTCTCACGATGAATAGCGGAACTGTCTCAGGAAACAGCATTACGACTGAGACTTTTGGCTATGGAATTGGAGTATACAACTCTGGTACCTTCACGATGAACAGTGGAACCATATCTGAAAACAGTGCCAGTGGTACTAACCATCATGGTGGCGGCGTATACAATGTTGGTACTTTCTCCATGAATGGCGGAACCATATCTGAAAATAGCATTACTGGCACCAACTGCTTGGGCGGTGGCGTATCCAACCATGGGGATGGCACCTTCACTATGAACGGCGGAATCATATCTGGAAACTACGCAGATTATGGTGGCGGCATTGCAAATAGCGGTTCGTTGTTCATCGGTGGTACGAGCCAGATTAAAGATAACCAGGCTACCACAAGCTATGGTGGCGGAATAGAATCAGACAACTCGCAGGTTACGTTTGAAGGCAAAAATGTTGCTGTAAAATGTAACCAAGCGCGTCTTCCCTTCCCGTCTGAACTAAGTTGGTATCAGGGATGGGGTGTGTATATCGCATCAGGCATGCCGACCATGACAGGTGGATTTGATCCTGAAAATCAAGTGAAGGATAACACTCTTATCACCTCAAACCATCGTCCGAATAAGCCATCTGCCCCAACTGGATCTGCAATTTCAGTGAAATATTACTCAGGCCCGGCTTACGCGTTTTCCACATCAACAACTGATCCAGATGGCGATCAGGTGAAATACATATTTGAATGGGGAGATGATAGAGTGCCCATAACAACTGATTCGGTTGTTTCAGGCGCTACAGCGAGCAAATCTCACATTTGGGACAATGCGGGATCGTATCAGGTTAGAGTTAGAGCCATAGATAGCCACGGTGCATCTTCTGAATGGTCGGATCCGCTGGCGGTTACAATAAACAATCCTGTAATCTTAATTTATGGCATTTTTGGCGAGGTAGATAGTCTGAATCCAATTGCCACTGCGCTTCGGAACAACGACATGTCCGTCCTAAAGTTTGATTTTGCACCGGAGGGAAAGGAAACGGCTTGTGGCGATATAAAGAGCTACGCTCGCCAGCTAGAGGGATTTATAGAGGACCAGAAGAAAACAACTAAGATAAAAAAGTTCGATATTGTTGCCCATAGTATGGGTGGTCTCATATCGAGGTGGTATATCGAAAAAATGTCTGGTGCGGATCATGTTGACAAACTAATAATGCTAGGCACTCCAAATCATGGCTCACATCTTTTTGATCCCCCTAGTCCACATTTGAGCGATCTTTTTGTTAATACCTATCCATTTAGATCTGAAAGATGGTTGATTGGCTACATATTCCAGGTTGGAATTCGCCCAATGCAGCCTGCGATGGAAATGATGAAATATCATTCGGATTTCCTTAATTCATTAGGATACGATGGCAGATCTGATTACTATATTATCGGTGGCACCGAGCCCCACGATTTGAAGCTCAAGATGTTTGCCAGTCCTCATATTAAGGATAGACAAAAGACCAGGGGACTGAATATTTGGCTAAATGATGGCGCAGTCGCAGTAGAAGACGTCTATTTAAATAATGCGGCTTCAATAGACTATTTTGAAATAGATCATCTCGAGGAATTGAGCCTCAAGCAAGATGGGCAAAACTATTGGGACGAGATCGATAAGATCATATCTATTTTAAAAGGATCTTCTACCCATTCAGCTAACAAAGAAGATTCAGCTATCAGTAATAACACAAATGAAACGCCCGTTCAATCGTTGCCTTCCATAGCGGACACAATATATCCTTCTAATGAGAAATATCACGATATAAATATTAGCTTCGCCCAATATGCACAAATCTACCTATTAGGGCAAGAAGGAAACCTATCTTTTAATCTTACAACACCGAGTGGCAAATCCATCAACAAGTCGGTGCTTCAAGATGGTGTCACTTATCTTGAAGAGAGTTCAAATTCAATAGCCAAAGGTTATGAGATTGAAAATCCAGAAGCAGGTACCTGGAAAGCCTATGTTAAGGCGATGGATGTATCCTCCAACGGAGAAAACTACACAATATTAACTTATATAGGCACTAATTTAACTTTGAGTATTCTGCCTGCGAAATATCATTTGAATCCAAATGAGCCGATTGAAATAGGTGCCAACCTGACCAATGATTCGCTTCCTGTAGCTGGCGCCAATCTAGTAGCATATTATGTAAAGCCTGATCTTTCAATAGAGCATCAAATTTTGTATGACGACGGTTTACATAACGATAGCCTGAGCAATGACGGGATTTATGCCAATGCTTTTAAGAACACGAGCTTAAGAGGAACCTACCAAATCACAGTTATTGCAAACGGGAGTTTGAAAGGCATAGATTTCATGAGGTTGGGTTCTATTTCCGTATGGGCTGAACTATATTCGGATCTAACTATAAATCCGTTTGATATTTCCTTCTCCAATCCCTCGCCCATGCCAGATGAAGAAGTCAAATTGAATGCAACCATCCGCAATGTGGGCAATATCAGTGCAAATAATGCCTCGATTTTATTTTTTGCTGGCCCTCCTGTGTTGGAAAATTTGATAGGACAAGCTGCAATAAATGTGAGCGCAGATGAAACCGTCGAAGCGAATACCACTTGGAATGCAGAACCTGGACTGCATCAAATCAGTGTTTGGGTGAGCCCATGCAACGAGTTCCTCGAAAGCAATTATTCAAATAATATGGCTTCAAGGATTATATCCGTTGAGAGCCCACCCACCCCCCTAAACACTCCATCCGGTCCGACTTCAGGCATTCCCGGCACATCCTACAGCTACACCACCTTAGCGGTAGATCCCGATGGCGACCAGATCGCTTACACCTTCGACTGGGGAGACGGCGCCAACTCCACAACCGGCCTCTTCGACTCCGGAGCCATCGCCAGTGCTGCCCATATCTGGAACAATCCAGGGATCTACCAGGTTCGAGCCATGGCCACCGACAACAAGGGCGCGAGTTCGGAATGGTCGGACTCGTTAGCCGTCTCCATCAATGCTCTGTCCAGCTCTACTCTATATTATCCGGACTTTACCGATACTGCAGACCCCAATAGCTGGAGATCCTGGCTAGTTCTGCAAAACCCCAACGAGGCAGCGACAAACGTCACACTATCTATCAGATCTCGATCTGGTGACATGTTATATGCGGGTGACACCATGATTTCACCTTACGGAGTCAGTGCCATCAGACCGAGAAACCTTGTGGGTGCCGATTGTGCTGGATCTGTCATTGTATCGTCAGACCAGCCCATCACTGGAACCTGCCAGATCACCAGGAACAGCAACGAGATGTGCATGGGTTATAACGCCCTGGACGGGGGCTCGACAGTCCTATACTACCCGGACTTCACCGATACTGCCAACCCAGACGGCTGGCGGTCCTGGCTGGTCATTCAGAATCCTGCCGCATCCCCGGCTAATTTAGATATTGAGATAAGGTCGCGGGCGGGAGACATATTATACTCTGGAGAGCAGATCATTCCTGCTCACGGCGTGAATGCCATCAGGCCCAGAAATCTGGCTGGCTCAGACTGTGCTGGCTCAGTCTTCATCGAATCAGACCTGCCGGTTATTGGAACCTGCCAGATCACCAGAAACAGCAATCAGATGTGCATGAGCTACACGGCATCGGATCACGGCTCGACTGCTCTTTACTATCCGGATTTCACCGATACTGCCAATCCAGACGGCTGGCGATCCTGGCTGGTCCTGCAGAACCCCTCTGACGCTCCCGCCAATCTGAATTATGAGATCAGATCACGAGCGGGAGATATCCTCTATGCGGGCAGCGATATCATTCCTGCCCATGGTGTGAATGCCGTCAGGCCCAGGAACCTGGCTGGCGCGGACTGCTCTGGGTCGGTTGTGGTAACTTCCGATCAGCCCATAGTTGGCACCTGCCAGATTACCAGAAACAGCAATCAGATGTGCATGAGCTACAATGCTCTCGACCAGGTCTCGACAACGCTGTCTTATCCGGACTTCACCGATACTGCCAACCCAGACGGCTGGCGGTCCTGGCTTGTCCTGCAGAATCCTACTGCCGCTGATGCCAGTATAACACTGGAAATAAGATCTAGGGAAGGCGATCTCCTATATGGGGGAGATCAGATAATCCCTGCCCACGGGGTCAATGCTATCCGGC
>Ga0302253_1001453_pt1 | contig 14210 bp, 11 predicted proteins | sample AAG_RA_Trp_MG_FD_193537 | JGI IMG/M metagenome (GOLD analysis project Ga0302253, IMG submission 193537) | Enriched activated sludge microbial communities from anaerobic digester in WTTP, New Holstein, Wisconsin, United States - AAG_RA_Trp | ecosystem: Engineered > Bioreactor > Anaerobic >...
TGACATGCCCACGCTTGTTGTGAAGGTCCCGACCACAACGGCAGCACAGGGCAGCGGGTCAAAAGTCGGTGTATCGGGATCGCAGAACCTTGGAGCTGCGGCCGCAGCTCTCGCCGGTTCTTCGCAGTCCGGGTCATCACAGACCGGATCCTCCTCAGGCAGCCAGCAGGCCGGCTCCACCTCCGGTAATTCGCAGACCGGCTCATCACAGGCCGGATCGGGATCCGGCACCCAGCAGTCAGGCTCGGCTGCGGCCGGCAGTATCGCGCCCGGCGCCACCGGCACCCTCTCGGTCACCACGACGCCGGCCGGCGCCTCGATCTTCATCGACGGCGTCCAGCGGGGCGTCTCGCCGGCCGATATCCCCGGCCTTGCCCCGGGCGATCACACGCTTCTTTTGAAACTGGACGGGTATACCGATCTCTCCACGCCGGTCACGATCACCGCGGGGGAGACAACGAAATACAACACCGGGCTTGCAGCAGCGAAGAAATCGCCGGGCTTCGGGGCATTGTTCGGGATCATCGCACTCGGCGCCGTGCTCTGCATGCGGAAGGGCCGGTCAGGATAATTTTTTTTCATTCCCTGCACCCTTTTTTCCCGAATCGAAGAGCCTGCAGCTCTTCTTCTCCTCACAGACGGATGAATCCGGGACCCTCATCAGGAGGTCGGGGAAGAGAAGATCTCGGAGAAATCTTCGAACCGCCCGGATCCCCAAACAACACCACTATCTACTTCCGGCGCCAAAAATCCGGTATGCTTGATGCGCAGGAGATCACGCACCGGTTCCTCGACAAAAAGCTCCAGGTGCACCCGGAAGTCGTGCGCCATATCCTGGAGCAGGACGAACCGGACGCGATGATCGATCGCATCATCGCCGCGGTCCCGCAGGACGCGATCGTGGTCTCCGCAAAGCATATCCCCGGCGTGAAGCCGGTCCGGGACGGGATGCGGTTCCATGTCGACCCCGAGGTCGAGGTTATGACCGGCTCCGCGGGGACTTCGGGAGCGGTGAACGGCACAGAGGACTATCTCCACTACTTCCGCGACCGGTACGCGAAGCTCGGCGGGATGATCCGGGGCCGGGTCGGCGCCATGCCCATCGAGGGGCTCTCCAAGAGCACCCGGTACCGGCAGGAGGAGTGCACGGTCATCGGGATGGTCGTTGACGTGAAGACGACCACGAACGGCCACCGCATCGCCGAGATCGAGGATGCGACAGGATCCATCACGGTGCTCTTCCGCAAGGACCGGCCGGTTTTTTCCGATGCCGAGAAGATCATCCACGACGAGGTTATCGGCGTCAAGGGCAAACTCTCCATGGACGGCAAGCTCTTCTTTGCCGAGCTCCTGTACCGGCCCGACATCCGGATCGACAACGCCCCGTTCAAAAGCACCGAGCCGGGGAAGGCAGTCTTCATCTCCGACACACACGTCGGAAGCGACACCTTTCTCGAGGGGAGCTGGAACAAATTCGCTGACTGGCTCTCCGATTCCGATTACTCGTATCTCCTGATCGCGGGCGATCTCGTGGATGGCATCGGCATCTACCCGGGGCAGGACGCCGAGCTCCGGATCAGGAATATCTACGAGCAGTACGACGCCTTCGGCGCAATGATGAAGGACCTGCCGTCCCGCATGAAGATCATCATCTCGCCCGGCAACCACGACGTTGTCCGCGGGGCCGAGCCCCAGCCGGTGCTCCCGGAACAGTTCACGAAGAAGTTCCCGGATAACTGCGTGCTCGTGGAGAACCCGGCACTTGTCCGGCTGCAGGGCGTGCGGGTACTGATGTATCACGGAAGGTCCATCGACGACATGATCGGGCTCATTCCCGGCGCCTCGTACGAACATTCCGGCCTGATGATGGAGGAGATGCTCATCCGCCGGCACCTTGCCCCGGCCTACGGCCGCCGTACGCCAATCGCGGCGGGCCGGACCGACCGGCTCATCATCGACCCGCTGCCGGAGATCCTCCACACCGGACACGTCCACATCAAGGGCATCACCCAGTACCGCGGCGTGCTCGGGATCAATGCCGGCACGTGGCAGTCCCAGACCAAGTTCCAGAAGCAGATGAACGTGAACCCGACGCCGGCGCTCGCGGTTGCGGTGGATTTGCAGACGCTCGTGCCGGAGACGTTCTCGTTTGCCTGATGTATTCCTGCAAAGGCCGTACGTTGCTGGTTTCATCTGGCTGCTGCACCACCCGTCCCGAAAAATTTAGCAATATTTTTAGGGCTTCAAAATAAAGGGGACTGTATGAGGTACTGTATCGTTATTCTCCTGCTTGCCCTCGTCCTGGTCTCTGCGGGGTGTACCATGACCCAGCAGCCGGTCGCCACTCCCGAACCGACAATGACGATCCCGCCTACACCAACTCCGGAACCCACCGTCACCCGTCCCCAGGCCGGTGTGGATCCGATTATCGGTTCGTGGGAGAACGGGCTGATCTTCGATGATCAGGGATATGTGAACGGTGACAGGAATATCACCTGGAAAGCGAACGACATGGAGAAGTATTCGTATTTCGTGACGGTCGAGAGCCGGGCAGTGAAGGACCTGGAGGCCGGCACGGCTGCCGATCCGTATGCATACGCCAAGGAATGGATCTACAATCCCTACTCCGATTCCATCCACCGCCGCGGGTCCAATGAAGGTGTCCGCCGTGTGCTGGACGGATCGGTGACTCCGTCGATGGGGTGAATGAGTCTCGTACGGTTTTTCATCTCCTCTTTTTAAAAAATGTGACAAAAATTTCCGGAAAACGATCAAAAGATCGACCGGAACTGTCCAACCGGACCTGCCCGCCTACCGAAGGGAAGATTTTCGCACGATCAGCATTGCAATCCCGGCAGCCCCGGCAATGGCCAGCGGCGAGGCAGGAGCAGCTTTTTTGGGTTTTGTCCCTTCAGGCAATGGCGTGGGAAGGGAGAGGGTTTTTTCCGGCTCCGGAGTGGTGGTTGCGGGCGGGAATTCTGTGGTCGCCGGCGATGATGATGCCGGTACCGTATATTCAGGGAACGGAACCTCTGCCGCCGGCTCCGTTGGTGCACCGGTCTCCGGGACGGTTCCGGACAGCGGCCCGGGCATCGGCAGGGTAAAATTGCCCGAGGGCCAGGCATACGGAGTACCGCCCGAGTCTGTGTGCCGGATATCCAGCAGTGTCTGGTTTACCGTGTGGTTGGCGGGCACGGATCCCTTCACGATCAGCCGGAGTTTCACCGGGACCGGCTCCGGGTAATTGAACGCCGCCCCGTTGAGGATAAGCCGGTTGCCGTCCCGTGACGCGGGTGCGACCGGTGTTTCCCGGTCGTGCACGACGATAACGGGTTCCCAGACCGGTGAATCGAGATCGGTCACGATCACCAGCTGGTCGTAGAGCAGGATGCCGGTCCGCGGGATCTCGCATGTCACGGTGACCGGGGTACGGTCCCCGACATCGCCGGGCGGAACGACCGTGAACGACGAGACGGTGAACCCTGCAACGCCCTGGGTGCACAGGAGGACGATCGCGATGAAAAGTACGAATCTCTCTCTCATACCGTACGCCTTTTCTCTCAGGGATTCATCGCGGTAACGGAAAATAACTGGTATGAAATTCCCTGTATGATATCCTCAAACGTGCCCGGCCAGTATCGTTATCCCGAGACAGACGAACAGCACCGCGGTGAAGAGGTCGAACCCGGCCTGGACCCGCGGTTTCGTCCGCAGGGTATCCGCGACCGATGCCGCAAAGATCGCGATGAACATGCACCATACTGTGCCCGTGCAGAAGAAGACAAATCCGAGGAACATAAAGGAGACCGGCCCGAGGCTTGTTGCAGGATCGATGAACTGCGGAAGAAACGCGATGAAGAAGAGCGCTAGCTTGGGATTCAGCAGGTTCGTGAAAAGGCCCTGCCGGTAGATCTCCCAGTCGCTGTCAGGGGCTGTAACAGCGGTTCCGGAGAAGTCCGAAGACCTCCTCCCGATCCATACCATGATGCCGAGGACGATGAGGTAGAGGGCGCCGGCAAAGGTGATAATGGTGAACGCGGCCGGCCAGAGCAGGAGGAGCGAGTAGAGCCCGGCTGCGGTGAGGGTGATGTGGATGATACAGCCTGATCCGATGCCGAGCACCGAGAGGATCCCTGCCCGACGGCCCTGCGAAAGGCTCCGGCCGATGATGTACAGGATGTCCTGACCCGGTATGAGGTTCAGCGCAACGGATGCAATGAGGAACGTGAGGAGATGGTGTGTGCCGAACATGATCGCAGGAAGGTATTATTGGCCTGCCCCGGAGCCGTTACCCGTCACGAAGCCCGCTGCAAAAAACAATGGCTTTTAGGCCGGTCAGTTCCCCTCGAAGCATTCCCGGCAGGTCAGCTTCTTTTTGAGGAGTCCCATCAGCCTGATACAGTTCGTGCACCCCTGGATCCCGCAGTGCTCGCATTCACGCAGGTCTTCGATGGGGACGATCCTGTGGCACTTGGGGCATTCGACCATCTGGCCGGACCCTGCCCCGCCCGGCGCAGCAGCATGCACATCCGTGTATCCGTCAGTATCTTCCTCGTACGCGTCCTCCGCCTCCGCATCCGGGCCGGCGCCGCCGTGCAGGCGGGAGAGGAGCGCGAAGAGCTCGCAGAACATCCGCCAGAGGATGCTCCCGACAACGAGGAAACCGACCCAGAAGACCGGTGAACCCGCCGGGTATTCGGCAATCGCTTTCGTGTCAATGAGGGTTGCATTGGCTGTCTTCTCCTCTTTGTCCGTTGCCCCCGGTTTCTTGAACATCCCGGCAATCCCCATGACCGAGACGAGGACGATCAGGGCTGCCCCGAGGATATAGATCAGCTTCAGGTGGTTCTCCGTGATGAGCGAGCCGAAATCAGGGAATCCCCCGCGGGATCTCCGCCGGGCCGGCTGTTTTGCGGACCGCGGTGCCGGGCGGGCGGCGGATGCCGGTGTGGCCTGCCGCGGGGGCTGCTGTGGCACCTGCCGGGGCTGTTGTGCGGGGAAGGGATACCCGCACTTGTTACAGTACATCGCCTGCGGATCGGGCTCGCGGTACCCGCAGGAGGGACAGGTCTTGGGCATTGTGTATCGCTTTATAATATTGGTTCTGTGATGAATCAATAAGCTGTTGATTTGCGTTTTCTGGCGGGCCGGAGTGGAGGGGCAGAAGAAAAAAGGAGTATTTACAGCGCGAGCCGCACTTCCTTTGCGGCGTCGCACATGTACTTCAGCTTGGCATAGGCAGACTCGCGGGTCCGCATCCGGAGGCCGCAGTCGGGATCGATGAGCAGGATCTTCGGGTCGAAGATCTCCACGCCCTTCTCGATCCGTTTTTTGATCTCGGCAACGCTGTCGATGCGGTCCGAGGTATTGTCCACGCAGCCGTATCCGAGCATCCGGCCGCCCAGGTCCCGGCGGGAGAGGAGGTCGAGGTTCGCCGGGTTGTTCGCGAATTCGAAGTCGAAGACGTTCACGTTGAACTTCAGGATCTCGTCGATGACGTTCCCGAGGCTGCCGCAGACATGCATGCAGACGGGGGTGTGGAGACCGGCCGTGATGGAATCGATTGCCTGCCGTGCCACGGCAAGGTCGGCGATGCCGGTCGAGAGGATGGGCTCGTCAATCTGGACGAGGGCCACGCCCGCTGCCTCGAGCGCCCGGGCTTCGACGAGCAGGGCGGCAGCGAGGTCAGGTACCAGATCTTCCTTGCCCTGGTACATCGGCGTTGCGATGTGGACGCCGTGGGCGAGTGTTGTCGGGCCGGTGATGATCCCCTTCACCTTCGGGGCCCTGCTGATGGCAAGCTTCGTGTCACCAACCGTGATCCCCCCGTTCGCCGGCTGGACCTTGCCGATAACCTCCTGCTCGCGGATGCCCGGAAGATGGGATACGAACGCCCCGATCATGTCCCCCCGGACCTGCCCGTCCGAGATGATATCGATCCCGGCAGCAAGCTGGTCGCCGATCGCGGTCTCGACCGCGGGGCGGAGTGGATCGAGGAAGCTCATGAGGCCGCCACCTTTCACCACCGGGTAACTGCCGACGACCGTGGTCGCCAGTACTTTATTGATAAAATACGCCTTTGTCATAGTGTCCGGACACTGCTTGTTATCCGTTCGGCGGCTTACGAGAAATAGTTCGTGGTGGATGAAAAAAATCAAAGGAAATTACCAACGAAGAAAACATGGCTCTGTAGAAAACCTGCGAGAGATCGTGTTGGATTGTGATGGAGCCACGGGCGCTCGGGGTCTGTCGACCCTCGCCCCGCGAAGGACTCTTTGAGTCCTGCGAAGACCTGCGGGTCTTCTTGTGTTTCGGGTCTGATGACCCTCAACACTTCTCATCCTCACGGTCTGATGACCGTTCGGACCGTGGAGCAGGGCTGTATATGCGGCATTAAAAAAATTGAAACCGGGGATCACTCTCGCAAATCCACTGAATGCGTTGTCTGAAGGATTTCTGCAGAGTTGAAAAAATATAATCCGATTGTGAGCCAACGCCCCCCGATCCTCCCATTCCCTGCGGACTGCCGCCGCGGGCAGGCAGTCCTTCTGGCGGGGGAATCCGTAATGACGATTCTCGTAATTCCCAAATACAGACGTCCAGCATGATGTGTTTACTGGATCATGGGAATTTTTCCCGTACAGGTAATACGGAGGCATCGCAATGCGCCCACGCCCCCGACGGGCGCGGGCCGGCGTAAGGGGGGCGATCGTTCTCTTTAACATTACATCGAAAAAAGGATTACCTGAATTCACGGCACGAGACGGTGCATATCGCGGGGGAAGAGTACGGCCTCGCGGACGTTTGAAAGGCCGAGCATCGTCATCACGAGGCGCTCGGCGCCAAGACCCCAGCCGGCATGCGGCGGCATGCCGTACCGGAACGGCCTGAGGTAGAACTCGAAGGACTCAGGATTGAGCCCCTTGTGTTTAATCTGCCGGACGAGCATGTCGTACCGGTGCTCGCGCTGGGCGCCGCTCGAGAGCTCCATCCGCGGGTGCATCAGGTCGAATGCTTTGCAGATAGAGGGATCGTTCTCGTAGTGCATGGCATAATAGGGCCGGATCTCGGAGGGCCAGTCCACGATGAAGTAGTGGCCGCCCATCTCGGCACCGATTGCACGCTCGGCAGCGGGGCTGATGTCGTCGCCGTGCCTGATTGGCTCGTCCATCCCCTTCTTCGCGATCTCGATCGCTTCCGCGTACGGAAGGCGGGGGAACGGGGCTTTCGGAACGGCAAAGTCAGTGATCTCGAGGTTCGCAAGCTGGTCGGGGCAGGTGCGGTACACGTACGCGTAAGCCTTGACGATGATCTCCTCGAGGGTGCGCATCACGTCAGTATGGTCGGCGAACGACACCTCGATATCAATGCTGGTTGCCTCATTGAGGTGCTTCGTTGTATTGTGCTCTTCCGCACGGAAGATCGGGCCGATCTCGTATACCTTTTCGCAGCCGGCGGCCATCATCATCTGCTTGTAGAGCTGGGGGCTCTGGTTGAGGAAGGCCTCCTTGTCGAAGTACGCTATGGGGAAGAGCTCGGTGCCGCCCTCGGTGGCCGCCGCCACGATCTTGGGCGTGGTGATGGCGGTGAAGCCCTCGTGGTGAAAGTACTGGTGGATGGCGTGCATTGCTGCGGAGCGGATCTCGAAGACTGCAGCGACCCGGGGCCTGCGGACGTCGAGGAAGCGGGCGTCGAGCCGGGTGTCGAGCTCGGCCGGGACTTTCTCGGATACATCCAGCGGGAGCGGGGTGTCGGCAAGGCTGACGATCTCAATCGCATCGGGCACGAGCTCGCGGCCGCCGGGGGCCTTCTCCATGGCCTTGATCGTGCCGGTGACCCGGATCACGGACTCGCGGGAGACGGTCTTTAATGCGGCAAGCACCGGCTCGGGGACTTTTTTCTTGGGGATGGTGACCTGGATGATGCCGGTCCGGTCGCGGACGATCAGGAAGGCGAGGCCGCCGAGGTCACGGACCTCGTGGACCCACCCGCAGACCTCCGCGGAAGGGATTGCCGGCGTTACTTCGTTGATGGGGATGCGCATCAGAATCCTATAACAATGGGCAGCGGTAGGTAATGATGTTATTGTACGGCCGCACCGGATGGCCGGACAGCATGAAAAATGGGGGCATCTTTATTAAACCGCGCAAATACTATGATGTAAGAACCCGCCATGCAGCAGTTATCCCGCAGAAAGCAGATCCTGTTTGACCTATGCACCGTTGCGAGTATCGCTGCTGCCATCGTTATCACCCGCGAGTGCCTCACGAACGGGGTGTACGATGTCTTTCCGTACTTCTATCTCATTCCCATCGTCCTCATCGCGTTCTCCCGCCCGAAAGCCGGTATTTACGGCACCGTCTTCATCGGGTGGCTGTACTTCATGCTGGCCTGGCTCTGGGCACCGGCGGATGCCCGCCTCTTTACTGTCGCAACGATCCAGTTTTACATCTTCGTCTCCCTCGGGGTCCTGATCTCGGTCTATTCCCAGGAATACTACCGTGCGGAACAGAGGAAATGCGACCTGTACTACAATTCCCAGGCCGGGGTGTTCAGCTTCAACGCGGGGTCGGGGAAGATATCGGATACCAATCCGAAGTTCGCCCGGATGATCGGGTACGATCCCGGGATGCTGAAGACAAAGACGCTTGCCGACATCATCCCGGATCCTGCCGGGCGGGAGTCCTTCCTCTCCCGGCTGCGGGAACTACAGGTCGTTGTGGACAGCGAGCTGAGCCTTCTTGCCCGGGACGGCACCATGCGGTGGGTGCTCGTCTCTTCCATCAGGACGGATGAGGAAGAGGTCGTGTGCACGGTGGTTGACATCACCGATCACCGCGAGGCACGCAATGCCCTCTCCCTGGTGAACCGGAAACTCAGCCTTCTCCTTGGCATTACCCGCCACGATATCCTCAACCAGATCACGGCGCTCCGCACCGCAGCCGAGCTGGCGAAGCTGAAGACCACAGATCCCGCTCTGCTGCATTTCATCGGTCAGGAGGAGACCGCGGCACAGAATATCCAGCGGCAGATCGAGTTTGTCGGGAATTACGAGGGGATCGGGGCCCATACGCCGGTGTGGCAGAACATCGGGGCGCGGGTCAGGGCGCTGGTCCCGGCCATGCCCGACCTCGTCATCGATGCATCGCCGGATCTGGACGCGATCGAGGTCTATGCCGATCCCATGCTGGACAAGGTGTTCGAGAACCTCATCGACAATTCCCGGCGGCACGGCGAACATACCCGCCGTATCACGTTCACGCTCGCCCGGGAACAGAACGAAGAGATCGCCATCGTGTACGGGGACGACGGTATCGGTGTGCCGGATGCCGAGAAGGAACGGGTTTTTGAGAAAGGGTTCGGGAAGAACACCGGCCTGGGACTGTTCCTGTCCCGTGAGATCCTCTCCATCACGGATCTTGCGATGAAAGAAACCGGCACGCTGGGGAAAGGTGCACGCTTCGAGATCCGCGTACCGAAGGGGAAGTACCGGTTCACCTGACCTTGCGGGGGGTTTGTGGGATCAAATATTTTCCGGACATGCCTTACCGCCTGCAGACAGGGAGTTTTTCCGGGAACCCAGAAATTCCCGGGAGCAGGGTTCACCGGCCTGCCCGGGCGGCGGTGTCCCGGGCAACTCGTATCGGCATCAGGATTATGATGAATCTTTCGAATCCTGCAGCGTGTTCCGGGAATCCTGCCGGCCAGATCGCCCCGTGTCCATTTTACGAAGCCATTCCACAACCAATATATTATCATCTCCCCCACCTTCCCATGGAATACTACTATGGCGAATGATTCACCCCAACCAACAACCCAGCCTGTCCAGCAGACTGTGGTGATCAAGGAGAAGCAGGGATGGAGCCTCGGCACCCGGATCCTGCTCTGGCTGATCGCTATCGTGGTCATCGTTGGTGTCATCGCGATCCTGACCCTCTCGGTTGCGGTCCTTGACACACCGACCGGGAACTCGTTCCCGTACACCACCACGTACCGGGTCTCGATTCCCGACAGCCAGCCGATCTCCATCGGGAGCAGCAAGATCCTCGTCCTGACCATGGGCAACGAGGTCGACACTTCCGTTGACGGCGTCAAGGAGCGGCTCGCGGTCGGCCAGGAGCGGACCATCAGTGCGCGGTATGCCCGCATCTCCGCGCTCGGCATGCCGGTCATCGACACGGACTTCCAGATCGTGCTGAAATACATCGGGTCTTCCGGCAGCAACGCCCTCTTTGACATGCGGGTCATGACCTCCCGGCAGGTCCCGGAGATCCTTATCCGCCAGATCATCCCGCCCGGCATGGGTGCCCAGCCGATCTGATCCCAATCACTTTTTTCCTGCACGGTTTTCATTCTGACCGCGTGGACCGATTTTACGATTGGAAACCGCAACACAGTAACTGGTTGAAAATCACCGGAATCAGAAAAGGTGCCCTGCAGAAACAGCGGATCCATGCTCTTGGGGGTGTAGCGGGTCGAAGAATTGCTGCGCAATTCTTCTCCTCCCCGACCTTTTGATAAAGGTCGTGGATTCATCAGGAACGAGAAGGGAGACTCGGTAAAATCGTCAGATAAAAAGGATGCAGATGCATGAAAGTCAGCTCAGCACATATCCATTCCGGCAACGCACTCAGCGGAATTGCGAGGGTGACCCCCTCTCCCCTCAAGGAATTCTGATACATTCCTTTCGACTTCGAACCCTGATGGGTTCTTCAGCCCTCGAAGAACGCTGACGCGTTCTTCTCGATTTCGCAGTCTGATGACAGTGCAGTCAGCCCAAGGGGGTGAGTCCCCCTGAGCCTGTGAGAGGTTATCAGACCTCGTACAGGAGAAGGGAGGTATCAGCCGACCTTTGAACCCATATTCATCATTTTTTTTCAATGCCCAGATAAGGTAACGCTCCACGGTCTGACAGGTCCGAAGGACCAGGAAGATGAGAAGAATCCGAAGGATTCTTCGCGGGGCGAGGGTCGACAGATCCCGAACGCTCCTGGTTCCATCCCAATCCAATGCCATATCTTGGGGAGTTTTCTCCAGATTCCTGAAGGTTTTTTACCGTATTCAGGTGCCCGACAAAAAAGAGTGGATTTCCGGATCACTCCATTATCGCCTTCTCGATCAGCACCGGCGGGTAGAGCACGTCGTCCGCGCCCGCCAGTTCTATGGTCTTGATCGTGGTGTTGACATCAGCGATTGAATTAGCCAGGATCTTCTGTGCCGAGAGCGTGTAGAGCACGTTGTCGATGTAGAGCGAGCGCTTCACCTCGGCCTGCGAGCTGCCGTAGTAGTAGTACCGGTCGGAGCCGGTGCCGTGCTGGACGGTGCCTTTAAGGTCAAAGCCGGTCTCGGGCGTGAGGCCGAAGACATATGCACCGTACCAGATGGTCGGCTGCGTCACGTCTTTCTTCTCGATCACCGTTGCCTGGTTCCTGACGACACGGGCCGGGATCACGAGCAGGTTCTTCTCCTTACTGAACAGGAACGCCTTGTGGTCAGAGAGCGCCGCGGAGTCCGAGCCGGCATCGCCGATCTCGACTTTGTCGATCTGCTTCGGGTGTTCGACATCCGACACATCGAAGAGGGCGAGCTTGATGCCCTTTGTTGACACGCCGCCCCAGTCATTGGTCGCGGTCTCCTTGCCCACGCCGATGATGTGCGTTGCATCGTAGGGGTGCAGGTAGTCCGAGTAGCCGGGGATCTTGAGCTTGCCGAGGATCTTCGGGGCCCGCGGGTCTGCAAGGTCGATGACGAAGAACGGGTCGATCCGCTTGAACGTGACAAGGTAGAGCCGGTCGCTGATGAACCGGGCGGAGTAGATCTTCTCCTGCTCGGCAACGTGGGTCAGCGAGCCGATGGTGTTCATGCCGGAGTCGAGCACGAAGACGTTGTTGTACTCGTACGAGCCCCGGGTCGTGTACACGTTCGAGGTGGTTGCTGCGCGGAGGTTTCCCTTGTACTCGTCCATCGAGAACTGGCTCTCGAGAACACCGGGGACTTCGCCGCGTGCAATGTAGCTGATGGCACCGTTGCTGATTGCAATCTTGTGGATCACGGTCGTGGTCTGGTCGATCTCCTTCTTTTTAATCGATTCCTGTTCAGCGTTCTTCATCTTCTGGATGTAGGCCTGTTTGTCGGACTCGGACATTTTGTTGAAGTCCTCCCAGAAGATGGGGGCGGAGACACCGGATGCGGATGAACCGGAACCGGCCGCGTCCTCCTCAGTATCAATCAGGGGCTGCGCCTTCATCGTGCGGTACACGTTGTGATATTTCTGGTACGTGATGTACATCGCGTTCTCGGAGACGTACATGAGGTTGCCGGTGCCGACGAGGTACGTCTTTGCCTCCCTCTCCTTTGCCGCCTGCGTATCGAACGAGGAGACGGTGGTGAAGGCGTACTGGCGCTCGGGGTTGTCGAAGTAGTACACGTCCGGTGCGATCACGGTCTTGGTGCCCTCCCGCACGACAGGCGTGGTAATGGTGTCAAGGTAGTACGTGTATACCTGCTCGCGGGTGACGAGATACAGGTTGTGGCCGATCAGCCGGGCGTCAATGTAGTCGCCATCGATGGTGAAGTCCTTTGTTACCTTCGGGTGCGCCCGGTCGGTGATATCGTAAAAGACCGCGTGGGTCACCGGCATGGAATACCGCGAGGGGCGGTAGTAGGCCATTGATATCTTCTCGGCAGAAACACCCGTGCTGACGGAGGACTCCGCGGTGTCGATGTCAGCGGTCCCGGTTGCGAAGAGCACGAGCCGGTTGCCGTCTATGAAGATATCCCGCGGGGAGTTTTCGATCTCCGTGCGCGAGACGACCGACGCGGATGCTGCCGGGTACGCGTCAACGATCGCGAGCGTCTGGCCGGTGATCACATAGATGTACTTACCGTCGTTCTTGACAAAGTCCGGCTCGTCCACGCCGGCTACCTGCACGTTCGTTACGGAGTGGTCTGCTGAGCCCGCCGAACCGGCCCAGAATCCCGGTACGGCTGCACCCTGGGACACTCCCTTGGCAACCGCGGAGGACTCGGCCATGCCGACTACCGCCGGGGCGGCAGTGGGGACCATGGTCCGTATACCGTTGACCGGGCTCATATCCTCACGATACCCGTAACCATCCTCACTGGCTGCGAGGGCCGTGTTGTTCTTAATGTACTCACGGATCTCGTCCGCTGAACCAAACTTGTGGATATCCCCTGTTACTGCAGGTGCCACAACCGTCCCTGCACAGCCGGATGCGAAGATTGCGCCCAGCAGGGCGAGGGCGATGAGCACGAGGAAGGGGAAACTGCTGCGTGTCATGATTGATCAGACACGCTTGGGGTCAGAAGCTCATGAATCTGGCGTTGACTGCGAAAAAAATGGGAGCATCGGGATTTAATTGCGTATGATTTCCCGGGAAAATGAAACGATCCGGATCTCCCGGGAAGCTTATTGGTCCGGGTGCTTCTGTGCAAACGTGCAGAACTCTCCGCACCGGGTGCACTTCCCCTCGCTGCACGGCTCAACGTGGATCGTGATAGTCGCCCGCGGGTATTCGGTCGTGAGATCCGACTCGAGATGATCGGTCAGGTCGTGGGACTCGTTTACCGAGAGGGCTCCGGGTACGACGAGGTGGAACTCGATGAAGATCTCCGGGCCCGAGCGCCGGGTCTTCAGGTCGTGGAACCCCGCGTAGACCTCCGCGTGCTGGTGGATGATCTCCTTGATCCTCTTCTCATCCGCCGCAGGGATGCTGTGGTCGATGAGGTCTGCGACCGACCGCTTCGTCAGGTCGTACGCGGCCTTCATGATCACGACGGCAATGCAGAGAGCAACGAGCGGGTCGAAGAGCGGGTTGCCGGTGAGCTGGATCAGGATCAGCCCGGCAAAGACCCCGAGCGAGGTGTACACGTCGGTCCGCAGGTGCCAGGCATCGCTCTCGAGCGCGATCGACTCGGACTCTTTTGCTATGGCAAAGAGGCGTCGGGAGACGTACCAGTTGGCGAGTGCCGATATGCCCATGACTGCAATACCCGTAATGAGCAGCTCCGGCCGCATCTCCTGCGTCTCGTGGCCGAGGAGTTTTGTTACTGCCTCGTACATGATCAGGAGCGCGGCAACGAAGATGAGCAGGGCTTCGACAAGGCCCGAGATGTCCTCGAACTTCCCATGCCCGAACGAGTGCTCGGTGTCCGGAGGCTCTGCCGATTTCCGGACCGAGAAGAAGGCG
>Ga0302253_1001454_pt1:0-10000 | contig 14198 bp, 9 predicted proteins | sample AAG_RA_Trp_MG_FD_193537 | JGI IMG/M metagenome (GOLD analysis project Ga0302253, IMG submission 193537) | Enriched activated sludge microbial communities from anaerobic digester in WTTP, New Holstein, Wisconsin, United States - AAG_RA_Trp | ecosystem: Engineered > Bioreactor > Anaerobic >...
AACCCATTTCATGTATATATTCTTGTGTTTTGCCCGAGCGGGTTGAAGCATCGGTGAACGAGAATTTTTTGTAACTTTTTGTTTCGAATGACAAAAAGTTTGAAAAAAAAAAGTTAACATAGTTGCAACATTTTTCGCTAAAAGTCTTGTCATTGCTGACGAGACAAATAATTTCTTATAAATACGACATTATATAATTCATATTTAATAGGATAGATACTTTTTAAGGAACGACTAATTATCTTGTTAGCAAGTCGGTATTATTTTTTCTATTTTCTATCAAATTATCCTGCCCAACCTTCTCTGTCAAGACTTCTATACTGAATGGCTTCGGCAATATGCTCTACTTTGACCGATTCAGAACTTTCAAGGTCTGCAATGGTTCGTGACACCTTAAGAATACGGTCGTAAGCACGTGCCGATAATCCTAAACGATTCATCGCATTTTTCAATAAAGCCAAGCCCGTATCATCGGGCAAAGCATATTTTTGAATTTGCTTGTTGTTGATTTGTGCATTGCAATGCACACCTTCCAAATTCTTGTATCGTTGTTCCTGAATTTTTCGTGCTGTTACTACACGTTGTCTGATTTGTTCGCTTGTTTCTGTTTTTTGCTTATAGGCAGACAATTTTTCAAAAGGAACTGGAACCACTTCCAGATGAATATCTATTCTGTCGAGCAACGGTCCTGAAATACGACTTAAATATCTTTGACGCACTTGTGGTGAACAGACGCACTCTTTTTCGGGATGATTATAAAATCCGCATGGACAAGGATTCATAGAAGCCACCAGCATAAAACTGGCGGGATATTCTACACTAAACTTGGCTCGACTAATGGTAACTACTCTATCTTCTATTGGTTGACGCATGACTTCCAGAACAGTTCGCTTAAATTCCGGCAACTCATCCAGAAACAACACTCCGTTATGTGCCAAAGAAATTTCTCCAGGCTGAGGAAATGTTCCACCTCCTACTAGTGCTACATCGCTAATAGTATGATGAGGAGAACGAAAAGGACGTACGGTCATGAGCGATGAATTTTTATCAAGCAAGCCTGCTACTGAATGAATTTTGGTAGTTTCCAATGCTTCTTCCAGCGTCAACGGAGGCAGAATAGTAGGAATACGTTTTGCTAGCATGGTTTTTCCTGCACCCGGCGGACCAATCATGATAATGTTGTGACCTCCAGCAGCCGCAATCTCCAAAGCACGTTTTACATTTTCCTGTCCTTTTACATCCGAAAAGTCTATCTGATAATGATTATAATTTGAATAAAATTCTTCTTCAATATTAACCGAAATTTTTTTCAATGTATCTTCCCCTTCCAAAAAACGAATCACTTCAGTTAACGTTTCTACCCCATAAACATCAATTCCATCAACTACAGCCGCTTCACGAGCATTTACCGAAGGCAATATAATTCCCTTAAAACCTTCGTTACGCGATTGAATAGTAATAGGCAAAGCACCCTTAATAGGTTGAATAGCACCATCCAGCGATAATTCACCCATAATTACATACTGTTGAAGTATGTCGGTAGAAATCTGACTACTCGCCGCAAGAATACCAATGGCAATTGGTAAATCGTAAGCAGAACCTTCTTTTCGTATATCCGCAGGAGCAAGATTGATAATCAGTTTTTGTCCCGGCATCCTATAATTATTTGTTTTCACCGCCGATTCTATACGTTGCAAACTTTCCTTAACGGCATTATCAGGTAATCCTACCAAATAATATTTTATCCCCTGAATGGCATTTACTTCAATGGTAATGGTCGTGGCATTTATTCCATACACCGCACTGGCAAAAACTTTTACAAGCATATATATCTACTTCTTTAATAGAAATTATTAATCCATATAATTTAACAAAATTAGAATAAAAATGAATACAGCCTATTGAATTTTTAAAAATTGTATTTACATTTGCAAATTAGGTTTATTTATTAATCATATAAATATCTGCCAGTATGATAGTTAGACTTTTATGTCTCCTTGCATGTTTTTTTTGTCTCACACCATTATCGGCACAAGATACACTTATTAATTCATCATCGTTTGACACTTCTTCGGTAGGTCCTATGGATGATGAATACGACGAAGAAGAACCCGTACTATCATCCAGCAATTTATATTATACTCCAAAACTCAAAGATGATTTTTGTGATGTACCGGCATATCATCAGTACTTATTTTGGGATACGTTGGATATACATCCTTATGACAGTAAAATGAATCTGTTTAATGAAACAAGAATATTACCTTTGGTATCCAAGGATTCTATTTTTACATTTCCTGTAAAAAATTATCGTATTAATTCCGATTTCGGTTGGCGACATTGGAAATATCATTATGGGGTGGACTTTGGCGTTAACACAGGCGATTCTGTTTATGCCTGTTTTGATGGTATGGTTCGTATAGCCAAAAGAAGCAAATCGTATGGATATACGGTAGTCATACGTCACTATAACGGATTGGAAACGTTGTATGCCCATTTATCAAAACTGCTCGTTCATCCCAATCAAAAAGTTAAATCGGGAGACCTTATCGCTTTATCGGGAAATACAGGACATTCCACTGGTCCGCATCTTCATTTTGAAACTCGCTATTTAGGTGGTCCCTTCAATCCAAACCATATTCTTAATGTAAGCGAATGTAAACTTATTTCCGATACACTCCTTGTCAATAATGATTTATTCAGTTATTTGACCGAAGTTCACAAAGCCCGTTATCTGACAGTAAAAAAAGGGGATACACTTGGTAAATTAGCCCGCAAATACGGTGTTTCTGTTAATCGCTTATGTAAACTTAACGGCATAAGTCGTAAAAAAATATTACGTATAGGGCAAAAACTAAGATATACTTAAAAATTTTTAACAGCAGGATTTCCTGCAATAATGGAATAAGCATTATTTTTGCATAAAAAATGGAACCGGAAATCAACCAAAAACCAAAACACTCTATATACACTCTTTGGATGTTGATAGCCATATTTCTGCTTTTGGCTTCAAACATTTTTTTTATATATAAATTTTATACCATGCGTAAAGAAAAAGTGTATGTACAAGTAGAACTTAAAGATACCGAAAGTGAAAAAACTCAAATCGAAAATCAGTTAAACGATATGCTGACACAATATAATACACTCAAAACCGACAATAAAAAAATATCGTCTGAACTGGAACAAGAAAAACAAAAAATAAAAGACTTACTCGACGAAATCAAGAATATTAAATCTGCCAATGCATATCAAATCAATCAATATAAAAAAGAATTGGGTACATTACGGGAAATTATGCGAAGTTACATTGTACAAATAGATTCGCTCAATACACGAAATAAAATTTTAACTGAAGAAAACAGGAAAGTTAAAACCGATTTTCAACAAGTTGTAACCGAGAAGGAAAAATTGAATGAAAAAACACAGGAACTTTCACAAAAAGTAGATATAGCCAGCACATTAAGGGCTATTAACATTTCATCGGTAGCGGTAAACGACAGAGCCAAAGAAATTACCAAAGCAAAACATGCATCAAAACTTAAAATATGCTTTACCATCACACAAAATGCTATTGTTAATGCAGGCAATCGACTTGTTTATATTCGCATAGCACGACCCAACAAGGAAATATTAAAAAACCCGGATAATGAGTTATTTGATTTTATGAACGATAAAATCATGTATTCTGCCAAACGTGAAATTGACTACGAAAATAAAGATGTGGACATGTGTATTTATTGGAATAACGACGGCAGCCTTGATAAAGGAGTATATAATGTCGAAATCTATTGTGACGGAAAAGAAATAGGCACCGATACTTTTATGTTGAAATAAACATCAATCAATTTTTTCAAACATCTGGTTTCGTTGTCTTGGTATAAATCCTGCTTTTGAAATCATTTGTTTCATCTCGTCTATTTGAATAGTACATTTTTCCGCACCAGCAGATGAAACTACATTTTCTTCCATCATAACGGAACCCATATCGTCTGCACCTGCATGTAAACAAACTTGTGCAATATCTTTCCCAACCGTGAGCCACGAAGGCTGAATGTGGGGAATATTCTGCAAGACTATTCTACTTATGCAAAGCATGCGTATATATTCCGAACCGCTAACGGGTTTTAAGTCATATTTTTTCGATAACCGTGTACCTTTCAACTGAACTGGCCATAATACAAAATTTAAAAATCCGGGAGCATTTTCCGGTTTTTGCGATTGCAAATCGCGCAAGTAAATCAAATGCTGCATGCGTTCTTCCATCGTTTCAATATGACCAAACATCATGGTTGCCGATGTTACCAATCTTTTTTTATGAGCCACACGCATTACTTGTAGCCATTCGTCTGCCGAACATTTTGCCGGTGAAATAATTTTTCTAACTCTATTGCTTAATATTTCGGCACCGGCACCTGGAAGGCTATCCAAGCCTGCATCTATCAGCCTGTTTAGCACATGTTCTATTGACACATTCTCCTTTTGTGCCAAATAAAAAACTTCTGCTGGTCCTAACGAATGCAGTTTCAAGGCAGGAAATTCTGCCTTTAATTCTCTGTATAGCGTTTCATAAAAATTTAAACCCAAATCGGGATGTAAACCTCCCTGTAATAGCAACTGTTCACCTCCAATAGCGTACAATTCATTTATTTTTCCCCTATACTCATTCATACAGGTTATATAGGCATCTTTGCTTTGTTTGGTTCGGCAAAAATTACAAAATGCACAATGAACTTTGCACACATTAGTAATATTTACATTCCTGTCAATAAGCCAAGTAACTTCATTATCTGGATGCAAATTCATACGAATTTCGTGCGCCATTTGCATCAGTTCGGATAATGGAAGACTATAAAGACTTAACGATTCCGATAAGGAGACATCATTTTTTAAATAATCCATCCTCAAAATTAAATAATTTACTTAATCCTTTCTATGAATAAATCATCGAAATAAGCAGGGTTATTTTTATCAGAATTCCAGCAATAAATTTTAATACTCTCATCATTTAATATTTCGGGAACAATAAAATTTACTTCTATTTTATCCCAACCTTTTAAAGAATCGGATGGAACTGAAAAAAAATGATAATATTTATCTTTTGGACCCTCTATAACCAAACCTGCATCAGGATTATTATATCTCCAAACGGAGATTCTATAACATTCCCCTGATTTTAATTCACTCAGAGCACAGGTTAATGTATATTCAAACTGACTGTTGGCTTTGGCAGATATTTTTCCTGAAAAAGCATACTCTCTGCTTCTGGTTACAGCATCGCCAATTAATATTCCCTGACTATTAATAAAATTATTGTTTATGCTGTCATATTGTTCAAGGTCAAAAATCAAAGGCGTATTAGAAATAGATTTTGACGAATCGTATTCTACCATAAAATATTTTTCGTAAGGATTGTTTGTGGCTTTAATCAAAGAATATTTAGTATCCAATTGTCTATTTATTCCATGTAATCTATCATTCAATACATGTTCCAAATTCGGTTCATTAGAATACAAAATAAGTTGTCTGTGTTTCTTCAATAAATCCGTAAAGTTGTATAATTCCCCCCAACGATAAAATTTTTTGTTCCAATCGCTATAAAAATAGGTAACCGGATAAATCTGTTTTAAAATCGCCGCATATTTATTGCTTACTTTAGTTCCTCCAAGCCATCCTAATCCAAAGTATATCCCATATTCTTTAAATGAAGTTCCATAATAGGTTGGTAAAATCAATACAGGTGTATCCTTAATATTTTTATTCATAAAGTTTACCGCTTCAAGATATTTGTTTCTCTTATTTATTAAACTGTTATGTTCTTTAAACGACCTTGATGATTCATTCACAACCAAAATGAAAACAAATATCACGATGGGAGAAAAAATAATATATTTCCATTTTTTTAGTAAATTTCTTGAAAAAATATGAATTGCTAACAATAACGCAGGAATTTGCAATAAAAGGACGGTAATCATATAATAGTATTTGAACTGCTTGGCAACCAATAATATCATAATAATCGTTGTCAAGTATATTCCTAACATGGCTTTATAAAGTTTATCATTTTTTTGTTTTACTTTCAATACAGGTAAATGATAAATAATAACAGATACCGTATTTAATAGAAACAATTTAAAGAAAACACTATCGCTAAAGAAAATGTAAGTAAAATTATTTTTGAATGTATTAATATCAATAATGGTTTTATTACCGACACCATACTGTCCTGAATGTACAAAATTATCCCAGTACCAGTAAAAAAAAGCATTCCATCGGTTAAATATGGCAAAACCAAAAACACAAAATGAAAAAATAGATAAGAGAACATAAGCACTTTTTTTCTTATATCCATCCAATAATAAGAAAGGTATAATAGCAATAGGCAAATACATTAATTTGGTTGCAGCAATAAAACCAATAGTAATAGAAAACCAAACGACATATTTATCAATCACTTTTTCTTTTACAGGCATGTAATGAATATACTTGAAAATAAGAATTATCAAAATCAAAACTCCTATGATGATTAAATTTTCAACCATAATACGTCGCATAAAATCATACATAAGCCAAGAACTAAACACTGCCAATTGAATAAATAATCCGGAAAAAATATTTTTATTAAAACTTTTATAGACGCAATAACCAGTAAAAAATAATACAATAGACGTTAGAAGTATTATCGAAAAATTGATTCCATGCAAGTACACTTCTGGATTTTGTAAAACATCTATATTTAAAGGTGTTCCTAATCTAAACAAATGTATAATAGATATAATAACAGCACAATAAACTTGTAAGGGGGTTGCAGGTCCAGTAACTACATAAGGTAAACTGAAATTAAGTAAATTAAGGCCATTTAATAAAAAAGCATATTCCGAATCACAGGTAAATAAATGATATGCACCAATTTCAGATGAAACAAATAAGCCTATATAAAGAAAAACAATTGGTAAAATCAGAAATAATGCTATTTTACCAATATTTAACGATAAAAAGTTAAACAATCTCATAATATCTCTCTTACTTTTGTAACTATATATTCCAATTCTTCTTTCTTTAAATCATAGTACATGGGCAACCTTATAAGGCATTCTGAAAAAAAATCGGCATAAGGAAGTTCACGACCATCATGCTTATTTTTATAATAAGGGGATTGATGAAGTGAGAGGTAATGAAATACTGCAAGAATTCCATTTCTCTTTAATTCATTAAGTAACTTTCCCCTGGTTTGTGCATTGATGCATACTAAATAAAACATATGGGCATTGTTGGTTGCATACTCAGGAATAACAGGCAATTTGATTAATCCTTTTTCTTCTAATGGTTTTAAATTCTGATAATAAAATTGCCAGATTTTCTTCCGTTTTTTTTGAATTGAATCAAGATTCTCAAGTTGAGCGAATAAAAATGAGGCTGTAAGTTCTGAAGGTAAAAATGATGAACCGATATCCACCCATCCGTACTTGTTCACTTCACCTCTAAAAAATTCTGCACGATTTGTTCCCTTTTCCCAAATAATTTCAGCCCTTCTAACCAGTTTTTCATCATTAACTACCAGCATCCCGCCCTCTCCCGAAATAATATTTTTGGTTTCATGAAACGAAAAGGTGGCTAAATGTCCAAAACTTCCCAACGGCTTTGACTTGTAATATGAATCTATAGCCTGTGCCGCATCTTCAATTAACACTAAATTGTATTTATTGGCAAGAGTAACAGCTTTGTCCATATCGCAGGCAATTCCAGCATAATGAACAACAACCAGGGCTTTTGTTTTGTCGGTTATCAAATCTTCTACTTTATCTAAATCAATATTCGGCGTTTTATCTCCGCTATCGGCAAAAACAATTTTGGCACCCCTTAGTACAAAAGCATTTGCTGTAGAAACAAAGGTAAACGATGGCATAATAACTTCATCACCTTCTTTAATTTCGGACAATATGGCTGCCATTTCTAATGCATCGGTACAACTTGTGGTAAGCAGGCACTTTTTAAATCCGTATTTTTTTTCAAAAAAATCGTGACATTTTTTGGTATAAAAACCATTGCCAGAAATCTGACCCTTTTCTAAAGCGTCTTTAATGTACATCAACTCATTTCCTGATAAAAAGGGTTTATTAAATGGTATTTTCATCATTTAATTATTGAATTTCATTTTACAAAAGTGATAATTAACTGATAAATTAAGAATAATAAAAGCATTTATAAAATCAATTTTTAAAATTATAGATTTCAATTTCATCTTTTACCATGACATTTCAATTTGCAAAAATATAGGAACAATAACTAAATACCAAATAATAATTAGTCACCCCATAAAAAGTGCCTATCCTATTAAATATGAATTATATGATATGGTTTTTATATGAAATTATACCGACTTGCTAACAAGATAATTAAAACAATTCGCTTCGCTTTTGTTTTAAAACGGTTAGTCTGTCGGCATCCCGTCTCGTCATTATTGACGAGATTAGAGTTTGACGGGATAAAATTCATTTCATTCTTTTGTAGCGGTGGTATAAACGGAGTTTTTAAGGAGCAACTGATTACATTCTTTTTTGTTTATAAAAGTATTATTTTTGTCCAAAATATTAACAGTTATGGATAATATAAACTTTTCTCCAGTAGAAAGCTCACGATTTTTACTGAATATTCACAGAGGTAGTTTACCAGATTTTAAAGTATCTGAAATTAAAAACTATATTATTTCAAACAATGTTGATGTATTAATTTTACGATTATCAAGCTCTTCCATTGCCTCTCACAGTAATTTATATAATACAGGATTTGACATCATTCACGCTGACAGCCTCGTATATTACAAATCAAATATAGAATCAACTGAAATAAATCCATTAAAAAACAAACTGAATTTTGTTCAGATTAATAGCACAAATAATGAAAAACTAAATGAAATAATTCCAATAATATTTAAAGAATATCAAAATCATTATTTTTCTAACCCCTTCTTAGATAAAGAAAAAATAATTGAAGGATATATAGAATGGGCAAAAAACTATTCCGGTATAGAAGAAGGAAAAATTTCATGGCTAATTTATTATGAAAATGAAATAGCAGGATTTGCCACTTGTTCATTTAATGAGCAGAAAAAAGAATGTGAAGGTGTTTTATACGGTGTAATGCCCAACTTTTCAGGTCAAGGAATTTATTCTGATATAATTCGTTTTACACAAAAATATTTTAAAGAAAAAGGTTATACAAGAATGTTAGTCTCTACCCAACTTCAAAATATTGCTGTCCAAAAAGTATGGATTCGCGAAGGCTTTGTTATTGATTATAGCTATGAAACATATCACATCAATGCTTTTCTTAATTACTCTATTCACCCTGTAAAAACTACGAGTTTTATTATTACTGATGAAATCATTGAAGATTTTGCAAAATTTTCAGGTGACAGAAATAAACTTCATTTTGACAAAGAGTTTGCTCAAAAAATTGGATTTAAAGACAGAATTTCTCATGGCATGATCACTCAATCTTATTTGTCTAAAATATTTGGCATTGATTACCCAGGTGATGGAACATTATATTTATTAAATAAAAATATTTTTCTTGCCCCAGTCTATATTAATATTGAATATAAAGTTGCTATTTCTACTTATTTTAAAAATGAAAATGGACTTTATTATATTTTAGCAAATGTAACTGACAAGGAAGGAAATATCTGCTTATTATCCTATAATTATATGCTAAAAAAGCAAGTTTAACCTTATTCTTTTTTAATAACTGACCTTATAATAAAAATAGGTCTATTTTTTGATTGCTCGAATGTTTTCCCCACATAAAGACCAATCATTCCCAAAATAGCTATTATTAATCCCGAAAAAAAACAAATAGAGACAATAATACTGGTGTATCCCATTTGTAAAATTTCACCAGATAAGTATCTGATAAAAATAATTAAGGCAAAAATAATAGAGACCAGAGATATAAACAAACCAGTTTTTACAACAATTCTAAGCAATTTATCCGAAAATGA
>Ga0302253_1001458_pt1 | contig 14186 bp, 13 predicted proteins | sample AAG_RA_Trp_MG_FD_193537 | JGI IMG/M metagenome (GOLD analysis project Ga0302253, IMG submission 193537) | Enriched activated sludge microbial communities from anaerobic digester in WTTP, New Holstein, Wisconsin, United States - AAG_RA_Trp | ecosystem: Engineered > Bioreactor > Anaerobic >...
TGATGCAGACTGGTACCTCACGTTTGCCAAGAACTCAATGGTGCTCACATATGCTGACAAGAGCAAATATGCCGATGAGATAAATTCAGATAACTGGTATAAGATCCTTGCAAAGGATGATGTGCGGTGGGCATTCAGCGACCCGAACGCAGATCCCTGCGGGTACCGGACACCGATGGTTATCAAGCTTGCCGAGGGGAAGTATGGCGACAACACCATCTTCAAGACCCTTGTCGAGGACCACAGCAAGATCATCGCAACAAAGGCCGGTAATGTATGGACTCTTGATGCAACCAATCCATCACCGGATGGGACCTCGCTGACTATCCGTCCAAAGAGTGTTGAACTCGTCCAGATGGTCCAGGCCGGCGGTATCGATTATGCATGGGAATACCACAGCGTTGCAGTCCAGAACAACCTGAAATTTGTCGAGCTTCCCGAGGAGATTGACCTGTCCGCAGTCAAGTACGCTGACAACTACAAGACCGTGCAGACGAAAGCCGTCAAAGGTAATGGGACAACCAACTATGTTGGATCCCCGATTGTCTATGGAGTGACCGTTCCCAAGATTGCTGAACACCCTGACATGGGACTTGCATTTGTCGAGATGTTGATTGGTCCTGATGGTCAGGCAATTCTCGCCGCTGATGGACAACCCCCGATTGTCCCGGCCGACGCTTTCGGCGTGGTCCCTGCATCGCTTGATTCCATGGTGAACAAGCAGGCTTAACATTCACCTTTTTTTCCACTAATCCCCACCAAAAGGATTACAAGACCACTGATACAATTCGGACCGGAGAAACTATGGCAGGTACGGGGAAACGCCGCTGGCTGGAGATCACCGGAAATACCGGCCGACCCGACTGGTGCCTGATTAGTTTTGCCATCATCGGCGGGATGCTGGTGCTCCTCCCCCTCCTTGCCCTCATCAACATCACGCTCGGGCAGCTGGCAGATGTCCCGTACCTGATTGCAATTGCTACCCAGAAACAGGTCGTTGACTGCATCCTCCTTACCTTCGGTGCCGGCCTCCTTGCGGTCATCATTCTTCTGGTTTTCGGGACGCCTCTCTCGTATGTCCTTGCACGGACAGAGTCGCGCCTCAACCAGGTGGTAGAAAGTTTGATCGACCTCCCGCTCGTCCTCCCCCACACCGTTGCCGGGCTCATGGTCTATATCCTCTTCATGCAGCGGGGACTTATCGGGGCACCGTTGAAGGGGATGGGAATTGTCTTTGAGGACGCATTCCCCGGAATCGTCGTCGCCATGCTCTTTGTGGCCATGCCCTTCTATGTCAATTCTGTGCGCGAAGGGTTCCAGAAAGTCCCGGTGCATTACGAAAATGTCGCCCGGACCCTTGGGGCTACCCGCTTCCAGGCGTTCATATTCATTGTCCTGCCAAGTTCCGTGCGGCATATCTTTAACGGGTGTATCCTCGCATGGGGGCGTGCCATTTCCGAGTTTGCAGCAGTGATCATGATCGCATACTATCCCATGGTCATCTCCACGCTCATTTTCTACCGGTTCACGACCGGTGGTATCAAAGAGAGCAGTGCCGTCGCGTTCGTGATGATCGTTGCCTGCTTCGTCGTCTTCCTCGCCCTCAGGTCAGTGACCCGGTATCTCGGGAGGTATGATGATAGAGTTTGATCGCGTTTCCATCGCGCTCGGCGACTTCCTTCTCGATAAAGTCTCCCTCTCTATTAAAAAGGAGGATTATTACTGCATCATGGGCCCGTCCGGTGCCGGGAAGACCATCATCCTCGAAGCAATAGCCGGGCTTCTCGTGCCGGATGATGGCCGTATCCTGTACAACGGGGTGGATGTGCGTGGCGTCCCCACAGAAAAACGTCGGATAGGACTTGTATACCAGGACTATTCCCTCTTCCCACACATGAACGTGCAAAAGAACATCGCGTTCGGTATGCGCATGCGCAACCTGCCGGATCACGAGATCACCCGCCGGGTCCAGCAGCTGATGCACCAGTTCGGGATTGAGCACATCGCATCGCGGGCACCCCTCACGCTCTCCGGTGGCGAACAGCAGCGCGTGGCAATAGCGCGGGCGCTTGCCATAGAACCCGAACTTCTCCTCCTTGACGAACCGCTCTCTGCGCTCGACCCCGTCACCCGTGAGCAGTTCATTGACGAGCTCCGCACCCTTCACCGTGACCAGGGCCTGACGATCGTTCATGTCACCCACGACCGGCGCGATGCCGTCAGCCTCGGGACCCGAATGGCGATGATCATTGACGGCCGCCTTGTCCAGGAAGACCGGGTCGGGACGATATTCTCATCGCCACGCGGAGAGCCGGTAGCGCGGTTCATCGGGTATGAGAATATCCTGAAAGGAACGGTCACCTCCTGCGAAGGGGGCATCTGCCTGGTGGATATCGGGGGAATGGGGGAAGTTGCCGTGGTGGCGGGTGCAAAAAAAGGCGACCGTATAGTACTGTGCATCCGTGCCGATAACATCACGGTGTTCAAAGATGACGGGACCGAGACCAGTGCGCGAAACCTGTTCTCTGGCCCCATAATCCGGAAAAGTGTTTCGGGATCGCTTGTGACCATCACGGTCAACATCGGCGTTGAGATAACTGTACTGGTCACCGGCAAATCTGCTGAAGAACTCAGTCTCGATACCGGATCTTCCGTGTGCATCTCGTTCAAGGCAACAGCCGTTCATGTCATTCCATGGTCCGAGTGACCATCAAAAAGATGCGAAAGACGGCAAAACACAAAACAGCAGGAGAAAACGCCATGAACACAAAGGATTGAAAGGATTCCTGTTTTTTGTCCCTGGCTCTCTTCCCTTTCGATAATCAAGGAAAAAGGTCATGGAGGATTTTCGCCATCCTTTGATTATCAACGAGAAAATCATGTTTTTTCCCATGGGTTAAAAAGAAACATTCAATTATTACCCGCCGTAAAATTAACCCGGTTATATTATGAGAAAGAGTGTGCATTTTGGTTTTATTGCAGGCCTCATTACAGTCCTGTTCGTCACTATCCTGATCGCCGGGTGTACGAGTACTCCGGCAGCAACAACCCCTGGAGCCCCGGTAGCCGCAACTTCGGCAGCCCCGGTCGCAACAGAGAGCGGCAAGGAGACGCTCGTCATCGCCACGACAACCAGCCTCTACGACACCGGTCTTCTGGATTACCTCCAGCCGATGTTCGAGAAGCAATACAACGTCCAGCTGAAGATCACCTCGCAGGGCACCGGCAAGGCCATCGAGCTTGCGAAGAACGGAGATGCTGACGTGCTGCTTGTCCACTCGCCGACCCAGGAACTGGCCTTCATGAAAGACGGTTATGGCCTGAACAGGCGTTCGTTTGCCTCCAACTCCTTCCTTATTGTCGGACCTGAATCGGATCCGGCCGGGATCAGGGACATGACTCCCGAGGCTGCCCTCACCACGCTCCTTGTCAAGGGAACCAACAAGACCGCCGGCATCGCCTTCATCTCACGCGGTGATAACTCCGGTACCCACTCTGCAGAGAAGACTGTCTGGAAGAATGCCGGGTTCAATTACACTGCACAGGTCCAGAAGTCCGGTGTCTGGTATGTGGAAGCCGGCAAGGGAATGGGCGAGACCCTCCAGATGGCAAGCGAGAAGAACGCCTATGTCCTGACCGATGAAGGTACGTACCTTGCATACAAGAAAGACCTCAAACTGACCCCTCTCGTAAGCAAGGGCGCGAGCCTCCTGAACATCTACAGCGTCATGACGGTGTATAACGACAAGCAGCCGGTCGAGAAGATCCAGATGGCCAACAACTTCATCAACTTCCTGATCTCGAAAGACACACAGGCAGAGATCGGCAAGTTCGGTGTCGAGAAGTACGGCAAGGCCCTCTTCATCCCGATGACTGTCGAGGTCCCGACTGCAAAGGAAGGCTGGGTAGGCGACTACAGCACACCGGCAACAGCAGTGGCCCCCGCAACGACAACAGCGCCGGCAGCTGCCGCTACAACGGCCTAATTCCACCTTTTTTTGTGCTTCATGTTGAGGGAGCGATGAATGCCCGTTCGTTCTGGTTTCGGTATACGGTTCGCCACACGCCCGGGGATTTCCTTAACATTGATGAGAAGTAAATACAGGATATCCCGTGATTCACCGCAGGGAAAAATCCCCGGGCATTTCCACTGTCGGGAGTGTGCACTGAAGTGAGCGACATAACCAATGGCATTATCCAGGCAATCGACCTGATTATGACTCTCAATCCTGAGGTCATGCAGATCGCAGCCCTCTCGCTTTACATCTCCCTGTCGGCCACCCTCCTCGCAGCCATGATTGCTATCCCGGCCGGCGCACTGATCCACTTCAATGAGTTTTCTGGCAAGCGTGCGGTCATCATCCTCATCCAGACCCTCTATTCCGTCCCGACTGTTGTTGTCGGCCTTGTCCTCTACCTCCTTATCTCGAAGAGCGGGCCGCTGGGATTTATCGGGCTCCTCTTCACACCCTCGGGTATGATCATCGGACAGACGGTCCTGATCATTCCCATCATGATGGGGCTGGTCATCTCCGCCCTCAGTGGGATCGACCGCAGCATCAGCGACACGCTCGTATCGCTGGGGGCGACCCAGTTCCAGAAGATCATCGAGATTGTGAGGGATGCCCGGTTTGCTATCCTGAGCGCAGTCGTCCTCGGTTTTGGCCGGGCCATTGCCGAAGTGGGTGTGGCCATGATGATTGGCGGCAATATCCGCGACCATACGCGGGTGCTGACTACGGCGATCACACTGGAGACGGGAATGGGCAATTTCGCTCTGTCAATCGCCCTTGGGATCCTCCTCCTCGTCATTGCCCTCATCGTGGTGGTCATTCTCAACCTGATCACATCGGCGCTCTCTTCTGACATGCAGCAGATTGCCGGGGGAGGTCCGAACGGATGATCCGCATAGAACACCTCAGCCGGTCATTCGGCCCAAAAGAGGTCTTGCGGGATATTGCCCTTGAGATCCGCAAGGGAGAGATCTTTACCCTGATCGGTCCGAGCGGGAGCGGCAAGAGCACCCTTATCCGGCTCATCGACCTCCTGGACTCCCCGACATCCGGGAAGATATTTTTTGATGGCAGGGATACCGCAGGTCCGGAGAAGGACAGGCTTGTCATCCGGCGGAGAATGAGCATGGTCTTCCAGAAACCTGCCGTCCTGAATACCACGGTTGCCGAGAACGTGGCCTTCGGTCTGAAGTTCCGGGGCGTGGCTGCCATGGAGGCAGAGAAGAAAGTGAAGTCTGCCCTCCATCTTGTCGGGCTCTCGGACTTGTATTCACGAAGGGCGATCACCCTCTCCGGTGGAGAGATGCAGCGGGTCGCCCTTGCCCGCGCCATGGTCACCGAGCCGGAAGTCCTCCTTCTTGACGAACCGACCGCGAACCTCGATCCGGTCTCTTCAGAAATGATCGAGGACCTGATCGTCCGGATCAACAAGCGCTTCGGTACCACCATTGTTCTCTCAACCCATGACATGCTCCAGGGGCAGAGGCTTGCTGACCGTATTGGTGTGATCATGGACGGTCTCCTTGCGCAGGTCGGAAGTTCGTCAGAGATTTTCTATCAGCCGAAAGGCCGGCAGATTGCACGGTTCGTCGGGATCGAGGCCATTGCCGGTGGACAGGTGATCGAGAACACAGGGGGGCATGCACTCATCCGCGTTGGCGAGACCTGCTTTGAGGCGTTGACTCCGATCCCGGAGGGGCACTCTGTCTCTCTCTGTATCCGCCCGGAGGATGTGACCCTGACCCCTTCGGATTCAATCTCCCAAAAGACCAGTATGCGGAACCGGATTGTCGGCCGGATCACAAAGATTGTCCCGTCCGGCCCCTTTGTCCGGGTCACGGTGGACTGTGGTTTTGTCATGGTTTCCCTGATCACCCGGCGCTCCTGCACGGATCTCGGCTTGTCTGCCGGGGCCCGGGTTATTGCTGGTGTTAAAGCAACTGCCATCCATGTTATTCCTGAAGAAGGCGCCCCCTCCCGCTGATGGCAGGCGGGAACTCGAGTACTTCTGCGAAATCTGAGCCCGAACTAAAGAAGAGTGTAAGATCCCTGCAGGCAGCGGGCGCCGGATATGGTTACAGTATAGCAAAAAACCAGCCAGATACTGATACAGCATCCAGAAACGTTGCGATCCGGCACCTGCTGACCGTTATCTCGTTCCTGTTCAGGAATATCCGGGTGTCTCTTCAATGAATTATCCTGGCTCATGTTCTGCGTCGTCCCAAAACGATCGACGGACCTGTGTTCCGGTTCTTCGAAGTTTCAGGATGATGGGATGTGATACGGGTAGCTGACTATCCATTTATGTACGGAGAAAATGTTAGAGGCGTACCGGGTTCGTACAATGTGTTTGGATTAAGGTATTCTCCAGAGCATATTTTTTTCAACCAGACCCTGCTGAAAAATTTTCAATCGCGATCATGGGGTGTCAGTTGATGAGGCTACAATCGGATAATTATCCTACAATCTGTATGTACATGCTACAAAATTTTTGATTTGCTGACGTGAGATGGTTAGCCGATCAACCAGACCCTGCCTGAAAAAATGTAAGCAGGGGGTGAGGGGGTGGTTGGAATTTTTTGCCAAAAATCGATTGCGATGCTGAAATTGATGAAACTATTCACTCAGGATTTTGGCAGGTAGTGCACACTGCCAGGAGTCACGGAAGAATAATCAGGGAAGTACTGAAACTGTCCATTTAAGGTTTCTGCAGTGATGGATTGCCGGGTATTTTTCAACAAGGTCTTGGGATGGCATGATGCGCGCTAACGCAGTGCTGTGATCGATTGTTAGATGCGGGTAATTAATTTTTTAAAAAAATAATTTTTTAACCTTGATTGAGTTTTTACAGCGATCGGGCTCCACCCCAAAGTAATCCCCAGTTTTTGCGATTATTTCACTATTCTTAAATATCGTTCTGCCAGACCTCTGGTTATCACATTTTGTGATCTTTCAGAAAGGTGTGTCATACATGGAATTCAAGTACGTTCCAACAACGTGTCCGTATTGCGGGACCGGTTGCGGCTTCAATCTTGTTGTCAAGGACAAGAAGGTTGTCGGCGTCCAGCCGTGGCAGCGCAATCCGGTGAACGAAGGAAAGCTCTGCCCCAAGGGCAACTATGCCTGGGAGTTCGTCAACCACCCAGACCGTCTGACCAAACCGCTCATCAAGAAGGATGGCAAGTTTGTTGAAGCCAGCTGGGATGAAGCTTACAAGCTCATCGCCCAGAAGTTCAAGTCCTACAAGGGCGAGGAGATGGCCTGCCTTGCATCCGCCCGTGTCTCCAACGAGGAGAACTACCTGATGCAGAAGTTCGCCCGTGCTGTTCTTAAGACCCCCAACATCGACCACTGCGCCCGGCTCTGCCATGCGTCCACGGTCGTTGGTCTTGCCGGCGCATTCGGGTCCGGTGCCATGACCCAGTCCATTGCGGATATTGCCGAATCCAAGTGTCTCCTTGTGATCGGTACCAACACGTTCGAGCAGCACCCGCTGATCGGGCGCCGCATCATGCAGGCCAAGATGAAAGGCGCAAAGATCATCTACGCCGACCCGCGTCTCACCCCGACCGGGAAGATTGCCGACCTGCACCTGCAGTTCTATTCAGGTACCGATGTCTCACTGCTGAACTGCTTCATGCAGTTGATTCTCAAGAACGGCTGGGAGAACAAGGACTTCATCAAGAACCGCACCAAGGACTTCGAGAAGGTCAAGGAAGTCGTGATGAAGGATGCCTACAGCCCCGAGAATGTCTCGAAGATAACCGGCGTTCCTGCTGAAGACATCATCAAGGCTGCTGAATGGTTCGGCAAGTCGGGACAGTCTGCGGTACTCTACTCGATGGGTATCACCCAGCACACGACTGGTGTTGACAATGTCAAGTCGGTCGCAAACCTCCAGATGCTGACCGGCAACCTCGGCAGGCCCGGCACGGGCATCTGCGCACTCCGTGGCCAGAACAATGTCCAGGGCGCCTGCGACATGGGAGCCCTTGCAAACGTGTACTCCGGCTACCAGTCCGTCCTCGTCCCCGAGATGAAGAAGAAGATGGAGACCGCATGGGGCTGCGACATTGCCGAGGGGAAGGTCGGCCTGACCGTCACGACCCTCATCAACACCCTCGCTGACGAACCCGGCAAGGTCAAGTGCGTGTACATCATGGGCGAGAACCCGATGCTCTCCGACCCGGACCTCCACCACGTGGAGAAGGGCTTGAAGAACGCCGAGTTCATTGTCGTGCAGGATATCTTCCTGACCGAGACTGCCCAGCTCGCAGACGTTGTCCTCCCGGCAACCTGCTTTGCCGAGAAGGATGGCACCCAGACCTCGACCGAACGCCGTGTCCAGAAGTGGAGAAAGGCCCAGGACCCGCCCGGCGAAGCCCGTGCTGACTGGAAGATCATCTGTGAACTCGGAGCGGTAATGGGATACGAGAAGCAGTTCCCCTACAAGAGCGCCGAGGAGATTTTCAACGAGATTGCCAAGGTCACCCCGTCCTATGGTGGCATGACCTATGCACGGCTCGAGAAGCCCGAGGCACTCCACTGGCCCTGCCCGACTGCCGAACACCCGGGCACCCCGATCCTGCACAAGGAGAAGTTCTCCCACCCCGATGGCCTTGGTATCTTCACCCCCATCGAGTGGAAAGCCCAGGCAGAAGTTCCGGACGCGGAGTACCCCTTCCTTCTCACCACCGGCCGCTGCATCTGGCACTGGCATACCGGCAGCATGACCCGCCGCTCCCCGAACCTGGAGCGCGAGGAGCCGACAGGCTGGATCGAGATCAACCCCGAAGACGCAAAGGCACTGGGGATTGCGGACAAGGAGATGCTCAAGGTATCCTCCCGCCGTGGAGACATCAAGATCGGTGCACGTGTGACCAATACCATCAAGAAGGGTGTTGTCTTCATCCCGTTCCACTTCATCGAGTGTGCAGCAAACATCCTCACCATCAATGCACTTGATCCGGTTGCAAAGATCCCCGAGTTCAAGGCATGTGCGTGTAAGATCGAGAAGATCAAGGAGGCCTGATCATGGCAAAGAAAGGCGATATGCTCTACGCGTGGACCAACGACGCAGAGATCAAGAAGAAGGCCGAGCTCGGCGGTGCTGTCACGGCCCTCTGGAAATATGCGCTTGAGTCCAAAGCGGTCGATGCAGTCCTTGTCATTACCAAGGGCACTGACCTCTACGATGCGCAGCCGGTCCTCATTACAGACCCCAAGGAACTTGCAAAGACCGCAGGATCCCTTCACTGCGGAACGCTCCTCCTGCCCAAACTGGTCAAGAAGTACATGGACGGCGCCGAGAACATGAAGATCGGTGTCACTGTCAAGGGCTGCGACGCGATGGCGTTCTACGAACTCGCGAAGCGCAAGCAGATCAACCTCGATAATGTCATCCTGATCGGTGTCAACTGCGGAGGATCCGTCAGCCCGGTTCTCGCCCGGAAGATGATCACCGAGAAGTACGGTGTTGACCCGGACAAGGTCCACAAGGAAGAGATCGACAAAGGCCAGTTCATCATCGAGTACGAAGGCGGCCACAAGGGTATCTCCGTTGACGAGCTCGAAGAGGCAGGTTACGGCCGGCGCTCCAACTGCCGCCGCTGCAAGATGAAGATCCCGCGCCAGGCAGACCTTGCCTGCGGGAACTGGGGCGTCATCGGCGAGAAGGCCGGCAAGGCAACCTTTGTTGAAGTCTGCTCCGAGAAGGGTGCAAACCTCCTTTCCGGTGCAGTCAAGAACGGGATCCTCGCAACCGAGGCAGCCAACCCCAAGGGTCTTGAGATCCGCGGAAAGGTCGAGGGCGCAATGCTCAAGCTTGGCGACAAGTGGCGCAAGCACGACTTCGAGGCACTTGGCGAGGGCAAGGACCGGCTCAGGAAGATCATGACCGAGACTTCCCGCTGCATTAAGTGCTACAGCTGTATATCAGCCTGCCCGATCTGCTATTGTGTTGACTGCACGACCAAGAATCCTGCCTATGTCAAGCCCGGTGAGCTTCCGCCGAACTTCATGTTCCACCTGATCCGCTTCGCTCATATCGCGGACTCCTGTGTGAACTGCGGCCAGTGCCAGGAACTCTGCCCTGCGGAGATCCCGAACGCACTCTTCATGCATGCCCAGCAGGTCGAGCTCGAGAAGATGTTCGGCCACACGCCGGGTGTCGACATGGAACTCCCGATCCTTGCCTATGCCGAGGAGCGCGAGGAGCGTTCCCGCCTGCACAATACAGGTAGCGACATGATCTACCTGAACGTGTTCAACCCGGTAGCAAAGCACTAACAAGAGAGGTGTGAAAATGAAAGCAGATGATGCAAAAAAGATCATTGCAACAGCCATCGACCGCGAGGTCGAGGCATACACTTTTTACCGCAGCGTGGCGGACAAGGTGAAAGACAAGGCACTGAAATCACTCTTTGATGAACTTGCCGGGGAGGAGAAGAAGCACCGCGAGTTCCTCCAGGGATTCCTGGCAAAGGATGTCGGCAAGATCAAGTTCACTGCAGGGCATGACTATAAAGTCGGCGATGAACTCCCGTCACCGAAACTGTCGGTTGAGATGAAGCCTCTTGAGGGCCTTGTCATCGCTATCAAGAAGGAACTTGAAGCCATGCAGATGTACACCCAGTTCGCAAACGCAGCAGCCGATGTTGAAACCCAGCTGCTCTTTACGCAGCTGGCCAACATGGAGCGGAGCCACAAGGCACGCCTTGAGGACATCTATACCAACATGGCATTCCCCGAGGTCTGGTGACCCGGGCACCTTTTTTTCCATCAGATTCCGGATCACAGAAGCAGTCAGTAGCGCATGCTGGAGTAAACGATTTTCCCCAGCCCCAGCGCCATCTTTGCGAATGAGGATTCTCCCTGATTGCGATTTAAAAAAAACATTCCCTCAGAAAAAACCGGAATAGTCCAGGAAAGATTCGCGGGTTCCTGGTATTCGTGACAGAAATCCCCATAAGCCCCCATATACGGGGATCCGGCCAGCAAAACCCCCATCTGCAGCCCGATCGCGGGTGACTTCCTCGATCTATTAGGGTTCTATTAGCGCAATTTAGGCCTACTGTCGTAAAACCCCCTAAATTGGAGGCTAAAATGAACGTTTCCGGAAGTTTATGTCAGGGTATCCGGGTGAATAGGTCAACTTCAGCGTTCCCGTGAAACAACTGCTGAAACAAAGGAAGGTCAAAACGACCTCTGATCGCCAAAATAAGCTTAATTTGAAAAACAAGTCTTGCAGGGGTTGTGGGGAGGACTTCACCAGAGTAAAAAAAGGATTATTCCGGATCGATTGTAGCGAACCGTTCGAGATAACAGTATTCATAGGCCTTCTTCTCTCCCGGTTTGAGCGCGAGAAGAGAACTGTCAGCATGTTCTTCACAAACATATGAGACACAGAACCCGAGCGACTGGAGCCCGATTGCCTCCCTGCCGCACTGTTCGCACGTATGTTTCTCTGCCATTTCCATCACCCGGAGATTATTGTAAAGAATATCGATTAGGGTTTTCCTGCCATCGGTGTTGCTATAACTGTTGTCTGGAAGGTATCTGTGTCAACTGTACCGTTCAAGGTAACAGACGCCATACGTTTTTTTCTCACCGGGTTTCAGGGCAAGGAGGAGGCTGTCGGCGTGATCCTTGCACACGTACTCAAAGCCCCCCTCCATGGACTGGAATCCTATGGCCACTTTCCCGCAACGGTCACATTTGTGTACATCAACCATGATCAATTCGTTTCAGCCTTTTTTCTTAATACTCTTTGGAAAGATATCAGTCTACACCGCGAACCCACGATGCAGAGCCATAAGTGGTTTACCTGATCAGAGGAATACAAAAAGATAGATTCGCAGGAAAACGAGGGACGGGATATGCACAAGAGAAGAAAGACCGAAATAAGAAACGGTAACCGGGTGAGGGCATGGTGAAACGCTACCTTCAGGTCAGAACACTCGACGATGTGCTCGCGCTCCTGGGGCGTGAGTTCTCCTGCACACCCTCAAGTATCTCCGTTCCGCTGGAGAAGGCAGCCGGGAGGATCACTGCCGGCCCGATTTTTGCGAAATACTCCGTACCGGAAATTCACCTTTCGGCAATGGATGGGATCGCGGTGGTGAGCGCCGATACCCGGGGAGCCTCGGAGCAGCACCCCGTTAGCCTGTCGCGTGCTGCCCGGGTGAATACCGGCAACGTGGTGCCCCCGGAATACGATGCTGTGATCATGATCGAGGACGTATGGGAGGCAGACGGAACATACACCATCCGGAAATCCGCGAGTCCCTGGCAGCATGTCCGCCCTGCGGGGGAAGATCTTGCCGAATCCGAGATGGTGATGCCCTCGCGCCACCGTATCCGCCCGCATGAAGTCGGGGGACTTGCCACATACGGTATCACGGAAGTTGATGTGATCACGGTACGTATCGGGCTTGTGCCAACCGGAAGCGAGCTCGTCGCAGCCGGTACACGACCAAAGCCGGGCCAGGTTGTCGAGAGTAACACCTTAATGGCAAAGGCAATTCTCGAAGAGGTGGGGGCCGTGTGCACCCGGTACCCCTTTGTTGAGGATACGCCGGAGAAGATCCGCGATGCTATTAAGAAGGCCTGCAGCGAGAACGATCTCGTCATCGTTTCAGCGGGCTCCTCTGCGGGGACAAAGGATTACACGGCGGATGTGATCGCGGGCCTTGGCGAAGTGCTGGTCCACGGGATAGCAACCAAGCCCGGGAAACCGGCGATCATCGGGCGGGTGGACAAAAAGCCGGTCATCGGTCTTCCTGGTTACCCCCTGTCAGCGCTGACGGTTCTCCGCGAGCTGGTCCTTCCGATGCTGAAAACCTATGGCCTCCCGGTCCCGGTGTACCGGATCCTGAAGGCGCAAGTGACTACGGCGCTCGCAAAGGAGATCGGATCGGATGAGTTCGTTGCCTGCACGCTCGGGAAGGTCGGGGGCCGGTGGGTGATCTCGCCCCAGTCGAAGGGAGCAGGTGTCCAGATGAGCGCAATACGTTCCAATGCGTATATCCGGCTTCCCCGGGACTCGGAAGGTTTCAACGCGGGAGATCTCGTGGACGCACGCCTGCTGGTACCCGAGGAGGAAGCTGAAAGCGCGCTGCTCATCACGGGCAGCCACGACCCAGTCATCGACTACCTGGCAGACCTCCTCCGGCCAAAGGGCGTCTCGCTTATCTCAACCCACGTGGGGAGCATGGGTGGTATTCTTGCATTGAGAAAGGATGAATGCCATGCGGCACCGACGCACCTGCTCGCGGATGATGGCACCTATAACACTGCCTATGTGCAGAAGTATCTGGGTGGCACGGCCGTCGACCTTCTCTGCGTTGCCGAACGACAGCAGGGGGTGGTCTCGCGGGACGGGCTCTCGTTTTCTGACCTCCCCGGCCATATGTTCGTCAACCGTCAGAAGGGGTCCGGGACCCGGATGCTGCTCGATCACCAGCTGAAGCAAAACGGTATCGATCCGGCGTCTATCCCGGGGTATGAACGGGAAGTAACCACGCATATTGCAGTCGCGCTTGCCGTAAAGAGTGGGGAGGCGGATGCCGGTCTCTGCGTGTACAGTGCGGCAAAGGCCCTGAATCTCCCGTTCACACCGGTTGCAAGTGAGCGGTACGAACTGGCCATACGGCGGGAACATATGGCGGACCCGCGTGTTGCCGCACTCATTGAAGCGATACGGTCAAAGGAATTCAGATTAATTCTCGAACGGCTGGGTGGCTATGAGACAAAGGAGACGGGAACGATACGGCAGGGCAGTTCGTGATCCTGTGCAGATGAATCCGGCCTTTTTTGGGGGATTACTGGGCCATCGGCCCTCCAATGGTCGATATCCCCATTTAGCCTCTCTCGTAATTCAATGAAACTAGTTAACTTTTTCCTGCACCGGGTATTGGTATGAATTGGAATAACCTCTTCTTCTTTTGGAAAACGGGGGGATTATCCGGCAAATCCCTCGTCATAAGTTAATTATTTTGAAATGAAAAAAATTTATGTCAACCTGATTCAATGAAGTTGTATGAATATTCATTTGGAAACCTTTAACTAACTAGCCGGGAAATCATAATTTTACGACGACAGTGTGTGTGATACGCATGGCGTTTTCTGTACATGTAAACATGGAGCGATGCACCGGTTGTGGCAACTGCGTCA
>Ga0302253_1001460_pt1 | contig 14168 bp, 9 predicted proteins | sample AAG_RA_Trp_MG_FD_193537 | JGI IMG/M metagenome (GOLD analysis project Ga0302253, IMG submission 193537) | Enriched activated sludge microbial communities from anaerobic digester in WTTP, New Holstein, Wisconsin, United States - AAG_RA_Trp | ecosystem: Engineered > Bioreactor > Anaerobic >...
GAAATTAGTTTATTATGAAGGATTTCACCGCATAGAAGAGGCAATAAGCAGGGAAAAACAGATTAAAGGAGGTTCAAGAAAAAAGAAGATGGATATTATAAATGCCTTTAATCCGGAATGGAAAGATTTATATGAAGAAGTGGCTGCATGGTGAGATTGCTTCGCTACGCTCGCAATGACGAGAGGGGGTGAATAGTTATAAAATAGATTTATAAGGAGCAACTACATAATCATTCCCGCAGCAACGGTTTCGTTGGTACTTTCATCTACTAAAATTAAACTGCCTGTTACACGATTTTTCCGATATGCATCATAAAATACAGGTGACAGTGTTTTTATAGACATTCTACCAATATCATTCATCCTTACTGTTTTATCGTCTTCTATGCGATAAAGCGTATTCATATCAACCTTATATCTTACTTCTTTCACTTTACATTTAACTTCATTGGTAGTATGACGAAGTATATATTTTGTCTGCATCTGCAACGGTTTTTCGTTGAACCAGCAAAACATCATTTCAATATCCTGCGATATGGTTGGCACATTATTTTCCTTCACTATCATATTGCCACGACTCATGTCCACCTCATCTTCCAGTGTCATGCTTATCGATTGCATGGCGTATGCCATATCAAGATGTTGATGATAGGTATCGATGCTTTTAATAGATGTAGTTACATTGCCCGGTAATATTTTTACTTTGTCTCCCTTGCGAAAAACACCACTGGCAATTCTCCCGGCATATCCACGGTAATCGTGAAATTCGGTTGTTTGTGGACGAATAACGTATTGTACAGGGAAACGGGCATCAAGAAAATTGGTATCACTACTAATATAAATATTTTCGAGAAGCCACATCAGTGTTGCTCCTTCATACCAAGGCATATTTTGACTTCGCTTTACAATATTATCTCCATACAAGGCGCTAATCGGAATAAAACGAATATCTTTTACATCCAGTTTAGTTGCCATATCGAGAAACTGCTGTGTAATTTCATGATAACGCTGTTCATTATAATCTACCAAATCCATTTTGTTAATGCAAACAACAATATGCGGAATTTGTAAAAGGCTTGCAATAAATGCATGACGAGTTGTTTGTTCAAGAACTCCCTTTCGGGCATCAACCAGTATCAGTGCTAAATTTGATGTAGAAGCACCTGTAACCATATTACGCGTATATTGCAAATGCCCCGGCGTATCGGCAATAATAAATTTGCGTTTGGGTGTAGTAAAATAACGATAGGCAACATCAATGGTAATACCTTGTTCGCGTTCTGCTTTTAATCCATCGGTAAGTAAAGCCAAGTTGATGTTTTTTTCTCCCTTATTGAAACTTGCTTTTTCCAATGCTTTAAGTTGGTCTTCAAAAATAGACTTGCTGTCGTATAGTAACCTGCCAATGAGTGTACTCTTTCCATCGTCCACACTGCCTGCTGTAGTAAAACGCAGTAATTCCATATTCAAATAACTGTTCAACATATCATTCATATTCTTATTTTCGATTTATGATTTTGGATTTATTTTTGACTTTACTGTTTTTATAGATGATGAAAAAATAGAAACCAACTCATTTGCTTCTTTTTTAAGTGCTATTAATTTTTCCTTATCACATCTAATTTTTAAATCTCCAATGAATTCAAGCCAAAAAAGACATTCGTCTGCCTCTTCTTCAACTATTTTTAATTTGTTTAGAAAGTCAGAGTGTGATTTTCCCTTACATGCTGCCCTATAATTAACTGCAACTGATGAGGAAGAGTAGAGTAACTGATTCGTTATAACATCCATCTCTTTACCTTTTTCCAACTTTGCTAAAAAATGAAAGACTTCAACAGCAAAACCTTTTGTCAGGTTTTTGAGTTCTTCTTTTGTCATATAAATCTAAAATCGTAACTATTAAATCATTAATCTTTTCACTTAAAAATATCCATCTCTTTTTCTATCTTCCATAGCGGTATCGCTACGTTTATCGTCGTACCTGCCACCACGTTCGGTAGTGCGTAAAGAAGCAATTTCACTCACTATGGCTTCAACGGTACAGGCTTCCGATAAAATCAAGCCTGTACAGGTAATATCGCCAACGGTACGACAGCGTACTTTTTTTATTTCCGGTTTTTCCTCCGGTTTTAACTTCATAAACGGTGCCGTTGCCAGCCATATACCATCACGATAAAAGACTTCACGTTCGTGTGAAAAATAAATAGAGGGAATATCTATTTTTTCGAGTAAGATATAAAGCCAAACATCCAACTCTGTCCAATTACTCAACGGGAATACTCTGAAATGTTCACCTGGATGCTTGCGACCGTTAAAAATATTCCACAATTCGGGACGCTGATTTTTAGGATTCCATTGTCCAAATTCGTCACGATGAGAGAAAAAACGCTCTTTGGCACGGGACTTTTCTTCATCTCTGCGTCCACCACCAAAAACACCATCAAATTTAAACTCTGCAATGGTATCCAGCAAGGTTACGGTTTGCAGTACATTACGACTGGCATTTACACCCGTTTCTTCTTTTACCTTTCCCTGATTTATGGTGTCCTGAACATAACGAACGATGCAGGTAGTTCCTGTTTTTTTCATGAGTTCATCACGAAATTGAAGTGTTTCTATAAAATTATGTCCTGTATCAATGTGTAACAATGGGAAAGGTACATTGGCTGGCCAAAAAGCCTTACGAGCCAAATGAAACATCACAATACTGTCTTTGCCTCCAGAAAACAACATGACCGGTTTTTCAAACTGGGCTACGGCTTCACGAAGTACATATATAGATTCGTTTTCAAGTTCTCGCAATTGTGTAATACCATGCTCTTTCATAACTTATTCTTCTATTTTTATCAACGGTAATATATGTAACATCAGTTCTGTCAGGCAATCTTGAATGCTTTTTATTCCTGTATCAAGAACAAGATGAGCATTACTCGGTTCTTCAAATGACGAAGAAATACCCGTAAAATCGTTCATCTCACCTAATCGTGCTTTTTTATAAAATCCTTTGGTGTCTCTCGATTCACATATTTCGAGTGAAGCCTGTGTATAGATTAATATGAAATTTTCTTTTCCCACTTTGTCGCAAACTAATTGCCGCATAGGTGTTGTTGGGCTGATGAATGCATTTATAGTAATAATGCCGTTTTGTATAAACAATTTGTTTATTTCGGCTATGCGACGTATGTTTTCGTAACGTTCATTTTCTGAAAATCCTAAATCGCTGTTTATGCCCGAACGAATATTGTCTCCATCAAGTATGGCTGTTTTAAATTGACTGTTATACAATTCCCTTTCCAACGCCAAGGCAAGTGTGCTTTTGCCACTGCCCGACAACCCTGTAAACCATATACAACGGGCATGTTGTTGTAACAGTTTTTCCTTATCTGCTTGCGAGAGCATTTCAGAAAATACAGGACGAATGTTTTTAGACATGATATTCCTTTTTTACCGTTTGTACAAAACAAAATTGACGCAAATATACATCTTTATTTTTAAAATACAAAATCTATATATTTAATAGATTAGTGATATTAAAATGGCTGTTTTGTAAATAGTCGTCCCTTAAAAAGTACCTATCCTATTAAATATGAATTATTTAATGTCGTATTTATAAGAAATTATTTGTCTCGTCATTGCTGACGAGATGAGTTTTTTCTTTTGGGAACTTTTTTTACTGTACTATGAATGCTCTTTTTTAAGGTCAGCAAGAGCCTGCATGATAATAATAGGTTTATTTTTTTATTTAAAAATCATGCAGGGTTCTTTTTTGCGGGAAAAAAGAAAAGTACAAGAAAGATTAAAATGAGTTTTTAAGGGACGACTAAATAATTAAAAAATCTTCTATATATTTGTTGAAATATTTGACGTAATTTTTATAAAAAAATATTATTGTTTATTGTATCAATTAAGGAATTTATTCGTAAAAGTGATTAAAAATAGATAGAAAAATTTATATTAAAATGTCGCGATTGATTTATTGGAAAAAAAACAGTTTTAATAAAATTATACTCATGGGAGCCATGTTGATTAATTATTCAACCTATAGTTATGCTCAACAGGAAACATGGGAATTTTATAGTGAAACAAAAGGAGTTAAATTATATGTGCAGTCCGACGAATGTAATGATTTTGCCAATGGAATTTATAATGAGTTTATTTTAGTAAAAATGCAGAACACAAATCAACGCGATAAAAGAGTAAAAATATCCTATTCATTATTTTATGATGGACGAAAATACACTACTTCGGAGTTGGATAATATAAAAGGTTATACATTCATAATAAAAGCAAATGAAGAAATAATAGGTGATTGTTCTAATAAAGCGTATGAGAATCTAAAAATTTTTAAAAGGTTTTTAAATTATAACGACAAACCCGTGTTAACAGGATACAAAATTTATTTAACCGTAGAAGATTTATGAAACATACCATAACATATATGGTTATTGTTTTTCTATTAACAATTACGCTAAAATCATACACGCAATGCAATATTACAGCACTTGCCAATACGCAAGAAGTAGATACCATCTATCTTTGTCAGGGCGACCACCTTAATCTTCAATCACATGGCGGTTGTGATAATTATTTAATGATAAACGACTTTAATGACGGCACCATTGGACAGGGATGGAGTTCAAATGCCAATCCCATGTTTAATAATCCTTGCGTAGCAGGACCAGATGGAAGTATTTGCTTATGGATAGGACCTGCGACCAATTTCCCCAGAGAATTAGTAACAGTCCCTTTTTCGGTTAATCAATCTTGCAAGATATGTTTCGATATGATTTATTCTGTTCAGGGTGTTTCTGCACCCTGTGAAGGTCCCGATTTGCCTGCTGAAGGAGTGCATCTTCAATGGTCAAACAATGGTGGAGCGACTTGGACAGATATTAATTACTGGGCGCCCAATGGAGGTTATGACCCCGTGTTAACTTCATGGCACAATTACTGTTGCAATGTCCCTGTGGCGGGTTCTAACATTCAATTTAGATGGTATCAAACAAATACTTCTGGAAATAATTATGACCATTGGGGAATAGATAATGTAATTATTACTTGTCCCAGCCCACCTACTACTATTTGGTGGACAGGACCTGGGGGTTTTTCTTATAATAGTTGGAATCCGCCTTCATTTGTTCCGACACTAAGCGGGTGGTATGCTGTTCATATTACCGATGGAAATTATATAGCAGCCGATTCAATTTACGTTCTTATTTCGCCACCACTGTTGGTTACAATAACACCTGCAAATGCTACCTTATGCTATGGGCAAACTTCTACAACCATTACGGCAAATGTTACTGGCGGAAATCCTCCATATTCTTATGTATGGAGTAATGGTGCTACCACACAATCTATTACTGTTGGTACTGGAACATTTTCGCTGTTGGTAAATGACCTTTCTGGTTGCTCGTCGGGGTCAGCATCGGTAACCATCAATGCTAACACTGCACCCATTACTGTTGATGCTGGTGCAAATCAGACATTATGTATCACTGCTTCTACAGTTTCATTAAACGGTTCTGTAACAATAGCCACTGGAGGTATTTGGACAGGAGGAGGTGGCGTGTATTCACCTTCCAATACCAGTTTAAATATGACATATTATCCTACTTCGAGTGAAATCCAAAATGGAACAGTTACTCTAATACTCACTTCAACAGGAAATGGGTCATGTCCGGCGGTTAGCGATACCGTTGTTATTTCATTTGTCAATTTTCAAGGGACTGTGAATGTTTCAAGTACACAAATAAACTGTTATAATGGGAACAACGGTACTGCTACAGTCAATGTTTTGGGTGGAAACCCGCCGTTCAGTTATATCTGGAATACTATACCACCACAAACTACACAAACTGTCTCGAATCTTACTGCTGGATATTATAGTGTAACTATTATAGATGGTGTTGGTTGTACTTCTACCAGTGCAATAAGTATCAGTCAGCCGCCAGCCTTAACAGCGTTGATAGTTTCTTCCTCTGTTTCTTGTTATGGAGGGACTGATGGATATGCAACTGTTACAGCATTTGGAGGAACACCAGGCTATTCTTATCAATGGTCGAATGGTGGAAATAATACAACGCTTGTCGGTTTAACAGCCGGTATATATACTGTTACTGTTACAGATGCGTTAGGTTGTCAGTATATTGCAACTACACAAATAACTTCACCGGCACAATTATCTGCAGTTATTACCAGTATTATACACGTTGATTGTGCTAATGGAAATAACGGTTCTGCAACAGTTATAGTTACGGGTGGAACGCCCGATTACAGTTATATTTGGTCTTCTGGTGCTGGTACTTCACAAACAGTTGTTGGATTAGTTGCAGGAAGTTATACGGTAACAGTTACTGACCATAATAATTGTACAACTACCTCACAGGTTAATATTACAGAACCCAGTGCCATTACTATGACATTGAATTCTGGAAATGTTTCTTGTTTTGGTGGTTCAAATGGTACTGCATCGGTTATAGTTACGGGTGGAAGCCCTCCTTATATGTATGTCTGGTCACCATACGGTGGGAACAATTCTACTGCCAACAATTTAATCGCAGGTATTTATAATATTACTGTTACAGACAGTCATGGGTGTCAGCAAGTTTCAAGTGTTATAATTTCTCAACCGGAACCTTTACTGGTAACTACAAGTATTCAAAATGTACAATGCTATAATACCAATACAGGTTCTGCTATTTTATCGGTAACAGGTGGAGTAACTCCATATCATTATACTTGGAATCCTAATGTCAGTAGTTTATCTATTGCTACAGGTTTGTCGGCAGGAAATTATACTATTACCGTTAGCGATGCCAACAATTGCACTGTAACAACAAATATTTTCATTAATCAGCCTCTTAGCCCTTTGTCTGTAAACATGACACTTAATAATATTTCCTGTTATGGTATGCAGAATGGAAGTATGACAGCCAATCCCACAGGCGGTACACCGCCCTATGTATATTATTGGCAACCATCGGGAAGTACTTCACAAACCATCAATAATTTGACAGTAGGAAACTATTTTGTTACTGTTACTGATGCAAATCACTGTACCATAGTACAATCGGCTTCTATTAATCAACCAGGTGGTATAATATTGAATGCTTCCACCATCAACGCCAATTGTGGAAGTTCTAACGGACAGGCTTCGCTTAATCCTACGGGTGGAAATCCTCCATATACCTATTATTGGTTACCGGGAGGTATAACGTCATCGTTTATCAATGCTGTACCTTCGGGCATGTATAATGTTACAGTAACTGATATTACAGGATGTTCTACTACAGGAGTGATAACGATTAACGATATTTCAGGTCCCAGTGTTTCCATTACAGGCACACACAATACCAGTTGTTTTGGTTCTCACGACGGTTGGGCAAGTGTTACTGCCAGTGGTGGTTTGCATCCCTATACGTATGCGTGGTATCCTTATGGTGGAAATTCTGATACTGCATGGGCATTGGGTGCAGGGACATATACAGTTATTGTTTCCGATGCCAATGGGTGTCAGGGATTAGCCGTTACCAATCCGTCTATAACACAACCACAAGTTATTTCCATAAGTTCACAGCAAGCGAACGTAACATGTTATGGAGCGTCTAATGGTTCCATTAATCTTTTTGTAACGGGAGGTACTCCTCCATACTCATATTTATGGTCACCCAATGGCTATACTATTCCAAATCCCATAGGTTTAAGCAACGGTACCTATACTGTAACAGTTATAGATATGAATAGTTGCGAGGAAACATACTTTGTCAATATTACCGAACCTCCTTCGTTATCAGCCATGATAACAAGTGTACAAAACATTAGTTGTTATAATGGAAACGATGGGAGCATATCCATAATAGCAAGTGGAGGAACACCGCCGTATTCATATTTATGGTCTCCCTCTGGAACTACCGCTTCCAATGCTACAGGATTATCGTCCGGTACACATACGGTTTATATTACCGATGCCAAAGGTTGTTCATATAGTTTGTCCGTTGTGCTTACACACCCCCCCATGCTATCATTAATCAGTGGATTTACACAACCTTCATGTAACGGTGGTTCAGACGGTATGGCATGGGTATTTGCTTCTGGAGGAACATATCCATATTTATATTCATGGTCTCCAACAGGTGGAAGCAATGATACCGCATCTTCACTTCAAGCAGGGATTTATATTGTTACTGTAACAGACCAGATGTCGTGTCAGCAGGTTACTAATGTTCAAATAACACAACCATCACCGTTAACTATTTCTATTAATAATTACGCAGATATAAGTTGTTTTGGGGGAAATAACGGATATGCTATTGTATCATTATCTGGGGGTACTCCCGGGTATCAATATAATTGGTCAAATGGTGGACATACTCCTGCTATTACTAATTTATTGCCGGGAATATATTATGTAACGGTTTTAGATTCGAAAGGATGTTCAGTTGTTGATTCTATTACAATTCATCAACCAAGTAATTCATTGTCTGTAAATATTACTCATCAAAATGTTTCATGTTTTGGGATTAATGATGGTTCTGCCAGTGCACAACCCACAGGAGGTACTCCACCATATTCATTTATATGGGTTCCCACAGTTCAATTTTCATCTCAGGCAACAGGATTGACAGCGGGAACATACACGGTATCTATTACAGACGCTAATGGGTGTCAGGTCTCTGGAAATGTGACGCTTACACAACCTGAAAAACTTTTGTCCGATGCCGTTGTAATGAATTCGGTAGCATGTTTTGATACCCCAACAGGTGCTGCTATGGTAAATGTTACAGGGGGTGTTTTGCCATATAGTTATGCATGGAATACAGTTCCTGTTCAACACAATCAACAGGCAACCAATATTTTTGCTGGGATGTACCATGTTACTGCTACTGATGCTAATGGTTGTACTATAGTAGATTCAGTTTTTGTAACTCAACCACCGTTATTACAATCGGTTATTGTTTCGCAAATTAATGTTTCCTGCTATCAGGGGAATAATGGACTTGCAACGGGCGGTGCCATAGGCGGGACACCACCTTATTCTTTCGCATGGAATACTACTCCTGTTCAAAATACACCATCTGTGTCTGAGTTGACTTCTGGCAGTTATACACTTACTGTTACTGATATAAATGGATGTACAGCAACTTCTATATTAACGATATTACAACCTACACCTATTGTTACCATAGTATCTTCATATACTACTACTTGTTTAGGTGATTCTGTTAATATTGCAGCCACTGGCGCTGGCGGTTATGCACCGTATATTTTTAATTGGAATCAGTCATTAGGATTGGGAAGTAATCATACCGTAAGCCCTACATTAACAACCAGTTATATAGTAACTGCTTATGATGCTCATGGCTGTGCAGGTATTCCAGATACTATAACAGTTCACGTTTTATCTTTATATCCAGAGGATGTATCATTATCGGCAAATAGTCCTATTTGTCCGGGAAACAGCAGTCAAATATCACTAACCGCCTATGGTGAATCTTATGATACATTATACTATTCATGGAGCCATGGGTTGGGACCAGGGATGGGACCCTTTACAGTAGTCCCTCAACAACCAACATGGTATAGAGTTACTGTAACTAATACATGTAATTTTTCAGTAATTGATTCGGTATGGATAGATTTTGCTCCATCACCTTTTATTCAATTTACTACTGATATTACTCAGGGTTGTGTTCCCATTACTGTTGAGTTTACTGATAATTCTTGGACAATATTTGATGATATTAATTATTGGGAATGGCATTTTGGTGATGGAACTTCATCAACCGATGTGCCTGCAACTCATACATATAATCAGCCAGGAACATATTATGCATGGTTAAGTGTAAGTACCACAACTGGATGTACATCTAATTCACAAAACAATCCTTTACCGATTTACGTCTTTGAAACTCCTGTGGCTAAATTTATTACTAATAAAGACGTGTATTACTTACCCAACGACCCTGTGGTTTGTATTAATCAGAGCAGTGGTGCTGTTGCTTATTGGTGGGACTTTGGAGATGGAAGTACCAGTCAAAACGAAAATCCTGTTCATACATACAACCTTCTTGGACAATATCAGATTTTAATGATTGCAACCAATATGTATCAATGCTCAGATACGGCTTTTAAAACTATTAATGTTAGCGGCAATATTATTTTTCCAAATGCATTTACTCCTAACCAACATGGGTCAAATGGTGGAGTATATAATACGAACGATTATTCCAATCATGTATTTTTCCCTGTAGCAACAGGAGTATCTGAATTTAAAATGCAAATATTTAATAGATGGGGAGAACTGATATTTGAAACAAATGATATTGCTATAGGCTGGGATGGATACTATAAAGGACAATTATGCCAACAAGATGTCTATGTATATCAGGCAACAGCAACATTTATTGATGGAAGAAAAGTAGAAAAAAAAGGCGATGTATTATTAATTCGATGAAAAAGAAGATTATTACATATAGTTTAGTCATTTTTAATGTTTTGATATTGAATGCACAGGATATTCATTTTACCCAGTTTATGGCATCACCATTATTTCTTAATCCATCTTTTACAGGTGCTAATATAGATTCACGATTATCTATGGTATATAGAAATCAATGGTGGGCTATACCTGGAACATATAATAGTTTTATGGCATCGTATGATTATTATTTCTCTGAATTAAAAAGTGGCTTAGGTGCGTTTGTGGCTTCTGATAATGCAGGCAGTATGAATTATGGGAATCGTTTTTTGGGTCTTACTTATGCGTATGATTATAAATTTAATAAGGATTGGAGTATAAGTATGGGTTTGAAATTTTATTACGGGTATAAAACACTGAATTTTGATAAACTGATTTTTGGTGATGAATTGTTACGAGGTGCTTCTACGAGTCTTCAACCTGTATTGCCAAAACATCAATCATATTTTGATTTTTCTTATGGTGCATTAATTTATTCCGTTGACCATTTTTTCGGCATATCCATTAATAATATTAATAGACCTAATCAATCATTTATGGATGAAAACGGTAAACTTCCTGTTCGATATTCTTTACATGGGGCAAAAACATTTTATACTGATGGTGGAGGTGGCTCAGGACGAAAAACAGATAAACCCGTTATTCTTGGAGTTTTTCAATATCAATTTCAGAAAAATTTTGATGAAGTTGAAATAGGTGCTATTTATAAAGCACCACGGTATTTTGCAGGAATATATTACAGAGGATTACCCCTGTTTAAATCTTATAAAAAAGGATATCCCAACAATGATGCTCTATGTTTTTTGGGAGGAATCCATTTTAAAAATTTTGAAGTGGCTTACAGTTATGACTGTACTATTTCTTGGCAGACTTATAGAACAGGTGGAAGTAACGAAATATCGTTAAATTATATGTTTTATAATCCACAAAAGTCCAAGAAGAGTCGCACTAAAATAATTCCCTGTGCAAAATTTTAATCTGTTAAAATTGTTCATAACTTTTTATAAATGGTTAATGATTTTTGAACCCTTATACCGAACCACTCACAAAAGAATGAACACAGATTTTCATATTAAATTGCAACCCTAAAATACTTTTTAACACAATTCTTGTATTTAATTAACTATCAATTATTTGCGATTTTTAATATCTGTATTTCATACTATTATTAGGGATATATGTGTATATTTAACGATTTTTTATTGAACATATAACATATCCACCCGATTTAATAAAACTCTTTAAAGGCTTATTAACACAGTCCCGTTGAAAAGTATTTATTTTTTTCGTATTGTATTAATAAATTATATATACCTTTATCATGTAATTAAATAACCCTAATTATGTATCCTTACAATTATTTTTTAAATCAAGAAAATGTAAGCAAGAAAAAGTACGATTCTTTGCGTGTTTTTTTCTTTGAAAAACTTCCTGCTAATGAGGTGGCCAATATTTATGGCTATTTGTAAAGTTTAGAAAAAAAGTAATTTTTAGACCATCTTCAACATCTTGAATTAGGGGTATATTTTATATATGAAAATCTGTGATTAGCGGTTTGGTATAACGCTGTCGCTTAACACTTGCGAGTGCAGGGTACGCATACCTCGATAAAAGTAAATTGCAGGCGATTCTAAAGTAATTATGGACTTACAGAAATGGTTTCCGTTTTCGTATCAGATTTCAAACCATTGTGTGCCGTTAGGTCAATGATATAATCCCCTGCATTTGTATACGTGTTTTTTGGATTTGTTTCACTGCTTATTTTCATATTACCCAAATTCCAATCATAGCTTTTTGAATCAAGTGATGTATTGGTAAATTGCACTTCCTGACCGGCTTTTGGATTTTGCGGCGCCCATGTAAAATCTGCTACAGGTTCTTTTCCGCAACTTGACAACAAAGCGCAAATAAAAATTATTATCGGTAAATTTTTCATGGATAAGTTACTATAAAATTACTTTGCTTTAAATCGTCTAGCGTAAGAACATAGTGTTTTAATATATTATTTTTTATTTCTATCGAATCGCAATCGTAAAAAACATTTGGACTATTGAATTTGGCTGTATCAACTATGAAAATTTCTAAGGGAGAAACATTAGAAAGCCTATCTTCCCAACAATCTCTCGGACTATGTTCTATATATTTTTCATTTGCTTTCAATACATATCCACCAAGTAAACATTTAGAAGTATTGTCCAATATCGCCTTCTTTGCATAAATAACAGATGTGTTTGAATTGTTATTTATAGAAATATCGTAGTGACATTCTTGTTTTTTACAAGTAGAAGAAAAAAGTAATGTATATAAAATGATGCAGTTTATAATTTTAATATGACTCATAAAATCAACTGTTTTAATAATTTCTATTATAATAACCTGAATTTATTAATCCAACTACAATTGGTCCTATCGGATAAAGTAACCAACTAAAATGATCATACCACTTCGCATGAACTATTAATTTATCAATAGCTTGCAAATGCGATGCATTTTTATAATCCCATACTACTCCATAATTACCTTTTTGATATGGATCTATTGGATTGTAATAAAAATCCCAACCTCTGTTATCAAAAGGATCTATATCATAAAATCCTTCAACGTTTTTATTAAAATATAAAAATGCTCTGCGATTAGCATCTTGTTCTACGGGATGAAAATCGTGTTCTCCTGTACTAAGAAGACTTGGAATTCCAACTCTTGGATAATATGCCCATCCCATGCTTTGGCTTTGAATATAATGTCCATACTCGTGCTGAAATAGCGGATTATTTGCATCTGCCTCAATATCCCTATCACCAACAATGTAATTACCTTGCGTAACCCCACCCCATTCTCCTCTGGTTTTTACTACTGTAGCGCCATATTTATATTTTACGGATTCAACTCCACCCCCTAAACCAAAAGTATTATAAGTTTGTGATGTTCCCCATCCCCCTATAGTTTGAGGTAATTGCCAAGTAAAACGAGAAACTACTTCCCAAACTCTACCTCCAAAAGATTTATTAGGGTCAGTAGCAAATAATCCGCCCCATATTCTTGCATCGTTACCGGCTCTTAGATTTGCCTCATTCCATGCAGTAGACCATCTATTAGAACCTGTACTGAAGAAACCATGAATAAATCCAACTAACCAAGAATCTATAACAAAGAACTCGCCATCCGAATCCGTATAAATCAGCGGGTTATTGAGGCAATAACTATATCTATTATACGATTGTCCGTTTTCAGGATTTTGCACATAATTATCTGGGCTTAAAAATCGTCCAAGTACAGGGTCGTAAACTCTTCCGTTCATATTAATCAAAGCAAAATCGGGTAACATTTCATGCCCTGTAAAGCCCCTGAATGTTAATGTTAACGGTTGAGCATTATCGTAAGTCCATGTTGTTGCATTGCGTACGCTTCCCCAAGGGTCGTAACTTGCATTTTCTGCCAGGTTTCCTTGCTCATCCATTAGTGCAACCATAGAGCCCAAACTTGTGCTGAGCAAAGTCGAAGCATGGTCTGTAATAGTATAATACAAACTTGCATTACCATGAACTATTATATAAACAGTTCTTATTCCTGCAGGTCCGGATATATAATTGTCAAGTTCCACAAGGTTGTTTATAAAAAATTGGACTTTTATTTTGTTGTAAAAATAATATTTTGTTTTTAAATATACAAGGATTTTGCTTAAAAATTT
>Ga0302253_1001462_pt1 | contig 14157 bp, 9 predicted proteins | sample AAG_RA_Trp_MG_FD_193537 | JGI IMG/M metagenome (GOLD analysis project Ga0302253, IMG submission 193537) | Enriched activated sludge microbial communities from anaerobic digester in WTTP, New Holstein, Wisconsin, United States - AAG_RA_Trp | ecosystem: Engineered > Bioreactor > Anaerobic >...
ATCATCGCGTATTTTGTGATTTTCATGGGTTTTTCGATGGCCTTCGAGTGGTTCTGGGGAGGGCGGACGCCGGGGAAGTATGTGACGGGGCTGCGGGTGATCGATGCGGACGGGTTGAGGCTGCTGCCGGTGCAGATCGTCATGCGGAATCTGTTCAGGCTGTTCGACATGCTGCCGGTTTTCTACGGGCTGGGTGGGGTGGTGTGTCTTTTGAATCCGCGGCGGCAGCGTCTGGGGGACATCGCCGCCAATACGATCGTGATCCGGGATCGGAAACTCGCGCTGCCCGACATGCGATATCTCGAGCCGGGTAAGTTCAACTCGTTCCGGGATCATCCGGGGTTGATCGCGCGGTTGCGCCAGAAAACCTCGCCGGAGGAGGCGTATCTGGCGGCGGCGGCGATTGCCCGGCGGGATGAGATGGATGCGGATGCCCGGGGAGAGGTATTCCGGGAGTTTGCGGCGCATTTCCGCGCGAAGGTCGTGTTTCCGGACGAAGCGCTCGAGGGGTTGTCAAATGAGCAGTATGTGAGGAATGTTGCGGATGTTCTGATGGCGCAGAGTCGAATGTAAGTGAGAGTCCGAATTTATCGCGATTGATTTCGGGCGTGAGGATCAAGCACACAGATCCGCCCAGACAACGGCGGATCTCGATCTTGCGGTGTTGCAGGCCACGACACACGGCTTATATCCCTTGCATCACTGGGGAATCGGGTTGTCTCCATTCTGGCGCTACTCACATGTGTTTTCATCTATTGTCCGCGAAGGGGCACTTCTCTACGGGCTGCCTGGTGCGTGTATCTCTTCGGAGGCGGTTATGTCGGGCAGTATGTGCTATAGAACAAGGGGATTGCACCGAACATTCTGATGCTGCTGCCGTATGCCGTGACGCTGCTTGTGTTGATCAGTGGAAGCTGGTCGGGGAATCGCGGACGAGTTCACATGTCAGCAACACTCGGTGACGCATTCCACCGGGACATCCGCTGATCCCGATGCCCCTTCCGATCCTTGATTACAGCAAAACGGCTCTGAACTCTTTGACTTCATGCAATCGTCGCGTAAAATCATTGGCAGCCTCTGTTGCTTATGCGCCGGATCGATCGATCCGGACGGGGATCGAACGAGTTCTTTATGCGGAGTACATGGTTGTTTTCATGATACACCGATGAAGGAGAACCTCTTGAAAAAAATCGAAATCATTCGGTTGATGATGGTGGTGTCCATACTCGTTCCCCACATTGTTCTTTCTGTTGCTCCTGATTACTGTCCGATACATGATGGAAGCGAATGCCGGTATCTTTCAACTCAGGTGATCCGATCTTTCAGTGATCGGTTTTCTGACGGAAATCCGGATCAGACGATCTGGCAGTCGCCCACTTGTGCGTTCAGCGTATCGGATCGTGGGAGAGGGATCGCGCTGCACGGCAGGATACGAGGACAATCTGTCCGAATGCTTACTTCAAGGCCGATCCGTACTGATATTGGCAGCATCTCGATTTCATACGCATCATCCAGCATGATCCAAGATGTCGTCTATCATGCGGTGATCTGTTCGATTGATACTCCGGAGCGACCGGCTCAATCGGTTATTGAGATCCCCCTTAATGCGACTCAAACCGGACGCGATCATCTCCTCATGGTGCATATCAATCGAAATGCGCCGTATCTGGCGGTATATGAAGATAACCGGTTTCTACTGGAATCTTTATCCGAACTGCCGCCGACGGTGTCGATACAATTGGTTGCAACGTCCACCCGGATGGATGCGGATTTTTGTTTTGAACTCCTTTCGGTTGATTCTGATTTCCGAATCTGCCAGGCGGGAATACCGGTTGTGACCGCATTGTCGGTACTGCCTGGGCTGCATCCGGACGAAATAGTCATGTTTTACACAATGGATAACGGAGCGAAGTATGAATGGTTCACGCGAAAGCAGACCGCAGAGGGATTCGAGTTATATATATTCAAGTCAGAAGGACTCGGGCCCGACGGCCTCCGCCACACATACAAGGTCGACCCGCCGGTTCTGCTTTGGAAATGGCCGGTTTATAAAGGTGAGACCTGGGAAGCAAACCAGGAACTGATTATTGACGATACTAAGAGAGTGCCGACGCGGTCCGTCGTCCGAATTCATGATCTCGATGCCGCCATGATCCTGCCGGGCGGTTCTTTCCAGAATGTCATGGAGTTAAGTGTCACATACTACAGCGATCTCGGGATGGATATCTCAACCTTCCATTTATCCGATGGAATTGGAATGATCCGAGAAGAACAGATCACCAACAACGGGAGGACATTACTGACCGAGTTCATTTCGGCGTCTTTTTTTTCACCTGTTCCTCCGCCCCGGATTCGAGCGGATCGAGTTCATACAACCGGAACCATGCGTTTGCATGTCCTTTGGGAACCTCGAACCGGGATCGATGGTGTGTACCTCTGCGCAACCAACATATCGACCGGAGAAATAGCTTTCATCACCTCCGGTGGAGAGGTGTCACAGACTCCAGAAGTGATATCGATCGATCCGATGCATGATCATGATGGTCAGTTTTCGTATGAAATCACACCGAGTTTCCTTCACGATAGGTTGATGATGATCCGGTGGAGAGCTGTATCTGTAAGATCAACACCGGTCTTTCAGATGAGTTGTCCAGCGGAATGGCTTATTTCTTATGAATCGGCTGATTCCGGTTCAAGGTCGAGATGAAGAGCCGTTTCACGATTCCCGCAGTGGTTTTCTGTGTGACACTGATGGTTCAGTGTCTGTTCGTCAGCCTCAGTGCTCGGAAGTTTATGCTCAGCGGCGATGAACCACACTATCTCATGCTGACGATAAGCATTCTGAAGGATGGCGATTTTGATCTTGCGAATAATTATAAGAACCAGGACTACCGTACGATTGGCCTTACATCGCTGAATCCAAGGGTGATCGAGGGAGGCACGGAGCGCATCTATCCACCGGATCCTTGGGGGTTTTCTTTATTGCTGCTCCCTGCGTTCCGAGCAGGTGGAGTGACTGGTGTTCGCTTGTTTCTAATGAGTTTAACGGGGGGGTTGGCCGTACTGTTGTTTTATCTGGCTAACTCGATGACGAGTTTCCAAACAGCGTCCGGTATTGCCTCCGTACTGCTGTGCTGTTCACCGCCCATTGTGTACCTCGGGCCCAGTGTTTATCCAGAAATTCCACTCGCCTTGCTGCTAACCTGGGGTCTTCTTACGATGCAGTCAATGACACCGGGAATTGGAAATCGAGCGATTCTATACGGGATGATTCCTGGTTTCATGGTATTGATTCATACACGAGGATTTGCCTTGTGCGCCGGCATGCTTCTGGTTGTGTGGTTTTCGCTGCATCCCGTAGCCGTCAAGATTCGCTATTCCACTCCATGTTTCATCATATTGGGAGCGACACTTGGTGTGACATGGTGGCAGACTGGTACGTTCTATCCATACCTTTGGGGAAATGATCCGTACGCGTCGTATCGGGACCAGGCTATTCACCTGATGGGCTTGTTCCTGGACAGGGAGTCCGGGTTGCTTTGCAACGCCCCTTTGTATTTTTTTGTGGTGCTCGCTGGTTTCTGTGGATCTTCGCGTATATCGAGACGAGAAATCGGGGTGGCTTTACCGTTCGGATTGAATCTGTTTTTGGTGACATTGAATCCTCAGTGGTGGGGAGGTTGGTCACCGCCGTGTCGGTACATGCTTCCGCTTGCGCCGCTTGCGGTGTTACTGCTGACCCCTCATCTTCGTTCAGTGAGACTGACTCTCAAGAGTTTTTTTCTTGTCGGCGTGCTGACCTGGACGATTCTGTTGATGACGGCGGCGTTTAGAGATACCGGGAATCTATACATGAAAGGGAATGGAATCAACAAATGTTACTCCTCGAAGTCGTCTCTCATGGCTGCGTCATTCGCATTCCCCTCTCTGCGTGCGGAAGAACCTTCCCGGATTGCTCTTGCAGCAGTCTGGATCGGGAGTTTCGGACTCTATGTGTTCCATAAGCGCTCCAACATCTTCCGATCCAGGCGCTTCGTCGCGATCATCGCCGCTGTCCTCCTTCTCATCGGGGTGTTGTGTCTGATTCCAGTTCAAAATGGTATCCTGACTGCTTGGCGCGACAGACTTTCAGTGCCGTTATCCGTCGATAAGCCAATCCTGCTCACGCCCCCGCCGAATGCAACGTTATCAGAGGCTCCTCGCTTTACATGGAGTTCGATACCGGGGAGTGATTCCTACGAGTTTTATCTTCGATTCCCGAATGGTTTTCTGGCTGGCGCTCCTGTGCCGGGGGGCCGTAATGAGCTCATCATCGGATCGGAGATATGGAGTCGAGTGCCTGACGGGGAGTATGGGTGGTGTGTGGTTCCGATGCGAGGTTTTGAAGCGGGTACAAACTCGGATGTATCACAGATCCGCAAAGGTCATGCAGCACCGTGAACAGACCGGAAAGGGACTGAAATCGCACAGGTAATGCCTGACATTCCGCATGTTTTTCCCCCACCAGATCTCATCGATGCTTTGTCGAAGGATGTTCCCCGTAACATGCATGAAATGGAGGCCACAAAAAACGGTATCACCGTTAGGCATCACCTCGAGCAGATTCCATGGAACCCAGCACTGCCGCTTTTTAGCCTTCCATGCGGTCGGATTGTAAAAGTTTTCTGTATCACTGCGACTCATCGAGGGCTCGATCGAAAACTGAATCGAATTCTTTTGCAGTAATCCAATACATTCGTCTAGCTGATCGGCGATGTGTTTCCCGTCGAATTCTCGGTAATCAGTCAATGCATCCCGGCCTCCGAACGGCACGGTCAAGCCGCAGGGAATGTTGAATAATTGCGACGGAGACTGCCGAATGGAAGCGGGTGAGGTGCTGATGGGGTGGCGCACACTGACAATGTCGGGCTCGAGATCGATCATCTGACGGATCGATTCGGTGATGCGGTGTTGATTCAAAGAGCAGATCGTGAGTATCAGTTTGATTCTGGGATAAGGCGAGTTTCGGACACGTTTCAGTTCTCTGATCCGTTCAATCCCTTTACGGGCGCGCTCAAAAGATCCTTCTGAGTGCGCGATCGAGTCATGCAGCATGGGGGGGCCGTCAATTGAAATTCCAAGGATCGGGAGTCGATTCATCACGATCGTTTCGGCTTTTTCGGCCAGCAGACAGCCGTTCGTGGTCAACGAGGCATGCATTCCGCGAGAAGTGATGGCGCAGAGAAGGTCATCGAAATGCGGGTATAGAAGAGGCTCTCCGCCGACGATCCCGATCACAGGCATGAATGCTTTGGCTTCATCCAGAATTTTCAAGTAGACGGAGGGTGTCATCGATGTATTCCAAGCGATCGGCAGGCGATTCTGCGATATGGATTCATACACCTCTGCATTGGAACAATAGATACAATGTTGAGTACACCTGAAATCCGGAATGAGGTTGATGCACCACGGGCGAAGACTCCATGTGGTGTGAACAATGCGTGGTATCAAAAAAACGGAGACTCGCTGACGAAAGCCGGCTCGAAACAAGCCCTGGGATTCGAATAGATTCCGGATTCGGGATTGCAGATACAAACGACCGCGTCGCAGGCCTTCGAATCGGTTATGCCATTGTAAAATATCCATGATCCGCTCACCCCATTGGCTGAGAAAAAGATACGCGGCTTCTTCGATAATCGCAAGAGCATTAATATATATCTCTAACTAGCGATGCTGTCTGCTGTTGTTCCGGCATTCTCCTCTTTGAGACTCTTCAGACTTCCTGATATAATCAAACGGCTTAGCGCTAAGGGTCGGATAGGGTATGAATCTGACCTTGAAACGGGGAGATCAATGAACTGGAAAACGAACTCATTAAAACTCATGGCCCTGTTCGCCATCATCGCATTCTCGCTGTCCCGGATGATCGTCGATCATCAGGTCGGCATGATGCTGTTCTACTCAGCCGTTCTGGTGATTCTCGTGTTCGCCTCCATGATGACCGGAGGCACCGCCAAACCGAACTCGCCGGCCATGGACGAGATGGCCCGGCGGTCGTCGATCTGGTGGTGGATGATCGCCGTGTTCGCACTCGCGATCTCGACTGACCGGATCGCCTCCTTCGTCCTTCTCGGCATTCTCTGCTTCCTGGCGCTCCGTGAATTCAACGCGATTCTCCCCCTCGAAATGACTGCACCGGATCGATCCCTGACGTTCCGGAACCGGATCCCGGTCTATTTCAGTTATGCCGTGATCCCGCTCGTCGTGCTGCTGGCATACATCGAGTGGTATGCGTTCTTCATCATTCTGGTGCCGGTTTACCTGTTCATTCTGGCCCCGATTCTGCTCGTTCTGCAAGATCGGACGGAAGGGGTTCTCCAGACGCTCGGCATCATCGTGCTCGGGTTCACCTTCTTTATTTACAATCTCGGACATAGTCTCTTCCTGATCAACATCAGCCCGATGCTGCTCTTTTTCTGCCTCGTCCTGACGGAAGCCCGCGATATCATCTCGGTGGCACTCAACGGCGCATTCAACCGCTACATCGAACACAACCCACAGCGCAAACGCTCATTCATCCTGAATCTCCGGATCGCGCAACACGTGAATCCGGATGCGACCTATGCTGGCGCGGCACTGACTTCGGTGATCACCGCCGTTCTGGCGCTGCCGTTCATTCCGGTGATGCCCGAGATCGGTTATTATCATCTGACGGTTCCCTCGGCGATGGCCTGCGGCCTGGTGATCGGTATCGCGGGACAACTCGGGGAACTCGTGTTCGCGATGATCCGGAAGGATGCAGCGAGCGGAATGGAGCGATCGACATCCGAAGTCGCGGGGATTCTGGACAAGATCGACAGTCTGATCTTCACGATTCCTGTCACGTTTCATGTGATCTATTTATGGTATTTTTAGGAGGGGATAGGGATGGCCGTCGAGAATAAAATCGCGCAGTTGAAGAAGAGAACCGGAGCGATTGTGCCGTTTTCCGCGGAACCGATCACGCAGGCGATCCTCCGGGCGGCGGACGCCATCGGCGGGTTCGCTCAGGATATCATTCCCAACACGATTTATATGGCGTTCAAGGGCAAGAGCGACGCCGAGATTGCCGAGCTTCTGACCGATGATGTGATCATGTGCCTGAACTCGAATCGTTCGTTGACATCCCGCGAAACGCCTCCGAATGTCGAAGCGGTGCAGGATATGGTGGTGCATGTTCTGCGCAGCCGCGGGTTCATCGCCACGGCGGATGTCTATGAAGTCTACCGATGGGGTCGGATCAAGGTGCGTGAAGGCGACATCCCGATGGACAAATTCGCCGGGAACGGGTATCCGGAAGCCAAATGGGCCGAGACTTGGAAATGGAATGAGGCGCACAATTGCGAAACGATTCAAAAGCTCAACGCTTGGGTGCTCAGCGGACGCTTCAGCGAACTCGTGGGTGCCTCTATCGCGCAATACGAATCGAATCTGGACGCGGTGGTCGACGCATTCCTGAAAAAAGGACGCGTGCGCCTGCTGCTCGTCACCGGCCCCTCGTCGAGCGGAAAAACGACGACGACGAACAAGATCGCCGAACGGCTGGGCAAGCATCACCTCAAACTCCGCGCCCTGAATCTCGACGACTATTTCTGGGGTCTCGCCGAGTATCCGCAGGACGCCTTCGGAGACTGGGATTTCGAGACACCCCAGGCGCTCCAGCTCGATCTGATCAACCAGCACCTCCAGGAATTGCTCGACGGAAAGACGATCCGGAAACCGATATACGACTTCAAGCATGGCCGGAGCATCCGTGAGGCGGAAAGCCTGAAGATCGAAGATGATGAGGTGCTGTTGCTCGACAGCCTGCACGGACTCTATCCGCCGATGACGTCTTCGATTCCCGAGAATCTGAAGTTCAAATTGTTCATCGAAGCCCTGTGCGTGGTGAAACTCGGGGACGGGGCGGATGGGATTTACACGAAATCGACGGATTTGCGCATGCTACGGCGCATGTTGCGGGACCGGATCCATCGCAATCACGATCCCCGGATGACCTTGGGACACTGGCATTTCGTGCGCAAGGGGGAGCTCCGGGACATGGTTCCGTATTCGCGAACCGTGGACATCGTGATCAACGGGGGACTTGGTTTCGAACTTCCGGTATTGAAAGCATGCATGGGGCCGGATTTTCCCGATCCGAAGCCGTTTCTCGATCAGGGACGTCTCGACGCGTATACCCGGGGTGAGCGTGTGAAGCGGTTGCTGGACTCGCTCGTGGCTCAACCGGATATTTCGACGAAGGTGATTCCGGAAGACTGTCATCTGCGTGAGTTCATCGGTGGGAGTCTCTACGATAAAAAGCCGAAATAGATGGATATGTATCCTGTACGGCGCATCGGCATGTCGATTCTGATCATTCTGGTGTCCGCATGGATCGGCATTTCCGTTCTGATGTATCTGTTCCAGGAGCGATACATCTTCTATCCGGTTGCCGAACTCGATGTGACGCCTGCGGCGGCGGGGATTCCGTTCGACGACGTATGGATTGACACGGACGACGGCGTTGCTTTGCATGGCTGGTGGATTCCCGCGGATAATCCACGCTGGAACATGGTGTTCTGTCACGGCAATGCGGGAAACATCTCGCACAGGCTTGACTCGCTGATCGTCTTCCGGAAACTGGGGATCAGCGTGTTGATCTTCGATTACCGGGGTTACGGAAAGAGCGGAGGATCGATATCCGAGGCGGGGTTGTATCGCGATGCCGGGGCCGTGTATCGGCATATGACGGAGCGACTGCTGTGTTCACCCGAGTCGATCCTGATTTTCGGACGGTCTCTGGGGTCTGCCGTCGCGGTGGAACTGTCATCGCGTGTTCCGTGCCGTGCGCTGATCATCGAATCGCCGTTCACGTCGATGATCGATCTTGGCTCGACATTCTACCCGTATCTTCCGGTTCGGTTACTGGGACGGTATCGATTCGACACATTGAAAAGGATTGGGGCGATCCATGTTCCGACACTGGTACTGCATGCGACCGCGGATGAGATCGTCCCTTTTGAGATGGGGAGGCGGGTCTACGAGACATCGGGAGCGGAGTTGAAGCGCTTCGTTACGTTATCCGGCGGTCACAACGATGGATTTCTGGTAACGGGCAAGGCGTACCGTGATGCGTGGACCGATTTTTTGAAAACCCTATAGCGGCAGGCCTCCGTGCCTGCCGGCAAGAAAGCGGGTCTGTACTCTAATACGGCCTCCGTGCCTGCCGGCAAGAAAGCGGGTCTGTACTCTAATACGGCCTCCGTGCGTGCAACAGCACGTGCACACTCCGAGTCGGTGCCAACTCATACCGTTCGGGTTGAGCGTGGGGGGCGAACCGGGATCGGAGAGCAGGAACGTATCGGAGCGTCTTGAGGACCGACCGGTCGAAGCCCGGTACGGTATCAACCCGTTCGATCCTTCGACAGGCTCAGGATCAACGGGTATCGGGTGAACAGTACTACCGTATCATCCTCGCGAAAACGAACCCTCTGTTCGGCCCTGCGGGCTGTCCCCCCCGCGAAAACGCAACCCCCCGTATGGGGCGATCCTTGTGATCGCCCCACGTACAAGTTGTCCTTCTCATATGTCGAACCGTCGGGCGCAGCAGCCGCCGGCGTCCCTGCCGGCGGGCAATGCGTATGAGAACCCCAAGGCGTCCCTGCCGGCGGGCAATGCGTATTGTAACCTTCTATGTATGTGCCGGCGGGCACGGAGGCCGTATTAGACCCAGCTATTTATCTGCCGGCGGGCACGGAGGCCGTATTAGACCCAGCTATTTATCTGCCGGCGGGCACGGAGGCCGTATGAGAAGTTACCCGTTTCTTTGCCGGCGGGCACGGAGGCCCGCCGGTATGTCGTTCTATACCCCGGTCATCCAGAGGCCGATTGTTTGCCGGTCCATATCGGGGTGGTCCATGATCCCCATGAGGCGGCCCCGGAAGATCACGGCGATCCGCGAGGATATCTCCAGCAGTTCATCCAGATCCGCCGACAGGAGGAGCACCCCTCCACCCTGATCCCGGCAGTGAAGCAGCATCGAGCGAACGGCTTCAGCTGCCCGCACATCCAATCCATACGTCGGATGCGACGCGATCACCATCCGCGGGGATCCCGACAATTCCCGTCCCGCGATCAGCTTCTGAATGTTACCCCCGGACAACCACCGGACCGGTGTGTCAAGCGATGGCGTCACCACAGCAAAACGCTCGGTCAGACTTCGGGCAAAAGACCGGACAACCGTCTTCCGGATCCAGCCGGAACGCGCATATGGTGCCCTGTAAAATGACCGCAACACGGCGTTCTCTCCAACGGTCATCCCCCCGATGCTGCCCTCATGCAACCGGTCTTCGGGAATCCACGCAATCCCCCTCTCCAGACGTCCACGCGGCCCGACTCGCGTGATATCCTCACCGTCGAACCGGATCATCCCGCGTTCCGCCTTCCTGACCCCGGCCAGGACCGATGCCAGTTCACGCTGCCCATTTCCCGATATCCCGGCAATCCCGAAAATCTCACCCCGGCACATCTCAAACGTGATGCCCTGAACGGCCGGGATGCCGCGGTCGTTACGGGCCGCGAGATCCCTGACTTCGAGAATCACCGGACCGGGCTCCGATACGATCCGGGAACCCTTAACAGGTTCCGCGTTCCCGATCATTTTTTTCGTGATCGTCCGCATATCCATACCATCCGTCGAACAGTCGCTCTCGATCCGTCCCCGTCGCAACACCAGGATCCGGGAACAGAATGTGAGAATCTCGTCGAGTTTGTGACTGACCAGCAGCACGGCGCATCCCTCGGAAATCAAGCGTCTCAGGGAATCGAAAAACGAATCGGTTTCGGAAGGACTCAGAACGGATGTCGGCTCGTCAAGAATCAACAACCGTGCGCCCCTCATCAGGATTCTCACGATTTCTACCCGCTGCTGCTCGCCCGGTGCCAGTTCACCCGCTGCCACATCCGGGTCGACTTCGAGACCGAATCGGCGGGAGATCTGTGTGAACTCGTCCCGCAGCGTTCGCACGGGACGGAAAACCGTGCTGCGATCGAGACCCAGCACGATGTTCTCGAGGACACTCAATGTCGGTACGAGCATGAAATGCTGGTGTACCATGCCAATTCCAAACGCGAAGGCGTCGCGTGAACGTCGGATCTCCGCGCGATCATCATTGATTCGAATGATACCTTTGTCTGGACGGTACAGTCCTGTCAGGCAGTTCATCAGCGTGGTTTTTCCCGCGCCGTTCTCACCGATCAGTCCGACGGCCTGTCCGGCCTCGATCCGAAACGATACATCCCGCACGACGTTCACACCCGAGAACGATTTGGAGAGGGATTCTACACAAAGCGACCGGAATGCACTCGGCACGGAAATGGATCAGTTCTTCGGAATCGTTCCGTCGATGTTGTCCAGGAACCAGTCCATACTCAGTAGCATGGACATGGACGCGCGTTCGCCGGGTTTGAGTTTCAACTGTCCGGTCTGATCCTTGATTGGCCCTGTAAACGGATCGAACAAAACGGTTGGCTCGCGCATCTGATCATATCGCTTGAGCGCCAGGTCGTGGACCGAGATCGGTCCGAGAATGGGGTCTTTCACCGTGACGGCTTTGAGCGGTTCGACGAATTTCGGGTTGATGGGCATGTCGAGTTCGCCGCCGAGCAGGGTGGCGCGTTCCTTGGCGAGCCACCAGTAATCGCGGTTCGTCCAGGTTTTCGTGTGGACGCGCATGAGAATTTCTTCGTACAGACCGTTCCAGTCGACGAGTTGCCCGGAGACGACGGCGTCCTGACCGAAGCGTTGCATCGGGCTGTAGTGGCCGAAGGTCAGGATCTGTTTGCCCTTGGCGGCATATTCCTGGCAGACCTCGCAGATGGCCGGCGAGTCCTGGGTGAAGGCGATCACGTCGCATCCTTCGGCGATGAGCGCTTCGGTGGCCTCACGCGCCTTCGCCGGATCGTACCACGCAAAGAGCCATTTGACGGTCACGCGGGCGTCCGGATTGACTTCCCTCAGGCCCAGTCCGAATGCATTGATGTGCCGGACAACCTCGGGAATCGGATGCGCGCCGACATACCCGACTTTTTTGGATTTCGTGAGCGCTCCCGCCATCAATCCGTTCAGGTAATACATTTGGTAAAGTTCGGCGAAATAGGTTCCGACATTGGGAGCCTGTTTGTAGCCCGAGCAGTGCATGAAGAGGGTGTTCGGGTACTCCTTGCCGGCCTCGATCGTGCTGTCCATATACCCGAAGCTCGTGGTGAAGACGATGTCGCAGTGTTCCTCCTGGACCAGACGATCGATCACGCGCGGGGCGTCGGCCTCGGCAACGCTCTCGACGTAGGTCGATTCCAGCCATGGAAAGAGTTTCATCACGTGCTGCCTGGATTGTTCGTGCGCATGCGACCATCCGAAATCGCCGACCGGACCGACGTAAATGAACCCGGCTTTGATTTTTCCGGTGATGGGGGGAGCGGGCGCACCTCCGGTGTCGGGATTGCCGTTATTATCCGGCGCTTTCGCGGGCTGGCAGGCCGTCAGCATCAATGCGCCGCACAGGCAGGCGATCAGGACCAACATTCCACCGAATCGCAGGAATCCTCTCATCTGAACCTCCTTCCCATCGCTGATCTGTTTCGATTCTACCCGCGAGTGACTCCGGACGCAAGAACTCCGCCCCGTCTGCTGTTATCTCCTCACCCATCCTCACGGTCGCATCCGGGCGGATTCTGTGGCATACTCCTCCGCAGCATCATCAGAAGGAACTATCAAGCCCCTTCTGAAGAGGATACGGTCATGACACACGATCCGCATTCCGTCAGTGCAATCCGCGAGAAGAAATTCGTCGCGATCAGTTCCGTACTGGCTGCCGTCCTTCTGACGGGTCTGAAACTCATCGTCGGCTTCGCAACGGGCAGTCTCGGTATTCTGTCCGAAGCCGCCCATTCCGCACTGGATCTGGTGGCTGCCGGTGTCACCTGGTTTGCGGTCAGTATGTCGTCGCGCCCGGCCGATCGTGAGCACACGTATGGCCATGGCAAGATCGAGAATCTCTCGGCGTTGTTCGAAACCATTCTGTTGCTCGCGACCTGCGTCTGGATCATTCATGAAGCCGTCCACCGGTTGTTTCTCAAGACGGTTGAAGTCGATGCGACCCCATGGGCTTTCATCATCATGATCATTTCGATCCTCGTCGATATATCGAGATCCCGGGCGCTCAGCCGTGTCGCCCGCAAATATTCCAGTCAGGCGCTGGAGGCGGACGCTCTGCATTTCTCGACCGATATCTACTCGTCGCTCGTCGTCCTGGCCGGCCTCGTCGCGGTGTTCCTGTCCGACATCACGGGGTACGAATGGCTGCACAAGGCCGATGCGCTGGCTGCGCTCGGAGTCGCGTTGATCGTCATCTGGGTCAGCTATCGTCTGGGACGCAAGACCATCGCGGATCTGCTCGATGAAGTGGCGCCGGGGCTTCGTGATCGGGTCATCACTGCACTGGATATACCGGGTGTGCTTCATGTCGAGCGAGTTCGGATCCGTCGGAGCGGTCCTGAAAACTTCGTCGATGCGACGCTGATCGTCCGACGCCAATCCAGTCTTTCTCACGGCCATGAAATCGCGACCCGCGCGGAAAACGCCATTCGATCTGTTATTCCGGGGGCGGATGTGATCGTTCATATCGAACCGGAAGCAACCGATGACGATTCGGATCTCCACAGACTGCATACTGCGATCCGCGATATCGCCGTGGGACTGGGAATCGGCGCGCATGCCATTCACATTCACGATGTCTTGGGTCGTCTCACCGTCGAAGCGCATCTCGAAGTCGATGATTCGCTCAGCGTCGCCCAGGCCCACGATCTCGCGACCCGCTTCGAACACCTCCTCCACGAGCGCATCCCGCCGATCGATCACATCATCACTCACATCGAAACCGACCGTCCCCCGGATTCCGCCACACGCCTCAGCGGGATCGGATCGGACGAAATCCGAACGGTTCTGGATGAGTTTATCCGGGGGCAATCCGTTCCCTGCCAGCCTCACGATATCGAGGTGATTCTGTCCGGGAGCGAGGTTGCCGCGAGCATGCACTGCGCGGTCGACGGGAATCGCGGCATTTCCGAAGTACATACCTTCACCGAAAAACTTGAACA
>Ga0302253_1001463_pt1 | contig 14156 bp, 13 predicted proteins | sample AAG_RA_Trp_MG_FD_193537 | JGI IMG/M metagenome (GOLD analysis project Ga0302253, IMG submission 193537) | Enriched activated sludge microbial communities from anaerobic digester in WTTP, New Holstein, Wisconsin, United States - AAG_RA_Trp | ecosystem: Engineered > Bioreactor > Anaerobic >...
AGCTTGACGACGTTAACCGCCTGCTCGCCCTTGGGGCCCTGTTCGATGTCGAACTCGACCTGCTGACCTTCATCCAAAGACTTGTAACCTTCGCCCTTGATCGCGGTGTGATGCACGAAAACATCCTTGCCGTTCTCAGGGGTGATGAATCCGTAACCCTTCTGGTTACTGAACCACTTCACAACTCCTTTTGCCATAGCTTGTTACCTCCTTTTCTTAAAATTATAGTAAACCCCGTTAGAAATCCTGTTCACTTTTACCTGTTTGCGGGATCTCCAACGGGGTAATAATGACACAGATAAAAAACCGCAAGGTTAGATTTCTCCTCCTTGCGGCCTGAAGACTTCTAATCTTTGTTTACTACGGAATTTATTATAGCAAGCTTTCCGTTTTTGTCAAATAATATTTATTTTTGTTTTTTTGTCGTTTCCTTGCCCGCTTCGGCTGTTTTTTTCTGCGTCGCCGCCTCAGCTGGATATTCGCCGGTCCAACAATAAAGGCAGAGTTTTTCTTTCGCCAGGCCGACGGCCTTGATCATGTCGTCGATGGTCAGATACCGTAAGGTCGTCACTTCTAGGTCTCGGGCGATCCATTCCACCATTTTGGCATATTTTTCGGAATGCGGCACCAGATATTCTGAGATATCCTCGATATCGCGGCCTTCGATGGCCCGGATGGCGCGGCGGGCGACCAGCTCCTGTGTGGTGCGCGTCGAGAGGCAAAAACGGCATGGAAATAACAGCGGCGGACAGGCCGGCCGGACATGGACCTCTTTGGCGCCGCAATCCCAGAGTTTGCGGATGGCGAAATTTTTCAGTTGCGTTCCTCGGACGATGGAGTCTTCGCAGACGATCATGCGGTTGCCTTCGATGATGGAGCGGATCGGAATGAGTTTCATCTTGGCGACAAGGTCGCGCGTTTCCTGCGATGGCGGCGTGTAACTGCGGCCGTAGCCGGCCGTATATTTCACAAGGGGTCTGCGGTAGGGTTTCTTGGATTCCATGGCGTAACCGATGGCGTGGCCGACGCCCGAATCCGGCACGCCTGAGACGACGTCTGCTTCGATGTCTTTGTCCTGTCGCGCCAGCGCCTGGCCGCAGCGTTCGCGCACGAGCTCCACGCCGATGTTTTCATAACTGGATGCCGGAAATCCCGTATAGATCCACAGGAACGTGCAGATTTGCTGGTTGGGGCGTCCGGGCGTGCGGCTGCCGAGGCCGTTGTTTTCGTTCAATAAGATAATCTCTCCCGGGGCGAGGAACTTGACGGTTTCAAACCCCAGATTCGTGAAAGCGGTTGTTTCGCTGGTGACCGCCCACATGCCGTCATTCTTTCCGAGCGCCAAGGGGGTGTATCCCTTGCGGTCGCGTGCGGCATAGATGCCGTCCTCATGAAGGATCAGAAGCGAGCAGGATCCCCGTATTTTTTCGAACATGCTTTCGATGCCATGGATCAGGTTGTCGCCGGTCGTGATGAGCTTGGCGATAAGTTCGGATGTATTGACCCCTGTGCGGCTGGGTTCGCTGAAGGATATCCCTTTCTCCAAGAGGTCCTGCACGAGGTCTTCCTTGTTCTCGATGAAGCCGGCCGTCACAATAAAGAACGAACCGAAACGCGAATGCGTAAAGATCGGCTGCTCGTCCGTGTCGCTGATGGCGCCTATCCCCTTCTTGCCGTTCATCTGATGGTAATCTTCAAAGAATTTGGATTTGAACTGCGTTTGATTGATGGCATGGATTTTGTGGTGGAATTTCTCACCCAGGACAGCCATGCCTCCGAATTCCGTCCCGAGATGGGAGTGGTAATCTGTTCCGTAAAACAGGGCCTGGCTGCAATTATCGTTACTGGAAACGACGCCGAAGAGTCCGCTCATAACAAGTACTCCTTTGTATTTGTGTCTGCGCGTGATGCCGTCTGATACCTCTGGTGAGTAGGTTCAGCGGCGGAGTTAATCTTTCGTCAGCTCGCCGATTTTTTCTTCGATCTTCTTTTTATGTTTGTATTCTTCATTAAGAAGATCCGAGAGAAGATCGGCGATCTCCGGATGAGTGTTGGCAAGCTTTTTATAGAGCGCGATGGAACCATTTTCTTTCTCCAGAGCGAGTTTCAAGGCTTCTATGGCCAGCATGGTCCCTCCTTATGTTGCGGCGACGCTGGTGGATGAAAAAAAGACGCTTTGCCTGCGCGCGGGATCTTTTCTTCCGTCGACTGCAGAAAGGCCCGCAACAGGTCCACGTAGTCATGTTTTTTTTCGAGGTAGTGCATATGCGACGCATCTTCAAAAATGACCATGCGGCCGTTCGGCAGGAGGCTGCGGTAATAGTTCGTGGTTTCGACAGATGCCTCGTCATAGCGTCCGCAGGTCAATAAGACGGGAGTGCGGATATCCTTGAGCATGGCCGTGCAATCGGCATTTTTAAGGGTCCCGCGGATCGTGAATTCGCTCGGCCCCCACATCCTGCCGTAAATATCCATGTTGAGTTTTTTAAAGGCTTTCTTTAGACATGCGGGCCAGGGCTGGAGACGGCAGACGTGGCGTTGGTAATAGGCCATCATGGCCTTTTGGTATTCCGGCGCAGCGAATGATGCATCCCTCTCGGCATTAAGAATGATGTTTTTGATCTCCGTCGGAAGTTGTTCGATGTAGCGCCGCTGGTCCTTGTGCCACAGGGACGAGCTGAGATAGGGTCCAGAAAGGGTCAGGCTGAGGATGCCCTTTGGGTGTTTGAGCCCAAGGTAAGCGACGGCGAGCATCGTTCCCCATGAGACGCCCATGAGGTGAAACCTTTTAAGTTTTAGCGTTCGGCGTAGCCCGGCAAGCTCTTCGACAAAACGCTCGATGGTCCAGAGCGCCGGGTCGTTGGGTTTTTCGGAGAGGCCGCAGCCCAGCTGGTCGTAGAAGACGACCGGCCGTTCGTCGGCCAGCGCCTCCAGGGGTTCTAGATAATCATGAGGCGCGGCGGGACCACCGTGAAGTGTCACGAGCGGTGCCCTTGTTTTGTTTTTTCCGGCGATTTTATACCAGATTTTTCCTCCGGGTACGGCTATGAGACCTTTGGGACATGCGGACATTGTTGTCAGGGTTTTACGGCGGCGTAAAGATGCGCGCCGGCGCCTAAGTATCGTGTCGTGACCTCGATCAGGGCCGCTTCCCTCATCATGGAGCAGACCTGTTGAGGGGACAGGAACGATATGATGGAAGAAGCTAGATAAGCATAAGCCTCGGCCGATCGGCTCATCCAGCCCCCGATGAGTGGCACGATGCGGCTAATGTAGAAGCGGACAGGTGCTGAAAAAAGATTGTTTTGCGGCGGGGAAAATTCCAGGATCAGGATCCTTCCTCCTTTTTTGGTGACGCGGCGCATTTCCCGGAGTCCCCGGCTGCGATCCGGGATATTTCTGAAGCCGAACGCTGTGGCCGTGATATCGAAAGAAGAGTCTTCGAACGGCAAATCCAGCGCGTTGCCGCGGCCAAGGAAGATGTCGGGCCGTCCACGATTGGCGTTGATTTTCGCGTTCCCGAGATCCAGCATGGCTGAAGAGAGATCGATGCCGGTGATGCGACAGCGGGGTTGTGTGTTAAAAAAACTCAAGGCCAAGCCTGCGGTACCTGTGCAGATGTCGAGAATGCGGCTGCCGTCGCGCGGGCATGCGGCTTCTGCCGTTTGCCGGCGCCATTTCTCATCCAGTCCCCAACTCAGGATCCTGTTGAGCAGGTCATAGCGGCGGGCAATGGTAGAGAACATTTCTGTCGTTTCGTCTGCCATTGTCTGTTTATGCGGTCTTTTTTCGTCGCCGCAGGGCCTTTTCCATACGTGCGACAGCCTGGGCCGCCGTCTTGCCTTCAGTCAGATGGCCGCAGCAGATAGCAGCATATCCTTTACGGTTCTTGATCTTGAAAATATGCATCTTGGATTTTGCCACGTCTCCCCCTATTTTTCGCTAGACGTCATAGTTACATTTTTTGAGCCTGAGGATATGAATTTGTTGATGAGACGAAGCGAGCAAAACATCCTGTTTGTTCCTTTCCGTCGCCAACCGCGGAGACAGAGGGCTGCGGTGGGCATAGTGTCTTTTGTCCATTTCTTTGACGAGTGCCTTATGCCTGAGGAAGAGCGCCCGAAGCTTTCCTTTCCAGCGCAGGGTTTCCGGGTGCCGCGAGTATCCTTTTTTATGGCGCGTCAGGATGGACCAGACGGCATGAAGCTCCCGATGTTCTCCAAGAAGATGGTTACGGCAGGGTCGGCATGGGTTGAGGTCCCAGATTCTCATGTCGCGGGTTTGTCGCTATTTGAGCTTGTCCGAGATGTTTTGTAGGATTCCTCCGGCAGCCTGGGGTTGAGGCAAGAGCAGGCGTCTGGCCAAAATCACGATCTGTGTTGTTTTTTCCGTCACGCCTTGGATCTTAACGGTCACGTCATTTTTGTCGATGAGGGCCTTGATGGTTCCGCTTGCCTTGTCTTCTGATTTGACTTCTCCGAGCGTTTTAACAGTGTCCAAAGCCACTGCATAGACTTTTTCGAAAGGAATATCGAAATTGTCCTGAGCGCTGTCTTTGCCCATCAGGGTGACGGCGACGCCTGCCGGCAGAAAACCGACGCCTAAAATGGCGCTGGCGGCGTAGATCTTGGCGCTCTTGATGGCCGTATTTTTCATGGCTTCCGAGAGGATGAGCGTCACAAGCTGTTGGGCACTGGTGATATTGCGATACGTTTTTTGTTTGTAACCCAGATCATAGACTTGGATCTTTGGCGCTCCGCCTGTGGAATAGTCTTTATAGATGATTTTTCCGATGCTGAGCTTTAGGAGATCGATTTGCAGAGGCATCTGTCCGGCCGTCTCCTCCCTCGTTCCGGTTTCTTTTTGTTTTTGCGCCTCTTGGGTGGCTTTGAGGGCGTCGACGTTCAGGTGTCCCGTCTTATCTTTGACGATCACGAGTTCTTTAAGTGCGATCTCGATCTCTTTGAAGTGGAGATTCTTTTTGAGGATGTCCCCGAGGACAAACGCAACATGGATGGTAGGCATATCGACGAAGAGCTCTTTGGGGAATCCGGGCGGGTTGTAGAGCTTGAAACCTTTGATGGTGACGGTTTGTCTGATGACGCCCAGAGAGAAACTGTCAATGGATACAGGTGCGCCTGTAATCTGAGTTGTGGTTATGGTAACGGTGTTCTTGATGACCTGGTCCCTGAGGGCGGCAATGACCGGCAGGGCGATGAGGACGATAACCACAATCAGGAGAATCTTTTTCATGGGGCGACCTCCCTTTCAGGTGGGGGAATGTTTTATGCAACTAAAGTGGAGTATAAAGGACTTTATGGACGAGGTCAACTTGTTTTCGTCTATGGCCTGAGGAGTTCTGTCGGAAGGAAGGATTACGGGATGATTTCTTCCTTCCCTATCGTTCATGTCGCAGGAATGGGGGTAGTGTATCCGTGCCCAAGAAGAAATAAATATATAGAGATGAACGTAACTCTCCACGTCGAAAATTTTTGCACATTAGAGATAAACAATATCTTCCGGGTGATACAACGACAAGAACAGGAGCATATATTCCCTGAGATGCCGCGTCAAAAGGAAATTATTCTTAATGTGCTCCCGGCCGTTTTCTCCGAGTTTTTTGGCATATTCGGGACTATTGAGGAGTTGTTTGATCGCAAAGGCTGCGCCTTCGATGGAATGGCACAGCAGGCCGGAATATTTGTGTTTGACCTGCAGGGAGATGCCGCCCACATGGGAGGCGACAACAGGCTTGGCTTTCCAGAGCGCTTCGGCAACCGTGAGTCCGAATCCTTCTTTCAGGGATTTCTGGATAATGACGTCGGAGGCCCGTTGCAGGGCGTTGACCAGGATGTCGTCTTGAGGTAAAAGCAGGACATGGATGTCGGGGTCTTTTTTCGCCTTTTCCTGAACCTCGGCCAGCACCTGAGTACCTTCTGGGTCATCTGTGGCCGTCCCCCCCGCCAGGATCAGCTGGCAGTCGATATATTTTTTGACCTGCAGATAGGCGGCGATGACGCCCACGGGATCTTTGAGCCTGTCAAAACGTGAGATTTGGGTGATGATAGGCTTGTCTTTGACGATACTGTATTTTTCAAGCGCCGCATCGATCGTTTCTTGCGGCAATTCCTTGTTTTTGTCGCTCAACGGGTCAATGGATGGCGAAATCAGGAATTGACGGATCGGCAGGCGCTGTGAAAATATCGGCGCCGAAAAGACCGCAGAATCGTATGAGGGAATAAAGGACATGAGGAAATCCCAGACTTTCTTGTTGGGATGCGATACATCGATGTGGCACCGCCAGAGCCATTTCTTGTCCGTTTTCTTTTTGACGAGACCGATGGGTTGCGGGTCATGGATAAAGACGATATCGCCGTAGAGGTTCATGAGTCCCAGGTTGATCTCTGTTGTTTCCATGAAGATCTCAAGGTCATGGTCTGTAATCTCTTCGGGATGGCCGTGCAGCGCGTTGTGGAATTTTTTCGTGACCTCAAAGAATTGAGCGCCCCCTTTGATCAGATCCCAGCGGCAGTCGACGCCGAGCTCGCCTAAGAGCGGTACCATGCGGTTGAGGATCTCCGCCACGCCGCCTCCGACGGAGGTGGAGTTGATGTGTTGGATGATTTTGCCCTTGAGGCGTTCCGCCAGGAGCTTGAGGTCTTCAATCGTGGATTGTCCGACAATGGAGGCGTAATCGTCTATATGGATCATGATCGGGCCGTCAGTTTCTTTTTGACGATCTTCAGGACAGTCTTTCTTAAATTATCCAGGGTGTATGTGTAAGGGTCGAGCCGGGCGATTTTTGCGGCCAGTTCTTTGTCTTCCAGAGAAGTTTCCAGCCAGTTGGAGAAGTCATTGGCGCCTTTTTCAAGCCTCAGGCGCGCTTCAAAAATATGGAAGTAGATGGAGTCGATGGTGACTTTCTGGAGTGCATCTGCGAATTCCTCAAGGTCGGTAACGGTGTAATTTGTCGGGACGATGAAGCTGACGGATTTGATAAAGTGGAATTCTTCGTCTTCTCTGGCGAATCGAAGGTTCGCTTTCGGGTCGTTCTTGAGATAGCTTTCGATGGTTTCGATAATTTTTTCCCGCAACGAACGGATCGTTTGATACTGGACGGTATCAATACTGGCCAGCCTTTCGCCCAGTTCGTCTTCTCCCAGTACTTCTCTGATCCAATACGCGAAGTCGTTCGGCGGCTCCGGGGAGAGATATTGGTGTTGTTGCAAGAAGCGGTGGGTGTGGTGGTAGATGCAGGATCCCGGCACTTCCTTGATGCATTCCAAGAGCTGTCCCAAATTGGCGGCCCTGATACCCAGAAGCTCTGAGAGGTGCATCCTGGTAAAAAACCGAAAAGGTTCCTTGGCTTTAATGGGCTCTGTCATGTTTTATTCGGGAGATTTCAAAAATGCGATGCGTTCCAGGAATTTGTGGACCTTGTTCGTGTTCGAGAGGTAATATTGCGCCGAAGACGTCCCCGGCACCCCGACGAAAACGGTTATTCCCTTGTTCTTCAGCGCGCGGAATGCGTCTTCGTCTGTTATATCATCTCCGATGTAGAGGGGCAAGACGTTTCTTCCTTCGCCACCCCCCCCTCTTTTTTTCAGCAACCACAAGACGATCTTGCCCTTGTCCCAATCCACGGGGGGCTGGATTTCCAGGATCATCTTGCCGGTTTTTGTGCGGATAAGACTTTTTGCGGCCACCTCTTTTACGGTCTCCCGGAAGATCCTCTGGATACTCGGAAAGTTATTTTTCTCTGCGAGGCGGTAATGGACGGCCAGGAAGGGTTTTTTGTTTTCAACAATGACTCCTCTTATTGTTTTGTATCTGTTTTTGAGTGTTTTTTCCAGACGGGCAATGATCTTGTTGTAGGCGGACGGGATGCGGATTTTGAACCTGACGCCGCTCCCCTCTGCCTCAAAACCGTGGTTTCCGGAATAGACGATGTTTTTTAGGCCGACCATGGATTTGAGATCGGAGATTGCCCTGCCGCTGATGACCGCCAGGAATACTCCGGGGGCAGCGGCAAGAGTTCGAAGGACCTGTTTTGTTTTTGTCGGCAGGACGGCCTGCGGGGGTGTCGGTGCGATTGGGCTTAATGTCCCGTCATAATCCAGGCAGATGAGAAGCGGATGTTGACGGATGTGCTGCCGGATGCGGTCCCAATCACGAAAGAGGTTCTTCATGGCAGCTATTTTATTCCTTGAATTCGAATTTCAGCAATTCGGAGATGATTTTTCCCGCCCAGCGGAAAATGTTGTTGTTTTGCACGATTTCCCGCATTTTTACCATGCGTTTCTGTTCTTCGTCTTCCGGGAGCTTCAGGGCCACATAAATGCCGTCCGAAATGCTTTCTCGATCGTAGGGATTGACGAGGATGGCATCTGTCAGCTCGCGCGAAGCGCCGGTAAATTCGCTTAAGACGAGAACGCCTTTGTTGTCGATGCGGCTGGAAACAAATTCCTTGGCGACAAGATTCATTCCGTCGTGGAGGGAGCTCACCAGGCAGACGCGGGCATAGCGATGCAGGGCCAGAAGTTCTTGGAAATTTAAGTGGCGGCGCACAAGGATGACGGGTCTCCAGTTATCCGTCGAATGTTTCCAGTTGATCTGTTCGACGAGGGCGTTGATTTCGTCGTTCAAGGCTTTATATCTTGGGATATGGAGGCGGCTGATCTCGCCGACCTGGAAGAGTGTGATTTTTTCTTTAAGGTCCGGCACTTTTTCGAGGAGGCGGTCAACGGCCAGCATCCTTTCGGGGATGCCCTTTGTGTAATCAATGCGGTCGATGCCCAACAGCACCGTCTGGTTTTCCAGGTGGAATTCTTCGATCAGGGCTTCTTGTATTTTTTGGACGCTTTCGGATGCCGCAGCGGAACTGATGCCTTCAAAATCGACGCTGATGGGATAGGGGCGGATGAGTGTCTCGTGTCCGCTCTTGATAACGGAGAAGCGCTCCCTGTCGATCTTGCTTTCTAATTCCCTGTCGACGGCTGTCAGGAAATTATCGCAATGGTAACGGATGTGGAAGCCGAGGAGGTCATTGGCGAGGAGCCCTTCAAGGATCTCCTTTCTCTGGGGACAGATGCGGAAGACTTCGTGTGACGGCCACGGGATGTGCCAGAAGTGCGCAACGATGATCTGGCTGCCTGCTTTTTCTTTGAGGTAACGGGGCAAAAGACAAAAATGGTAATCTTGGATCCAGATAAAGGCTTTTTTATCCCCTATTTCGCTTAAGATCGCATCTGCGAATTTTTGGTTGACCCGTTCGTAATGTTTCCAGTCTTCTTCGCGGAATACAGGCCGTTGGAATGTCAGGTGACACATGGGCCAGATGGCCTCATTGGAATAGCCGAAATAGTAGCCGTTTTCTTCTTCTTTGGTGAGCCAGACGCGCTTGAGCGTGTAGGATGGGTTGTCGGGAGGGACACGGAGCTTGCCGTCCTTGTCTGTTACTTTTCTGTCGGCATCTCCGGATCCCTGGGCAACCCATAAACCGTTTGAGGCCTGCATGACGGGATCCAGCGCCGTGATAACACCGCCGGCGCCGCGGATGTATTCAACCCTTCCTTTTTTAAACTGATGGACGTAGGGTTCCCTGTTGGAAATGACGATAAAAAGATAATCGCCTAACTTTTCCCCGACGAGTTGATGGAGGGTTTCTTTTGTCCACATAGTTTATTTCTGTTTTTGGGCGTCTTCCTGTCTGTAGTTGATTGCCCGGATGGGATACGGGATATTGATATTTTCTTTTGCGTAGCGTTTGTGGAGACGTTTGATGAATTCGTGTTTGATGAGATATTGGTCTGTGAATTCTTTTGCCCTCAAGATGACCGAGAAGTTGATGCTGGAATCGGCGAACGTATGGAAACGGATGAACGGTTCGAATCCGGGCACCCCGCCGGGGACTTCTTTCATGATCTCTTTGGCGACTTCACAGGTGACGCGCTCGACCTTGTCGAGATCGCTGTTATAATGCACGCCGACTTCGACGAGGACGGACATCTCCCTGTCCGGCAGATAATAATTGATGATGACGGCCTGCGTGAGCTTGGCGTTCGGCACCAGGACGACGTTGTTGGGAAGCATGCGGATTTTCGTCGTGCGCCAGTTGATGTCGGTGACGTATCCCTCCTCTCCTGTCTCCAGCTTGACGTAGTCCCCGACGCGCACCTGCCGGGCGATCGTCGTATGAAATCCCGCGAAGAGATTGGACAGCGTATCCTGGAGGGCCAAGGCAACGGCCAGTCCGCCCACACCCAGGGTTGCCAGGATCGGCGTGATGGAGATGCCCAGGCTGTTCATGATGATCATGAGACCGATACCGAAGACGATGATCCTGCCGATATTCTGTGTCAGCGAGGTGACCGGCATGACGCCCTCGATCTTAGAGGCATAGAGGTTGATGAGTTTTCCTGCGATCGTGGCTATCGCCAATGTCGCCGAAAAGATGCCGAGGACCACGAGGATTTTTCCCGTAGCCTGCACCCAGTTTTCGGGGAGGCTGGTGACGGCGAGGGCCAGATAGAGCCCCAGCATAACGAACCAGATCATCAGGGGTTGGCGGATGCTCTCCATGATGATCTCGTCGATCTGCTGTTTGGTGGCGAGGGCCCATCGGTTAAGACGGGCAAAGATAACCTTTTTGACGATCGCGCCGACGAAGATGGTGGCGAGGAATACCGATGCTGGAAGCGCGGCGGTCTGAAACCAGAGGAAGAGCGGATGTGTCGTCATGTTTTACTTTGGTTTGATTGAACTAATAAACGCCGGGTTGACCAGGAAAGATTGGAATGATAAAACGCTTTGAGATAAATAAAGGCCGTTAGGTTGATTATATCGCCACATAAATGTTTGTAAAGAGACGATTTGTGTTTTTTCTGATTTTTTCAGACAGGGCCACAGGCGCGGTGGTTTCTCAGCCATTTGTTTTTGGTCCGGTAGTCGCCGATAAAGTTTCCGACGGTATCCCAGAAGGCGCGGCTGTGATTTTTGTGTGTCAGATGGGCCAGTTCATGGACGACGATATAATCGATGATGTCCTGGGGCAAGAAGGCGATGCGCCATGAAAAGCTCAGGGTGTCCCTGGAGGAACAGGATCCCCACCGGCTTCGGGCTGAAGATATCCTGATGTTTTTGGGGGCGACGCGCATCATGGTGCTGTAATGTTTTACCGCCGGCATCAGGATGTTTGAGGCTGCTTTCTTGTACCAGCATAAGAACAGTCTCTCGGCAGTGTCCTTGAGGTGCGCCGGCAGGATGAATTTTTCTCCGGTAAAGACAAGTTGTCCGGCAGCACCCTTCTCTTGTTGCGGAAGGTCCAGACACAGCGGAAAGAACCTGCCAAGGTAAGGGATGGGTTTTCCTTCAAAGAAGCCCTTGGCCTCCTGCGTCCGTGAGGCCAGGCGGAAGGCCGTGAGTTTTTTCTTCAGCCATTTCGTTTTTGAGCGGATAAAGCCTACGGCATGTCCGATGTCCATGCGCGCCGGGAAGCGCAGGATGACTCGTCCGTTATCGTGAATACGCAGAGATATCGTTTTGTGCCGGCCGCGGCTGGGAATCAGGGTGATTTCCGGAAAGCCTTCCAGGTTCAGCGTTTCGGGTTTCATGGTTTTCGTCGTCTCAAGGACGATGGAATGCATCGGCGTCGAAAGTTCACGCCGCCAGCTCGTCTACGATTCCGGCGACGATGAAATCATTGTCTGTCAGTCCGCCGGAGGCGTGCGTGGTCAACGCGACCTTAAGCGTGTGATAGGTCCACGTCAGCGTGGGATGGTGTCCCTCTTCTTCGCATGCCATTGCGATTTGGTCAACAAGGTCTTTGATCTCCATGAATGTTTTTCTTTTGAATATTTTTTCGATTCTTTTGGCGTCCGGAGATGTCCATCCCTGTTGTTTTGTCAGCCGTTGTCTCACTTCGTCTTCTTTCAGCGGAGGTGTTCCTGCCTGACAGGGGACGCAGTGAGCGGTTTTCTGCGTTGCGGCCGCGGGGAGGGGGTGTTTCAGGATATCATCCAGCCTTTGGAGCGCGGCAATGTAGTCCGGAGGTTGCGTCGCCTCTGCGACGATCTGTGAGTAGCGCAGGATGTTGTCTTTGTCGACGATCATGACAGCGCGCGCAAGTAAATTGAGTTCTTTGATGAGAAGGCCGTAGTGGAAACCAAAGGAGCCGTAACGGTAATCGGACAGGACCTCTATTTGCGAGATTTCATGGGCCTGACAGAACCTTTTCTGGGCAAAAGGAAGGTCGTTGCTGATGGCTATGATGACGACATCTTCGGATAATTGCGATGCTTTTTTGTTGAATTCCTTGACCTGCATTTCGCAAACAGGCGTATCCAGCGACAGAAAGGTTGTCAGGATTTTCGTTTTGTTCCCATATCTGGAAATGTCGACGTCTTCCAGATTTTGGTTTGTCAACTTGAAATCCGGGGCGGGTGAGCCTTCGGCGGGTGTCCTGCCTTGCAAGAGCAATGGTTTTCCTTTGAACGTGATTGTCTTTTTCATTCTGTTCCCCCCTCTTGACGTTAACGAACGGCCCTTCCGTGATCCGGAGACCGTTTTTTTTCTTTCAGGGCTTTTGTTTTCTCTTGATGGACGAGCTGTTGTTTGAGGTCCCAGAGTTTTTTGCTCAACGATACATGATATCGGTGAGGATTGATGAGACGCCTGACGCCTGGGTCGAGCCTGTCGATGTCGTTCTGACGGAGCCGGCGCATCTCTTCAATGGTCGCCAGGCGGCGGGCCCGTCGGCCGTTTTTCAGGACATCGGTCAATAAAGGTTCTATCTTGGAGATGTTGCAGGCGCGGATTGTTTCCTGGATTTGTTCTTCTGTCGGGTGGTGCAGCAAAAGCGCATCTTCTTTACGCGGGTTTTCGTCTTGAAGAGCCACGCAGTCCGCGAAAGCCTTGCCTCTTGCGTCATAGATGCGCCATACGGATTTACCTCCGGGATTGATGATTTTTTCCGGCGTTTCCGAAAGCTTGATGGCGGCCTTCCATCGCCTGCCGTCTTTGATCGCCGCCAGTTTATAGACGCCGTCGAGGGCCGGGTCTCCATACGACGTGACGAGTCGCGTACCTACCCCGTAGTTCAGACGTGCGATGAGGCGTTCCGGGTTGGCACCATAGGCACCGGCCTCCTGCCGGATCTGCGCGATGATCTGCCAGACGACCAGTTCATCCAGCTGGTTGGAAAGGACGATTGTCGTATCCGGGAATCCGGCTTCATCGAGCATCCTGGCGGACCGGATGGCCAGATAGGCCAGGTCTCCCGAATCCAGCCTGACGCCGACGGGTTTATGACCTTTCTTTTTAAGCTCATCGAAGACCTTGATGGCGTTTGGTATACCGCTTTTCAGCGTGTCGATGGTGTCGACCAGCAACAGACAGTCGTCGGGATAGATATCTGCGTAAGCGCGGAATGCAGCCAGTTCTCCTCCGCCGTCCAGGGCCATAAATGCTTGGACCATGCTGTGGGCGTGGGTTCCCTTGGGTGGATATCCGAGGAGACAGGAGGTTCCGGTGTTTGAGGAAAAATCAGCTCCTCCGATGAGGGCGGCACGCGTGGCGGCATTGGCCCCTCTTCCTTGAGCCCTGCGCATGCCAAAGTCTATCATCGTCTGCCGGCATCCGGATTCTTTGATGCGGCAGGCTTTGGTTGCGACCAGTGTCTGGAAATTAATGTGGTTTAAAAGGGATGATTCCAGCATTTGTGCCGCGGCCAGAGGTCCCTTGACGATGACGAGCGGGACGCCTGGATGGACGACCCGGCCCTCGGGGACCGCCGCGATCGAGATATCTTCAAAGCCACCTTTGTTTTTCAACCATGCCAGAAAGTCGTCTGCAAAGAGCCGATGTCCCGACTTCCCTTTTTGGGCGCGCAGATATTGTAATTCTTCTTCACCAAAGCGGGATTTTTCCATCCAATCCAGGAAGCTTTCGAGGCCCGCATGGATACAGTATCCCGCCCGGTGTTCGCCGTAGTCGGGGTAATGGCGGAAAGAGTAATCGAACTGGGCCGTTTTTTTGTGGAGCCCTGTGCGATAGTAAAGCTGGGCCATGGTGAGTTGGTAAAAATCCGCGAATAAGATGCCGTCGGCCATGCGTTCTTTTTTCATTTTTTTTGCCCCCCGGAAGGGCTTAGTTGTCAT
>Ga0302253_1001466_pt1 | contig 14095 bp, 12 predicted proteins | sample AAG_RA_Trp_MG_FD_193537 | JGI IMG/M metagenome (GOLD analysis project Ga0302253, IMG submission 193537) | Enriched activated sludge microbial communities from anaerobic digester in WTTP, New Holstein, Wisconsin, United States - AAG_RA_Trp | ecosystem: Engineered > Bioreactor > Anaerobic >...
ATGAAAATTGTGGAATTATTCATAGGGAGGATTTTCTCCGGATTTGGATAAATATGCCGATTCGTTCGCCGGAGAGGAGGGGTTTTGGGATGGAGATCAGACCGGCTGCGCCGTGTAAATATTATGCTTCGTGGAGATGATCTTCACCCGGACATTCCCGGCCTGTTTTTCACAGTTGTAGACCGAGACCACCCGGTCGCGTGCCACCCCGAGCATCTCGCCCCGTATCCACCCCGGGGCCCGGATCTCCACGGTCACCTTCTCGCCTTTTTCGAATACGAGCGGTACGAACGGGCGCCGGACCGTCCGGAAGTCCCGGGCCGGGTCGAGCCGGAGCCGGAGACCGGACTCCTTCTCCCACGCGGCAAGGCTCCGGTTATAGAACTGCCACCAGCTCTGGGCTTTGACACCCTTCGGGGTCCTGCCGTACCGGTAGTGCTCGAACTTCTGGATGCCGAGCGGCGGGAACCGCTTGCCGGCACCGATCTCCCGGGCAAACCGGATCAGTTCCGGGATCTCGGTATCGTTGATCCCCGGGATGTAGACCGGGGCGATGAGGAGGTCAATCCGGCTCCGGGCAACGGCACGTGCGGATTCGGTGAGCGTATCGATGTCGAACCAGTCCATGCCGGCAAGCTTCTTTGCAATGCCAGGGTCAAGAGCATGGAGCGAGAGGTTGATCCGGTCGAGGCCGGCCGATTCGAGTGCTGCAATCATCTCACCGTCAAGCAGCGTACCGTTGGTCTGCAGCGAGATGGCAGTCACTTCCGGGATCTTCCGGAGCACCGCAACGAGATCCGGAAGCCGGCGGTACATGAGCGGTTCGCCGGGCGAGTCGATGTGGCACTCGACACCCGGGCCCTTGAAGCGGGCGATCTCCTGTACGGCACTGAGGAGGTACTCCATTTCCACCTCGTAACTGGTTGCCCGCGTTGTCGATGACGGCCCAGCGTCCACCGAGCAGAACGGGCAGTTCAGGTTGCACCCGCAGCTCGGGCGCACCTGCAGAAGGCTTGTTCCCCGGTCGATAACACCGAAGTAGAGCGAGCCCATGAGCGGGATTCCCGATTCTTCGGTGATGTGGACATGAGTCATAAAAACAGGGTCCGCCCGGGCGGTCAGAGCCGGTCCATACGGAGCCGGTACCCAATCCATTCCCCGTTGCCGAGCGACGGGGCCGGGTTCTCCAAACGGGCGAAGACGAACTCGAACGCTTCCTGCTCAACGGGGCTTCGCCCGGTCCGGGCACAGTACCGGACGAACGCCTCGTACATCGTGTTGCAGGGCACGTGTGACAACGGGTCAGGGATGAGAACGTCCTCGTGGAACCGCCAGATGCCCTCAAACTCCCGGTCCTCCTCCACGAGCGGTCGTGCAAGATCCTGGTCAACAATCTCGGTTGCCACCTGCTGCCGGGATACCTGCCGGAGGTCGCGGTAATAATCGGCGACGACAGTCAGTCCCTGACGGAGGTCGTTCAGCTCCATCTCGAGGTTCTTGATCTTCTTCTCCTGGTCCTGGATTCGGTCATCGGGTTCCATTGTTGGTTAGTTCACCGTTTCTTTTGGGGTGAGATAAAATGTCCGGCGGATATCGAACCTTATGGTTGATTTTAGTGTCAAACGTGTATTGTTGAAACGTAGCCCCCCTTACGCCATCCCGAATCGAAGAATCCTGCGGATTCAGGAGAAGGGGAAGGCCCGTCTCCTGCCACGTTCCCACGGAACGTGGCATTCTCCTGTCTCATCCCTGATGAGATTCGACACGCCCTGTCGGGGGGCGTGGACGTTATCAAGGAGACGGGATAGGTTTCTCTGTACCTCATATTTTCCCGGACCTGTAATACGGCATAATCCTAACTGAGCCCCGTCCTCCTCAAGGGACTGGTGGCACAAGAGGGGGGCTTCACATCGGGAAAAAAAGAGTAATTTCGGATTGGCCTGTTACTCCCTTCTCCCTTTCATCACTGCGCCGGCGTACACGCACTGCCCGAACGAGACGCAGCCGTCGCCAAGCGGGTAGTCGGCATTCATGATACAGTTCAGGCCGCTCTTGGTGATTTCCTGCCGGATTGTTTCGCGGATCTGGCGGTTATAGGCAACGCCGCCGCTGAGAGCCACGTTCTTCAGCCCCTCCCGCTCTGCTACCCGGATGGCCATCGCTGCAATGCCTCTTGCAAGATTGAACTGGAATGACGAGGCGATGGATCGTACCCGGAATCGGTCCCCGGCATCTGCCTCCGTCAGTTTCGTGAATGCGGTTCGCATCAGGGCGCGGGTTGAGAGCACCTCGCAACCATCAAGGGTTATGAACGAGAGATCCCACGGCTCCGGCTCCCTTCCGGCGCCCGCCGACTCCAGTTTCATGGCCGGCTCGCCATCATAGGTGCGCTCACGGCAGATCCCGAGCAGAGCGCTCGCTGCGTCGAGAACCCGCCCGGTACTGGTTGTGGTCGGGACATTGAATCCTCCCGCTACCTGTTTCTTCAGCACGCCGAGCTCGACCTGCGGCCACCCGCGGGATGCGAGAAGGGCGACGATCTCTTCCTCCGGCAGGATGCCATAGAGCATCCGCTCCGGGAAGCGGGTTGCAAGGTCCCCGCCCGGCATCGCCACAGGTTCGAGATGGGCCACACGCTTCAGGCCGGGTACCTGCCCGCAGAAGATCTCGCCGCCCCAGATCGTGCCGTCGTCGCCGTACCCGACGCCGTCGATCGCAATACCGACGCAGGGCCCTGTAGTTGTCGCTGCGATATGAGCCCGGTGGTGCTGGACGGGGACGAGCTCGAGGCTGTGTTCCGCCGCAAGTTCGCGGGCAAAACGGGTCGAGAGGAAGCGGGGATGGAGATCGTGGGCGATCACATCGAACTTCGCCCCGAGGATCCGCTGCAGGTTCCGCACGGTCTCCTCCAGGTACCCGAGCGTCGGAGGATTGCGCACGTTGCCGACATGCGGTGAGGTGACGGCAAACCCGCTCCGGTAGATCGTGGCATTTGCGTTCAGCTCAGGGCCGACCCCGAGGATGCAGCGGTTCCCGAGATCGATTGCGGTCCGCTTCGGGGCGATGCCGCGGGAGAGCCGGATGATGTATCCGTCCCGCATCACGGAATCGTCGCACCGGTTCACGATCCGCCGGTTATGGACCAGGAAAAAATCCGCATCGTGATTCAGCTTCGCCATCGCCACATCAGTGTCCGTAATCATCGGGTAGCCCGGCATGTTGGCGCTCGTCATGATCAGGAGCGGGTGCTTCAGGTGCGAGAAGATGAGATGGTGGAGCCCGGTGTACGGGAACATGCAGCCGATGGTGTGGATATTGCTGATCTCCGCGTGGGCCGGGTGGTCCCGCTTCTCCAGGACAACGATCGGGTGGACCGGGCTCTCGAGGAGTTTCCGCTCATCAGGAGAGACAAGCGCAAGGTTCTCGATGGAATCCGGCCGAACCATGATCGCGAACGGCTGCTCGACCCGGCCGAGGCGCTGCTTGAGGATTGCTGCCGATCGTTCGATGCATGCAAGGTGGAACCCGCCGATCCCCCGGATGGCGAGGATGGACCCGCTGTCGAGCAGCGAGGCGGCCTCCTTTACCGGGTCATGGCATGCGACCCTGTTCCCCAGCCGGTCGAACAGGGTGAGGTCAGGTCCGCACGCATCGCAGGCAATGGTCTGGGCATGGTGGCGCCGGGAGTGCGGGTCGCCGTATTCCCCGGCACAGGCATTGCACATCGGGAAATCCACCATCGATGTCCGTTCCCGGTCATAGGGGATTTCGCTGATGATGCTGTACCGGGGCCCGCAGTTCACGCACGAGGTTGCCCAGTATTCATGGTACCGCCCGCCCTTCCGGAAGATATCGGTGATGCACTCGCTGCAGATCGCGATGTCGGGCGGGATCATGCCGGTAAACGAGCCGGTCCCGCTCCGGAGGATGAAAAAACCGTCCGGGATTTCCTTTATCGTGCCCGTCACCTCAACGGAATCGATCCGGGCGAGCGGGGGGCCCCGGGAGACAGCCCCCACGAACTCCTCGAACCGCTCCCCCCGTGCATAGATCTCCACCTCGCTGCCCAGGTTCTTCACCGAGCCGGCGATGCCGAGATCGCAGGCCTGCGCATAGACGAACGGGCGGAACCCTACACCCTGTACAATCCCGCGAACCGTGATTCTGCCCGTTTTCTGCATGATTTGTGTCGCAAAATTTTATTGATGCGGGGGACGATATAAGTATAGGGTTTTTACAGTGCCGGGCCATATTCGAATCGTAAACGATCCCGTTGAGCTTGTTCCTCTCCTGATGACATTCAACGACCCCTCTTTCAAAAAGGTCTACGAACTGCTGAACAAGTCATGGATGACCGAAGAGGAGATCCGCTCGCAGATTGGCGATGACAGCGTCCCGCTCTGCCTCCAGATTTTAAAGAAAGGCAACCTCGTAGAGGAGCAGTGGCGGATGCCCAAGCCGGGGAAGAAGCCCGAGAAGGAGTTCAGGGCAACCTACAACAAGTTCCGGGCAAACTTCCAGTGCAACCTCTCCGACCTCTCCGATATCCTCTACATCGCGCTCTCCAACGATGAGAACCTCCGAACGGTCGTGGAGCAGATTGAACGGGAACTGGCAAAAGGCAACAGCTCCATCAACGACCTCTCCCGGAAGTTCAGTGTCAGCCCTATCTTTGTCAAGGGGCTTGCGAAAAGGATCACCCACATGGACGTGAAGGGGCAGGGACTGGTGCTGCTTGACACCGGGCGCTAAGGATCCCCTGTATTCGATTTTACGCAGCAAGCGCGAGGTCTCGAGACTGCAGATTCTTGTCGAGATCGCAGAGCACCAGCCTGCCGTCCGGCAGCAGGAGATTGCCGAGAAGCTGGGCGTGACTCCGCAGGCGATCTCCGAATACATCCGCGAACTCGTGGAAGAAGGGATGGTCTCCGCGAGCGGCCGGGGCAACTACGAGGTGACGAAGGCCGGGATCGAATGGGTGCTCGCCAACGCCGAATCGCTCGAATCGTACGCGCGGCACATCCGGCGCGACATCATCCAGCAGGTCTCGGTCTGGACCGCTGTTGCAGCTGAGGACCTGAAGGCGGGAGACGAGGTCGGGGTGTTCATGAAGGCCGGCTTTTTGTATGCGGGCAAATTCCCACAGCAGGCAACCGGCTCGGTCGTAGCGGATGCGAAAAAGGACCAGGACGTGGGTGTCTCCCACCTGAACGGGATCATCGAGCACCACGAGGGCACGGTCCATGTCTGCAAGGTGCCCCGGATCCAGCACGGTGGTTCCCGCAAGGTGAGGAAGGAGGAACTGAAGAAGATCGCCGGCAGTGCCGGGATGGTTGCCGCTGTGGGACTCGAAGCATGGATCGCCCTGAAGGCCGCTGGACGGGACCCGGACATGTTCTTTGGCGCCCGGGAGGGCGTGATCGAGGCGGCCTTCCACGGGATCGACTGTGTTATCGTGATCGTGGATGAGGAGTTCACGGATTTCCTGAAGCGTCTGGAGAGCGTGAACCTCGCGTATGTGATCCACGACCTGATCGCGCCATGATGATCCTTGTCCAGCCCCAGAAAGGCGGTACGTACCGGCTGCTCTTTTACGACGGCCGGAATACGCGGGGGGCTGCATATGTCGAGCTCACCGGAACACCCCGGGGTCCCCGCCCGACCCGCTACCGCGTGAAGTGGGGTCAGAAGAAGGATTATCACCACACACCCTCCAAGGAGCTCATCGCCCAGCTCCGCGAGGCCGATGTCCGGATGGTGAAGCCGGATGAGGAGTTCGAATCGTTCCTGTCAGCCTTCCAGGTCCGTACCCGGCCCGTGGACGCCTGCCGGATGTGCCTGCTGGACGAACGGTACACACCTCTCGATGACAACAACACGGTCACGTTCGGGAAGGGCGAGCGGATCTGCCTTGACTGCGGGCGGCGGGAGCTGCGTCGCGAGGTCTCCCATATCGGCCGGCTCGGGCAGGACGGGATCCGCCACCTCGAGGATCTGCTCATGAAGTTCCGGAACCTTGACCGCGTCCTCGCAACCCTCCAGCCGGAGAAGGTGACGATGGCCTCGGCCCTCTTCGACAAGCTCGAGGCCCACCCGGTTATGAAGACGGCTTCCGTGGACGAGCTGCCGCTTCCCCGCCAGTTCGTGGATGCGTCCGGTGTGGAACGGCTGATGCCGGCCCAGCAGCTTGCCGTGGAGGCAGGGCTCCTGCACGGGAAGGATCTCCTGGTCGTGGCCGCCACCGCGAGCGGCAAGACCTTCATCGGCGAGATGGCAGGGATGAAGAATTATCTTGAGGGCAGGGGACGGACGCTCTTCCTGGTCCCGCTGGTGGCACTCGCGAACCAGAAGTACGAGCGGTTCACGGAGCGGTACGGAAAATTTGCGAAGACCGGCCTGCTTACGGGCGTGAGCCGGCTGAACCTGCCTGAGACCCGGAAGGTCGGCGACCGGAACCCGAATGCCCCGATCATCGTGGGAACGTATGAGGGGGTGGACAACATGATCCGGTGCGGGCAGAAGATGGCCGGGGTTGCCACGGTTGTGATCGATGAGGTCCAGATGCTGGAGGACCGGGACCGCGGCCACCGGCTCGACGGGATGATTGCACGGCTCAAGTATCTCTGCCCGCAGGCCCAGTTCCTGTACCTCTCGGCAACGATCGGGTCGCCGAAGGTGCTTGCAAAGAAGCTGAACTGCACGCTCGTCCAGTACGCGGAACGGCCCGTCGGGCTCGAGCGGTACCTCCTCTTTGTCGAGCGTAAACAGAAGATTCCGGCGATAAAGCAGTTCACGACCGAGGAGTACAAGCGGACTTCGTCAAAGGGGTACCGCGGCCAGACCATCATTTTCACCAACGCCCGATCCCGCACGCACACGATCGCCGAGGCGCTGGGCCAGCGGGCAGCCGCGTATCATGCCGGGCTCACGTCCGTGGAGCGCCGGGATGTCGAGACACGGTTTGCGCAGGGAAAACTGATGGCCGTTGTCACGACAGCGGCGCTCGGGGCCGGGGTGGACTTCCCGGCCTCGCAGGTAATCTTCGATGCGCTCGCCATGGGCCGGGACTGGCTGACTGTGCAGGAGTTCAACCAGATGGGCGGGCGGGCCGGCCGGCCGGACTTCCACGATCTCGGCCGGGTCGTGATCCTGGCCGAACCCGGCGGGAGCTACTCCCGCGAGAACCCGGGGACTGAGGAGGAGATCGCGATCCGGCTCCTCAAAGGCGACATGGAGGAGGTTGCCCCCGAACACGATTTCGAGAAGAGCTCGGAGGAGTACGTTGCCAACGCAGTCTGCTGCAATGGCGAGGAGGCGGATCTCAACCGCATCAACAGCCTGATGGTCGGGAGCATGGAGCCCGTGCTGCCCGACCTTGTCGCACACCGGCTCGTGGAGAAGAAGGGAACCCGGCTTATCATGACCCCGCTCGCCCGGGTCATGGCCGAGCACTTCATCGGTATGGAGCGGCTGCTCGAGGTTGTCCGGCTGGTAAAGGTTCTGGACGATCCGCTGGAGATCATTGCCGAGCTGGAGAGCGAGGACGTGCACAGGGAGAAGAAACCGGAACCCCGTGTTCGGGTGGACCAGAAGAAAAACGCGACCGGACCGCGCCGGCACGGACGGAAGCGACGGTGAACGCGGAAAATGGGTATTGCAGCTTAATTTTATTGTAATTTCGAAATCCAAGCAAAATTATTCGTTTTTCAGCCAGCAGAATGTTTATATTACGAAAAATTCAATGAGTGATCATGGAATCAGATGAGGTCCGGGAACTCCAGGTAAAAAAAGATCTTGCCAACCTTGCCCGTACCCTGACATCCGATAATCTCAACCCCGCAGTCATGTTCACCAAGGCACGGGGCATCCGGTCGTGTACGCCGGCCATTCCTGCCGCAACCGAGAACGTTTCGGTCTCCGAGCGGCTGAAGCGGGTACAGATGCCGGCGGAATAATTTGCCATCCTTTTCTGATTTTTTCCGGTCTCAATGATTGAGAAAACCTTCCGGGTATAACGTTCGACTGGGATGGAGCCACGGGCGCCCGGGGGCTGTCGCCCCTCGCCCAACTGAGGCTCAAAGAAGCCTTCAGATTCTTCTTGCGTATTATTCTCCTGGAATTCAACGCCCCGACCGCAACCATGAGGCGGGGAGCCATAAAAAAACTGAAAAAAGAGTCTGGGTCACTAAAATTATCTCTTCTTCACGCTGCACACCCAGCGGTCGTAGATGGGATCAGCCGGGTTCTCGGATATTTCGACCGTCCGTTCCATCTCTTCGCCCCACTGGGCGATGAGCCGGGCTTCCGGCTCGGTGCCGACCGTGATGAGGGTGTTCTCCGATATTGCGAAGAGCTGGCTTGTGATCTGCTCCCACATCTCCTTTGAAAAGTCGTTGATCTCCCCCATCATGATCCCGATACCCCGCGGGACGGGCTCGACATACCGGGCCGCAACCAGGGCGTCGAGGTGCATTGTCTCCGAAGGAAGCAGGCGGCCGGCGGCAAGCCCGCGGGAGAGGAGCGAGGCGTCGTTGTCAAAGGATATCGGGACGTACCCGAGCTCCCGGAGCACCTGCGAGCCAACGCCCGACCCGCAGCAGGCGTCGATGCACTTCCCGTGATAGCCCCTGCCCCAGTGCTGTTCGATGAGATTTTTCAGGATTCCGTACCGGACCGGGTTGAGATCCTCCAGCGCCGGCAGGACTTCTTTCATGAGGAGGGTGCTGTAGTATTCCCTGATCGCGGCCGTGAAGACCGGACGGTCCTCCTGCAGGATCTCGCCGTTCATGTTCTCGAACTGCTCGATCAGCTCCACGGTCGGGTTCCGGAACAGGAACGATCCTGCAACCCAGCCGCCGGTGCTGTGGAACGCAAGGGCGATCGGCTCGCCGTCCCCGTCCACGAGGAGCCGCCCCTCGTCGCCGCCGGCCGTGGCAAGGACGCTGTTGAAGATCGTGTCCGTCTGCGCTGCAAACTCCGGTTCCACGAACCGGATATCTCCTTCGATACCAAGGATTTCCTGTGCGTTCATGCCCCACGCTCGATCCGCATGCCGTGCGGTGCGGTAATAGTGCCGTCCACCCTGGCGTCCTCGTGAAGAACGAGAGAACGTGCAACCACGTCACCAAGGATATGGGCACCCTTCTTCACGTAGACCGTACTTGCGCTCTCCACGTTCCCGTGCACGGTAACGCCGTCGGTGACGCTGATCCGGTTCTTTGCCCGGAGGCTGCCGAAGATGACCGTGTCCTGCTGGACGTCGATGGAACCGGCCCGGATATTCCCATGGAGCCGGCACTTCTTTCCGATCTTCATGGTCGAGGGGACGCTGAAGAGCTTCATGTTCAGTTTCGATTTTGCCGGGATCATCAGCGGGATCTTCGAAGAGTCCTCACCCCCCTCCACAAGCCCGTCGAGAATCCTATCGAGCTCCTGTTCATTCTGGATGTGGAGGAGGGTCATCAGGTAAATGATGATGAACATGAAGACCGGCATCGGGTTCCGGATCGCGATGTTGCCCTTTGCCGTGAACCCTTCCTTTATCTCGACCTTCTCCCCGATGTCGAGCTCCCCGCTCACCTCGAGTTTTCCGTTGATCGTGACGCCCTCGCCGATGTACGCATCCTCCTTTGCAATGACGTCGTTGCCGATCACGCACCAGTTTCCGATCCGGGCGTCACCGTTCGCCCAGACATACTCGCGGATCTTCGAGGATTCGCCCACGTACACGTCGGCGCCGCGGAGGCCGTAATCGATCTGGCAGAACTCGCCAATGACGATGTCCCGGTCGGTCTTGATGCTGTGCTCCTGCAGCTCCGTCCCGTCCGGTAAAAGACAGTGGTTGTGCCAGTTCTTTGCAGCCCGCTCCTTCATGCATCCCCCCGCATCAGGCACCGAACTTATGGGCTCTGTTGATCAGGTCGAGCGTAATGGGCATCAGGTCGCATCCGTGGATCCGGCAGAGGCCGCCCTTTGCGCAGGAGTATTCGTCAAACCGGACCACATCGTCCGTCCGAACACCGTCTCCCCGGACTATGACCGGAACCGGGTCTGCTGAATGATCCTTGATACAGCAGGGGGTGGAGTGGTCGGCGCAGACAACGATGATGGTGTCCTTCAGCGCCAGCAGGGGTTCGAATTCGCGGTCGATCTTCTCGATGAAGGTTTTCTTCTGGATGACAAGGCCGTCATGCCCTGACTCGTCGGCGCCCTTGATATTGACAAGGACAAAGTCCTTTTTTTTGAGTTCCGCAACGGCCGCTGCAATCTTTCCTTTGATATTGCTGTCCTGCGAGCCGGTGATCCCGTTGACATGGACATGCTCGAGGCCTACCGCCGTGCCGATGCCGGTGATGAGGCTTGCTGCCGAGATGACACTTCCCGCAAGGCCGTACTTCTTGCCGAACGGCGGGAGGTCACCCATCTCCCCGGCGCCCCGCATCAGGACGATGTTGGCCGGGTTCAGCCCCTTGTTTACCCGCTCGACATTGATCGGGTGCCTGAAGAGGATCTCGGAAGACTGCTTCACGAACTCGTTGCAGATATCGGCGGTCTTCTGATCCGCCTGCGTCTGTTTCCCTTCCTTCACCTTCAGCGGGGGGACACCCTCCTTCTTGGGGTCGTTGGAGGTGACACAGTGCCCGAGGCCTTTCCCCTTCAGGGCTAGTGCGGCCCGGTGACCAGCCCCGGACCTGAACGAGAACTCGACCCTGAATCCCGAGAGGTCGACTTCCTTCTGGATTGCCGCGGAGAGAGCCTGCGTATCGTGGATCCGGCCTGCCCGCCGGTCCGTGATCAGCCCCTCCGGCGATATCGTGGCGAAGTTGCACCGGAACCCGATCATCCCCGGTTCCATGTGGATTCCTGAGCCCTCGCATTCGAGCGGTCCCCGTCCTGTATAGTATGTGTGGGGATCGTAGCCAAGAAGGGAGAGGTGGGCAGTGTCGGACCCGGGACGGATGCCGGGCGAGATGGTATCCATGATGCCACAGACGCCTTCCGCCGCAAGCTTGTCGAGGACCGGTTTCTTTGCCGCGGCAAGCGGGGTAAGATCCCTGAGCTCAGGGCAGGGGCGATCGGAAACGCCGTCGATGACAATAAAAAGGATTTTATTCGCGGTCATTCGTATGGAATGGTTGGGCGGGCGGATTAATTAGGTTTCTTCATGCTGAATCTTCCCCTTCGGGAAGATGAAGCAGGAGAAGAACCCGAAGGGTTCTTCGACGTGATGACCGCTCCGGGAGGATGATTCAGGAGAAGAACCCGAAGGGTTCTTCGGCATAACAGCCATTGCCTTCAGGGAAGGACCGGGTGGAGAAATCAGAGGGTCACCAGACCCGATGCAGGAGAAGAATGAAGTGCTTCGACCGGATGTGGACGCATTCTTTGACTTGCCATTCCCGAAAGTCTTTACACTTGATGGAGCAAGAGCTCAAAGGCCAGTGTACTCATCAGAAAATCAGCAAATTTGCCAAACTCGATTTTTCCTGATATAAATCCTGTGCGGGACCTGCCGCCCCCTTCCGGATCGGCAATGACACTCCCCTCATGCAAAAGATTAATGCCCTCAAAAAAATATGCTGTATTATAAAATAAATTATTATTTCTTATTGCCAGATCACCCGGCAGAGCCGGCAGGAGCCCGTCCCCCGGCATGCCCGGAGGTATTGCCATGCCCGAAACAGATCAGACAGGGAAAACCGCCACTCTCCCGCCATACCGGAAACTGCGTGCGTTTGCATTCGATCCTGTTCTCAGCCGCAGGATAGAAACCAGCACGATCAACGAGGTCACCGTCAGGGTCCCGTGGGAGAAACAGGAGATTGGGATCGGACCCGTGGACAGCTATCTTGAAGTTGTTGATTACGATCCTGCAAGCCAGGCATTCTATGCACCGGTCAACCTCATGGATCCCCTCCTGCTTGCGCAGGATGGCCTCCCGCCGGCTGAGGGAGATCCGCAGTTCCACCAGCAGATGGTCTACGCGGTTGCCCGTTCAACGATCGCCCACTTTGAATCGGCCCTGGGAAGACGGATTCTCTGGTCGCCACGCTGGACCAAGAAAAACGGAAAATATTCCGAGGAGTATGTGGACCGGCTCCGGATTTATCCACATGCTCTGCGGGATGCCAATGCGTACTATGATTCTGAAAAGAAAGCCCTCCTTTTCGGTTATTTTCCGGCCTCATCAACGGACAGCGGTGAGATCATGCCGGGTGAAACGGTCTTTTCATGCATCTCCCATGATATTGTGGCGCATGAGACCACGCATGCTATCATCGATGGTATCCACCCGCGGTTTATCGAGCCCTCCAACGCCGATGTTGCAGCCCTTCACGAGGCGCTGGCCGATGTCGTTGCCCTGTTCCAGCATTTTACGTATCCCGGGATCCTGAGGCATCAGATAGCCAGAACGGGTGGAAATCTCGCAAAGCAGAACCTGCTTGGCGAGCTTGCATTCCAGTTCGGTCAGGCCGTCGGGTCGTACGGGGCACTGCGCAGTGCCCTGGGGACCATTGACAACAAGACGCATGAGTGGGTTCCCCGGAAGCCTGATCCTTCTCTGATCCTGAAAACTCCCGAAAGCCATGACCGGGGAGCGATTTTCGTAGCGGCGATCTTCAATGCTTTTCTTGCAATTTATACATCCCGGGTACGGGACCTCGTCCGGATCGCCTCTGGCGGGACAGGAGTCCTTCCCGAGGGAGAAATCCACCCGGATCTCGTGAACCGGATGGCGGACGAGGCCGCAAAGACCGCCAGGCACATGCTCCAGATGTGCATACGGGCTCTCGACTACACAACCTGCGTTGATCCCGATGCCGGTGATTACCTCCGGGCACTGATTACTGCAGATAAAGACCTCGTCCCTGATGATCCGTATAATTACCGGCTGGCCGTGATAGAGGCGTTCCGGCAGTGGGGGATCTATCCCCGTCATGTCAGGAATCTTTCGGCAGGCAGCCTTGTCTGGCAAGCCCCTTCCGCTGATGAACAGGAAGAGTTTAAAAAATTGTTCGGGGGACCTGACGGGATTCGGAAACTCGTGCCTGACTGGGACACAAAGTCGGATCCGAAAGCGATCCAGGAACAGGCAAAGGCTGCACGTGCCGGGCTGCAGAAGCGGATCATGCAACCGGAATACCGCGGAGCAGCAACAGCGGCCCGGCTCGTGATGGAGAAACCCGTTCCTTCTATCTACCTCAAGCATAACCTGCCGGCAGTGGAGGTCCATTCCGTCAGACCTGTCCGCCGGACCGGGCCGGATCTCCAGACCAGCCTCGAGCTGGTGGTTGAAGTGACCCAGCGGCGGCGCGGCTATCTCGATCCCGGCAGGCAGGACGCTGTCGACAGAGGGGACATTACGCCTCCACCCCCGCCGGATTTCATCCTGAGGGGAGGATGCACGCTCATCGTTGATCCCGGAACCGGTGAAGTCCGGTACTGCATCTACCAGAGCATTATGAGTGAGTTCCGGCTTGACCGGATGCGACGATACCTGAAGGAAGCGTTTACAGGATCGTTATTTGCAACGTATTTTGGCAACCCCTATCTTGAGTACTACCGGCAGAGGATTCATAAACTCCGGCCTCACGAGACGGTCAGGCCCGTGAACCTGTACGCGATGCTGAGCCGGTTATACCGGCCGAAGGAGGGATACCCGTGACGCAGAAGAAGAAAGGCCGTGGGGCATCCTCCGATACCGGGCGTCTGATCCCCCCACCGGGCGGCGTTGTCGTCCGGATGTATGCCCCCGGTTTTGGGGATTGCTTCCTTCTGTCCTTCCGGGATGAGGATGATCAACCACGGTATCTGCTTATCGACTGCGGAGTGCACACGAATTATGATGGCGGGAAGGAACGGGTGCAGGCCATTGCCCGGGATATCAGGGAGATCTGTAACAATCACCTCGATGTTGTTGCCGTCACGCATGAACACACCGACCATATCTTTGGATTCCAGTATGCGCAGGACATATTCCGGGAGATGAGTGTTGGGGAACTCTGGCTGGCATGGACTGAAGATCCGTTGAATAAGACTGCCGGGGCGCTGAGGGACTTCCGTACCAGGTGCATGATGGCATTGCACGCTGCTG
>Ga0302253_1001467_pt1 | contig 14092 bp, 11 predicted proteins | sample AAG_RA_Trp_MG_FD_193537 | JGI IMG/M metagenome (GOLD analysis project Ga0302253, IMG submission 193537) | Enriched activated sludge microbial communities from anaerobic digester in WTTP, New Holstein, Wisconsin, United States - AAG_RA_Trp | ecosystem: Engineered > Bioreactor > Anaerobic >...
CCGGTTCGGAGGTGGTGGACATTGTCCACATCAGCGAACTCCTCTACGGCGAAAAGCGCCTGGACGATTACGATTTTCTCAATCTTCCCGGCGGGTTTCTCGACGGCGACGACCTGGGTTCCGCCAAAGCCGGGGCCAACCGCATTCTCCACGCCTCTGTGAAAAGTGACACCGAAAAACTCCGGGAGCAGTTCGCGCGCTTTATCAAAGACGGCAAGCTTATCCTGGGTGTCTGCAACGGGTTCCAGCTCATGGTCAAGCTCGGAATGCTTCCCGCCTTTGACGGCAAGCCCTTCGTTCAGTCCGTGACGCTTACCCACAACGATTCGGGCCGCTTTGAGGACCGCTGGACCTGGCTCAAGGTCAATACTGCGTCACCCTGCGTTTTCACGAAGAACCTTCCCGGTTTGTATTACCCAGTCCGCCACGGCGAGGGAAAACTCGTGGTGGACAGCGATGCAACCTTGGAGCGCCTGCACCGGGAAAACCTGATCGCCCTCCAGTACAGCGACGCACAGCACAAAGAACCCGTTATGACCTATCCGGAAAACCCGAACGGCTCCATTGCCGCCATCGCGGGCCTCTGCGATCCGACGGGCCGTCTGTTCGGCCTCATGCCCCACCCGGAGGCCTTTCTACACCGGACCAACCATCCCCGGTGGACCCGTGAGGAATTGCCCGAGGAAGGACAGGGTGTGGCCCTTTTCAAAAACGCCGTCGACTTCATCCGGAGCGGCGCGTTTTAAGCGGGTTAATGAGAACCAGGCTTTAAATAGTTCAAAGAAACAAATAGTTGTCATCCTGAGCGATAGCGAAGGATCTCGGTTTTTCGGGAGATTCTTCGTCGCTAATGCTCCTCAGAATGACGAAATAGCAATCCAAGAAGTCACAACGACAAGCCCATGGCAAAGCTGACCCTGAAAGAATGGCTGGACCGGCTGGGAAATAACCGGCACTTCATGGGGAATGTCCGGTCCTGGAAGGACTTTGCCGCCTCCGAGGGAAACTTCTCGCCATTCCCCGAATGGGTCCATATCGACATCCGCCGCTGCTTCGAAAAGCGGGGTATCCGGGAACTCTACAGCCACCAGGCCCAGGCCCTCGCGGAAATCCGGCAGGGGCATGACGTCTGCCTCGTGACGCCGACAGCGAGCGGCAAGACCCTCTGCTATAACATCCCCGTTCTCAACGCCATTCTCGACCATCCCGAAACGCGGGCCCTTTACATGTTTCCGACGAAGGCCCTCGCCCAGGACCAGATGGAGGAGATTCACGGTCTCATCGGCGACCTGAAGGCCGACATCCGGACCTTCACCTACGACGGCGACACCCCCGACGACGCCCGGCAGGCCATCCGCAAACAGGGCCACGTCGTCGTGACCAACCCGGACATGCTCCACACGGGGATTTTGCCCCACCACACCAAGTGGCAAAAACTCTTCACGAATCTCCAGTACGTCGTCCTGGACGAGCTCCACGTTTACCGGGGCATTTTCGGCTCCCACGTGACGAATGTCATCCGGCGGCTCCGCCGCATCTGCCGCTTCTACGGCCGGGACCCCATTTTCATCTGCTGTTCCGCGACGATCGCGAACCCCAAGGAACACGCCGAACGGCTCCTGGAAAAACCGGTCACGCTTATCGATGAAAGCGGCGCCCCCCGGGCGAAGCGGACCTTCGTCCTGTACAATCCCCCCATCGTCAACCGGGAACTGGGCATCCGCCAGTCGGCCATGACGCCCGCCCGCCAGTTGGCCGGGGAACTCATTACCAATGGCATCCAGACGATCATTTTCGCCACGAGCCGCCTCAACGTCGAGGTTCTCACCAAGTACCTGAAGGATCGCTTCGACAAAAGCGAACCCGTCAAGAAGCCGGTCGTTTCCGGTTATCGCGGGGGCTATCTGCCCCAGCTTAGGCGGAGCATCGAGGAAGGGCTTCGCCAGGGCGAACTGAAAGGCGTCGTGACAACCAACGCCCTGGAGCTGGGCATCGACATTGGGGACCTCGAAGCCTGCATCATGGTCGGCTATCCGGGTTCCATCGCCAGCACCTGGCAGCAGGCAGGCCGGGCGGGGCGCAAGCGCGGCCAGAGCCTGGCGCTTTTGATCGCCCGCAGTTCCCCCATGGACCAGTTCATCGCCGAGCATCCCGATTACTTCTTCGGCCAGTCGCCGGAACACTGCCGGGTCAACCCCGACAACCTCCTCATCCTCCTGCACCATCTGAAAAGCGCCGCCTTTGAACTCCCCTTCGAGCAGGGAGAGCATTTCGGCGGGGAGAACCTGGAGGAACTCCTCGATTACCTGGAGGAAAAGGGGGTCCTGCACCGGGTGGAGGACCGCTGGCACTGGTCCGCCGAAAGCTACCCCGCCGACGAGATCAGCCTCCGGAGCATCAACCCCGAAAACGTCGTTGTCATCGACGAAACGGAGAAAGGGAACACCCGGGTCATCGCCGAGGTGGACTGGGACAGCGCCTTCACGACCGTCCATGAGGGGGCGATCTACATGGTCGAATCGCGCCAGTACCACGTGGACCGATTGGACCTAGACCGGCAGAAGGCCTACGTCCATCAGGTGGACACCGATTACTACACCGACGCCATGACCTACACCCATGTCCGTGTTATCGACCGCTTCGCCGAGAAGATGCGAAACGGCATCAAGGTCGAGCACGGCGAAGTGCAGGTAGTGCGCAAGGTTGTGGGCTACAAGAAGATCAAGTTCTACACGTCGGAAAACCTGGGTTACGGCGACGTCAACCTGCCGGAGAAGGACATGCACACCACGAGCTACTGGTTCACCCTGAACCGGGACGTCATCGGCGCGCTTCCCTACAACCGGGCGGAGATCATCGACGGTCTGGCGGGTCTGGCCTACACCCTCCACAACCTGGGGGCCATGTTCCTTATGTCGGAGACGCGGGACCTCGACCGCTCCATCGGTGACGAAAAGGGCGACTGGGTCCTCCACCGGGCGGAGGCCTACCGGCCGAGCGGCGCCGGGGCGAAGGAAAAGGAAAACGCCGACGTTTTAGCCCTGGAGATTTTCGAACCAACGATCTTTCTCTTCGACGCCTACCCCGGCGGGATCGGTTTTTCGGAACTGCTCTACGACAGCCACGACGGCCTCCTGAAAGCGGCGGCAGACCTGATCCGGGCCTGCCCCTGCAAGCACGGCTGCCCCAGTTGCGTGGGGCCCACCCTGGAAGTCGGACCGACGGCCAAGGAAGTGGCCCTCAAAATCCTCGGCCTTCTGCGCGGCAAGCATGCTTAAGACACTGTATTGATTATCCTTATTATTCTATTGACATCTCGCCTCATTTTGTTGTCATCTCAACCAGCCTTTTGTTATCGGGACAAACCTCATTGTCGTTTTGATATTTTTGTTGCCATTACACACATTACGACCGCAGGGAGAAATCTTTAAGTAAACAAAGTAAGTATGTTAGGATTGCTGAACCCTTAAAAACAAGGTATCCCCGCCCCTTGCGGGAGGGGAATAAGGGGAGGGGGAAAACAACATCAGCAAACCGGACATTTAACACCCCCACCCTGACCCTCCCCCGTCAAGGGTGAGGGAATCATTTTAACTTGTACGAAGGTGTCAAGATCGCGAAGCCGTTCGAAAAGACATTTTCGTATATTGTGAAACGGTTTCATTAAAGGAACAAACCATGGTCCTCAAAGATCGCCTCCAGCGCCTGACGGGTGAAAAGCCGGAAGCGACAAAGGATAACCGGGAGAAGACCCTGACGGACCTCCGGGAGCGCATCGAGTCGGTGACAACCGGCCGTGAAAAACGGTTGCAGGCCGGTTCAACGCCTGACCACAAAAGGACGCGCCTCCTCAAGGAACTCCTCCCCGGCGAGGAACGCGAAAACGAACACGGCCGGTTCTACACGGTCGACGAGGCACTGAAGCTGTCCCATTGTCATGGGAACCAGTGTGTGGCCGATTTCCTCACCGTCGATATGGACGCCCTGTCGGTCCTCGCGGGAAACCCCGAACTGGCAGCGATGGACGTTCGGGACGGCCTCTACCTCGACACCGAAACGACGGGCCTCTCCGGCGGCACGGGAACCGTCGCCTTCCTCATCGGCCTCGGGTGGTTCGAGGGATCAACTTTTGTTACCCGGCAGCTTTTCGTTAGGGACTACCCGGAGGAGCGGGCGTGCCTCTCGTATCTCCACGAACTGGCAAAGGACAAGGGCTTCATCGTCAGCTTCAACGGCAAGGCCTTCGACGTCAATCTCCTCTCCACCCGGTTCATCATGAACCGTCTCCCCGATCCCCTGGCGACATTGCCCCACCTGGATCTCCTCCATCCCACACGGCGCCTTTTGGGCCACCGCCTGGAGAACAGCCGCCTGGGCACGGTGGAACAGCACGTGCTGGGACTTGACCGGGGGGAGGACATCCCCGGCTGGGAAATCCCGGAGCGCTATTTCCGGTGGCTGCGGCACCGCCATCCCCGGTTCATGGTGGACGTCTTTCGCCACAATCACCTGGATGTGGTATCCCTTTCGGCCCTGGCGCGTCACCTGTCGGAAATCGTGACCGGCGAGGGCGAAAAGTCGCAGGAAAGGGAGGCGGACCACCTGGCGGCGGCGCGTCTCCTCATCGACCGGACCCGCCACGAGCAGGGGCGAAGCAAACTCCACGACCTGTGCGCGTCATGTCATCCGCAGGTTTCACGGGAGGCCCGGCGGCAGTTGTCCCTTCACCTGAAACGGGACAAGGATTGGAAAGCCGCCGTGGCGATCTGGGAAGAAATGCTCCTCGCCGATCCCGCCGATTGCTTCGCCTGCGAGGAACTGGCCAAGTGGTATGAACACAGGAACAAGAATCCGGAACAGGCTCTCTGCCTCGTCTGTTCCACCCTGGAGTTGATCACCGGTCGCCATTCCGAAGAACAGGAACGCCTCGCTTACCGCCGCACCCGCTTGGAAAAGAAGTGCGGTAAACCCTAAAGAATCCTCACAGTATACCAAGAAAATCATTGACAACTGTTACCGCAGGGTTTACGTTCCCACCGCCAACCGGGGGCGCCAGCCTGGGAGCATAACACTTGATTTCACCGACAAAGATTCATGCCCATCTTTTACTGGGATCATGAGAAAAGTGTTATGCTTTGAATTGAATTACTGAATCTGAACGATTGAATCGTAACGAGACGGGGAAACCCCTGTTTGTCAGCCGAATAAATGTAAAGGCAGTTTTTACTGCCCAGTGGTTCATCTAATAAAGGGGAAGGGAGATGTGGTCTATGAGGAAATTTATTGTGGTCATGCTGTTGTTTGTATTGATGCCTAATGTAACGTGGGCGAAAGAACCGACGAATGCGGAACTCTATCAGATGATTCAGAAACTGGAGTCCAAGCTCGATGCCGCCATTGAGGAGACCAACAGGGCCAAGGCCGAGGCTTCTCAGGCCAGGGAAGAAGCGGCAAAGGCCAAGGCTGAATTGGCGCAGATCAAAGAGGGTGTCCCCGCGGCATTGGCGGATGTTTCCCTGGTCCGCACTGCAGATACGAAACCCGGTCCCGGTGCATCCTTTGAAGTGCTCTATATGAGGCCATCCAGAAGTAACCTGGACATCGTAATAAAAGACCCGAACAGTAACGGTACAGTCGAAGGGAGAACCAAAGAGATAAATCCTGATTATGACGTAGGCGGGAGACTTGGTCTGAGCTATAACCTCGGTTCAGGCACCGATGTTGTTCTGCAATATACGTGGCTTGAGACAGAAGACAGCGAATCCGTAACGCGGGGCGCCGGCGGAACGTTGTGGGGGAACTGGCTTAACCCCAACACGACATATATAAATGATGCTGACGCCGTTTCTGCGGCCGCGGAATATGAATTCGATTATTATACGATGGATCTCGGGATCGGACAGCGCTTGGATATCGGAAAACGCTTTGGCCTTCGCATCGATGCCGGCCTGCGGTATGCCAACATGACGCAGGATTTCGATGTTATGTATCGGGATGCTGCGGATAGGGTCAATATCATGCAGGATAATGATTTCTCTGGCTGGGGAGGCCGTGTCGGACTGGGGCTTGATTGGCGGATAGGATACGGGTTTAATGTCTTCAGCGCGGTGGCCGGATCGGTCCTGGTGGGCGATTTTGATCTGTCTTATAAGGATATTGCAAATGGTACAGTTGTCGAGGGATACCTGAAGGAAAGCATTCGTAACCGGCTGATCCCGGTCCTCGAAACGCGGTTTGGCATCGGCTATGCTTATCAGCTCCAGAACGGCTGGTCCATCGGGGCCAAGATAGGCTATGAATGGCAAAACTGGTTCAACATGGTGACTGCGAAGCGATTTGTCGATGACATTGGTGATAATGCCATGGAAACGGATACGACGGATGTCGCCCTCGACGGGTTCTTCTTCCAGGGCCATATAAATTTCTAACTTTGCAACGCATAAAATGAATCCCGGGGCAGCATGTTTTGTCGAAACCTTGAACATGCTGCCCCCGTTTTTCTCCCGAAGAACGGCCCCCTCCTTTACCGCCGCGCCTGGAAAAGAAGTGCGGTAAGCCCTAAGAAATCCTCAGAAATTCATTGACATGTTTCCCCGCGAGTTTTACTCTTCTTCCGCCTGCACGGGGGCAAGTCAATTTTAACCGGGGATCTTCTGGTGTATGTATCCCATTATATTTATTAGAATTACGCAAATTTCGAAAAGAGCCCATTGGGTATATTAATTGTTAGCCGAAAACAAGGAGGTTTATAATGAATCAATCCAGAATCAAAAGCTCATTATATTATTTATTCTGCATCACAATTCTTATACTGACAAGTAGTTGCGCGACAACACCGTCATCACCTACGGATCCGAGAATGCTAGTAGGTTACGGATTTCCGGTGAAGGTCGATGCAATTGCTGATCCAGGCTCGCTTTCAAAAGGAAAGACCTATCTCGTCACCTCGGCTATGCAAGGTATTAACGACAATGATTTACAGTTTAAAGAATTTGCTAGATACATAGCGAATGCCTTGTCTTCAAAAGGGTTTATGCGCACAGACAACCCCGAAAATGCTGATCTCCTCATCCGTTTGGCCTATGGAATAGGAGAGCCTCAAACAAGTTCAAAGACCGTTGTTACTTCGTATGGGTATAGCTATCCGGCCGGATGGATGTGGTTTACTGTTCCTCCTATGACTGAGACAGTCGAAAAAACGGAGTACACAAAAACTCTGGTATTAGAGGCGTATGACCTAAAGAATCCTAAGCAGCAGGCACAACTATGGAAAACCACTGCAAAAACCATAGGCCCTCAAGATGACCTGAGAATAATGCTTGCTTATGTCATCGCAGCTTCAGCCGAATATTTTGGAACGAACCAAGGACGACAGATTAATGTTCATATAAATGGGGATGATCCAAGAGTATTGGATATATGGAAGTGAACTAAGGCTAACCTACGCTTTGAGAGGGATGGATGAATTCTGGGAACATAACACTCATTTCCAATAACATGCTCCTGACAGGCTAACAGATATTGGTGAAACCCGGGGACACCTTACTGGTTTTTTTTCAAGAAAATAACTAAATACTGGGTGCAGCAGACCGCGTACCTCGGTGACTGACACAGGTGTTAGGCTCTGACCGAATCTATTCATACCTGTAAGGAGATTTTCTGAATTGGATATTCCACGGATCTTCAACATCACCGAAAGTGCGCACCGCATCCATAACCCGTTCACACCCGAAAAGCTCGCCACGCTCGGCGCGGCGCTGCGTCTGGAAAAGGGAACCCGGGTGCTCGACCTTGGCAGCGGTTCCGGGGAGATGCTGTGCACCTGGGCACGCGATTGCGGCGTCGTCGGCACCGGCGTCGACATGAGCCAGTTGTTCACCGAGCAGGCGAAACGCCGCGCTGAAGAACTCGGCGTCGCCGATCAAGTCAAGTTCATCCATGGCGATGCTGCCGGCTTCATTTCTGACGAGAAGTCAGGTGTGGCAGCCTGTGTCGGTGCCACGTGGATCGGCGGGGGAGTCGTCGGCACCATCGAGCTTCTGGCGCGGAGCCTGTGCCCCGGAGGGATCATCCTCATCGGCGAGCCCTACTGGCGGCAGTTACCGCCAACGGAAGATGTTGCCAGGGGATGTCTTGCCCACTCAATCTCCGACTTTCTCCTGCTTCCGGAACTTCTCGCGTCTTTCGGCTGCCTCGGCTACGACGTCGTGGAAATGGTTTTGTCAGACCAGGACAGCTGGGATAGATACGAGGCGGCCAAGTGGCTCACCATGCGCCGCTGGCTTGAAGTCAACCCCGACGACGAATTAGCCGAAGAGGTTCGCGCCCAACTGACCTCGGAACCCGAGCGCTATGCCGCGTACACGCGTGAATACCTGGGCTGGGGCGTGTTCGCGCTGATGAAGCGGTGAAGAGGGGATTACGCTGGCGAATTGTGGGCGAGCCAAGATGGGAGAAACCAGGGGACACCATCCTGGTTTTGGTGATGAGAAAAATAGCAAGATGTCCCAACAACACTATCATGAGCATCAGATTCGATGGTGAACAGGTTCAATCCACCGGACGTTGTTACACCGCCAATGATTTCATGTGTTAGCGAGTCGGAGTCGAGGGGGTGAATGCTGGTGCGCTTGATTTTGATCGTGGTTTTGACTTGCCGGCTATGGGCAAACCCGGCCTTTGCCGGTGAACCCACACCGCCCGCTTGTTTGATGCAACCGGCCTTGCGATCAATTCATATGCAGGACGGCGAATTCAACTGGTTGCACGATGGGGAAGTCAGGGAGCCCTGTGGCAACCTTCCGTCGGATGGTTGGAGCCGACGTTCGGCAGGTCCGGGGGGCTTGCATGTGCATGCTGACGGCCCGACGGGCAGCGGCCGCTTCTGGACAGTCACGGTTGGGGTCTCAGGGAAACAGGAATCGCAGCCTACCCGCGGTGTTTGCTTGTCGACGAGTACCCTGGGCTGGCGCACGTTGCAGCACTTCAGCAAGGGTCCGCTACCCTGGTTGGACGATGTCAACAACGATGGACGCGCTGAGTTCATCCTCTGGGACAGCTTTCCTCTCCACAACGAGGGGACCATAGCGGAATATGCGTTGATGGCGTGGGTTTACCGTCTGGTTGCGCCTGATTTGCTCGTGATTGACTTGGATTTGAGTCGCAATCTGGCCAAGTTGCTGGCGAAGGAGTATCGCACATCCTCAGAGAACGATAAAGGATATCTCGGCGACCTGCGCGATCAGGCCGCTGTATCCTTGGAAAGGTTTGCGGAGCAGCGATGTTCGCTTGTGACCGGAGACCGGGGTCGCCGCACGCGTTTCCCGGATGGATTCTGAAAGCCGAGATGATCTGAGCAGATTGCTATGGGAAATAATATCATGCCGGCAGAGATCGCATCCTCACGCATCTTAGGAAAACTGGCGACACAATTTCTCATCATGACGACCGCCTGAGCAGAATATCCGGAAAGCTTGCCGCCGGGGAGATTGCAGACGAAATACAACAGGCCTTTATATGGAAGAAAATACAACGAACCTCATTATACGATCCGGTACACCGAAGGATGCCGAGGGTTGCGGCACAATCTGCTTTAAAGCGTTCGCTGCCATTTCGTCGCAGCATGGGTTCCCTCAACTGCTCCTGTCGTCTGAAGCGGCACAGGAAACGTTTGCGGAACATCTTGCGCATCCGGGTTATCATGTCCTGGTGGCCGAACAGGCTGAAAGGTTGCTCGGCAGCGTCGTCATCGATGAACGGTCGTTGATTGCCGGGGTAGGGCCCGTAACGGTCGATCCCGCAGTTCAAAACCACACCATCGGACACCGGTTGTTGCAGGCCGTGCTTGCGCGGGAGAACGAGCGCCGCTGTCCCGGGTTACGGTTGTGCCAGGATGCATACCATAACCGGTCCCTGGCGTTGTATGCAAAGCTTGGTTTCGAGGTGCGGGAACCCCTTGTCGTTCTGCAGGGGGCGCCGCTGGAAATCAAGTTCCCGGGCTATACCGTAAGACGCACCAGGGTTGACGATCTTGACGCCTGCAATGTGCTGTGCCGTCGCGTTCTTGGCTATGACCGTAGCGGTGAGCTGCGGGAGGCCATCGCGGCGGACACGGCAACTCTCGTGGAATGGGACAATCGCTGCACCGGTTATGCGACGCTCATCGGATACGGTGGGCATGCCGTAGGCGAAACCGATACCGACATCAAGGCGCTGATCGGAGCGACCTTGCAGTTTACCGGCCCTGGTTTTCTTCTGCCGATCCGGAACGGAGAGTTGTTCCGCTGGTGTCTGGATCACGGTCTTCGGATCGTGAAGATCATGACGCTCATGAGCGCGGGGCTTTACCAAGAGCCGCAGGGCGCCTTTCTGCCTTCCATCACCGGGTAAGTTGGCGAAAAGGAGAAAAAGAGAGGCGTAATAATTGTTTCCATAATGATATTATCATGTTATAGAGATTCAAAACTTGGCATCATTTGTCCATTTACGACCAAACTATGACAAAAAAGGGGGAGAGGTCATGAAAAACTCGATTAAATTCTCATGCTTTGGTTTCATTGCGGCTCTATTCTCTGTCCTGTTGCTGACAGCCGGACCGGGATTGGCGGTCGGAAACACATTTCAAGAGGACGAGGCGATTCTGCTGGCCATGAAATCGGACAACAACGCGGGACAGGCTGCAATAGAGGCAACCAATCCGCCTTCGGTCTCATCCCAGCAGAAAAAGCGGGTTTTCGGCGACGGAGGATCGGACGGGATGGTGGATCCGGGCGTGGACCTGGTGGTTTCCAAGGTCGTGATTACGAAAGGGACCTTTGCCGGAACGGCCAAAATCCAGATCAAACCCTACATCAAAAACATGTGGCGTGGACGGACGGCACAACGGATCAAAATTTCATTCCACGGGCTGGAAGCGGCAATCTGGATGGAAGGGGGCATCGGGCCCAATGAGGAAAAGATGGGCGGCGCCTATTATCTCCCCTTTGATGCCGCCCACAACAAGCCGGTCAAATTCAGTGTGGAAGTGGATCAGGATCGAGCCATCCCGGAAAACAACGACGGCAACAATAAATGCGGCCCGGTCATTTTTGACCCGATGCGGGAACACTACAAGCTTCACACCTGTCCGATCACTGGACCCCACGAGCCGTTGATCTAAAAAATGGAGCATTTGCCGCCGCTTTTTGCTGCCCTTGTTTTATGGATGATATAAACATCCCATATTACTGTGCATGACGCCGACGCGAATGCACCTTGCATCTGAATACTGTTTGAGAAGCAAAACGAAGGGCAGGTCCTGAAAATGGACCCGCCCCCGTTTTCATTGTCTGAACGTTAACCCGGCTTGAACTTCCCGACTACGGCAACTGCTTCATCCAGGCCGCATTTTTGAACCACTTGTCCTGCATGATTTTCATGTCGCCGGAGGCAGACATCAGTTTGATGAAATTTTCCAGCATGTTGACCAAGAGGGTGTCTTCCCGTACGGCGATCCCCAAAGGTTCATAAGTCAGTTTCGCCTGCCCGACGGCGAGATCCTTGTCCGCATAACGCGTTGCCACATACGCGCAATAGGGGTAGTCCGCGATGATGGCGTTGACCTTGTCCGCAAAGAGCAGATTTAACGCCTCATCGTATGAAACGGCCGGAACCAGTTTGGCCTTGGGCGCGGCCTGTTCCACAACGACCTGGCTGGTTGAGCCCTTCAATGCCGCAAGATTTAATTGATTACTGTTCACGCCCTCTTTATCCAGAAGTTCGACGGAACTGCTCTTGGTGAGGACCCCTTTCCCGGACACCAGATACGGACCAATGAAGGCCACTTTCACATTACGCTCCGGTGTCATCGTCATGCCGGATATGATCATATCCACCTTGCCGGCTTGCAGAGCCGGAAGCAATTCGGAGAAGGGCATTTTGGCAAAACGGATTTTGACTCCCATGTTGAGGGCAATCGCCTGGGCCAAATCGGCGTCGAGACCGATGATCTTGCCATCTTTCGTCGTGGCGTTCAGAGGAGGCTGATCGCCTGTAATGCCCACGACCAGTTCTCCTTTTTTCAGGATACCGTTGAGGATGGGGCCCGCACCGGCAACTGTTCCGTACAGGAGCACACAAAACAGGATAAGCATGGCGACCACGACCGACTTTTTCATAAAAGACCTCCTTTTAAGTATGTAAATGATTTCCCGGCAAACAATCCCCGCAGGACGGACGCCTGTGGCCTGATCATGGATACTGCATGGTGTTTCGATATAACATAATGGAATGAATTTGTATCGCCATAAGTTGTTAAAAACAGACCGCAAGGTGTTTTACGCTGTTCTGGACGCAGTCACAACAATTACAACAATCACCGTTACAACATCCCGATGGGAGGGTGCGCTAAGCCATTTATAATCATCCTGAGAAAATCATTGACATCTTTCCGCACCCGTTTTACGCTTCCAACGCCTGCACGGGGGCATGTCTAATTATCCGGTAACGCAATTCTCTAGATCAAAGCGGCAAGGTTTCGTCGGTTCAAGGAGTAAGAAAGAAACCGGTCCAATGAAAAGCAACATCAACATGTAGCTCTGTAAGCAAGCAAAAACAGTTCATTTCCGATTAAATATTTAGAGAATCAGGGACTTTACATATTTTCTACGTCAGAGAACGAGATGGCATCCGATCCGAGTTTTGTTGAATTTATCGTCGAACAAATGGAAGACGCCGGTATGATCACTTACAGGAAAATGTTTGGCGGGTACGCCGTCTATTGCGACGGTAAGGTCGTTGCATTGATTTGCGACAATCAGCTTTTTGTAAAACCGACCGCGGGTGGAAGATTGTATATCGGAGATGTTTCGGAAGCGGCGCCTTATCTCGGAGCCAGGTTGTATTTTCTCATCGAAGACGCCTTCGATGATCGGGAATGGCTCAGCGACTTAATCAGGGTAACCGCAGCAGAACTTCCATATCCCAAACAAAAAGGAAGTAACAAGAACAAAAGGATTCAGAAAACAGATAAAGGACAATGAGGGGAGGGTTGGCAATGATCCGTTGGGAGAAAATGATGCGTTTAGGGGTGGTTTTGGCCGTATTGGTCATCATGGCGTCCGAGGTGCAGGCCTTTCAGGGACAGGTCAGCAATAAGCAAGCCTCGCAGGCGGTCATGAAGATTCCGGTGAAAATATCGTTCAATATCTCACCGAATGCTTCATACTTCTGGAGCGCCGGGTTGACGGAGGACGGCAACTTGTCCTGGGCGGGTCTGCCGGCAATGATCACCATCCGGGTCGGTATCGGGGGGCCTATTTACAAGATTATTCCGGGGACGAGTATGCCGTTTGTCATTGATACCGGAGATGTCAAGTTCGTCGCGGGCAGTCAGGTGGTCGTGGCGGTTCAGATAGACAGCAAAAATGGCTACCGCGTAGCGAATAAATTATATGCCGTCCCGGTCAGCAACGCGGTATTCAACATAACCCTCCTGGGGCCGACCCAGCCGCTGCTGTATAAGCCCGTTTTTAATCCTTGAGCGAGGGATCCAAAACCAGAATTGCTGCGCCGGTTTTTTAATAGAACCTTACGGTTACAGTAAAAACCGAATGAATTCAGTTAGTATTGTTCCAGAAGGGTTACCCATGTTCAACCTTGGGCCTGAAAGAAAACAGAATGAGCGCAATAAAGTCAATAAAGATGTTTACAAATCACCTGGAATTGATTGCAGCAAAGCTTGACCACGTTTGTGCCGAACTGGATGGCCCGGAACATCTGGCATCCCTGTTGGATGTTCATGTGGAGCCGGGGTGGCCGCCGGGTGAGTATGACCGGGATGCCCAGGAGTTCTTCCGGGATCGGTTGCAGGAAGGCGGTCTGGGCGTCGTTGGATGGTATGGCTGGTATGCCGTACGGCCTGTTAACCCCGATGAGCCATCCATATTGGTGGGTGCGGCGGGATATATCGGTCCTCCGGATGACGCGGGCGAGGTGGAAATCGGATTTTCACTGATGCCCCGATGGCAAGGTTTGGGGTATGCAACGGAGATATGCCGGGCCCTTGTCGAAAACGCGCTGGCTGATGACCGCGTGAAAAAGGTTGTCGCTCATG
>Ga0302253_1001469_pt1 | contig 14080 bp, 25 predicted proteins | sample AAG_RA_Trp_MG_FD_193537 | JGI IMG/M metagenome (GOLD analysis project Ga0302253, IMG submission 193537) | Enriched activated sludge microbial communities from anaerobic digester in WTTP, New Holstein, Wisconsin, United States - AAG_RA_Trp | ecosystem: Engineered > Bioreactor > Anaerobic >...
GTGGGGCCGTAGACATGGAAGAATCACAGGACACAACTAGATAGTAATATATATTAATTAATACAATTTATTTGTAAGCCAGCATAGCACAACGGCGGTGCAGTCGCCCTGTAAGCGTCAGGTTGGGAGTTCGAATCTCCCTGCTGGCTTCCCCTTGTGGGACGTAGCGCGGAAAGTGCCCGATGTACGCGGGAACGAAGTAACGTGGCACATGATATACTATGTGGTGATACGGAAAACGAAAGGAGTTGACACCCCACGTACTATGCTAAACGTGTCACCACATAACTATGAGCAACCGTACATGTATTGGTTCGAGTCCAATCGGTTGCATACCACATGGTTGTGGTCAAGTGATGTATATGGACAGTGATACAAAGTTTGTACTTACCTTGATGGGTATTGTGTTCCTTGTCATATTTGCCGTGGCAGCATGGTTTTCAATGATATACTCCGTACCTGCTGGTGCAGTAGGAGTGCAGGACACATTCGGGGTAGTATCAGATGAGATAATGCAGCCAGGACTCCATATTAAAGCCCCATGGACTGCTATTCATGAGTTCTCTATCAGGACACAGAAGTATAGTGAAGATAGTGATGTAATATCTATTGGTGCTCTTTCAAATGAAGGGCTGACAATTGGTATGGGCATCGCAGTCAATTATCATATTGTGCCTAGTAAAGTTCCAGAACTTTATAAGACCGTCGGTCCAGGGTATCAGGCCATTGTAATGAAACAGCCAATTCATTCTGTACCGAGAGATATCATCTCAATGTATGATGCCAAGACATTGTACTCTGCGAGCGTCACACCGGACAATCCTGATAGGATGAAGATAGAGAATGAACTATATGAGGGTATATCGGCAGGCATGTCTGAGAGGGGAATTATCGTAGAGCAGGTATTCATCAGGAATATAGACTTGCCACAGAGCCTTAAGGATTCGATTACTGCCAAGTTGCAGATGGAACAAGAGATTGCCCGTAAGCAGTTTGAAGTCCAGAAAGAGCGTGAAGAGGCCAACAGGAAGGTGGCCGAAGCCCAGGGTATAGCCGACTCAAATAGGATTATTAGTGGTAGCCTGACTGAGAATTATCTGAAGTGGTACTGGTTACAGAATATGCAGAACAATGAGGCAACAACGTATATTCAGACTGGTACTGATGGATTTCCGATAGCCCTCACAAAGGCTGTGGATGAAGTATAACACCAATTGGGTGCAGAGAGTTCATGACTCTCTATACTTTTCTATAAGGAGACAAGTAGGGTCGCAACCTTGCCTTATAGGCGCATGGCGCGTGGATAGAACGCCTGTCATACGGACTGGCCTGATCAGCCTAGCGTGGTAAAAGTGTGGGTTCGACTCCCACACTATGACATGCCCAACATGCAACCCCCAGACCAGGGGGTCCTACGCAAGTAGGATGGGTAGGTAGATCAATAAGCATGGAATACTACCTAGTTACCTTCCTTGAGCATCTATATTCTCTTCATATATTTTTAATATATTAAAGGTGAAGCAATGAGCAATGTTACCATATATGTAGTGAAAGGGATTGTAAATGTTCCAATTGAAACATTTATAGTATCATGTGTACTGGCATTCCTACTTGGTATACTGGTAGGATCATTCCTACTTGGTATACTGGTAGGATTTGTCTTAATGATAATCATAGTTGTCTTAATGACAATCATAGTATTGCATTGTGACTACTAATGGAACAAGTTTTTTGTGAGAACTATATAATATGTCCTGATGATACATTCATATGTATATATAGATTGGATCATTGTGGTACATGTATATTCAGTGATAAGGAGCAACGCAGTATGGAACGTGAAGGAGTATTCTGCCCATTCTGGCAATTTGAGCATGGTGGGTGGGTAGACTGTCAATACTTCTGTGAGGTACAACATGGATGATGCAGATTGTATGGCCATTGCATGGTTCCTAGCCATTCTAATTATAATGGTATTATTACTGGAGTCACATGGTGCATAACATGCGAGTTCCCACATACAGATTCTTCCCACATATGTATGTGAGATATAGGTATGGTGGCTGTAGGGGATTCAGACGACACAGGCTGAACTTCTGGCAGGAAGAGAGAGGCTTTGTACGAATGCTAAAAGAGGTCATGCATGACTGAGATATATGACCCAGATGGTAAGATACGTAAGCAGGCCCTGAAAATACAGAGTATAATCGTATCGTGGGAATATCTTATAGCATCAACAAGTGACAGATTAGATTGGCTGATAAGTGCTGAAGATATGTCAGATAGTCTTGATGACCTGATAACAGAGACACTTATAATGCAAGGCATGCAACTAATATGTGATAACCGTGACAGAAACACTTGTGTGGACAGATTCATTGTGGGTAAAAGACAATGATATCCCGGTAATTATACTCTACGGACGTGACTATAATGATAGAACAAGGACAGTCAAAACTCTCATTCGGGGATTCGAACCCTATTTCTATGCCCCGGCCACGATTGCAGCACGGCACACTGGCACATTCTCCTGTAAGGGGTACCGTATTCGGTACACGACGGGAGATACCATTCATACAGATGCACTTGGACGATCCATACGGAAAGTTACCGTCAACCTACCTTCGGACGTACCTCAAATACGCGACTCGTTTGAGTGGACGGACGAAGCCGACATCCTCTTCGACAAGAGGTATCTCATTGACACCAGCATCAAGTATGCCTATCAAGTTGATGAAGGTAATAAAGTCAGTCCAGTGGAAGTTAATGAGCCTCTTCTCCCGCGTGTAGTCTGGTTTGATATAGAAGTGCTGGGTGATCAGGACTCTGTACCTCAGCCTTCTAATCCAATACACCCGATAGTTTCTATCCAGGTAATGGACTCCTATACGAAGGAGATCAAGATATTTACGTATGGTGTACCAGACACGGATAAGTGTCAGGAAGCATGTACATCTGAGCAAGAGTTACTTGTGAAGTTTGCCAAGTACATTAATGAACTTGATCCAGACGTCCTCTCAGGTTGGTACTCAAATGGTTTCGATCTTCCCTACATTATTAATAGGGCCACACTTCTCAAATTAAATATGAAGGATCTGTGTCGTACATATACGGAGCCATCATGCAAGCCGACTGGTACAGGGAATGGGACACGATGGTTCATCAAGATACCGGGACGACAATGCCTGGACTTATTGGATGCCTTCAAGAAGTACTATGCACCCCAGGGACAACTGGCAGCATACGACTTGAAGTCTGTCATATCGAATAAGGATGTAATGGGTGAGGCAGCCTTCGTATATAAGGACTACGGACCACACATAGGTAAGTTGTTCAAGGATGAAGACTGGGCCACCTTCTTACAGTATTGTAAGTATGATGTTATCGCACTTGATACAATTGATACGAAGGTACAACTTATTGCATTCTATGAACATCTGAGGATGATAGCAGGTGTCAAGATAGAGGAGACTCTTATGAACAGTAGGGTTATCGAGTCTCTTATTATGAGGGCCGGTATTAAGCCCATGCCCACGAAGAGTAATAAGTCAATAACTACTGAAGGATTTGAAGGTGCACTCGTCCTCACACCTCCTGTTGGGATACACAATGATGTGGGGGTAGTGGATCTTACGGCCTTGTACCCGAACATCATGGTAGGCTTCAATATCAGTCCCGACATAGATCATGTAGTACCGAATACACTGAAGATTATAATGGAAGAGAGGGAGAAACTTAGACGCCTCAAGATGGAAGGCAAGGCCGACGCAGTTATGAAGAACAAGGAGACGGTCTTGAAGTACCTTGCGAATAGTTTCTATGGAGTTATAGGATGGCCACGATTCAGATTGTATAATCAGGATCAGGCTGCCTTCATAACCAAGACAGGTAGGGACTTGAATATGTTCTTACAGGAGATTATAAGAGAGTATGGGCATGAACCGATCTACGGTGATACGGACTCAGTCTTCTTTTCTGGAGTTAAGACACCCGAGCAAGGACTCGAACTAGGAGACTACTGTAATAAGAGGCTGGAAGACTGGTCACAGGAACATAACAGTACAGTTAACTTTACATTGAAGTTTGAGAAACTATACCGTCGTATATTATTCAAGATGGCCGTCAGTGGTGAAGTGGCTAAGAAGCGCTATGCAGGGCACTTGATCTGGAAAGATGGGCAGCCAACAGATAAGTTGGACTTCACTGGCATAGAACTTAAACGTAGTGATCAGGCACATGTAACTAAAGGATTGCTTGAGTCATTCCTGAAAGACCTACTCTTGAAAGATAGTCCTGACGCCGCAATCTTATCAGTACGCACGACTATTAAGAGTATCCTTGATGGTAAGACTTCCATACATGATGTTAGTATACCTAAAGGCGTAAATGATATAGAAGGGAACAATCCCTGGGCACGGGGCATACGCTATCACACTGAACTGTTTGGTACTACTATACCACAGGGAATCAAGCCACGGCTTATCTATATTAAGGGTGATCATAAGGAACTCTGTATCTATGACGATATGGACTCCAACTTAATTATGTCTAAGGTAACGGTAGATTGGCCCGTATGTGTACAGAAGACCATTGAGAAGAAACTTCGTACGTTTATTGAGAGTATAGGGATGTTGTGGGACCAAGTAATTGAAGGACAGAGGACACTACTATGATGACTCATTCAAGTGAATGTAGTCATATAAGTTGCAAATGTGGTAACCAGATGTTCAAGATTGTACCGATGTTTGAAAAGAAGTGCATATTGGCTATATGTCCAATATGTTATACAAGAATCTATATAGCAGGTCCAGGTGATATGTATGGGACTGATTGAACTGTTCACTAAAGAACATATAAAGGAAGAAGTTATACGCACGTATCAATCATACGGCCATATTATTAATAAGTATCTTAGTATTAACTATGATACTGGTGAATATAAGTACTCTGATTGGCCACATCAGTACATTGTGAAAGTTACTGAAACAAACTTAGGTAATGTTACTGTAAGTATACATAATGAAATACATGGGTATTTAGGGAGTCCACTATTCAAGGAGTACGGCACGACCAACGATGTAGATAAACTTGTATGTAACGTTATTAGACAGTATACTTCTTATATGCAGGATTCAGATAATCGTGTAAATGAAAATGCAATTGCGATTTATAATGAATCTACAAGAAGACGACAAGACGTACGACCATATGAAGATCATCTATCTAAAGTTATTAAATCATGTACGGAGAGATAATATGACTAATACTTATAATGAGTTTGCACCCAATGACGTGAGGGTGGCTGAAGAACTCAGACTTATACGCTGCCTGATTGAGCGTACACTACGACTTAAGAACGAGGCAATGTTTGTAGACTACCAGATGGAGAAATTCGGAGCGGACTATAAACCATGACTGATGTGGTATTTATTATAGGAGAGATATGTATTGGACTGCTTCTGTGTGGTACAGTTGGATTAATTGGAGGACTTATTGGTAAATATATAAATGATATCGGGAGTAGGGCACATCCAGTCTTGTATCCTCTTATAGGATTCATACTAGTAACTGGCTTAATGGTATTAATAGTTATGGTACCTTTATGGGGGTGTACATGGGAGCAGCGTACTGAGATATATAGTTTACAAGATACTGCCCTTATGCATGGTTCATTCTTCCTCGGGTCAGGGCAGATTGATGAAGTACCCGTCTATGCATTCTACTACAGTGTTGGTAATGGAGGATTCAAACTTGGAACTGTACCATCAAAGTATACGACTATCTTTATGGATACGGACACTAGTCCATATATGAAGACGATAACGACTAAGTATTCACGTATACAACTATCATATGAATTACATGTACCAAATGACACTATAGTACAAGAATACCTGCTTGATACAAAATTCAAGTGATACTATGATAGTTGACTTGACACTACTGGAGTGTGCCTATATTGCGGCCACGACTAGGTTCTTCCGTAATGCCTTGCGTCAGGAAGACCAGGAAACCATGATGCAGATAGCAGATGAGATCATGGCCTTGGAGAATGAACAAATCGGGCAGGCTCTATTGCTCAAGTTACAAGGCTACTTAATTCAGGAGGATGAACGTGATGGAGCAAGATACTACCAATGAGCAGGTCTTCAGTGATCTGGTAAACAAAGAATTGACAGAAGAACAACTCACGCATATCATGAAGTGTATGCACGATGCACTTCATGAGCAAAGCCATTAATGCCTAGTACACCCAATATACTTGTATGCGGGGAGATCCTCTTCTTGATATTATTGGGTGGATACTTGGGCTACTTCTTTTATTTTCATTTATGCTATATGCATATAAAAATAGGTATATGAATGATGACGCTCAAAAACTTATACACACTGAAGAAAAACATCAAGGTGGCAGAGAAGGAACTAAAAGACCTTGAAGACAGTTCTGGTGTAACAGAAATGCGGGACACCATTACGATGTTAAGACAACGTTACGTAGAAGACTGCAAGCAGATGGCCCACGATGGTATCACACAAGATGGGCCACTACGCCTCATAGACAGGAGTAGATACGTGAGGAAGGTAAACGTAGAACGATTTACTGTAATTGATAAAGGTGCATATGAACAATTAAAGAACTCACTTACTATACCTGTGGGTGTAGTGGAGAAATTCTATGATGATGTACCAAACAAGAGGGAGATCATGGATGCAATTTGTGATACGACCAAGCAAGAATCATATGATATTGTGGATGTAATGGAGGGAGATTAATGACACAGAAGTACGTGTGTGATGCACAGGTAGTTAATGACCGTGGTGAGGTAATTAAGGAATTCAAAGGCCTCAATGATGTGAAGATAAATGAACAGTTCGTAGTGTTTCTCTCTAATGGAGGGAAAGATGGTGAGATGTATTTACCAATTAGGGGGCAGACAATAAAGATCCAGACTCGGGAGTGTCCTCAGGATGTTGAACCTTATCAATGAGCAGACTATAAGTTCGGCACACTATGCGCTAGTTAAGCGTATCATGACGTATGGTAAGCCAGTCTTGACTGAAGATAGGGAAGTAACTATTGAGTTACCTTATCCTCTTGTCGTACATATTGATGAGCCACTTAAACCTTATAGGATTCTTAGGAAGGTGGGCTTCGGTCAACACTTCATGACAGACTATGCTAAGCAACTGCGTAGTATTACAAGTACTGGATTTACTTATACATATGGGAATAGGTTATGTGATTATCCACTTGTAAGCAGGGATGTGTATTGTGGTAATGGCGATGGACATGGTATCAATCAAGTACAGGTAGCAATAGATAAGTTAAATATGAGTCCTAATACACGCAGGGCCATCATGCATACGTGGTGTGTGCCGCTTGACACTAGGGCTGAACACGTTCCGTGTATGCAGACGGTGCAGTTCCTTAAGCGGGATAATAAACTTAACTGTATAGCGACGTTCAGGTCTAATGACATGTTGATGGCCTGGGGCGGTAATGCCTATGGCCTCTCTGAACTCCTGCGTCATGTAGCAGAGGGCACAAGTAGTGATGTGGGGTACCTCGAGACATACTCCATGAGTGCACATATCTATAATATACGTGATAAGACTACACTTGATAATGTAATGGATGGGTATGAAGGTATATGAAGTGGAACTGTACTATTGAGATACCAGTGTTTTCTCGCTTGGTATTTGGGGCACTCGCGGTAGGCAAGGAATCCTACCTGACATGTTGTCCTGATAGTATGAATATTGCTATACTTAATAATGCCAATACTATGTATGGCAATATTACGATACCTGCGCACATAGAGGGTGACGCAGCACCTATGCCATTTGATATGCTTAAGATCACGGCATCCATGCCAACATCGGGTACACTCAAGTTGGACTATGAAGATAACATACTGAAGATGGTGGCTGGCAGGACACGGTACAGGTTCTACCAGTTTGCAGAGGGTGCCGTTAAGATGCCACCAAGTCCAGATAAGGTAATGAAAGACTTGCCTAATATTATTCACGATGTACCTATAAAGGACTTATATGATGCTAATAATAAGATACTTAAGTTAAGTGATCTTACTGGCTCCCTCTATAAGACTATCTTATCAATTGATAATGGAATCCTATCAATATCAGATAAGGATAATGACATCGTAACGGACATTGAGTGTGATACGGCTGCCCCTAGTAGTCACGTTATGGTAAGTACAGTCTATCTGGAGTCACTTCTTATGTACTTCAAGAAGTACGTAGATGAATCATTAACAGTTGGTATGTACACACCAGAGAGTCCCATGACAATCAGGTATGATGGTGATAAGGGAAACATGTTCTACTTATTGGCACCGATAGTGGAGGCTGACTAATATGGCATATGCAAAGACACCTATGGAACAAGATATACTTCATCACTTACAACATGTAATAGATGAGTTAGCAGCAACATATACTGATTACTGTAGTGGCCAAGAGTGTTTTGATGACACGGTTGCTCGTCAGGTATGGGTTGCTAATACTATGATGACTCTTACAGATATAAAGGATGAAATTAAATGTGGTAAGTTGTTCAAGATGCATGTTAGATGTCCACATTGTGGCTATACTGGAAATGATATGTTTACATTCCCGCAAGACAGGTGTGGTGTATCATTTACGTATGGTTGCCCCAAGTGTAGGAGTTTATTCTAATGGTACATGAACTTCTATACAATGATGCAGGCAAACTGTATATTCGTAAGAGTATGCTGGAAACATATAAGTTTTGTCCCATGAAATTTAAGAAAGAATACTTACTAGGTCACAATAACAGCGCTAACTATCAGATGATAGTGGGTACTCGCTTCCATGAGTTTGCCGAGTGGTTCTTCGATATCTACTCCGGTATTGAGCCTGACAGGTGGGAAGAACTAGTCCCAAGTGCATTCTTACCGGAAGAGCAAGAGTGGGCAGCATGGTTTATCCAAGAAGAATACAAGAGGTATAATAAAAATCCTGAAGTATTTATGCCACTCATGCGTGAGATGAAGATCATAGACGATGACCTCTGCCTAAGTGGTACCTTTGACAGGGTAGATAAACTTGATACACAGGATACACTTGCTATTGTAGAGTATAAGACAGGCAAGTCGTATAATGAGGAATCTATAATGAGGCAACTTGCTTTCTATAAACTCCTGTGGGATAATAATGTAAAGCGTGGTAACATGCTCTACATGAGGTATATTAATCCCAGGATTCAGAAGTACGAGACAATCAAGTTTAAGAGTAATGCCGTAGATAAGGTCTTGCTTGATATAGCGGGTATGCGCAAGTGTCTAAGAGAAGATACATTTATGTACCAGTGTAGCCCAGTTAAACATATTATCTGTCACCAGTGTGACATGGATGAGTGCAAACTATATGACTACGATGAAAGATCATAGTCGGGATCATCTTAATGCACGGGATGCAATCAATGCCAATGTAGACCTAATTAATAGGTATACTATAGAGTTGCAGCATAACATATCAGAACTTCAAGAGATGCTCACTATCTTGTCCTGGTATATTAATGCCGAGAAGAAGAAGGTAGATATGCACTATAACGATACACCTCTTGAGCATCTTCATAGAGTAAGTAATTCATATAGTGACTTCTGTGGAGACTTAGTTACAATGGATACAAATATACGGCAGAACATATATGTATTAAGTCGTAGGTTCCACTTTGAGGATGACGACATTGATATTGTAAAGCGTCGTGTAGTTGGTGATAAGTAATGACTGAAAACGTTTACACTGAAATAGATCCCCGAGATTGTTTAAAAGATGCAAGTGCCAATATGCCAACAAAGATATGTGAGGTAGTAGATAAACTTGATAGTGACGAACTCAAAGTCGTCTTACAAGAACAGGCAGCCAAGCAACTTGAACAATCAAAGACCGGATCTGATAAGAGTGACGCGTAAATGTACCTTCTGTGAGGAGGAAGTAGACCTGACTCATGATGGTATCCAGATTGGTACTGTCACCATTGAAACACATAAGGATGGTAAGAAGAAATACTTTAAGTCAGACGGCCAGCACTTCTTCTGTGACCTGTCATGCTTTAATACATGGCTGTGCTGTCTGGCAGGAGCGGAGTACGAAGATGACTAAAAAGTATAAGTGCTATAATTGCCTAGTAATACTTGATGAAAGTGTAATGCAGGATGGAAACCTATGTCCTGTATGTCATCAAGAATGTATGGAGATGTGTCCACGAGATCACTGTGACTGTACACATGATATAGTTGAGACTATTGAATATTGTCCTGAATGTGGTGCACCTGTCTGTCCTGTCTGTGGCTGCCATGACGTAACCCAGATAAGTAGGGTAACGGGTTATTTACAAGAGGTGAACGGGTGGAATGCAGGAAAGCAGCAAGAACTTAAAGACCGGACCAGATACACCATATAGAAACATATTTATGTTCAATCACCTTATATCTTACCATGACACCAGAAGTAATTGAAGAGATAATACGACTTTATGTTGTTGATCAAAAATCAACACATGTAATTGCTAGGATATTTGATACATCACATACTACTATACGTCGTATATTGAAGGCAAATGGTGTAAAGATGAGATCACATGTAGATGCAGCATTACCACAGGTACGGTACAATACATGTGTTATGTGTGGTAAGACATTTAGAGCATGTAATACTGGAGAAATGCGTAAGTTGAGTCGGAAATGCTGCTCTGATACATGTTTCAGAGAGTTAATGAGAAACATACAACTTAATAATCAGAATTTAAATTGGAAAGGAGGACATTCACAGGGTCATTATCAGCGTATTAGACGTGAAACAAAAGAAGAAATATGTGAGTGGTGTGGTAAAATAGGATGTAGACTTGACACACATCATAAAGATCGTAATAAGGCCAATAATTCATTAGATAATATAATGGTTTTATGTGTATCATGTCATGCATATTTACATTATATTGAAGATGAGAGAGGTTTGAATGGCAGGAAATAAGAATATGTGTGAGAAGTGTCGCGTGACAAGCAAGGATTTACATGAAGCAGTCTGAGAAGAAGTTACGTATAGGGTGGATGTGGGCTACCCCTGATCAGTGGATGCTCCATAGGACTACCAAGGATGGACTATGGAAGAAACTAAACAGTGATGAGGATTTCTCACTTGTAGACTTGACTAGGTTGCTAGCAGTGAAGGAAGAGTGGATAGAGATTCGGCCCACGGACAAGATACCAGTTAACTATCCACTCCTGTTATTTACATGGAGGCACTACTATAAGGACTTCAGGAAGTTAAAGCCGCCCCTCTTCTGGAGGCTGGCCATTAAGAAAATAGGAATCTTTGTACTTACGTTGTTCAAGGAAGATAGCGCCTACTGTGAGAGGATCGGGGGCGTGATACAATATATCATCGAGCATAAGGAAGATTGGCCCAAAGATGATAAGCAGACACGATTGATGGCCCTTCAAGATACTCGTGATTGGTGGTATGAGGAAGACTGGCGTACTAGAGGGAAAGAACGTCTTCTTAAGTTGGTAAACAAGATCATAGACTTATATGAACATGATGAGTTCATACAGAAGTCCCTGGACTTCGTTATTGATATGATGATAGCAAATGAGTCTAAGTGGATACGAGCGGATGGGTTCTTCACACCCGAAAAGTGGTATCCACGGGGTAAAGGTCAAGTAAACTACCTTGTACACGGACGGCGATCTTAATGGTAATGCTTACGAGTGAGATACTTGCACTTGATGATGAACCGAGACAATATTCCAAGTGTGGTAAGTGGAAACAGAATAAGGACTTTAGTATAGCAAGGAGGAAATCAGATGGACGAAGTACAGTGTGCAGAGAATGTGGGAAGACTGCAAGACTCAACGGTGCAACAAGTCACTAGTACTGTTTCAATAGTAGTACCAGTGTATCATGGTGCACAATTTATACATCAACTGCTTGACAGTATTAATAGCCAGACATATAGGGATTTCATACTGGTACTTGTAATAGATGACTTTGAGTATGATAACACAGTTGATATTGTATGTAAGCATGCACTGTATGAAGACGGCAAGGTACATTTACTCTTGAGAAGTTCTAAATCTAATCCAGCAATTGCACGTAATAAAGGGATAGAACATGTCACTAGTAAGTATGTATGCTTCATAGATGTAGATGATACGTGGGAGCCTGATAAACTCGAACAACAGGTACGATATGCCAATGTACTTAATCATGATGTGGTATTTACGTCTGGTTGGTGGCATAGGGACTTTGGTGCACTGCATGTTATGGCTGATATTGTATCAGTTAATGAGGGGTTCCCCGAGCAGTTGTTCTTATGGTCATCCATTATGATACGACACGATGCTCTCATGTGTGTAAAAGATATGCGTGGATACATATTTGATGCGACGCTGTCTCAGTGTGATGATATAGAACTACTACTGTGTCTTAAACATACACATTGTGCATGTGGGTTTGGAGCCGTGCATACGTTACTTACGCATGTCTATGAGCATGGTGGCAACTTAACACAGGGCAACCTATGGGCGCCGTGTTATATAACTGCTAAGATACTTATCAAGTATGGATATCCATGGCTTGCAATTAAACAGATAATATTTGCCATCGTGGCCATCACGACAGATAAGTTACATATCAGGCAGTGGCTTCGTAGGCGCAAGTTTATATGGAAATCAAGATTTGGAGTAGAAGATGGTACAGTGGCTTCAGATAGAACCGACAACTAGATGTAATCTTAGTTGCCCATCTTGTTCACGTACACAGTCCAATGTGCATATACGTGATATCCTTCCGAGTACACTTAGACGGATACTACACGATAATAGTAATGCTACTTATGTTAAGTTGCAGGGGCTGGGTGAACCATTCTTCACACCCAATATCGAGTATATGGTAGATATCATACGTGAGTATGGTATGGACGTTACTACTATTACGAATGGTACTATACCCATAAGTGAGGGGCTTGCAAGGAAGTTCAAGAGTATCTATTTCTCGATTAACTTCCTTGATCCAATCAAGCAGCAGGAAAGTAAGCCTAGAGTAGACCTTGACTTTATACTTGGTAACCTCCATACAGTGAGGGAATACTGTAAATGTGGGGTCAATCAAGTACTGACGGGGTATACGACTAAGGATGATATACGGGATATGCAGGAATTCTGTACGACCTTCCAACTTAAGCATAGCATCGTACGGATGGAGAACTGGTATACACCAAATGAATGTGGCTACGAGCAGGCCAAGGCACTTATAGACACTGAGCGTAGTGTATGGGGGCCAGTAGACAAGCGTATGGGTAAGTGTCCATGGGCATTAGGTATTGCTAAGTACTATGATGCAGATGGCGACCCGCATCCATGCTGTATTAGGACTAATGACTGTCATAAGCATATGGATCGGGATAGTATGTGCTGTGGAGTGTGTCCAGAATGAAACCAGATATAAATGGACGCTTAAACGAGAAAGATAAAGATATATTGTAAGGAGTAAGATGATGGCGTTTAATAAAGAACAGCAGGAATCTGATACTAAATCAGATATGACATTTGAACATGTCTGTAGACAGTTAGTAGAGATGCAGAAGGGCAAGGGTACCGGATATAAGAACTCACCCATTAATGAACTACCTCTGGATGTATGGCTGGCTCAGATACAGATTAAGGCTACGAGGGCTAAATACGCTACTACTGACGAGAAGATGTTAGATGAACTTCGAGATACAGCCACCTATAGTATCCTGGCCATACTTAAGATGCATGGTGTAGAGTTATGATAGACTTCTATAAGAAGAAACCTGTAACTATAAAGGCCGTACAGTGGACTGGTGATAACTTCGGTGAGATAGAACAGATTGCAAGGGACTGCAACCCCAATTGTAGTATTGAATTTGAGGATGGACATCTACGTATACTGACACTTGAAGGAACATTTGGAATAGGTGTAGGTAATTGGGTAATCCGTGGTATCAAAGACGAGATATATCCATGTGCAGATGACATCTTCCAGGCAACATATAGTCTTATTGAAGAAT
>Ga0302253_1001473_pt1 | contig 14051 bp, 14 predicted proteins | sample AAG_RA_Trp_MG_FD_193537 | JGI IMG/M metagenome (GOLD analysis project Ga0302253, IMG submission 193537) | Enriched activated sludge microbial communities from anaerobic digester in WTTP, New Holstein, Wisconsin, United States - AAG_RA_Trp | ecosystem: Engineered > Bioreactor > Anaerobic >...
TTCAACTGCCGAAGTGATGATGTGAAGAGATAGAGATATGGAGCACAAAATATGCTTCCTGCAAAAAGAGTGATAAAAAACGCTGTGTTCTTGATATTAATGCTGTTTCTCCTGGCGGCGTGGCCGGTTGACGCCAGGGAAATCGTCGATATGACAGGACGGGAGGTCAAAGTCCCTGACCGGATCACGAGAGTATATGCCACGTCCCCCCCTGCTACTTACATGGTCTACGCCCTTGATCGCAGTCTGCTGGTCGGATTGAATGCCCTCCTGAAAGAAACTGAAAGAAAATACCTTTCCCCTGATATCCGCTCACTGCCAATACTTGGCGGTTATTTCGGTCAGACACAGGTTGCGAATATTGAAATGATCATGAAAGCCAGACCGGACATCATCATTATGTGGACCTCCAAGGAATCGCCGCTCAACCGGAAAATGGAGGCCGACATGAAGAACCTGGGTATTCCGCTTGTCTTCATGGAGATTAACCGAATTGATGATTACAGCAAAGGGTTGGCATTTCTCGGCAAGCTTCTGCATCGGGAGGAACGTGCAAAACGGCTGGTGGATTACGGAGAAAAGGCGCTCCGGGATGCCGCTGCTCTGGCGGTCATTTCCCGGCAGAAGGCTGTGTCGGTTTACTATGCCGAGGGTACTGACGGACTTTATACGGAATGCGATACGTCGCGGCACGCCGAGCTGATCAACCTGGTCGGGGCTCGGAACGTTTTCCGGTGCCCGATCAAGACGGATTACGGTATGGAACGGATTTCCATGGAAAAGGTCCTGCTCGCAAATCCTGATGCCATTTTGGTCCAGGAACGGGAGGCCTACGACCGCATTCGCCATGATCAGCGATGGCGTCAGATCAAGGCGGTCAAAGGTGGCCGGGTGTACATCATTCCCAAGGGGCCCTTCAACTGGTTTGACCGTCCTCCTTCCTATATGCGCTATCTCGGCGTCAAGTGGATTATGGCCTGTCTTTATCCGGATTTGTATCATGTCGATATGGTCAGGGAGACCAGGGTCTTCTACCGCCTCTTTCTGGATCTGGAGTTAAACGATGCACAGCTCAGGGAGATCATGGGCGGATGAAGCGACCGACTGTCATCACCTCCCTGACGCTTGTTCTTGTCGTCATGGGAATTGTCTCGCTCACCCTGGGGAAATATCCGGTAACCCTCCGGGACACGGCTTTATTTTTAGTGGCCAAGATTACGGGGCACCAGCAGGCAACCTCTCTCAGCATGGATCTTCTGGACAGTCTCTTTCTTTCCATACGTTTACCCCGCGTTGTGGCCGCTGTCCTGGTCGGTTCGTCTTTATCGGTTGCCGGCGCCGCCTTTCAGGCCATGTTCATCAATCCCCTTGTGTCGCCTTCCCTGCTGGGGGTCCTCGCCGGTGCATCTTTCGGTGCCGCTCTGGGTATGCTTCTTTTCAAAAGCTGGCTTGCCGTTCAGGTGAGCACCTTCGCCTTCGGTTTTATCTCCGTGATGGTGGCGGTCGGCATCGCGCGCATGTTCAAAGGCAGCACAATCCTCCTGCTCATTTTGGGTGGTGTGATCAGCGGGGCGATGTTCACGTCTTTTTTGTCCGTCGTCAAATACTGTGCGGACCCATATGAAAAACTTCCCGCCATTGTTTACTGGCTCATGGGCGGCCTGTCCTACGCCGACGCCCAAACGGTATGGTTTACCGCCGTTCCCATGGTGATCAGCATGATCATGCTGGTCGCCATGTCAGGCTATCTTAACGTTCTCAGCATGGGGGACGAAGAGGCGCGGGCGCTGGGGGTGCCGGTGGAGAGAATCCGCCTGTTGATGATCTTTCTGGCTTCCCTGGTCAGTTCGCTGACGGTGGTTATTGCCGGCATGATCGGCTGGGTGGGGCTGATCATCCCTCATATCTCCCGGATGCTGGTCGGGCCGGACAACAAGATTCTGATTCCGGTCAGTATCCTCATCGGCGGCATTTACCTCCTGCTGGTGGATGATATTTCCCGCATGCTTTTTGATACGGAGATCCCGATCGGGATTGTCACCTCCCTGGTGGGGATACCCTTTTTTGTCTTTGTCATGAAAAAGGCCAACCGGGGGTGGGGTTCGTGAAAGTGATCGAGATGAATCTGATCGAAGCCAGGGGGATCACGTTTTCCTACGACAGCAAACCGGTTTTAAGGGATATCAATTTGACGGTGCACAAGGGAGAGGTGGTTTCTCTCCTCGGGCCGAACGGAAGCGGGAAGAGTACCCTGCTGAAGGTGATTCTCGGTCTACTCCGTCCGTCGTCAGGATGCATTCGCCTGAAGGGAACGGAAATCGCCCGTATCGATGCCAAGGCAGTGGCCCGGCAGATTGCTTATGTTCCGCAGACCCACAAAGGCACTTTCTCCTATAAGGTCATCGATGTCGTCCTGATGGGAAGGCTGCCACATAAACCCTTCTTTTTTTCCTACAATCGCAAGGATCGTGATATTGCTTTCGAGAAACTGGAGCGCCTTTCCATCAGCCATCTGGCGGAACGGCCTTACACCGAATTGAGCGGCGGGGAGCGCCAGTTGACCCTGATCGCCCGGGCGATGGCCCAGGGGGCGGATATCTTTGTCCTGGACGAACCGGCGACGGGGTTGGATTACGGCAACCAGTTGCGGCTACTGGAGCAGATCATCAAGCTTGCCCGGGAGGGGTATACGTTCATCAAATCGACCCATTCCCCCGAGCATGCGTTCTGGCTGGGCGACCGTTCCGTCATGATCAAGGACGGTGCCATCATCGGTGATGGCAAAACCGAGGCGATTATCGACCAGGAAAGTCTCTACAGACTTTATAACGCCAAGGTCAGCGTCGTGAAAGTGAACGGCAGCCTGCGGGTCTGCGTTCCCCATGCGATCACCAACCATACCCGGCTGACGGTCAAAAGCGAGAAAGACGAGATCATGTTCCTGCCGTTGAATTTGTAAAAAAGATGCTCAGTCCCGCAGCCGGGGAAACATGATTTTTACTGGAACACATTTGATAAGAATGGGTTTCCCCCAGGTGATGTAGAAGGCCGGGATGCTGATTACAATATCGAGAGGGGTGTTGATGAACGATACGCAGGGCATCTATAAAACGATTATCGAATCGCTGGAAACGTGTCGTGAAACGGCGCTGGTGACAATGATCGAAACCAACGGCTCGACGCCGAATGATGTCGGCAACTCTTCCCACAACTCGAAAAGTTCCTGCTGCGCGTCTTCCTCCATCATCCAGGGATAACAATTTGTCGGCAACATGGCGATTCTCCTTTCTTTTGGTTGAAAATGGTGAATCAGTAAAGGTGCTTAAAGAAATCATGGATGATAATGATACGCTATATACAATCATACATAACGACATGTCAAATATTTTTTTCTTGTTTTTAAACGGGAGGAAAGTTGATTCCGGATATCGACATCAACGCGGTCTGGTTACCCGGCCGTTTGGTTTATGTTAATTTTGTCTGTGATTTCTGATAAATGCCGATTCAGCATTAAGAAGAGTGCAGGGAAAACACAATGATTGGATTAAAAAGTGTGGTTAAACCAGTTTGCGGAATGCCGTTGCCTTGACGGCCGCATAGACTTCGCTGCCTTCCATGATACCCAGTTCTTCAACGGCTTGTCTTGATACTTCAGCCACGAGATGTCCGTCGCCGCCGCAGTCCAGGTCAACGCCGACCCGGTGGCGCGCTTCAAAAGTTCTGATAACCCGGCATTGCAGGAGATTGCGGGCGCTGATCGCTTCGGGATGGCTTTTGAAGAGGATAATCTCCGTCGACAGGAGCTCGAAAAGCCCTTCCGGCTGGTTGTCTCCGGATGCGATGAGGAGCTGCTGATTCCCCCAGTTGTAAGCGTAAATGCCATCAACAGGTTGCGGTGATGTGAGACGGAGAAGATTCATATAGCCGGCCATGCTCTCGCCCATCCGGGCGCGTACCAGGGCCTCGGCGGTTGTCTTTTCGAGAACACGGCCGTCGGACAGATTCAGGACCTGGTCCGTCATGATCTGCATTTCCAGAAGCGAGTGGGAGATGAAGAGGTAGGGAATGGTGAAGGTGCTGCAGACGTCCTTCAGGAAAGGTACGATGTTGAACTTGAGGCTGTCGTCGAGGGCCGACAGGGGTTCATCGAGCAGCAGCAAACGCGGATTACCGAGAACCGCCCGGCCGATGGCCACACGCTGTTTTTCACCGCCGGAGAGATATTTTACGCCGCGATCCATAAGGTGTTTGATCTGCAGGACTTCCACCACGTCGTCGAAAGCAATCTTGCGGTTCGCAGTGGAGCAACGCTTAAGGCCGTAGGTCAGGTTACCCTTTACGCTCAAATGGGGGAAGAGGCTGGGGCGCTGGAAGACCATGCCGACCCGCCGATGTTCGGGGCGGATGTTGAGGTTTTTCGTGCCGTCGTAGAGGGTTTCACCGTCCAGAATCACCTTACCCCGATCCGGTTTGCTCAATCCCGCGATGAGCCCCACCAGGGTCGATTTCCCGCAGCCCGAAGGACCGAAAACACCGATGCGTTCTCCCTGGACCTCGAATTCGACATCTAGATGAAAATTATTGAACCGCTTCTGTAACGTGACCTGCAGCTCCATGTTTAATCCCTTCTCACCATGCGTCTGGCAAGCCATTCGTGAAAAACCAGCACAACGACGGAAATCGCAATGGAAATAGCGCACAGCGATAATGCCATGACGTCGCCCCTGGGTGAACTTGCATATTCGTAGATGGCCAGTGGGATCGTTTGCGTTACACCGGGAATGTTGCCCGCCACGATGACCGTGGCGCCGAATTCACCCAGGCCCCGGGCAAACATGAGCACCGATCCGGCGATGATGCCGCGCACCGAAACCGGCAGGATGACGGTAATGATGGTATCGAACCACCCCGCGCCGAGGAGGCGGGAGACGTGGATGAGCCGCTCATCGATGGCTTCCATGGCGGTCCGCATGGGCCTTACCATGAGGGGAAAGCCGACCACGGCTGTTGCAATGACCGCCGCCTTCCAGGTGAAGATCAGTTGGATGCCGAGGGGTTGAAGCACATGCCGGCCGATCAAGCCTTCCCGGCCCAGCAGGATGAGCAGGATATAGCCGATTACGACGGGCGGTAAAGTCAGGGGGAGGTTAACTGCTACATCGAGGGCCACCATGCCCCGGAACCGCCGGTAGGTCATCACATAGGCAACCGCAAAGGCAAAAGGAAGAGACAGCAAGGTTGCTGTTGTCGCGACCTTGACAGAGAGGAGAATCGCCGAATAATCGGCCGGGGTGAAACCAAGCATCTGAACCTATTTTACGCTGAAACCATATTTTAAAAGGACCTTCTGAGCGCCGTCGGAATGCAGATACTTCATAAAAGCCGCGGCATCCGACTTTTTACTGCCCTCCCTGGTTATCGCCATGGGGTAGGTCACGCGTGAATAGAGTTCCTGAGGTACAATAAAGAGAATTTTTACATTTTGGGCCAGCTGCAGAGCGTCGGTCTTGTAGACAAATGCACCGTCCACCTCGCCACGGTCGGCGTACATGAGACACTCCCGCACATCTTTTGCCATGACCAGCTTGTTTTCAAGCCGCGTGTCCAGACCAGCCTTTTTCAGGGCTTCCATGGCATATTCACCGGCCGGGACGCTTTTGGGACTCCCGATGGCTATTTTTTCCAGCTTGACCACATCCTGCAATTTCGCCACTTTGGTTTCGGGCTTGCCAACGAAGACGAGGATATTGAAGGCGAAGGTCGAGACGTTCTTCTCATCGATCAGATTTTTTGTTTTTAAGTAGTCCATCCATTCCATGTTGGCGGAAAGAAAGATGTCTGCCGGTGCGCCGTTCTCGATTTGCTTGGCAAGCGCCCCGGAAGCGCCGAAGTTATTCTGAAAATCGACGCCGGGATTCTGCTTGGCATAATTGCCGGTGAGCTCGTTAACCACTTCCCGAAGGCTTGCAGCGGCGGAAACATTGATGCCGGCGGCCAAGGCCGGGACGGTGAATAGACAGATCAGCATGATCGCAAAAAACGATACCCAAACCGATTTCTTCATGATTTCCTCCTGTAAGGTTTCATTGATATGATGTTTTCTCCCGACGACTCCTTGGATATCCCCCCTTGTGAACTGCTAACCGGGTTTCTAATTCCTCTTCGGGTAAAATTGTTGCCAAGGTAAAGAGCGCAGCTTTGATTCGGAACCCGCAACAATGATGAAAGATGCCTATCTTCCGAGGCTATATATCGCCGTATACAACAATATGTCAAGCCATTACGAGCTGTCCTAAAAAACACGGAGACCCTGTCCGTTTTCGCCCCGATAACTCTGCATCAATCAGCCTGATCGCGTGTTCAGCATTTCTGCGTAGTCGTTTGTAAGAGATCATCAATTTATTTTTTAAGTGAAAGAAAAAAGCTTGACATGCGCTATTCCCAATTATATATAGCGCATACGTTATGTACTTTAGGATATAGCGTATAGTGAATTGAGTCCTTGGAATCGCCTGATAGAGCGTTACATCGCGGTTGAGCTTCTTTGCCGTACCCCAAAAAATAAAAAACGCACTGAATGTAAGGAGCGCGAAATATGAATTCGGAGGAAGAACAAGATGGTTAAGCGGGGATGTTTATTTTGGGCGGTTTTTTTCTTTTTTATTTGCTTCAATACCGCGCTTTCACACGCGGCAACAGCAGGTTCCGGGGCTTCATATCAGGCCTATGATCTGGGAGACGTGGTTGTTTCCGCCGAGGCAACCAAGGCCAAGGATATTGCAATCACCAACGAGATCACGGCGGAAGACATCCAGGCGACCAACAGCCATACCGTGGCCGAGGCCCTATCCCACGCGCCGGGTGTCCGTGTGACGACCGGGGCAAAAAATCAGGCAACGATTTCCATTCACGGCTTCGATCAGAGCCGCATACTCTTTCTCGTGGATGGTGTTCCCTTCTACGAAACCAAATTCGGTATTCTCGATCTGAACAGCGTCGGGACCGATAACATCGCCAAAATTGAAATCATCAAAGGTGCGCCTTCCGTCCTCTATGGCGCCAACGCCATGGGCGGCGTCGTCAATATCATCACGAAAAAGGGAACGGATACCCCCTTCACCAGCGGTTCGGTGGAAATGTCGGAAAACGACACCTACAGATTTTCTGCGACGCACGGCATGAAGAAGGGCATTTTTAATTACTGGTTGAACTATGTGTATGAGAAATCGGACGGCTGGGCCATGTCGGACGACTATGATCCGAAGATCGGTGCTCTCAGAGACAGACGTCTGCCCGGTAATGCCAATGCTCAGCGGCGTAACCTGCTTTTCGAGAACGGCGGGGATCGTGAAAACTCAGATTATGAAAATAACAGCATCTGGGCCAAGTTCGGGATCGAGCCGAATGAGGATGCAGCGTACTACGTCAATTTCCACTACCGAACCCGGGAAAAGGGCGTTCCTTCCAATACCGAGTTCAATCAGGTCTTTTCCCGGCCGGTTTTCTCCCAATTCTACGCCGACTATATTCCTGAATACGACGAATGGGGGATCGATCTCGATGGGCGCCAGCGCCTGACCAGTAACCTGGTGGCCAAAGCGAAACTTTTCTATCATAAGCATGAAGACAGTCTCTACTCTTACGAAGACCCGACACTGGAAATAAACCTGGCCAAGAGTCATTACCGGGACTGGGTGGCCGGGGGAAATCTCATGTTGGACTACCAGCCTGTTGCATGGGATGCGATCCGCCTGGCGGTCAACTACAAAAAGGACATGCACAAGGAACTGGCGGATGAATATCTCCCCTATGACGAGTCCTTCTCCTATACCGGTTCGGTCGGCCTGGAAAATGAATTCAACCTGGTCAAAAATCTCTCAGTGATCATGGGCATCAGTTACGACTGGTACGAGGTCACGAAGGCTGAGAAAACAATAACAGCCGGCAATGGGAATTTTATCCGGCAGGATGAGAATTATGAGCCCGATGACGACCGGTTCAATCCCATGATCGGCGCCACCTATACTTTTACCGACGGAACCAAGGTGTTCGCATCCGCTGCCAAGAAGAGCCGCTTCCCCACCCTGAACGATCTGTACAACAACATCGCCGGGGGATCGGCGTACCTGAGTTCGGAAAAAAGCAACAATTATACGGTAGGGGTATCGCGGTCATTCGGATCATTCTTCAAAGGCGACTTTTCGCTCTTTCGCCATGATGTCAAGGATAAGATCACGCGACAAACTATCGCAGGAACCAATTATACGGTCAACATCGGCAAGGTCAGAATGCAGGGTTGTGAGGTGGGTTTGGAATTTTATCCCCTCGATAAACTGATTTTCCGGGCCGATTACACCTACAACAATGCCGACGACAGGAGTTCCAACGCAACCAGCTCAAACTTGCAAGGTATTCCAAAGCACATCGTAAACCTGTCCGGCCAGTACACGCTGCCGGTGATCGGCACGCGCATCGATGTGAACGGCTCTTATATGGGAAGAGTTTTTGGCGGCAATGCAGATTCACTCTATTATCCGAATGAACCGGCAGTCATTGAACTGGACAGTTACTTCCTGTGGAATGCCAAACTGACCCAGGAGATCGGGAAGCACTTCGAAGTCTATGTGGCGGCGAACAACATCTTTGACGAAGACTATGAATGGAATGACGGCTACCCCGGCCAGGGGCGCAACTTCTGGACGGGTTTAACCGTGAAATTTTAGAAGCAGTTTTTAGTGATTAGGGATCATTGAAATCTTAACCCTCCTGCAAGATGATGGCCCATATCGGTGGGCCCTCCTGAAGCGACTGCCAGGATCTTTCCGGGGTCAGATAAGGGTCATCATCTTGCTATCTATTAAGGATAGGCAAACATGGAATGGCTCAAATATGCGGTGGATTACGGCATTATCGGATTGCTGCTGGTATTAAGCATCTGCTCGATCGCCATGGTGCTCGAGCGGTTTTATGTTTATCGGCATATCCGGTTGGATCAATACCGGGATAAAAACAGTCTGGAAGTGGATTTGACGCGAAATCTGCATCTCATTGCGAGCATCGGCAGCAACGCGCCTTATATCGGGCTCCTGGGAACGGTGTTGGGGATTATGCTGACGTTTTATGCCATGGGTCAGGAAGGCCTGACGGACGCTACGAAAATCATGACGGGCCTTGCCCTCGCCTTGAAGGCAACGGCCATCGGCCTTCTTGTCGCAATTCCATCCGTGGTGCTTTACAATCATCTCCTGCGCCGGGTTTGGGTTCTGGTTAGGGATTGGGAGAAGACCCATGGATCATAAACCCATCGATTACATCAATGTCATTCCCTTCGTCGACATCATGCTTGTCCTGCTGACGATCGTTTTAACAACGTCTTCCTTTATTGCCTCGGGGATGCTTCCTCTGGATCTCCCCTCATCAAACAATCGTGAAAATAACATCTTGAAAACACAGGTCATTGAGATTGATAAAGCCGGTCAGATCTACACCAACGGAAGACCGGGTACTCTGCCTGAGATGCAGGCGGCGCTCAATACCCTGTGCCGAAAAGTGCCGATTCTGATCCGGGCGGATCGGGCCGTCGATCTCCAGTGTTTCGTCGATGTCCTCGACGCCGTTAAAATGATGCGGTTTGAAAAGGTCAGTTTACAGACCACGGAGAAAACATGACTTATCACGTCCGGGCCATTGGCATATCAGTTATCGTTCATGTCCTGCTTGTGGCGGCGGTTGTGAGCGCCGGTACGCTGATAAAAGGACCGTGCCCGCTCCGGGTTATCACTTTCGACATTGCCAAGGCCGCGATCAAGGAAGTGGATCTTTCCGCACCGCCCAAAGCGCCTCTGATCAAGCCGACTCGCATTAAAAGACCGGCGCCGGTCATTCCCAAAGAACTGCCCAAAATGGTTCAGGAAGAACCGGTCATGACCTCCCCGACATCTGATGTGCCGCTTCCGGAACCCGCACCCGTATCAATGGGTGAGCAGACCGCCGCCTTTTCCCGTCAGGTCGCAAAGGAGAACGGTGCAGACACCGGGCTGGATGGAGATGGGGTGATTGAGGGCCACGGGGGAGATGAGACGGCGCAGGAGCGATATCTCCGGGAGCATTTCCTCTACATTAAGGATCGAATTCTCGCCCGTATCGTCTATCCGAACCTTGCCCGTAGGATGGGCTGGCATGGCAAGGTTCTAACCTCTTTTATTATCCATGTGGATGGAACGGTGAGTGATATCAGGATCGTGAGCAGTTCCGGATTCAAAGTGCTGGATCAGAATGCCGTTTCAACCATCCAGGAGGTTTCTCCCTTTCCCAAACCGCCCATCACGGCAAAGATTATTATTCCGATTACTTACCGGTTAAGGCCTGGTTAGTTTAGAGTTGCATAAGCAAAGTGTTGATGTAATAGAAAGTCAAGGGAATAAAAGGCGATTTTCTGCTGGTTAAAATATAGGCACGATAAATAAGTTCATCCAGGATGAAAATATGAAAATGGACGTTTTGGAGTTTGATCAAGTCGCCCGGGAGATTTTTGCCCCTGCCTATATTGCCATTGCCAAGCAAATTTTGGATGAAACAGGGGTCACAAAGGGAAAGGCTCTTGATCTTGGCGCCGGCGGCGGGTATCTGAGTCTGGCTCTGGCCCGGATCACCGATCTCGACATCATTCTCCTGGATCAACTTCCGAAAATGCAGGAGATCGCCCAAAAGAATATTGTGGATGCGGGTCTTGAAAAGAGGCTTAGCACCCTTAAGGCCGACGTCCAAGAGATTCCTTTAGACGACGAATCTGTAGATCTTGTTTTCAGCAGAGGGTCTGTGTTTTTCTGGGAAGATCAGGTCAGGGCCTTCCGGGAAATCTACCGGGTTCTGGCCCCCAGCGGAATGACGTTTATCGGCGGCGGCTTCGGGTCGGCCGCATTAAAGAAACAAATCGATGAAAAGATGATGGCAAGACAAAAAGACTGGCTTGATGTAACCGGGGAAAGGATGAACGTCAATACCATGGCCAAGTTTCAGGCCGTTCTTGAAAAGGCGGGCGTTCCTTATGAGATAAGGCAAGTGGAGGCCGGATTTGGGATCATGATCAGGAGGGCGCCCGTATGAACTGTCCGGTATGCGAAAACAGGTGCCCCCTGACGGAGGGATCGATTGGCCGATGTGGGATGTATCAGCAGCAAGACGGGAAAATTGTGGAGCGATATCCTGACCGGTATCTGATCATCAGTCCCATCACAATTGAAACCATGCCGATGTTACATTTCCAGCCGCGTGGAAAATTTCTCCAGATCTCCACGGTCGGCTGTAATCTGGACTGTCCGGGCTGCATTTCTACGGTCATTGTCAAGGAAATGGGTGACGGACCGACGTGGTTACAAAAGCGGGAACCGGATGACATCATCCGGGAAGCTAAGCAACAAAATTGCCTGGGTATCTGCTTTCTGATGAACGATCCCCTGGCATCGTGGCCCACCTTTGTACATGTCGCCAAAAAAGCGAAGGAAAATCAGCTTCTATTGGGATGTTCTTCCAATGCCTTTTTTACAAAAGCATCCTTAAACCAGGTGTTGCCTAATCTCGATTTCATCAATGTCGGCATAAAGGGTTTTTCGGATAAGGCATATCAGCGGTGCGGTGCGAGATCGGCAAAGCCGGTCTGGAGAAACATTGCGGAACTCCACCGGGCGGGCGTACATGTGGAAGTATCCTGCATGTACCGCAAAAACGAGGAGGCAGAACTGATCGGAATTGCACGGAAAATCTCCGATGTCTCCCCCAATATTCCCCTGCAGGTCATGCGGTTTATTCCCATGGAAGATGCCGATCCGGCATGGGAAACGACCATCAAAGAGGCGGAAGACGTTTGTGTGACGTTACGCGATTTTCTGAGTTATGTTTACCTTTATAATTCTCCAGGAACGGAACAATTGGATACTTTCTGTCCTGAATGCAAAGAGCCGATCCTCGAGCGCGATTTTTACGGTCCCATGGGAGCTAGGTTGAAGGCTTACCGGATCAATACGGACGACGGCGACGTCAAATGTGTGCTTTGTGGGGCTGCTTTACCTTCGATACATGTCAAGATGAAAAGTCAGACCGAAAGTTTTCGTGAAGCGGACTTTCAGGGCGGCTATCCCTTTACCCGGGCATTGGAGATTCTCGAATCGATCACTATTGCGACAGGTCTTGACTCCCAGAGTACACTTGTGAAGGTATGGAGCGAGTATGCGGATCGAGTTATGCTACAAAAACTCCATCATGATGTGCAGAGCCCCGAGCTTTTTATCACTCTGATCCGGTCCATCGGTAAAAGTACCGGCCATTCCGGTGAGGCATCGGAACTGGCAGATTATCTTGAAGGGATTCTTAAAGATATCGACGAGAAGAGCCATCTTCTGAAAAACAGACCCCTTGTCTATTATGCAATGGGGAAACCCCTTTTTGCCATTAAAGGGGAGCGGATGGAAAATCAGCTTGTCGAAAGGGCCGGCGGGATAAGTGTCAATAGAAAGCTGGAGTTATCTGGCCGGCCGGGGGAAACTATCACGGTCTCGCAACTCAACGAGCTGAACCCCGAGATCATGTTTATTTCCGCTTTCATCGGCTCTCCCGTGGGAGATTTCTACGAGGCATGTCTGAAGGTCGGTGTCTCAGTGGATGCCGTGATAAACAGAAAAATTTATGCCCATCCGGCCCCCGGATGGGATTTCGGCAGTCCCAGGTGGATACTGGGTCTTATGCATATCGCCAATGTGCTGCATCCGGAGGTATTTCAGTTCGAGGTCTTATCAGAGGCGGAGCGATTTTACAGGAAGTTCTATGGAATCCCCTTTGTGCCGGGGGATGTCAACCGCTCATTCGGCAAACCGTCAAGCGCTTGGAATCCAGGAAACAAATAAAAAAGAGATCGCTTTGCTCATGCTACTGAAACAACTTGGGTATTTTCTATCGAGCGTTGTGCTGCAAGGGGGTTCCCGGTCCGAAATACTTGTCGAAGAGAGATTTTAAGGACTGCTTCGCCTCGGCATGGAACATTTCGTAACGCGTCATAAAGTCTCTTGCCTCGGGGGTCAGTTTTGAGCCGCCGCCGGCAACACCGCCCACAGTTCTTTCCAACAGAACGATGCCCAGTTTTTGCTCCGCTTTGTGAATGATATTCCATGCCTTGCGATAGGAAACCTTCATATCTGCGGCGCCCTGGCACAGCGATCCGGTTTTTTCAATAAATTTGAGGAGTTCGTATGTGCCGACCCCGAAGGCCTTGTCGTCCGTTTCAATCCATATTCTGTATCCGAGTTTCATGAGTACTCCGTAAAATCTTCGCCAAAATCAGTCTGAAAAGTCATCGAAATTGTGGTTTTCAATATAGGGAGTTAAAATATCAGAGTTTAGGGTGAAATTCAGCAAAGATTTTTTACTTATCGAACAGGGGCGTCAATCCGGCAGGTTCGTCATGACGGCGTCAGGCGGCGGCAACAGCGAGAACAGGTCATCCGGGATTTCAGTTGCGGTTTCGATGGTTTCATACATAATTCCGATGGTTTTCCCTTCTCCACTTTCAATCCGGATGTGACACGGAAAATCCCGGCTGTTGACTTCACGGAATGCGGTTAAAAGAACCGTTTCCTTCAATCCTCCGGATACGAGCCGTTCCGTTTTCTCCAGACGCTTGCGCACCGGATTGATCCAGAGACTTTCTACTGTGGAGCCTGAGGATAAAGCATCGACGCGATAGAACAGACCTTCCATCTTTCCCCGAACACTTGCCGGGTTTGAAAAAACGGCCGGACCGTATCCCCGGAGCATGGCCATCCATCTTTCCACAGACCACGACAGGGGCAGGAATCGGGCCAGGTTTTCAGGCGTGGCGTTTCCTGTGATCCACTCCTGGTTACCCGGCAGGTAAACCTGGAAGCGCCCCCCTTGCATGGCAAGCATGAAATCGGGCGGCCCCAGAATGGGGATCGATTCAATCCTGAGCTTATCCGGAGATTGCATGATCACCGCCAGCCGGAAATTCAATTTTCCCTGGGGTGAGGAGGCGGAAACCT
>Ga0302253_1001474_pt1 | contig 14035 bp, 5 predicted proteins | sample AAG_RA_Trp_MG_FD_193537 | JGI IMG/M metagenome (GOLD analysis project Ga0302253, IMG submission 193537) | Enriched activated sludge microbial communities from anaerobic digester in WTTP, New Holstein, Wisconsin, United States - AAG_RA_Trp | ecosystem: Engineered > Bioreactor > Anaerobic >...
AATACCATGAGTTGCGCAATGACCGTGTGTTGGTGCTGGTGCCCAAACGGCTTCGCGACAACTGGACCCTTTACAAGGCTAACGACAGACGCAACTTCCTCGCTCCAGACCGCTTCAACTACGATGTCCTGAATCACACGGACCTTTCACGTGATGGTGGCCTTTCGGGGGACATCGATCTGGCGCACGTCAATTGGGGCAACTATGACCTCGTTGTCATTGATGAATCGCACAATTTCCGCAATAAGCGCACCCCCAGGCAAGGCGGTGAGACCCGCTACGACCGCCTGATGCGCAGAATCATCAAGGAAGGTGTCAAAACCCGCGTGCTCATGCTTTCGGCCACCCCGGTCAACAACCGCATGGCCGACCTGCGTAACCAGATCGCCTTTGCAACCGAAGGCGAGGACGCGGCGCTGCTCGATCATGGCATCGGCAGCATCAACAACGTCACACGCCTGGCGCAGAAACAGTTCAATCGTTGGCTCGATTTGAGCGACAATGAGCGTGCGCCGTCGCGTCTCATAGAGATGCTCGGGTTCGACTACTTCACGCTCCTCGATCTTCTGACCATCGCCCGCTCGCGTAAACACATCCAGAAGTACTATGGCACCGCCGAGACGGGACGATTCCCTGACCGCCTGAAGCCAATCAATATCAAGTCAGACGTGGATGGTGCCGGCCGATTTCCGCCGATCCGTGAAATAAACCTCGAAATCCGTCGCCTGAATCTCGCCGCCTATGCGCCCCTACGCTACGTCCTGCCGCACAAGCAGGAAGCCTATGACAAAAAGTACAGCACGGAAATCCGAGGCGGGGAAGGCTTCTTCCGGCAGGTGGACCGGGAGGAGAGCCTGATACATCTGCTGCGCGTCAACGTGCTCAAGCGCATGGAAAGCGCCGTGCCGTCGTTCGCGCTTACCGTGGAGCGTCAACTCCGCGATGTGGAAGCCACCCTTGCGCGCATTGAGAATCATCACGAAGAAGTGGAGGAAATCGACATCGGGGACGTGGACCTCGATGATCCCGCCTTCGAGAGTCTGCTTGTCGGGCGCAAGGTCAAGGTGTTGCTCAAAGACGTGGACCTCATTCGCTGGAAGCAGGATTTGATCGAAGACCGCAACCGGCTGGCCAACCTCCATGCCGCCGCCGCCCAAGTCGACGCCGCACGCGATGCCAAACTTGCCGCTCTGCGAAAGATGATCGAGCACAAGTGCCGCAACCCTCTTAACCCGGGCAACAGGAAGGTGATCGTGTTCACCGCCTTCGCCGATACGGCCCGCTATCTCTATGACCAACTTGCCCCCTGGGCCAGGAAGACGCTCGGAGTGGATTCGGCGCTCGTCACCGGCACGGGCAGCAACCAGACCACGCGGCACGGCCTCCGCAAAGACCTTGCCTCGCTTCTGTCCGCGTTCGCCCCCCGCTCGAAGGAGCGGCCCGAGGAACTTGCCGGCGAAGGTGACCTCGATCTTCTCATCGCGACTGACTGTATCTCCGAGGGCCAGAACCTCCAGGACTGCGACTGGCTCATAAATTACGATATTCACTGGAACCCGGTGCGCATCATCCAGCGCTTCGGCCGCATTGACCGTATCGGGTCGCCCAACGACCGCATTCAGCTCGTCAACTTCTGGCCCAATATGGAGCTGGAGGAATATATCAACCTGGAGCAGCGCGTCAGCGGCCGCATGGTGCTCCTGGACATCTCCGCCACGGGCGAAGAAAACCTGATCGAGCAGCAGTCCGGCAACCAGATGAACGATCTGGAGTACCGCCGCAAGCAGCTTCTGAAATTGCAGGACGCGGTCATTGACCTCGAAGACCTTTCGTCGGGCGTCTCCATCGCCGACCTCACCCTCACGGACTTCCGCATTGACCTTGCACAATACCTCAAAGCCCATCCGGGCGTGCTGGAAAACCTTCCGCTCGGGGCTTGCGCGGTCACGACGACGACCGAGGCCGAGATACGGCCCGGCATTATTTTCTGTCTGCGCGCCGAGGGAGACGCGGCGAAACGCCGGGTGGAGGACGGTTATCCCCTTGCGCCGCACTACCTGGCGCATGTGGGCGACGACGGCGTGGTGGTTTTGCCGTACACCCAGGCCAAGCAGATATTCGACCGCTTGAAGCGCCTCTGCCTGGGACGCGACCTGCCCGATGCCGGAGCCTGCGCCCGCTTCGATAAAACCACCAAACAAGGCGAGGACATGCGCGCGGCCCAGCGTCTGCTGGCCGCTGCCGTGGCATCCGTCGTCGGAAAGAGTGAAGAGCGGGCCGTTGCCAGCCTTTTTTCACCAGGCGGAACCCATGCTCTCAAAGGCGAATTCGCGGGAATCAACGATTTTGAGGTCATCGCCTGGCTCGCGGTCCTGCCGGAGGGTGGAGAATGAACGCTGACGAGATCCTCACCGCCTTGGATCTGCCCATAAACTGCCGCCTGGACCGGCGTGTGCCCAAGAAGCTGCTGCTCGAAAACGGCGCGCCCACCGCAGCCGACAAGCGGCGTATCAACGAAGGCATCGAGGAGTTCTTCTGGATTGCGGCGCTCAAGCCCATGAACATCGGCGTCCCCGAATACCGCGACACGGAGCGCGAATATTTAGAAATCGCCGTGTTGCGGTTGGTTCTTCGAGCAGGGGCTAAGACAACGCGCCTTCTGGAACTGGTGCATCGGGCTGTGCCATATCCGCTTATCCTGATTGCCGAGCAGACCGGGCAGATAGGCATCTCTGCCGCGCACAAACGCTGGGCGCAGAACGAGGCGGGCAAGACTGTCCTTGACGGTGAAATCGTCTCCGCCGATTGCGATGGCGTACGGGATTCCGGGTATTTACCGGCCTTTTCGGCCTCCCTGGCGTTGGGACGACAGACGCACGTGAGTCTCTACACGTTGTACCAGAGCTGGGTAGATGTCCTGCTGGCGCTGAAGGCCGCCCGCGTGACAGGTGTCTATAGGCTTGCCGCAAACGCCGGCGATGCCGCTGCCCGACGGGACGCCCTGCGCGAATGCGCTCGGCTGGACGCCGAGATTGCCCGCCTTCGCGCGGCGGCAGCCGGTGAAAAACAGATGCCCCGGCAGGTGGAGCTGAACATGGAAATCAAGCGCATGGAGGCGGCCTTGGTCGCTGCCCGTACAAGACTGTGAAGGAGAGAATGATGAAGAAGTTGACACCAAACGACCCTGAGACCCGTTCGCCTGATCTTGTGGCGGAAAACCTGAGCGCACTCAAGGCCCTCTTCCCGGAGCTCGTCACCGAAGGGCCGGACGGCGCGGCGATCAATGTGGACGTGCTCAAGGCGCTGGTGGGCGACAAGACGGTAACGGACGCGGAAGAAAAATACGGCCTGAATTGGCACGGCAAGCGCCGGGCGCGGCAACTGGCCCTCACGCCCTCGACCGGCACCCTGCGCCCCTGCCCTGAAGAGAGCGTGGACTGGGACAACACCCAGAACCTCATGATCGAGGGCGACAACCTCGAAGTCCTCAAGCTCCTCCAGAAGAGCTATGCGGGCAAGGTGAAACTTATCTATATCGATCCGCCCTACAACACCGGCAAGGACTTCGTCTACCCCGACAACTTCCAGGACAGCATCAAGAACTACCTGGAACTGACTGGCCAAGTCGAGGGCGGCGCGAGGATCAGCAGCAACACCGAGGCAAGCGGAAGGTTTCACACGGACTGGCTGAACATGATGTATCCGAGAATCAAGGCCGCGCAGAGCCTATTGAGACAAGATGGAGCAATTTTCGTCTCGTGTGATGAAACAGAGCAGGCGCGTTTGCGCCTGGCAATGGACGAAGTCTTCGGCGCAGAGAACTTCGTTGCTGACATGGTATGGGCGGCTGGTCGCAAGAACGACTCCAGACTCATATCAGTCTCCCATGAGTACATCGTGTGCTACGCGCGTGACGCGGGCTTCCTGACGGCTGAGAAGGTGGAGTGGCGCCAACGCAAGAAAGGGCTGGAAGACATCTACTCACAGTACGAGAAGGTGAAACGTGAACACGGCGCAAACTACTCAGCCATGACCGCCGCAATGAAGGAATGGTACAAGGGGCTGGCGGACAGCCACCCCGCGAAGGCGCACAAGCACTACGCGCACGTTGATGCGCGTGGCGTTTACTTCCCGGACAACATCTCGTGGCCCGGTGGCGGCGGTCCCAAGTACGAGGTCTTACACCCAAGAACAAAGAAGCCAGTCGCCGTTCCGTCACGAGGCTGGATGACAAGTGATCCCGAGAAGATAAAGCAGTGGATAGCGGAGGATCGTGTGCACTTTGGTGTCGATGAGACTTCCGTCCCTTGTATAAAGTCGTACTTGAGAGACCGGGAATATCAAGCTCCCTATAGCGTCTTCTATCAGGACGGGCGCGCCGCAACGAAACGGCTGCGCGACTTGATGGGTGACGATTGTTTCGACTTTCCGAAAGATGAATTCGTCCTCCAGGAGATCGTCGAAATGCTGACGGGCCCTGGGGATACAGTTTTGGACTACTTCGCCGGTTCTGGAACGACAGCGCATGCCGTCATGGCGCAGAACGCCGCCGATGGCGGAAACCGTCACTACATTCTCGTCCAGCTCCCTGAGCCGCTCGACCCAGAGAACAAGGACCAGAAGGTCGCCGCCGAGTTCTGCGACAAGATAAAGAAGCCCCGGAACATTGCGGAGTTGACCAAGGAACGCCTGCGCCGAGCCGCAAAGAAGATCAAGGACGAAAACCCAATGTTCGCGGGCGACCTCGGTTTCCGCGTCTTCAAACTCGACTCCACCAATATCCGCGAATGGGACCCCAAGCGGGACGGCCTCGAAGGCTCTCTCCAGATGTCCATCGAGCACCTGAAGACCGACCGCAAGGAGGCGGACATCCTCTATGAGTTGCTGCTCAAACTCGGCCTCGACCTCTGTGTGCCCATCGAGACGCGCAAGGTGGCGGGCAAGGATGTCCATTCCATCGGCGGCGGCGTGCTCATGACCTGCCTGGCGCAGAAGATTACTCGCGACGATGTGGAAAAGCTCGGATCGGGCATTGTCGAATGGCGCAAGGCCCTTGCCCCGGCGAGTGAGACTACCTGTGTTTTCCGCGATAGCGCCTTCGCCGACGACGTGGCAAAGACCAATCTGGCCGCCATCCTTAACCAACACGGCATCGCCAACGTGCGGAGCTTATAGGAGAAGCGGCGATGAAACTACACTTCGAACCCAACCTCGATTTTCAGCTTCAGGCCATTGAGGCGGTCTGCGGACTGTTCCACGGGCAAGAGGTCTGCCGCACGGAGTTCACCGTCACGCGCAGCGCCGCAGGCCAGACATTTCTACCCGGCATGGAAAGCGACCTGGGCATCGGCAACCGGCTGACCCTGCTCGATGACGAGGTGCTCAAGAACCTGGGGGACATCCAGCTTCGCAACGGCCTGCCGCCTTCCGGCGCGCTTGACTCGGGCGACTTCACCGTCGAAATGGAGACCGGTACGGGCAAGACTTACGTTTATCTGCGTAGCGTTTTCGAGCTGAACAAACGCTACGGATTTACCAAGTTTGTAATCGTGGTGCCTTCGGTGGCCATCAAAGAGGGCGTCTATAAGTCGCTCCAGATCACCGAGGATCATTTCAAGGGAATTTATGCAGGCGTTCCGTTCGACTACTTTCTGTATGACTCATCAAAGCTCGGTCAGGTGCGCAACTTCGCCACCAGTCCGCACATCCAGATCATGGTCGTGACGGTCGGAGCCATCAACAAGAAGGACGTCAACAACCTCTACAAGGACAGCGAGAAGACCGGCGGGGAAAAGCCCATCGACTTGATCAAGGCTTCGCGGCCCATCGTCATCGTGGACGAGCCGCAAAGTGTGGACGGTGGGTTGACCGGCAAAGGAAAGTCGGCCCTCGACGCCATGAGCCCGCTCTGCACCCTGCGATATTCGGCCACGCACGCGGACAAGCACCACATGGTTTACCGTCTGGACGCCGTGGACGCCTACGAGAAGCGTCTGGTTAAGCAGATCGAGGTGGCCTCGGCAACGGTGGAGCATGCGCATAACAAGCCCTACGTGCGCCTGGTGTCGGTCAGCAACAGGCGCGGCACCATCTCGGCGCGGGTCGAGCTGGACGTGCAGGCCGGCGGAGGGGTAAATCGGCAGGAAGTCACAGTCCAGGACGGAGACAATCTGGAACAGACAACCCGGCGCGCGGTCTACGCCGACTGCCGCATCGGTGAGATTCGTGTTCAAAAGGGCAACGAATACATGGAACTGCGTGTGCCTGGCGGCGAGGAGTTCCTCAAGCCGGGACAGGCCTGGGGCGACGTGGACGCACTCGCCGTGCAGCGCGAGATGATACGCCGCACGATCCGCGAACACCTCGACAAGGAGAAACGATTGCGGCCCCAGGGGATCAAGGTGCTCTCCCTCTTCTTCATAGACGAGGTTGCCAAATATCGATCCTATGATGCCGACGGCAATTCCATAAAGGGCGAGTATGCTCGTATTTTCGAGGAGGAGTACCGGCGTGCGGCCAAGCTCCCTGAATACAACACCCTCTTTAAGGAAGTGGACCTGACCCGGGCCGCTGCGGAGGTCCATAACGGTTACTTCTCCATCGACAAGAAGGGCGGCTGGACCGACACCGAGGAGAACAACCAGACCAACCGCGACAACGCGGAGCGTGCCTACAACCTGATCATGAAGGAAAAAGAGAAACTGCTCTCCTTTGAAACGCCCCTGAAGTTCATCTTCTCGCATTCCGCTCTCCGGGAAGGCTGGGACAATCCCAATGTCTTTCAGATTTGCGCTCTGCGCGACATCAGGACCGAGCGCGAGCGGCGGCAGACCATCGGACGTGGTTTGCGGTTATGCGTCAACCAGAACGGCGAGAGGTTGCGCGGTTTTGAGATCAACACGCTCACCGTGGTCGCGATGGAGAGCTATGAAGAGTTTGCCGAGAATCTGCAGAGAGAAATCGAGGAAGACACCGGCATCCGCTTCGGCATCGTCGAGAAGCACCAGTTCGCCGCCGTCACCATGACCGGCGCGGACGGCAAGGTGACGCCGCTCGGATTTGAAAAATCGGAAGCGCTGTGGAACCACCTCAAGACACAAGGAATGATCGATGCCAGGGGCAAGGTGCAGGATGTCCTCAAGCAAGCGCTGAAGGACGGCACGCTGGCGCTTCCGGCGGAATTCCAGGCGCAGAAGGAGCAGATCGCTCAGACACTCAAGAAACTCGCCGGTCGGCTGGAGATCAAAAACGCCGATGAGCGTCGGCAGGTACGTGTTCGCAAGGAAGTCTATCTCAGCGAGGAATTCAAGGCGCTGTGGGACCGCATCAAGCACAAGACCACATACCGGGTGAATTTCGATAACGAGAAACTGGTCGAGAGCTGTTGCAAGGCGCTACGCGACGCCCCCGCCATCCCGAAGTCCAGGCTCCAGTGGCGCAAGGCGGATATCGCCATCGGCAAGGCAGGGGTGGAAGCCACCGAGCGCGAGGGAGCGGCCACCGTCGTGTTGGACGAGGGCGATATCGACCTGCCCGATCTTCTAACTGACCTCCAGGACCGCACACAACTCACCCGTCGAACGATCCACCGCATCTTGATAGGAAGCAGGCGTCTCGATGACTTCAAGCGCAATCCGCAGGAGTTCATAGACCTGGCGGCAGAGGCTGTCAATCGCTGCAAACGGTTGGCCATTGTTGACGGTATTAAATACCAGCGCTTGGGCGACGCGCAATATTACGCACAGGAACTGTTCGAGCAGGAAGAACTGACGGGCTATCTGAAGAATCTGCTCGACGCCAGGAAGTCGGTGTATGAGCAGGTCGTCTACGACTCCGACACCGAGGCCGCTTTCGCCGATCAACTGGAGAAAAACACAGCCATCAAGGTCTATGCCAAACTTCCCGGCTGGTTCACGGTGCCTACGCCACTTGGTGGCTACAACCCCGACTGGGCCGTGCTTGTCGAGGAGGAAGGCCAGGAACGACTTTACTTCGTCGTGGAGACCAAGGGCACGATGTTGTTTGCGGACGCTCTGCGACCGACCGAGCAGGCCAAGATTGACTGCGCCAGGGAACACTTTGAGGCGTTGGGAACAAGAACTGCGTTTACGGTGGCGAACACCTTTGAGACATTCGCTGAACGATATACCACTGCACTTGCGGACAAGAAACCCATTGAGAGCGAGGCACAGAATCGCCAAGGGACGGAGTAAACGGAAAAAGCATGACGAACGAAGAAATAGCCAGATTCTTCAATAACGCGAGGCCCCACATTCAGGGCAACCCGAACCTGCGCGATCCCCAGGTCGAGGGATGGTTTCGCACGCGCCAACATTTCCGGAACAGTACCGAGCACGCCATCCTCCAGATTCCGGTGGGCTGCGGCAAGACCGGCCTCATGGCCCTGCTGCCTTTTGAGACCGCCCAGGGTCGGGTACTGGTGATCGCCCCAAACCTTGAGATTCGACGGGGCATTTCCACCGCCTTCGATGTCGCCGGGCGGGAATGCTTCTTGACCTCCACGCGTGTTCTGACCGACGTGAGTCATGGCCCCTTCCCGGCCGTCCTGGACGGCCAGGATGCGAACATCCACGACTGCGAGAGCTCGCATATCGTTGTTACCAACATCCAGCAACTGGCCAGCCGGGCTGACCGCTGGCTTCCGGCCTTCGCGGATGATTTCTTCGACCTGATCCTGGTGGACGAGGGGCATCACAACGTCGCCAGAAGTTGGGAACGGGTTTTCGAGCGGTTCCCCAACGCCAAGGTCGTAAGCCTGACCGCCACCCCCTTCAGAGGCGACGGACGCGAGATCTCTGGTGAGCGGGTTTACGCGTATCCGTTCCGGACGGCCATGGTGCGTGGTTATATCAAGCAGATCACCGCCGTGAATGTCGCACCCGAGGAGATCTCCTTCACCTATCGCGGAGATGCCCGGCGGCACACGCTCGAAGAGGTCCTTCAACTCCGGGACGAGGAATGGTTCAGCCGGGGTGTGGCCCTCGCGCCGGAGTGCAACCGGTCCATCGTTGACGCCAGCATTCAGTGGCTTCAACACCTCCGGGAGACCGGCACATTCCATCAAGTGATCGCGGTCGCCTGTTCGGTGGACCACGCCCGCCAGGTCCGATCTCTTTATGCCGAGCGCGGTCTGCAGGCGCGTGAAATCCACAGCAACATGCCGGCAGAGGAAATTGAGGATGTGCTCCAGGACCTACGCCGGGGCCGGATCGATTGCATCGTTCAAGTCCGGATGCTTGGCGAGGGATTTGACCATCCGAACCTGAGCGTGGCCGCCATCTTCCAGCCCTTCCGGTCGCTGTCGCCCTATGTCCAGTTCATAGGCAGGGTCATGCGGGTGATCCACCAGAACAACCCCCAGCACCCGGACAATCGGGGCGTGGCGGTTTCCCACGTGGGATCGAACATCGACCGCCATTGGGATGATTTTCGGCGGATCGACCAGGAGGACCAGGAACTAATCCAGGGCTGGCTTGAAGCGGGCGACGAGCGGCCTCCGGCCGATGAGCCGGGCCGCCGAAGACGCCTGACACCGGACATGGTGGTGCAGAACGAGATCATCAGCCACTTCATCGAGCAGGAATACCTCGACCCGATGGATGACGCCGTGATCGACGACCTCGTCCAGGAGTTCCGGAGACGCGGTCTCGACCCCGAGGCCCTCGGACTATCCCGCGAAAATCTCCGCCAACGCCTCATCCAGGCACGGACCCGCGAGAGCATGGAGCCCCGGGAGATACCGGTCACGCCCCAGCGTCGTCGCCAGGAGGTCCGGCGAAGGTTCAATGAACGTTCCCGGACCCTGGCCAGCAGAATCCTGAACGCTCTCGGTGCGTCCATCAACGGCCGCAACATCGTGCTGGCTTACCCAGAGCTGCGAAGCGCCAACAACTACGCGGCGGTCATCATGATCGTGAATGGGGCCGTCAACGAGCGGCTCGAGGCGGACGGCGGTACCCGCGGCGAAATCCCGCTGGAGCGGCTGGAGGAGGTTCTGGAACAGATCGACCAAATCGGGGACGACGTCCAGGCCCAAATCCAGGAGCGCCTTTCAAGGAGATGACCGATGCCCAAGCTGAAACGCCTTCTCGTGTCCGCCTGCTTCGAGACCGCCCAGCGGCGGAGGCACTGCTCGCGGAACCAGGAGCACGTAATCTGCCAGGGCGACAAATGCTTGGTCATCAAAGAGAACATGTCGAAGCACAACTACTGCATGGAATGTGCGGCCCTGATTCTTCAGAAAGCTCGGGAAGAGCTGGCATGTTTGATCACTGAAATCGGAGGAGGATAACGATGCCACAACAGGCTAAACCACCCGTCACCCAGCGAGCCTACACACTTCGGCTCCGTGGAGCTGGCCCGAGTGATATTTCGTGGCGAAAGGCGCTCTGGCAGACCCACGAGGCGGTGAACAAGGGCGCCAAAGCGTTCGGCGACTGGTTGCTCACCTTGCGCGGCGGACTGGACCACACTCTGGCTGATGCCAAGGTCAAGGGTGAGAAGGGGAATCCCGACCGCGATCCGACCGATGAGAAGCGCAAGGCGCGGCGTATTCTGTTAGCCCTGTCGTGGCTTTCGGTGGAGTCGAAACTCGGCGCTCCGGCGGGTTTCATCATTGCGTCTGGTACAGAGGCCGCCGAGGATCGGAACGGCAAGGTTGTAGCGGCGCTTGAAGAAATCCTCAAAAGCAGGAACCTTGCGGAAAACGAGATTGACGAGTGGAAGAATGATTGCTCGGCTTCCCTGACTGCGGCCATCCGGGACGACGCCGTTTGGGTCAACCGGAGCAGGGCGTTTGATGATGCGGTCGAGTCGGTGGGCTGCTCACTCACGCGCGAGGAGGCATGGGATATGCTGGAACGCTTCTTCGGAAGCCGTGATGCTTATCTGGCCCCAGCGAAAGTCACCGAAGATGAATCTTCAGAGGAAGAGCAAGAGGAGAAAGCGAAGGACCTCGTCCAGAAGGCCGGACAATGGCTCAGCAGCCGGTTCGGCACCGGCAAAGGAGCGGACTTCTCCCGGATGGCCGCCGTATATGGGAAGATCGCGGCGTGGGCTGACAATGCTCAAGCAGGCACGACCGGGAATCAAGCTATCAATAAACTCGCAGCCGACCTCAGTGAATTCACTCCTGCATCGAACGACCTACAGGGCGTGCTTGGTCTGATCAGCGGTCCAGGATACAAGAGCGCGACGCGCAACCTTCTCAATGGGCTTGCCACCAAAACCACCGTCACTCAACAGGACTTTGGGAGTCTGAGGGACAAGGCAGCCGATGATGCCCAAAAGTGCAAGCAGAATACCGGATCAAAGGGACAACGACCATACTCCGACGCGATCCTGAAGGACGTGGAGGCGGTTTGTGGGTTCACCTACTTGCAGCAGGATGGAGGGGCGGCCAGGCATTCCGAATTCGCCGTCATACTTGACCACGCGGCCCGCCGTGTTTCGCTGGCCCACACGTGGATCAAGCGTGCCGAGGCAGAGCGTCGCCGGTTTGAGGAAGACACCCAGAGGTTGGCCAATGTCCCTGGTCCGGTGAAGGCTTGGTTGGATTCCTTCTGCTCGGAACGTTCGGCAACGTCAGGTGCTTTGGAACCCTACCGTATCCGTCGGCGGGCGGTGGACGGATGGAAGGAAGTGGTCACCGCATGGAGTAAGAGTTCATGCAGTACCAGCGCCGACCGGATTGCCGCCGCTCGGGCGTTGCAGGACGATCCGGAGATCGACAAGTTCGGTGACATCCAGCTATTCGAGGCCCTCGCTGAAGACGACGCCGTATGCGTTTGGCACAAGGACGGCGATGCCGCGAAAGCCCCCGACCCTCAGTCGCTGATTGACTACGCTCTTGCTGCCGAAGCGGAATTCAAGAAACGGCACTTCAAGGTGCCGGCGTACCGCCACCCCGACGCGCTTTTGCATCCCATCTTCTGCGATTTCGGGAAGTCACGCTGGGACATTTGCTTCGATGTCCACAAAAACGTGCAGACGCCCTTTCCGCGAGCGCTTTGCCTGACGCTTTGGACCGGGAGCGGGATGGTATCAGTTCCTTTGTGCTGGCAGTCCAAGAGGCTGGCGCGTGATCTGGCGATTGGAAGCAACGCCACCAATGCGGGATATGTGGAGGTTGCCCGCGCGGACAGATTGGGACGAGCGGCTTCAAACGTGACCAAGAGCGATGAGGTGAAAATCTCGGGGCTCTTTGAACAAGCAGACTGGAATGGCAGGTTGCAGGCTCCAAGGCAGCAGTTGGAAGCCATCGCCGTAGTGAGGGACAACCTCAGTTTGTCAGCCCAGGAACGCGAGCGGCGGATGTCCAGCATGAAGGATCGCATCCGTTGGTTGGTGACTTTCTCGGCAAAGCTGCAACCGCAAGGTCCGTGGTGCGAATTTGCAAAAACGAATCAACTTAGAATTGACCCTCAATACTGGCCCCACGCCGATTCGAACAAAACACGAAAAGGTCAAGCCCGGTTGATCCTCTCCCGTCTACCCGGCCTGCGAGTGCTTTCCGTCGACCTCGGCCATCGTTACGCCGCGGCGTGCGCGGTGTGGGAAGCGGTAAACGCCGAACAGGTCAAGAAAGCGTGCCAGGTCGCCGGGCATGAAGCGCCGAAGGCGAGCGATCTTTACCTGCATCTCAAGAGAAAAGCGACGAAGCGGAAGAAGGGCAATCAAGTCGTGGTCGAGGAAACCACCATCTATCGCCGCATCGGCGCGGACACATTGCCGGACGGCACGCAGCATCCCGCCCCGTGGGCGCGCCTGGACCGCCAGTTCCTCATCAAGCTCCAGGGCGAGGAGGAAGGGGTTCGCGAAGCGTCCAACGAGGAGGTCTTGAAGGTTTATCATCTGGAGGCGGAACTGGGCCGAACCGCGCCGATCATCGACCGATTGGTCAAGGCCGGCTGGGGTCAGTCTGGCAAGCAAAGAACGAGGCTCGAGGCGCTGCGTGAATTAGGATGGAAACCGGCAAGCGAAGCCGTGGTATCTGACGGTATGGGCGCAGACGAGGGCGAGGTCCGCAAACCGTCGCTCTCCGTCGACGAACTGATGTCCTCAGCCGTCCGCACCATGCGCCTCGCGCTCAAGCGCCACGGCGACCGGGCGCGCATCGCTCATTACCTAATCACCGACGAGAAGACCAGGCCCGGTGGCGTTAAAGAAAAACTGAATGAGAATGGGCGTATCGATCTTTTACAGGATGCGCTCCTCATGTGGCACGATCTGTTCTCGTCCCGTGGATGGCGGGACGACGTGGCAAGGCAACTGTGGGATAACCATGTCGCCAAGTTGTCAGGATACAAGGCTCCGGAGGAAATCGGCGAGGAATCTTCAGGGCCGGAGCGCAAGAAGAGGCAAAAGGAGAATCGAGAAAAACTCCACGATGTGGCGAAGGCGCTGGCCCAGGATGTGACTCTTCGGGAGGCTCTCCACGACGCCTGGAAGAAGCGATGGAAAGATGACGACGAGCGGTGGAAAAAACAGCTTCGCTGGTTCAAGGATTGGGTTCTCCCACGTGGAAAACACGCCAGTGACCCGGCCATTCGCAAAGTCGGAGGACTTTCCCTTCCTCGTCTTGCCACGCTGACCGAGTTCCGCCGCAAAGTTCAGGTGGGATTCTTCACCCGCCTTCAACCGGACGGCACAAGGGCTGAGACCAAAGAACAGTTCGGGCAGAGCGCCTTGGACGCACTGGAACATCTACGCGAGCAGCGCGTCAAGCAACTTGCCAGTCGCATAGCCGAGGCGGCGCTCGGTATCGGACGGATGAGGCGGCCCATGGGAGGCAAGGACCCAAAGCGCCCGAATGGCCGGGTGGATGAACCGTGCCACGCCATCGTCATCGAAGACCTCACCCACTACCGGCCGGAGGAAACTCGCACACGGCGGGAAAACCGCCAACTCATGACGTGGTCGTCCTCGAAGGTCAAGAAGTACCTGGCCGAAGCCTGCCAACTCCACGGCCTGCACCTCCGCGAAGTCTCGGCGAGTTACACGTCGCGTCAGGACT
>Ga0302253_1001475_pt1 | contig 14027 bp, 11 predicted proteins | sample AAG_RA_Trp_MG_FD_193537 | JGI IMG/M metagenome (GOLD analysis project Ga0302253, IMG submission 193537) | Enriched activated sludge microbial communities from anaerobic digester in WTTP, New Holstein, Wisconsin, United States - AAG_RA_Trp | ecosystem: Engineered > Bioreactor > Anaerobic >...
CGCGCACATTCTTCATCGAAACGCCGCATCTGGGAAGCCGCAAACGTATGTTCGGTCGTGTCCTCGATATTCGCGAAATGCGTATACGCGCCCTGGATCTCCACGCCCTTGATGGCAGACAATTTTTTCGCGAAAACCACCAGCTCCTTGCCGAATAACCCTTGGCGCATGGTGCCGGTTTCGATTTTAAGATGGACTTTGGCGCGTTTGGTTTTTAAAAATCCGCCTCGGGACAATTTGGCGAGTTCCTGCGCTTGTTCTTGACCGTAAGCCACGAACGACAAATCGCTTTCGATGGCAGTCCGTAAATTTTCGGGTGGCGTATAACCCATGACCAAAACCGAACCCTGGATGCCGTTTTCGCGCAACGCCAAACCGTCTTGAACCGCGTCCACGCCAAACCAAGCTATGCCGATTCTTTCCGCCATACGTGCGACCTCGACCGCCCCGTGGCCGTAAGCGTTGGCTTTGATTACGGCCATCAATCCGACTTTGGGACCGACTAGACGCTTAAAAACTTCCAGGTTGGATTTGAGGGCCGAACTGGAAATTTCCACCCAAGTTTTGGGCCGCATTTTGTTTTTATATTTGTTGAACATAATGAACACTAATTTTAACCTTTAAAAATCAACCTATGTATTCAAATCCGCAATACGGAATGAGTATGTCTGGAATGCGGATGCGGCCGTCCGGTTGTTGCCAATTTTCCAAGGCGGCGATGAGCGCCCGGGGAGTGGCCACGACCGTACCGTTCAGGGTATGGGCAAAGCCCCTCTCCCCTTCTCCGGTCTCGTATTTGATGTCCAAGCCGCGGGCCTGGTAATCGATGCAATTTGAGGTCGAAGTCACTTCGCCCCAACCGCCCGTTCCATTGCCTTTGCCCCACATCCAAGCCTCGATGTCGAACCGGCGATAATCCGAACCGCCCAAATCGCCCGTGCAACAATCCACCACGCGGTAAGGGATGCCCAAGCTTTGCCAAAAGCGTTCTTCATGCGCCAAAAACTCGGCATGGACGGCTTCCGACTGTTCAGGAGCGGTGAACGCGAACATCTCCACTTTGTTGAATTGGTGGACGCGGTAGAAACCATACGATTCGCGGCCGTAAGCCCCGGCTTCGGTCCTAAAACAATGCGAGAAGGCCACGTATTTTTTAGGCAGGTCTTGGGCCTTGAGCGTTTCTCCCATATGGAAACCCAGCATGGGTATCTCGGACGTTCCAACCAAGGCCAAATTTTCTCCTTCAAGGTAATAGACCTGCTTTTCCGGGCCGCGCGGCATGAATCCTTTGGCCACCAAAACCTCTTCTTTGGCCAAATCCGGCGTGGCCACGAACTCATATCCCTCGCGCGTCATGAAATCGATGGCGTAACGCAAGATCGCCCAATCCAACAAAGCCAATTTGTTCTTGAGAAAATAAAATTTTGCGCCGGACACGCGCGTCCCGCGTTCAAAGTCGGCCAAACCGTATTTTTCCACGATCTGGACATGGTCTAACGGCCGGTCCAATTTTACGACTTCACCAACCGTTTTGACGACCTTGTTGTCGTCGTCGCTTTGGCCTACGGGCGTTTCCGGGTGGGTCAGGTTGGGCACGCGCACCAACAGGTCGCCGCGTAAAGCCTTGGCCTGTTCCAAACGCTCTTCGGTTTCACCGAGTCTCAGCTTCAATTCTTTGCCTTTTTCGACTAACGCCTGCTTGTCCGCGGCTTTGGGCATGTCTTCGGCCACGCGGTTGCGTTCGGCCCGCAATTCCTCGGCGCGTTGCAACAATTCCAAATATTCGGCATCGGCTTTCAATAAAGCTTCGACGTCAGCGGCCGAATTGCGCAGACGGCTATTTTCCTTAACCTGCTCCGCATGTTCGCGGATATACTTCATGTCCAACATAAGCCTATTGCGACCGTGGCTCACGGCCTAGGAAATCTTAAGAATGGAATACGAAATGGTTCCGCCAGGAGTTTGCACGTCGACTTCGTCGCCCGCGGCTTGACCCAAAAACGCCCGGCCCATGGGAGATTCGTTGGAAATCAAACCGGCCGCCGGATCGGCTTCGGCCGAGCCCACGATTTTGAACGTGCGCTTGCCGTTACGCGACTCCACTTCAACCGTGGACCCGATGCGTACCGTGCCGCTGGATTCGCCCTCTTTGATGATTTGGACGTCTTTCAGGATTTCCTCAATCTCGCGCATGCGGCCTTGCACGAAACCCATCTCGTCCTTGGCGCTGGAATATTCGGCGTTCTCTTTCAAATCTCCCAAAGCTTTGGCCGCTTCGATGCGCGCCGAAACTTCGCGCACGCGCACGGTCTTCAACTCATGAAGTTCGGCCTTGAGCTTTTCCAGGCCTTCTTGGCTGAAATAGTGTGTCATAAATATATTTATGGAAATAATCATCAAAACACGCACGAATTGCGTGTTAATGGTTGTTTCCGTTTTACGCTTATTATAATACCCAGGCGTGATTGTCGCGTCAAACTCAAGCGCCTGTTATTTGCGGCGCCTGAAAATTCCGTCCCAAGCCAAAAACATCTCACGCGCCACGGGTACGGCCGTGCTAGAACCTTCAACGCCTTCCTCCAGCAGAACCGTAACCACCACCTGGGGATTGTCAGCCGGGGCATAAGCCGTAAACCACGCATGGTTGGCTTTGTCGTTGCGCCATTGGGCCGTACCGGTCTTGCCGGCGACGGCGAACGGCATGTCGGCCAGGGCGCGGCCCGAACCGTAGATCACGGTGTCTCGCATGCCCGCCTGCACAACCTTAACCGCGGCCTGGGGCACGATTCTCTCCCCCAGGGTGGTAGTGGCCATGGCCAGATGCGGACGCACGGCAAATCCGCCATTGGCGATAACAGCGGTGGTTTCCGCGATCTGCAAAGGCGTCACCAACAAATCTCCCTGGCCGATGGACACGTTGTAACTGTCGCCCACGTACCAGCGCTCGCCTTTCTTTTCCATCTTCCACGTCGGACTGGGCACGAAACCCGGCAATTCACCGGGCATGTCCAAACCCAAACGCCGGCCCAAACCGAATTTTTGCAGCCACACCACCATCCGTTCGATGCCCAAGCCTTTGAACGAATCCGTGCCGCCGCAAACCGTGTAAAAAAACGTATTGACCGACCACGCGATAGCCTTGCGCACGTCGGTCATGCCGTGGCCGCCGGCTTTCCAGTCCGGGAAAAACGACGAACCGATGCGGATGCCGCCAGTGGACAAGACGCTGGCATGCGCGGTAATCACGCCTTCGGCCAAAGCCGCGGCCGCATAGACGGGCTTGATCGTCGAACCAGAAGGGTAAACGCCGGCCCAAGCCCGCGCCAACAAGGGCTTGTTTTCGTCCTTGAGCAACGCACCGTAAACCGTGCTGGACACGCGGCCGGAAAAAATATTGTTGTCGTACGCCGGCCATGAAGCGATGGCCAAAACCGAACCGTCGCGCGGATCCATGGCGATGGCCACACCGCGCTCCACTTTGGCCTTGTCCAAACCTTGTTTCAAAGCATTTTCCGTCGCGCGTTGCAAATCCGCGTCCAACGCCAACTTAAGCTCGTCGCCAGGCACGGGCGCGACCTGTTTGACCGTCCGTTTTTCGCGGCCTTGCGCGTCCACTTCCGTCACCCTTTCGCCAGGCTCGCCGTACAAAGCGTTTTCGTAAAAAGCTTCCACCCCGGTCTTGCCCACCATGTCCGTGGGCCGACGGCCTTTGAACTCGTCCGCCAGTTCGTCGGCCGATATCCGCCCCACGTAACCCAAAACGTGCGACAGCGAAGGCATCTCGCGCGACAATGGGTAGAGCCGTTTGGAGCCGCTTTTGATTTCGAAAGCTGGCGCGTCGGCCAAACCTATCCGTAAGGCCACGGCCGTTTCGTACGGTACGTCGCGCACCAAAACCATGCGCCGCTCCGGAGCCGTGGACGAAGCCAAATCCTGTTCGAAATCCGCGATGGACATGCCCGTGACGCGCGCCAACCGACCGAGCAGGTCGCGCCTACCCGATTGGTCGGCGGGCAAATCCACGGGCGTCACGGTCACGTCGAAAGTGGGTACGTTTTCCGCGAGCACGACCCCGCGGCGGTCGCGGATGATGCCGCGGGACGGGACCACGGATTCGCTGCGCAAACGGTTCCTTTCGGCCAACGCGGCATACGTTTCGCGCTGCAAGCCCTGCATCCAAAAAGCCCGCGCCAACAAGGCGGCGCTGCCCAAAGCCACAGCCGCCATCAAAGCGTAATAGCGGTGCCGCGGAATGGCTGGGCCGAGGTACAGCCTTTGGTCGCGGATGTTGAGCAAATCGTCCTCGTAATACACCTCATGGGCCACGGCCGCCTTGTCCTCAAATTTAACGCCCAATCCATAAGCGCCACGATCGTCCCAACCGAACATCGAAGAATCTTTCTCATGGCTCATAAACCGTGGGGCGACCGACGCTGACGGTCACCAAGAACCTGCGGGTAAACACCGTAAAGGCCAAAAACAACAGGCAGGTGAATACGAGATCGAAAACGTACGCCCCCAACCAGGCGCCAATACCCAAGGACATGCCCGAACGCTTCAATATAAATTCCCCCACCAGTGACACGACCGACGCCGCGGCCACGTCTACGCCACGGCACACCGTAACCAACACGACCGCCGAGAACAATGAGCGGTTGGTCAAAACCGTTTCCGACAGGGCGTCGACCGCGGTTACGGCCAACAGCCATCTCACGGCCGCCAGCGAACCCGGGCCGGCCGTCAACAAATCCACGGCCGATCCGGCCAAGGCCGCGGCCACATACGCGCCATTGGGACGGTTGAGCATGACCAACATGACCAACAACGCGGGCAACGGCCTGGCCAAATCCAAAGGCCACGGCGCGCCCGACGCGAAAGCGCTCTCGTAAATGCCGTAACATACGGCGGCACCGCACAACAAAGCCCAGGATGAAACGCGCATACTTCAGGGCGCCGGCCGCAAGGCCTGCGAACGCAACACGGAAACGATTTCCACTGATTCGGGGCGGACCAACGGCTCGAGGGCCGCGCTTTTGAACGGGTCCGTGGGTCGGTTGCTGACCTCATTCACCAAACCGACCACCAAATCGGCCGGAATCTTATCCTCGGTGCCCGCGGTCGTGAGCACGTCGTTGGCTTGAAGCGCCTCCTGCTGCGGAATCAAAGTGACTTCGGCCGTGCCGTTGCCGCGCCCTTCGACCAAGCCCATAAGTTTGTGCTTGCCGGGCAAGGATACGGCCACACGGCTCGTCGGATCGGCCGTCAGGGTCACGTTGGCCGTACGTTCGCGCACCGTGGTTATCTTGCCTAAAAAAACCCCCTCGCCCGTGATTACGGCCATGCCGTCCTCCAAACCGTCTCGGCTGCCCCGGTCGATCATAAAATACGCCCGGTCCGGGGCCATGGAACGGCTGATGACTTGGGCCATGACCGCGTCGTAGCCTTGGCTTTGGGTGTATGCCAAAGTTTTGCGCAAAACCGCATTCTCTTCCTCCAAAGCGCGCAGCCTCACGTAATCCACACTTAAACTGGAGAGACGCCGTTCCAAATCGTTTTTTTGCTCAAGGCATTGGTCCAGGCCCTTGGCCGCTCCCCAACGTTCGGTCAAGCGCCCGCTCCACGCGGTCAGCACGGACGCCGGATAAGCCATGGCGTTGCGCGCGAAGTCCTCGATAGGCAACAGCAGTCCGGCCGCGCGTAAAACCACCGCCACACACAGCGCGGCCGCCACAGTCAGGACCGTATTGGCGCGCCGCGTCATACGATGCGATCGGTTTTAGGCAAAGCCAAATCTCGCAATAAGGGTTCGGTTTCCAACAGCAAGCCGTTGCCGCGCGCCACGGCCGACATGGGGTCCTCGGCTACGCGAACCGGAATGCCCGTGCCCGTGGCGATGGATTGGTCCATGCCGCGCAACAACGCTCCCCCGCCCGTCAACACGATGCCGCGGCGATAGATGTCGGCCACAAGCTCAGGCGGCGTTATTTCCAGGATGGATTTGATGTGCTCGACTATGGAACGCACCGAGCGCGCGATGGCTTCGCGCACCTGGCCGTCGGTCACCATGATTTCGCGCGGCAAACCCGACAGCAGATCGCGGCCGCGCATGGAAACCTCCAAACGGTCCTTGATGGGCACGGCCGAACCCACGGCAATTTTAACTTCTTCGGATACGCGTTCGCCCAACAGCAAGTTGAAAACGTCGCGCGCGTATTGGACGATGTTGCGGTTCATTTCGTCTCCGGCGATGGGTATAGCTTTGGCCGTGACGATACCGTTAAGCGAGATGACCGCGATCTCCGTGGTGCCGCCGCCGATGTCCACGAGCATGTTGCCGACCGGTTCGGAAATAGGCAGTCCCACGCCGATGGCCGCGGCCAGAGGCTTTTCAACCAAAAAGAAATCGCGCGCGCCCGCCGACAGGACCACGTCGCCCACGGCTTTGCGTTCCACTTCGGTCACGTCCAGCGGCACGCCCACGACCACGCGCGGCCGGGGCACGAACATCGAATGGTCGCGATGGATCTTGTTGAAGAAATAACGCAGCATCTTTTCCACCACTTCGAAATCCGAAATGATGCCGCGCGCCAAAGGCTTGGACATGGCCACGTGCTGCGGCGTCTTGCCTAACATGGCCTTGGCCTCGTGTCCGATGGAAAGCACCTGGCCGTTGCGCGTGTTGATGGCCACGACCGACGGTTCATTGATGACGATGCCTTTGCCCTTGGCGTAAACCAAAGTATTGGACGTACCCAAGTCGATGCCCAGGTCAGCCGACAGATGTCCGAACAACTTGTCTAGTATCATAAATTCAGGCTGATATTGCTGCATCTTAGCCATAAAGACCGCCTTCTAGCAAGGTGTGGATAGCCGCACAAAAACGCGGCGTTTCAGACTTGGCCGCGTTTTTGTGACTCGCTTAATTTTTTGCCGATGGATACAACTAAAACCTTATTGGATATGGATTTTACTCATTGACGTTTGGATTCTTGAACCAATAAGAACACGTATTCGACGCAAGCCGCGCACGCCAATACGGTCAACAGCCAATACCACCTGAACCGGCCTCCGGCCACCAGCACCAAAGACGAAACCACGACCGCGGACAGCAGAATGGCGTGCCTAAAAGAAATGCGTACCTGTTTGGCCAAAGTGTCTTCGTGCTTAAGCCAACCCACGCGGTAAGCCACTCCGGCCAACGATAAAGTACCGACAAGGGCCAACAACAAGGTCACATAAAAAAACAACAGGCCCGCGAAACCGGCTTCGTAAGGATTCACCGTAAACAAAACCATGGTCCAGGCGGCCCATGCCAAACCCGACCCTACGCCCATGAACACCAAGTACCAACGGAAAGACATAAATCACGAAACATGTAGCATGCATCATGCAACAGGGACGGTTTCACGCATCCTGTTACAAGCTACATGCTACATGCTACATGAAAAGTATAGCAGATTTACCGCGTCCCTAGAATCCTTGACTGCGGATATCCAAATCTAAAACCGCGCGTTCGCCCAATTCACGGTTCACTTCGTTCACGAATTGGATTTTTTGTTTGGACAACATCTGCTTGGCGGCCGGCGAAGACGTTTGCGCCTTGAGCGTTCCGCCGGACCAGGTCAAAAATTTCACGCACGCGGCTTGGTCAGGACCCCATAACGAGGCCAAGACTTTGGCCGCCACGTCCATAACGCGGACGGCCGTGACCTGTTGGGTAATGCCCGCTTTGCGGATGGCCGCCGGCATGATGGATTTGATTGAAAGCCAGGACATAGAGCGAGAATCACCAATAACCAATAATCAATAACCAATTGCCAATACGCAGATGTCATTTCCTGAATTCGCAGATGTTTTTAAAGTCGCAGAACTGGCACAAGAACCTGGACGGGGTAGCCGGGAAATCCGAAACCAAAATCTCGTCCATGCGGCGCGTCAAGTTTTCCTTGAACTCTTCTTTGTCATCTTCGGCCAAAAGCGGCACGTCCAAAGCCGCGCACCCGTCGATTGAACCGGGGGCGGCCGCGCGTACGAACAGGTAGGCCAAACGGGCCACCTTAAGGCCGCGGGCTTCGGACGCCATCTGGTACAGCCACAATTGTTCGCGGTCCAAAGCGTCGGCCTTTTCCCCTTCTTTGTATTCGCTGGTCTTGTAATCCAAAATCGCGACCTGGCCTTCGCCCAAATCGTCCATGCGGTCGATTTTGCCTTTGATGCCGTGTTCGCCCAGACGCCAATCGAAATCACCTTCCAAAGCTTTGACCTTGGGCGGTTTTCGCGACCAGGATTGCCACATGCGCATCACGGCTTCGCGGCCTTGGGCGTAATACTGGTCATGCATGGCGCGAGTTTGGTACCACTCGTCAATCCAAGCGTCTTTATAGATTTCCAACGCCTCGTCTTCGCTCACCAGCAAACCGCCGGCCGTGGCCGAGTGCGCCACCGGCGCGGCGAACAAGCTCCCCTGTTGCGCGCCAGAACGCTCAATGTGGCGTTTCAGCACCTGTTGCAAGGCCAAATGCACGGATTGCCCAAAGCTCTTGTGGTGGTTGCCCAAAACCGGAACGCGGTACACGTGGGCGAATTTGTATTGCATGGGGCAATTCTTATACGCCACGAGCTGGGTGAAAGAAAAACGCCGTTTGAGCTGGAAGATTTCGCGCAAAGCCGCGTTCTCCATTTCGCGTTTGGGCGCGGCCGTGAGCAGCGAAGTGTCGCCAGGATCGCCGGCCGCTGCCGGCGGGATGTCCAAACCCGATTCCGTCAAAAAAACCGAAGGCTTCTTCTTACGCGCGCCGCCATAATCCTCGGCGCCGGTCATGATCAGGTGTTTTTTGGCGCGCGTCATGGCCACATAGCACAAACGCCGCTCCTCCTGGATGTGCACGTCGCCGGACTGCAAACGCTCTTGGACCAAACCGTCAGGCAACGGAATGGCGTCGGTCCGGGCGCGCGTGGGAAAACGCTGGTCCACCATGGACACCAAGTACACGGTCTCGAATTCCAAACCTTTAGACGCATGGATGGTCATTATGCGCACCACGTCCGGTCCGGTTTCGGCGTCGGATTTGAGCGAACCCTCTTCCCCGCTCTGGATTTCCATGTCCAGCTCGTCCACGAAATCGGCCAGATGCGGCGCGTGCGTACTGGACTCGAACCGGCGGATGCGGTTGACGAACTCGTTCAGCAGACCGATGGATTCCACCCGGTCGCGTTCGGGCTGCGACATTAGGTAATTCAAATATCCGGTTTCGTGCAAGGCTTTGTGCAGAACGGCCAAAGGCGGTTCGCGTCGCGCCGATTCCGCAAGCTTCGACAAAGTCGATATGGCCGCATCAACGGCCTTGGCCCCGACCGGATTCTCCTTAAGGAAAAACGACGCCTGACGCAACGCCTCCCAGAGCGGTAAACCTTTACGCGTCGCGTAGCCGATGGCTTCGTGCAGCGCCTCCAAAGGGATATGGAAACACTGCATGCCGACCACGCGCCATGCGGCCGTGGAATCGTTGGGTTTGACCGCCAATTTGAGCAAGGCCATGACGTCCACGACCGTGGGTTTGGCGTACAAACCGCGCAAAGCGAAGAAGCGGAACGGGATGTTGCGGGACGCAAGCGCGTCCACGAACGGCAAAGCTTCGTCATTGGACCGGACCAGGACGGCGAAACTGCTCCAGCCTTGGTCTTGGGCCGCGACGCCGTGGCGCACCGCTATATCGTCGGCTACCCACGCCGCTTCCTGCAGCAACGACGGAAACCATTCGATGCGCACGTCCGCGTCCGTGGCCGCGTGGGATTTTAACTTTTTGCTCAAACCCTGGTCCGCCAAGGTGATCTCCAAGCGTTGCGGATTGTTGTTGGTGATGACTTTGTACGAAGTGTCCAGGATGCTTTGGTGCGAACGGTAGTTGTCGGTCAAAGCCACGGTGGCCGCTTCCGGATAGTCGTCCTTGAACTGCAGGATGTTGGCCAGCGACGCGCCGCGGAACTTGTAGATGGCCTGGTCGTCGTCCCCCACCACGGTCACGTTGCGCCGCGGTTCGGCCAACATTTTAATGAGCTCATACTGCGCCCAGTTTGTGTCTTGGAACTCGTCGATGAGCAGGTGTTTGAATTGGCCGCGGTATTGGCTGAGGACCGCCGGGCGTTCGCGGAACAGGCGCAACGTCTCCATGATCACGTCGCCGAAATCCAACGCGCCCTCGTCGCGCAATATTTTTTGGTACATGGCGTACGTGTCGGCCAGTTCCTTGAGGCGACGGCGTTCACTGTCCACGATATCCGTCGAATCACCGTCCAAAACCGCGTTTTGCGCGAATTCCACGTAACGCTCGGGCGTCACGCCTTCGTCTTTGGCGCGGCTGATGTGCCGGATGAGCGCATGCAAAAATTTGACCGGATTGCCCAGCGGTCGGTAATGGTCGAGCGGCAATTCGTCCAAGCGGCGTTTAAGCAAAATCCAGGCGTCGGTTTCCGAAAGGATGCGGAAGGTGTTGGGAATGCCGATCTCCAGCCCGTGGCGTTCCAATACGCGTTGGCAAAAACCGTGGAACGTATGGATCCAAAATTCGTACGCGCCGTTGGGCAGGCATTGGAGCACGCGGTCTTCCATCTCTTGCGCCGCCTTGTCCGTAAAGGTCAAAGCCACCAATTCTTCCGTGGTGAACTTCTTTTCGTTCATGAGCCACAGATAACGTTGGGTCAAGACGGTCGTCTTGCCCGTGCCCGCACCGGCCACGATCAAAAGCGGGCCGTTTTCGTGGGTCACGGCTTGGCGTTGGGCGGCATTCAACTTTTCCAGCAGTTCGCTCATGCGCCGCATGTTATCGCGGCATCAAATCCGCGTCCACACGGTTGTATGTTTAAAATTTACCGTCTTCAATAGCCCGTCTTATGCGCTCCATCAGCTCCAAATAAAACCGGACGTTCACCATGGTGGCCAGCCGGTAAGCCAGCATCTCGTCCACGCTGAAAAGGTGGTGGAGATAGCCCAAGGTGTAACGGGATAGTTCGGACTCAACGCTTGAATTTCCGCTTCGCTGAATCTCGAATTTCGAATCCGGTTCGATCTTCGAGATTCGAGATTCCAGATTCGAGATTCCAGATTCGAGATTCGATCCAGCGAGCGACGTTTTGTCCATGGCGTATTTGGAATTGGTTACGTGGACGGTTTCGTAAAAATCCGGCCGATTCAGGTCGTCGTGCACGAAGCGATACAACAGACCGTGGCGCGCGTTGCGGCTGGGGAGAACGCAGTCCAGCATATCCACTCCCCTTTTGACGTACGCCACAATTTCGTGCGGTTTGGCGCCGCCCATGAAGTAACGCGGCTTGTCGGTTGGCAATACAGGATGCAAAGCGTCGAGTACGGCGCAGGATTTTTCGAACGGTTCGCCGACCGAAAGGCCGCCGATGGCATAACCGTCAAAACCGATGCCGACCAAATCTTGCGCGTGCTTGATCCGCAAGTCGACATCCGTGGCGCCCTGGTTGATGCCAAACAGCAAAGCGCCAGGATTATTCGATGAATCAAGATGTTGTTCAAAATGTTCTTTTGAACGCTTGGCCCATCTGACCGTTCGTTCAATGGATGTGTTCAATGTTTTTTGATCATAATCCGGCGGCGTACATTCGTCCAAAACCATGACGATATCGCTCCCCAAAGTCTGCTGGATATCCATTGAGAGTTCGGGAGTCAGCAAATGCTTGGAACCGTCGATGTGGGACGCGAATTCGGCGCCCTCTTCCTTGATTTTGCGGCGTCGGGCCAATGAGAAAACCTGATAACCGCCGGAATCGGTCAGGATCGGACCGTGCCAGTCCATGAAATTGTGGAGTCCGCCGTATTCGCGCATGACGCCCATGCCCGGACGCAAGTACAGATGGTAGGTGTTCGACAAGATTATCTGCGCGCCCAAACGCTCCATGTCGTAACTGGACAAGGTTTTGACCGCCGCCTTGGTGGCGATGGGCATGAAAAATGGCGTCTGGATTTGACCGTGCGGCGTACGCAAAACGCCCCGCCTGGCCGACGAGACGCCTGATTTTTTCAAGACATTCAATTTATTATCCATGTTTCTTCAGCTCCTGTTACATGCTACATGTTATATGCTACATGACGCCCGCTCAAGGCTGCAACTCATCCTTCTTTTCTTTGGCGAAGATAAACCATTCTTCCAGCAACGACAGGAAATACTTGTAAGGCGCCTCGAAGATGAAATCGAAGAAAAACAGGAAGATGTTGATGCGGCTGATGTTGCGCGAAAGCCAACGGCCGGCGCTTAAAATGGGAATGGAAAAGAAGTCCACGAATGACGTCCATAGCGTAACCTTGTTCTCGATGACCGTGTATTCCCGGGCGCTCATGCGGATGCGGTAAGCGAAGAAACTGACCAAACATAGGAAGAACAGGAAGAGGAGAGTGGAAATCCAGGTGAAGGACAAGGCTTCCAGGGCAAAATATATACCGCCGAAGGTGACGACGAACGTGAGCAGATACGTCAGACCCAATGCCGTGGCGGCCAACGCCGAACGGCGCACCGGGGCCACTATGGTCAGAGTCGAAGGCGTTTCGTCGCCCATGAGTTCGTCCAAAGCCTTAAGCACGCGGTCCGTATTGTCCGCGCCGGGCACTTTAATGAATTGGCCCACGACAAACATCAGAGTTGCCGGAAACAGCAAATTGACCATCAAAGCCGGGATATGGATATTGCGATACAAAACCCATTCAACCGGGCCTTCAAGAATCAAAGCCAAAACCATTTTGGTGGCAAACAAATAGACCATAGCGCGGACCGTGGCGCGCCGGACGCGGGTTTTGGTGGTGCCGTAGCGCTCTTCGGCCTGGCTCGAGACCAAAGCCCGCATGGCGTCGCGTTTGCCGATCGCGCCGCGATCTTCGGGCTTGCGGTCGATGGCCTGCACCAGCATGTTCAGGGCCACGGCCCAGGGTTTGACCGCGCGCTGGAAGCGCTGCGCGAGCGGATGTTTCAATTGAAGGTTGATGCGCCGTTCGACAGCCACCAAGCGTTCGGCCACGGGGCGTGGATTGTCCATCCAGCCCTGCGGCGACATCCATTCGGGCAAAAAGGCGCGCAATAATTTAAAACCCACGATTTCGTCGTCCGCCTTGTACAAGGTGCGAAAACACGCGACGTACAATTGCAGCTGCAAATCCGACTCGTCCAGGTTGGCGCGCGTGACTTTGACGCTGCGACGGACGCGGTCGAACAAAAAATTGATCAAAGCCTTCTCTTTGGCCGATGCCACCAGTGCCTCCTCGATTTCCACGGACACCATGGCGCGCAACCAATCCAAATGCTGGTCGTCCCCAGCCGCCACGTGCTGGACCAACTGCAACTTGTAGACGCGCCACGCTATATCGTCGATCAAAGACACCGGAATCTGCCCGTTGGGCAGGTAACGGGCCGCAATCAGTTCACGAATCAGCTGTTCGGCGATTTGCCGCGAGTCCTGTTCCAAGATCAAAAGCCGTTTGAGGATGCGCAAAACCGCGGCTTTGCGTATCAAATGCTCGTCTTTGTAGTCCACCAAATTGCGGATTTTTTCGTAAAAAAACGCAAACCGGCTGACCGCGGCATGGACAGTTATGCGTTCTTCCCCTTCGCTAAAATTTTGCTTACTGTAGCTAAAAATTTCGTCTAAGCGCTGAGTGTGTTTGCGGGAATAGTCCATATGATAGCAAGCCCCTGAATCCTAACACATTTTGGGCCGTTTGGCTAGGGTTTGCCCTTGTATCAGGAAATAAATTATGATATGTCCATAGGACCATATGCTGCTCAACATAACCATAGCATTGGCCATCCTGGGCTTGGCGCTGCTCATCCGGTCGTTCGCGGACAAGAACGCCATCGAGGCCCGCAACCCGTTTTTCGTAATCGTAGGCATTTTTTTGTTGCTCTACGTGGGAGCCGCGCTCTTCATCTCCTACCGCATGGGCGCCTTGAGCGCCGAACCGCAAACCGTGGGCGACGCCAAAAATTGTGACGGCGTCCGCGTCATTGACGAAC
>Ga0302253_1001476_pt1 | contig 14022 bp, 9 predicted proteins | sample AAG_RA_Trp_MG_FD_193537 | JGI IMG/M metagenome (GOLD analysis project Ga0302253, IMG submission 193537) | Enriched activated sludge microbial communities from anaerobic digester in WTTP, New Holstein, Wisconsin, United States - AAG_RA_Trp | ecosystem: Engineered > Bioreactor > Anaerobic >...
CGGAAGTCTTGTTTTTCGCATCGAGGAACGTGTAGTTGAACAGACCCTGCGGACCGGTTTTCGGCTGATATCCACCCCACAGTTCGATACCGGAGAATGTGGCGGTCTGTATGTTTTCATAGAGCGCATCCCGGTCGGGTCGTTCGATCAAATCATCGACATCGTAATAGAACGCGGAAGCTCCCAGTTCGATCGCATCCCGGATGAACGAATATCCCAGCGAATACTGCATCGATTTTTCCGGATCGAGTGTGTCGACGTCCTCGGGTTGGAATTCCTCGATGTTGCTGAAGAGCTGATGCATTGTCGGGAAACGGTTGCGCAGGCCGATGGCCGCAGAGATCTGGTGTGATTCGATGGGTCGCCAGGACGCGAGAAGATTGAAGGTTGGTGCGTCGATATCGGGTGCGCGGGTCGAAATCGATGAGGACGAAGCGCTGGTATTGGTGATGGTGTCGAAATTGTAGACTTCCCACCCCGCACCAACCTGAAGGGTGAAGACTTCCAGCGGCCGCCATTCGCCTTCGGCTCCGATCGTCGTGGTCATCGCCTTGTATTCCGACCATGGTTCGCCAGGATTGTCCTGAGCTTTGTGGTTATCCAAAACAGCGCTCAGGGCACTCCGCAGCACGAATTGCTCCGAAGCTTCCCACTCGAACCGGAAATTGCCGCCCATGTTGAAATCGTCGTAGGTGCTCTGGTAATTGAGTTCGGTCCGCTCGGCATCCTTCCAGTTTTTCAGCGTGTTGTCGTAGGTGTGATAGAAGAAGTTCGCGCGGAAATCCATCGAATCCCCCGCGGCCTGACGGCCGGCCAGCACGATCCCGGATTTCTTCCAGGTCGGGAATTCCCACCACTGTGCCTTTGAATTCGGATCCGTGGTCGGCGGGATGCCTTTTTCCGCATCCATGTAATTGCCGGAGACACTCAGTTCGCCCGTTTCCCATTCAAATCCGGCCTTCATGCCGAGGCTCCACTGAGAGTAATCCGAGTTATCCCGGATGTCGCCGTCTTCGAGCAGGTTGCCCTTGCTGTCATAGACCGGTTTGAAATCGTCCGACATCGGCCAGCCGTCGGAATCGCGCACGCCGGCCGACACCTGATAGTACCAGGGACCGATCCGCATTCCATGCGCAGCACGGGCCATGAAATTGCCTTCCTGATCGACGCTTGCGAGGAGATTGAGGTTGGGTTTTGAGGAGGGTTTCGCCGAGATCAGGCTGACGACGCCGCCGAGAGCGTTGGCGCCGAAGAGCACCGACGAGTTGCCACGGAGGATACTGACTTCCGAAAGATTTTCGAGGGGCAATTCGGAGGTGTCGAGATCGCCGTAGTATGGGGCAGCCATGGGTACGCCGTCATAGAGCACCAGAATCCGTTCCTGTGCCAGACCGCGCATGTAGATTTTAGGTTCGTTCTTGGATCCCGTGGAAACCGAAATTCCCGGGGCGCGTTCGACCGTTTCGACGACGCTTTGTTCAAGATTCTGATCGAAGGTCTCGGTCGTGATGGTGGTTTTGGCAGGGGGTTCTTCCGGAAGTACCGAGCCGGTGACGTGGATCTGGCCCATATCGAAGACGAGAGGAGTCGATGTGTCTTCGTCCGGAGGATCAGCGGCGATCGACAAGGCCGGGTTTAGAATGAAGAATGTGAGGGTTACAAGAGATAAAATGATCCGGAGCATACTGAATTCCTTTCCGTAATGGGAGGTTGAAGTGTTTCCGCTTCAGCCCTTGAGCCGTCAGGCTCGGGCCCGGATGCCATGGCGTAGTGCGGTAGGTCGTCCGGGTCGGAAGTCATGAAAAAATGCCGCATTTCGGCCGAATTCTTATAGATCAGAATGCAGGGAGAGTCAACGATTACTGCGATCCCATGAGTGCTTCGTGCCGATTTTGCCGTCGAGATCCCGATTCAAGACGCTGGCGCGTTGCTATCCGAAATTCGCAGTTTTCGATTTTCCTGGCATGATGTTGGGACGCACGGAGAGACGAAACAACCGACGCAACGCACAGGTTTGTTCAAACAGGGGATTTCGATCTGATATGTCGAGCTTCGGGTGTCAATGAAAGGAAAACGGCCATTCATGGATGGATCCTTGGATTGTATTCGATTCAATGTCCATGATCGCCGAAACGAATCGGGCATTGGAGCATGCTCCGGATCCAGACGGCCAGAGAAAAGAATCAATCACATGAATCTCGGATGTGCCAGTCGGTAAAACTGCAATCGAGTACCAGCCTGGAGACTGTTCCCAATCGGGAAAATACCAATATGAACCAGCGACATCCAGAAGGCAGAAAAATGCAATGTCATGAATGTCTTCTGTAAACGAATTACAGATGCTTGCGTTAAGAAAGCACACGGTTCCCGATGTAAACTCATGGAATGGCATTGTCAGGGTCACGCCAAGGTATGAGCAATTTGGAGTGGGTGTATGCGAAGGTGTCAAGGAAGGGGTTGGAGTCAGAGTCGGAGTTGTTGTCATCGTAGGGCTTGGCACCGGAGTTTGTGTTGAACTTGGAGTTTCAGTTACGGTTGCGGAGAAAGTTGGCGTTGGTGTCCGTGTCGGTGTTCGTGTTGGAGTTCGTGTCGGTGTGAACGTCTTGGTTGCAGTGGGAGTAGCTGTGCTGGTTGGAGTGTATGAGGGGCCTGTGGTAGGTGTCGCAGGGATCTCATCCTGAAAAACGAAATACAATGTCTGAGCTGAGCGATATGCGATCCAATATTTCTCCGATGCATAATCCATCTGTGCCTGAAAGGCCGGATCCTCACTGATCAGTATCGGATCCATCCAGACTCCGGATCGGCATTCCCGCAAAAAAAGACCGGGACCTCCGTAGAGAATTGCTGTAGTTAAATCATCTACAACCAAAGTGTCAAAAACGGTTTGGCCGGGTTCTAAAAGTATCATAGGCCCCAACTTGGACTTTGCAAAATAGTGACTTCTAAAATTCCAGGCTGCAATCCAGGAATGTCCCGGATCGACATCCTGAAGCATTCGAAACGATGTCTCGGATGGTTGTGACTGTTCCTGTTCATAGAACGTCGCACCGGGAATAGGGACGATCGACGTGTCTGTTTCCCAGTCGGGCGGTTCGCAGTACTTCCACATCAACATATGGAGGCTTGAAGATGGATAGTACATTTCGTAGATTTCCGCCCAGATGATCGACCCTCCCGGAGTCGTTCGAATGGTGCATGGATAGAGCAACTCGCATTCCTGAGACAGGATCAGGAAATTCGATGGCGCGAGTTCGAGATGCCAGATCGCGTGGTTCCATAAAATAGCCATCTCATATTCCCTATAATCTTGAATTTTGGAAACGTGCAGATCCCAGTGTCTGGAATCTCGATTCCAGAAAATCGTTGCTTGTCTCTCTGTCTCAACCATCTCATAGCTGAAAACCTGCTGCCAAAGGTTGTTTTGTTCTCTTCTGTAAATCCATGCGCCTTCCCAATCGCTGACACAGAAAAACAGCAAGTTGCCATCCGGGTTGTGCATCAACTGAGAAACTTTACCGTGTAAACCATACGCTGTTTCAACCGAAATCGTTTCTGGAGAAATCACATGAATAAAGCTGGGTGCAGCAAATGTATCAAGGACGACCCATGGTTGATTCTTAAAAATTCCTTCGGAAGGGACACATACTGCGGTGAGATCTTTGTTAGTTGTCGGAACAATAGGATAGATGAACCACTCTTGGGCATTAGAGCTATAATAACAGTGAACTGATAAAATCAAGATCGAAACAATACGAAATGATTTCATTCTACCTCCGTTCGTTTAGTTTATTGTATTCAAACGCATCTGGAACAGTCAACATTTTGATACGTAACGCTTCTCTTGAGACTCAGAGTTTATGTTCTGATCCAGTTTAACGATGATTCATGCATTTTAGGATAATATGCTTCATCAGTCACTCCTGATTGAGAGCCGATTACTGTTATCGATTCGTTTTAAACCTTTTGAAACGCGCGAAGGGTGGATTCAGACTATATCAGTATAACATGAGTTCTTCGTGAATCGCGGCACAACTCTTGAGTTCCACTCTCGAGCTTCCGTAGATTTGAATGACGAAGCTGCCCGGTTGAGTACCGGTCAGACACGGGAAGGGAATCGCATGAAAAAACTCAGGGTATTGTTCGTCTGCGTGCATAACAGCGCGCGGAGTCAGATGGCGGAAGCGTGGACGAATGCGCTCTTCGGAGATCGGATCGAAGCGGAGAGCGCCGGACTGGAACCGGGGACACTGAATCCACTGATTGTGCGCTCGATGAGTGAAGTCGGGATCGATATCTCGAACAAGAGAACGAAAAGCGTCTTTGATCTGGTCAAGGCCGGCAGATTGTACAGCCATGTGATCACGGTCTGCGATCAGGCGTCCGCGGAACGCTGTCCGATTTTTACAGGAGTGACCCGGCGGTTGCACTGGAGTTTTCCCGATCCGGCACAGCTCGATGGGACGGATGACGAGAAACGTGAGGCGATCGCGTGGATCCGGGATGAGATCCGCAAACAGGTGGAGGCCTGGGTGGGGGCACTGGAGATGTAGTATAAGCTGGTGGTATATTCAGTGTTGTGAGGATACGAGAGAGCAACACCGGCGCTTCGCGCCACGACCACCCCGGCGCTTCGCGCCACCCCTCCCGTGGAGGGGTGTCAGGCGCAGACTGACGGGGGGGTGCAAAAACGCGATACCAAAGCCTATATGTCACTTCCCTATAACTCCGCACTTCGTGAGCGTGTCCGCCGACTCCGCAAAGCCGGCATGTTGCATGAAGTCCTGTTATGGAAGCGACTCAGAAATAAACAACTCCATGGTCTCGACTTCGACCGGCAGAAGATCATTGGGAACTACATTGTGGATTTTTATTGCGCCAGTAAATGCCTCGTGATTGAAATCGACGGCAGAAGTCACGACAATAAAAAAGAGTACGACCAGAAGCGCGATAAGTACATGCGATCCCTTGGCTTGCAGGTTGTGCATCTCAGGGCGATGAACGTTTTGAAGGATCTGGAAGGGGTGATGTGGTATCTGGAGGAGTTGTCAAATTGAACGAGTTGATTCTGATATGCGCATAGATTCCGTAACTCCGTGTCTTCTCGTCGCGGGATTTCCGGTGTTATACGGCAGTACCAAACATCGGCCGCAACAGACCTTCTCGGTCGCTGCTCACGAATTGCTGACAATACAGCTCATGATAATGCCCCCGCATCGCCAGTAACTCGGCATGCGTCCCTGCCTCCGCAATCCGCCCCTCCCGAATCACCAGAATCCGATCAGCCTGACGGATCGTGGCCAGTCGATGTGCAATGATCACACTCGTCCGGCCCCTCAGTAACACATCCATCGCGCCCTGAATCGCAAATTCAGTCTCAATGTCTACCGATGCGGTCGCCTCATCTAGTATGCAGATCGCCGGATCCGCCAGAATCGCCCTGGCAATCGATATCATCTGTTTCTGCCCCGTCGACAGAGGCTCTCCGTTCTCCTCCAATCGCGTTTCATACCCCTCCGGCAACACGCTGATAAACTCATGCGCACCGGCGGAACGCGCCGCTTCTTCAATCTCATGCTCCGAGGCATCCAGCTTCCCGTACCGGATGTTTTCCAGGATCGTCCCGCTGAACAGATAGGGTGTCTGCAGCACGATCCCCATCTGCGACCGAATCGACTCGACTGGATAATGCCTGAGATCCACACCGTCGATTCGCACGACACCCGAGGTTGGATCATGGAAGCGCATCAGAAGGTTTGCCAGAGTCGTCTTGCCGCCGCCGGTCGGCCCGACAAGCGCTACTTTCCACCCGGGCTGAATGGTCAGGTTGACCTGCGTGAGCACATCTACGCGGCCATCATACGAGAAACCCACTTCATCGAATTCGACCCGACCCGCCAAACGCCGGATCGGCACGATCTTCGGTGCATCCCTTACCGTCGGCTGCATCTCGAGCAGCCGGAAGAGGCGTTCCGCACAGGCCTGCGTTTCCTGAAACTGTCCGAAGATTCGCGCGATATCCATGGCAGGTTCGAAAAATCGTCTGGAATACGAGATGAAAGCGACGAGTGTACCGAGCGAGATGATGCCCGCGATCGAGCCCGAACCTCCCAATGCGATGACGAATGCGCTCCCGACCGCGCCGATCACATGAATGATGGGAAGATAAATCGATGAAACCGATGCGGAATGCACGGCCGCCCGATACATCGAACCGGTCATCTCACGAAACTCGTCGTTCGATCGATCCTCACGCGCCAGAGACTTGATGACACGCAGCCCGGTGATGCTCTCACTGTAACCGGCCGTGATTTCCGAATTGATTTTCCGGACTTTACGCGCCAACTCCAGGATCGATTTCTGGAAAAACACCGACACGAGGATCATCGCCGGCATGAGTACCATCGACGCCAGTGCAAGCCTCCAGTCGACGATGAACATGGTAACGGCCATGAAAATCATCATCATGATCCCCCAGAGGAAATCGACTGCCGCCCACGTGACGGTCTCACCAACCCGCTGCGTGTCGCTCATGACTCTCGTCAACAGCCAACCTGCAGGAGTTTCATCGAAAAACGAAACCGATAACGTCTGGAGATGCGTGAACAGTTTGCGACGCAGATCCGCCACGAAACGCACGCCCACCTTGCCGCTCTTGCGGATGAATCCCCAGACCAGCAACGACTGCATCGCGATCAATAGGATATAAACCGATGATGCGAAATAGATTTCGGTCATATCTTTGACGGCAATCCCGCGGTCGATCGCATGACGGATCGCGAGCGGCATCAGAACATCGACTCCGGAAAGCATTGCCGTGATACATCCGACAACGAGATAGGTTTTCCAGTAAGGCTTGAGCAAGCGAAACAGATGACGCCACAAGGCAGCATCAAACCGCTTGCTGAATTCGACTTCGCTGTATTTCATTGCTTGCATTCTCGATCTCCATACGCAACCGATTCATGCGCGTGTTCTGAATGTTCAAGAGATTTCGATACGCACCATCCCGAGCGACTAGTTCCTCATGCGTTCCGATCTGAACGATCCGGCCTCGCTCCATGACGGCGATCCGATCAGCGCCCGCCGCCGTGCTGAGCCGGTGCGTAACGATGATCGTCGTTCGTCCGGCTGCACCCTTCCTGACCGCCGAGCAGATCTCGGATTCAGTCTGCGTATCGAGCGCCGAGGTCGTGTCGTCCAGCACGAGGATCGGCGGATCGTTGACCAGTGTGCGCGCCAGCGAGAGTCTCTGCTTCTGACCGCCCGACAGCGTGATGCCGCGTTCGCCGACCAGCGTCTCGTATCCGTCCGGAAACGTTTCGATGAACCGATCGGCGGAAGCCGTTCGAGCCGCCCGGCGGATGTCGGTCTCCGAGTGCTCCCCCGGCCCGAACGCGATGTTGTCCCGGATCGATCGCGAAAACAGACAGGCCTCCTGCATCACGAACCCGACCCTTCTCCGAAGGGCCTGTCTTGGCATGTCACGCAACTCGATCCCATCGATCCGGATGCTTCCGCTGTAATGGTCATGGAACAATCCGAGCAGACTGACCAGAGTCGTCTTCCCTGAACCGGTCGCGCCGAGAATCGCCAGTGTCTGCCCCGGTTCGATGGCCAGTGACACATTCGACAGGACTTCGTTGCTTCCGAACACGAGTGAGACATCTTCGAACTCGATACTCCCACCGCAAGTATTCCTGTCAACAAACCCGGAAGCATCCTCCTCAACCGGAAGATCGAGCAGTTCCTGCACCCGTCCGATCGAAACCGTTGCCCGGCCCATCTCGCCCAGGAGCCGTCCGACGTGCCGGACAGGCCAGATGAGATACATCACGTAGCTGTTGAAGGCGACGAATGCCCCGAGCGTCATGTCGCCCGAGATCGTCTTCACCCCGCCGATCAGCAGCACGATCACGGCCTGCATCATGCACATCAGATCCGATGTAGGCCAGAAGATCGAGTGGAGGCGGATGAGGTGCGTGTCCTGTCTGGCGAGGTTTTCATTGGCGGTATCGAACAGCCCCAGTTCGTACGTTTCGCGTGCGAATGCCTTCACTACCCGAATTCCGCTGAGGTGTTCCTGTACGCGCGACGACAGCGCTGCCTCCGCCTCATCATACTGCTCGAAACGGGAATGAATTTTCGAGAAGAAGAAGGCCGAGAAGATGAAGATGGGCGGGACGACGGCGAGCACATAGAGCGCCAGACCCGGATTGAGTGCCGCAAGCAGCACGCTGATGCCGATCAACAGACACAACGTGCGGGCGACTTCCGCAACCTGCAAACCGAGAAACCGGCCGATCGTGCCGATGTCCGAGGTCGCTCGTTGAATGACGTCACCGGTCTGGAGTGTCGCATGAACACCCATCGGGATATGCATCAGCCGTTTAAAAACCGCGTTGCGGAGATCGCGCACGGTGCCCTCGGAGGCTGACGCCGAGAGCCTTCCCTTGAAGAAAGTGAATAACGCTTCGAGCGCTGTCAGGGCAACGATGGCAAGCGCTGTCATGATGAGACCGCGTCGTGTGGCGATGCCGGTTTCGAGCGTATCGATGGCTCCGCGTATCAGCCAGGGAACGGTCAGCTGGAAAGAGGTGGCGAGCAGGAGTGAGAGGGCTGCGCAGAGATAGGTTGGTTTGTGGGAGCCGAGCAAAAAATAAAATCGTTTCAATATGGGAAACATGTAATCCTCCAGGGGTATCGACTGGCAAGGGGGGTTCGTGTCTGGGCTGTCTGGGCTGTCTGGGCTGTCTGGGCTGTCTGGGCGGATCGCGATCCGCCCATGCGCCCATCCGCCCATGCGCCCATGCGCCCATCCGCCCATGCGCCCATCCGCCCATGCGCCCATCCGGGGGTGGTTCACGAACCGCCCGTACGGTGATCCTGCTATAAAGGGGTATTGGTTTTTTTGTTAGCGAGGATTGCTGCAGGAGACGCAGAACGATGAGTTGATCGTGAGCTGCAATCGGATAAGTTGGAACATCATCGACGGCCTCCTTTCATTGGATGTGGGCTTCAAAACATAATGTCGAAATGGACGATAGGTTTAGTAAAAATAAAAATTTGAAGCCGCTTCTTGACTTTCAGACTGATTCAATTGACCATTCTTCTCCGGCTGACTGGGATTTTGTGTCATGATCCATGTTTCAGGCGCGATTGAATTCGATCAATCAGATCGACTCCGCTTTTTTCTAGATTATTGGAAACGAGTTGCTTTTACCTTGTACCAGCAACTCGACCCAGCTTCACGCCATATTTTCATCGCCTTCCATCATCCCGAGTGGTCCGGACCCGCCATTGAAAGAGTTAAAGCGAGCGATGCTGCAATCCGAATCTGTCATGACTCGGAACGGAATCCTTCTCATCCTTTCGATTTCACATTTCGTTTCAGCTCGCTCAATAATTTGATGCGTATCGAATCGGCTGCCCCTGGTCTTCGTCCGATCTACTACTTCCGGAAGCAATCCCTGTTTGTCTATTCCACCGATCTGTTTGAGCTTCGGAAGCTCCTCGGGCAGGGAACGCCGGATCCAATCGCAACAGCTTCCCTCATCGGCCTCGGACGCATCGTCGGCAATCGCACGCTCTGCCAGGAAATCCGCAGATTGCCGGAAGGAAACGTCCATATCATCAGACGCGAATGCATCGAATCCTTCATTGAAGAGCGATTGCCGATTGGTGATCCCATTAAGGCGGATGTCTGTCTGTGCGCGGCTCGTTTCCGGAAGGCTCTCGATCATCGCCTGGAATCCCCGACCGGTGGGACATGGATTCCGCTGTCCGGAGGACTCGATTCCCGTGCTGTGCTGTCATGTGTGTCTCGTCCGGGCATCGTAAGCTACACAAGGGGATCTCGACGGTCGGACGAGGCTGGAATCGCCGCACAAGCCGCTGGTGTAATGTCCTTGCCGCATTATCACTTCGAATTTCCGCGGAATTATCTTGAGGAGTTTTCGCAGAGAATCATTCGATCAACCGGTGGCTCGATCTCCATCGACGACAGTCATGCGATGTACCCGTGCGATACACTTCGTGACCGAGGAGCACAAACCGTCATCCCGGGGATCGGGGGTGAATACGGTCGTAATTTCTGGAAGATCAGCGGATCGGACGATGAGTCCGGCGACGATCAAGAAGCACTTGGACGGATCATTTTCGCGAAGGAAAACAGGCTTGACCCGAAATGCATCCAGGGATCGATTCTCCATTATGAAGACGCATTACAAACGATGGAGGAGGAGTATCTTGATGGTTTCATGAACGCTGCGAAGCAGTCATTATCCGCATCGAAGACGACAGTTCTCGATGAGTTTTATCTGTTCAATCGCATTCGAACCTTTACCATTTTCGGTTCGTTGATCTGGGGTCGATATTTTCATGTTATCTTGCCATTCCTCGAACCCTCTTATCTCGCAGCGATCCGCAGACTTCCGGCTGCGAATCGTCAGTTACCGAGTGTTCATGCAAAGATTCTCGATGCCGGTGCGCCGAAACTGGCAAGCATCCGATTGGAGCCTTCGGGTAACATACCGGCGAACGGATTCAAACCATCGAAGCTCTGGTTAATGTCGAGATTTCTTCGGAGGATGGTCCCCGGGATGCTCCTGCCGGCGCAGAATTATATCCGGTTGTTGCGAAACAGTCGCCGTTTTGTGGAAGAGATCCTCTATTCCAAACGGGAGGATCTGGATGCGATCGTATCGATTCCTCGAATACGGAAAACATGGCGTCAAAAGAGATTGTCCCGACGAGACGCGCAACAGATCAGCAGGTTCATGACAGTGGCACTTTTTTGGGAGAATCGTTGAAAAGGGCGGATTTCGATCCGCCCGAACAGGTACCAACAAAAAGGGCGGATCGCAATCCGCCCGACATATAAGTTTTATGTATATTATCGATTCAGATCTTCGACCCAGAATCCGAGGGTTTCTTCAAATTCGCGGCTGAACCCGTTCTGCTCATATCGGATCTTGCCGGTCTTGTCGATTGCGCAGATATACGGAATCCCGGTGATTCCATACGACTTTGCCACCTCTTCGGTACCCAGCAGCAGTGTCATGGCGAACTTCTTCTGTTCGAATAGCGCCTGGGCTTTCTTCGGATTCTGCTCCCAGACATTGATCGATATTACCTCGACATTTTCGGGTTTCTTCGTCTTGCACCACTGATCGAGCGCTGGCATGGCCATCATGCAGGGGCCGCACCAGGTGGCCCAGAAATCGAGAATGACGATTTTGCCTTTGAGATCCGACAGCTTGACGGATTTTCCGACGGGCGTCTTGAGTTCCCAATCCGGGGCGTCCTTGGTCACTTTCGTCAGGAGCGCGGCGTCCTTCCGTTTCGCTGCACCCTTCGAATGTGCGGCCTTCATGGCCTCGATCGTTGACGCCCATCGCGCATCTTTCTGCAGTGCTTCAAGATCCGAATCCTCGGCGGCACCTTCATGATCGTCATAACCCGCCGCAGCTGCCTTGTTGAGGGATTCGAAGGCTTTGTCAGCGTCACCCTTGAGCGCATAAGCGCATGCGAGATTGTAAAGTGTGTCGCTTCGGGTATCGAGATCCGGAGTGGCCGCATAGATTTTGATCGCTTCGTCGTACGCTCCGACTATCAGCAATGTCGTGCAGAACATCGATTCCGAAATGCGATCCTTGTCCGCCGCTTTGTACTGCCCTCGTTCAATCCCGCTCTGAACATACGATTCGACAGCGGAACGAGCCTTGTCGTAATTGCCTGCACCGGAATGAATCAGAGGCAGCAGGGATGGATCCGCCCACGGCTGCTTCTCGGCGATGCCGACTTCGAGATCCTTGAGCGCTTCATCGAATTTCTTCGAATGGATCTTGAGGAGTGTCAAGACGAGTTTGAGTTCATCACGGGGAGATTGCATCCCAATCATGGCATCAAAATACGGTGCATCTTTCGCCAGTGTCGTTTCGAGTTCCGGAACTTTTTTCGAATTGCTCATGCGAGAGGCCAAAAGTCCCATCGAATAACCCCTTCCGAGCACAATGTAGCCCGCGGCATTCTTGGGCTCAAGCGCGATCAGTTCACGCCCGGCCGACACCATGGCGAGGGGATCTTCGAGACGTGATCCGGCCAGATACCGGAAGGTGACCGATTTCGGGTTTTCTGCGGCTTTCGTCTTGATGAACTGGTCAAGCACCGCTTCGTCTTCCCGTCGAAGGATTCGAGCGGCAACCTCGATCACCTCAAGATCGGTCGCGTTTTCGATGTAGTCCTTGCACAGCATTATAACCGACGCCGAGTCCGTCTGCTGCGACATGCTCTGCTTGAATTCAGCAATGGTGTATTCCTTCGCCAATCCGATGGTCGCGAGGGTCAGAACAAGTATACAACTCAGCGCGAACGCGTGTTTCATGACCGTTCCTTTCTTCTGTTTCGGATCACTCCGGTTCGATCATTCCGCGATCTTCAGACGGTTGAGACCAAAGTTCGAAAACTCGGTTTCGTACTTTCCGCAGAACTCCTGATGTTTCTCGGAATGCTCCTCTTCCGTCAGTTTATCGGCCACATCCTCTCCGATCGCATCGATCATGTCCCGGCTGGCCAGCGACGAAATCAGTTTTCCCCAGAAAACGGTTTCCTCGAAAGATCCGATCCGTTCCGGTATCTCACTCAATTCCTCGTCTTCCATCGAAACCGCGAGATGCTCGCCGCAATCGTCCATCTCAACCAGATCCTTGAGTCCCGCACTCTGGGCTGTTTTCAGTATTTTCTGGATCAGGTCGGATTCCTTTTCAATCCGTTCTTCATCGACAAGTTCTTCATCCGCATATGCATGCAGAACATAACCGGCGGTACTCAGCAGGCCGAGAAGCAGTTTGAGTTCGTCTTTTGAGAACTGGAGGTTGATCATGATCGGGTTTCCTTTCCTTGAAGAGATCATCCGAACATCATGACGAGATTTCCGTTAAAGTCAATGTGAGGTGTTCCGTTTCGCCCTGATCGAGGCCAGCGATTGCTTCATTTTCCGATATCTGAGACCTCCCCAGAGGGCCAGAATCGTACCCGTCACCATGCTGACCGCGCCGAACACCGTGAACCAGATCGCATTGGAAAAATGAATGAACGTGACCCCGGCCAGGATCATCGCCAATCCGGTCCGGGCGTACGCCAGCAGCGTCCGTTCGTTCGCCAGAATCGTCCGATCGATCGCCAGTTCGTCCCGAAGGATCAATCGTTCCGACTCGAATCGGTCATAAGGCTCGATATTCATGTTGATACTCCCTTCAACTCCCGGCATCCCGGTCCGATCAGGCGGCTGAATCCTCCCGGCATCGGCTCCGCTTCGATCTGCGCGCCGATTCGGTCCTTGAGCGCCTGAATGTGCGATATGATCCCGATCATTTTCCCGTCCCGCCTCAACCCCGCCAGCGACTGAAGCGCGCTTTCCAGGGTATCGTCGTCCAGCGTCCCGAATCCCTCATCCAGAAAGAGCGAATCGATCCGCACTTGCCGGCCCGCCATCCGGGACAATCCGAGCGCCAGAGCCAGACTCACGAGAAAACTCTCGCCGCCCGACAGGTTCTTCGAGGTCCGCTCGATCCCGCCCTGATAATTGTCGATCACCACCAACTCCAGATCATATTGCTCTTCCCGCTTGAGAAGGTAGCGGTCGGTCAACCGGACGAGCTGCGCGTTGGCATGCGTGAGTAGAATGTCGAAGGTCAGTCCCTGCGCAAAATTCCGATACCTCTTGCCGCTTTCGGATCCGATCAGCTCATGCAGGCGATTCCAGCGGTCGCAGACCATCTTCTGACGATCGCGCGCCGCAATCCGCTCCGCCTGCTCGGCCCGCCCCGCCTCGTCCTCCGTCAGTTTGCCGCGCAATCCGCCGATTTCCTGCTGGATGTCGCCGATGATCTCCTGAACCAGTTTCTGCTCGGCGACAACCTCTTCGCGCGAACGTTCCGTCAGATTCCGTGCCTTCGTTTCAGCGAGTCTGCCTTCGAGATCCACCATGCGCGCATCGAGTTCGTTGCGCCGTTTCTTCAA
>Ga0302253_1001477_pt1 | contig 14019 bp, 14 predicted proteins | sample AAG_RA_Trp_MG_FD_193537 | JGI IMG/M metagenome (GOLD analysis project Ga0302253, IMG submission 193537) | Enriched activated sludge microbial communities from anaerobic digester in WTTP, New Holstein, Wisconsin, United States - AAG_RA_Trp | ecosystem: Engineered > Bioreactor > Anaerobic >...
AAACAACTATGAAGAAGTGGCTGCATGGTGAGATTGCTTCGCTACGCTCGCAATGACGAGAGGGGGGTGAATAGTTACCTATTTTTTAGTTTTGTCATATCAATGGGTATTTGTGTTTTTGGGTCAATGGTTATGGCTTGTTGAAAATAGTTTAATGCTTCATCCGTTTTGTTTAAATTCATATATGTCAGTCCAATGTTAACAAGTGTTTGTGCATCTTTGGGATTGATTTCTATGGCTTTTTTCAAGAATATCAAAGAGGAATCGTATTGTCCAGAAATGCCATACGCAACGCCCAAATCTTTATTGGCAGCCTCATCGGTGGGCTTAATTGTTACGGCACGATTTAAAAAATATTTCGCTCTGGGTAAATCGTTCTTATACCGCCCATATAAGGTTCCCAACTGATAATTAACTTCAAAACGTTGCGGATTAATGGCAAACAAATCATTATACACTTTAATTTTATAATCAACACTGTCGAGGTTTCTAAAAATGAGTTCCAGATTGGAATAAACCAGATTGAAGTTAGGATTTTCTGCAAGTATTTTTTTATATGCCCAAACCGTTGAATCGTAATTTTTATCATATTCATAATATCCATTACCGAGCAATAGCAAGGCATCGGAATAGGACGGATAAATTTCGATAGCATGATTCAAGTATTTTAAGGCACGTTTTAAATAATCGTGTCGAAGCGATTCATTACCGGGTTTAGTGGCTTCTTCTATCAGTTTTCCACCCGCAGAACAATTGCTTTTGACACCATTAACGGAAACCTTTACATCAGTAGTAAATAATGTGAAATCATTTTTCCAGTTGGTATTTCGTGAAATGGTTTTAATGGCATATAACGACATGATGACCACAAAAACGGCTATTCTTGTTTGATAATTTTTTAGCCACTTGGGCAGTATTTCAGCAAAAAAGTACGCTGCAATAAGGCAAAAACCAATAGATGCTACAAAAACAAAACGTTCATTCATAAATACACCTATGGGGAATAAAATATTAGAAACGGGTGCCAGCGAAATAGCATAAAACAAAAGCCCAAACGAAACAATGGATTTTTTTTTGGTGTTTTTAATAGCCACCCATGCCAAAAATAAAACAATAAGCAGCGAAAGCCACGCATGCCAGTGTCCCCATTCGGTAACGGGTATATGATAGGGGTAATAATCGTAAGTCAATGGGTGTGGTATAAAGAGCAATTTGATGTATATGCCCATGGTGTATATAATGGTTGCATATTTTTGTGCCCAAGTCATTCCCAAAAACGAATTGTTCATCAGTTCGGGAACTGTTTTTATGGACGCACCACTTAATGCAGCATTGCGTGCTATAAAGTATATAAATGCAGCGAACCATAAGGGTAATGTACTTATAAGAATCGGTTTTATTTTCTTATCACTGAAAAACCATAGTGCTAACGGAATAGTAACTATAAACGTAGCCGCAATTTCTTTAGAGAACATAGCCATTAAAAAGGATAAAAAGGCAAACACATAATTTTTTCGTGCCTGTTCGTTGTTTATCGCTTTCAAAATAAAATAAAATGCCATAAGTGCACCCAAAAGTGACATAATTTCATCTCGTCCTTTTATGTTTGCAACTACTTCGGTGTGTATAGGATGAGCCAAATACAACAAAGTCGCCAAAAAAGGAATATGCAAATACCAAATCTCAGATTTGAACCGTGAGGAAAGTAACTTCTTTAAAACTAAAAACAGGAATATATTTAACAAAGCAAATAGCAATATATTAATAAAATGACTGATGTGTGGATTTTGTCCAACTATTTCCACTTCAATAGCAAACGTAACCAATGATAACGGACGATAACGCCCACCGGCTACCAAGTCTTTTCGTACTTTGAAAAAACCGGTAAACAATTCGTTTTTAAAAATTTCAGGAATACCGGCAATGCCTTTTAAGGTATAATCGTTTTGCGTGATGACAATGGCATCATCCAGAGCATAATCATTAAAAACCGTATTACCGTAATAAACAAAGGTAAGCAAAAAAATAATAAGATAGGCATATTTATGTAGCCAAATATTGTTTGAAACAGAAATAGCAGGCGTTGGCTGATTATTCTGTTTTATATTTTGTCCACGTTGATTTTTACCTGTTGACACTGTTTTTTGGCTGTTTCCTTTTTTTGCCATAAGACAAGTTGATTTATGTGCAAAAATACAAAAAAAATTAACCGATTCCATTTGAAAGTAATACCGACTTGCCAACAAGTTCATTAAAACAATTCGCTTCTCTTTTGTTTTAAACCCGAATAATTCATAAAACTTAGTTTCATGAATTACATAGGCGACAAAGATAAGGTAATATTTTTATTCTCTTTGCTCTAAAAATATAACTTTATCTAAGTCGTGGTTAAACCATTAGCCTGTCGGCATCCCGTCTCGTCATTATTGACGAGATTAGAGTTTGACGGGACAAAATTTATTTCATTCTTTTGTTAGCGGTTTGGTATAAAATGGTTAGTTGTTCCTATAAAAAATCGTTTATTTATGGGTAAAAACTATTCGTCGCTACAATGGTTGTTTTGGTGTATGGCGTATTTGGTTTATTTGTTTGTGAATTATTCCAATTAATATCTTACTCCCAAAAAGTAAATAAGAAAACTGAACAATAGCGAAAAGAAAATAATAGAAACACTGAGTGTCATTATTACTATTAGACTGCGTCCATAGAACCTTACAGTAATAAATGTGCCAATGGGAATAGATAAAATAAGGGGTGTTAAAATAGCCAGTCCGATAATGCCTACATTGTTTTTGAGTTTAATATATTTTCGCTTCCGCTTGTACGACACGTTATTTTTATTGCTTCGTTTAAACAGATTACTAAAATTATTACTTAAAGTTTTCAATTGCATTTTGGTTTTAGGAAAGCGATTTAAATAAACATGAATTAGTTTGAAATATAAATTAATTATTCTTTCCCATAAAAAGATAAAGAACATTACACCTCCAATTCCACCGAGCGTAGTAATGATAACGGTTTGCAAAAATGAAAAATGCAACGAATATGCCAGTGGAAAGGCAAAAATAAATTTAACGCTACTCAGTAAAAACAAAGAAATGGCTTTGGCTAACATAATTATATTTTACTTCCATAAGCCAAATCGCCTGCGTCGCCAATACCGGGAACAATATACGATTTAACGGTTAATTCTTCATCTACGGCGGCAGTCCAAAGAGTAATCTGACGGGTGTCAAGTTTTTTCTGTATATTGCTTATGCCTTCGGTACTTGTAATAATGGTAGCAATATGGGTATGTTTAGGAATGCCGTTTGACAATAATGCCTGATACGAAAGAATAATAGACGAGCCTGTGGCAAGCATGGGGTCGCATAAAATAAGGGTACGACCTTCCAGTTTAGGACAGGACATATATTCCAGTTCGATATGAAATGTACCGTCTTTGCTATATTTTCTAAATGCACTGATAAATGAATTATCGGCAGAATCAAAAAAGTTCAGCATGCCTTGATGAAAGGGTAAGCCGGCTCGCAGAATGGTTGCCAATACGGGTTTTTCAACAGGCAATGGCATATTGGCAATTCCCAAAGGGGTTATTACCTGTTTTTCTTCATAAGAAAATGTTTTGCTGATTTCGTAAGCAAAAATTTCTCCTATTCGTTCAAGGTTTTTGCGAAAACGCATGCTATCCTGCTGAATATTCTCGTCTCTCAATTCCGAGACAAACTGGTTAAGTAAACTTTTTTCCTTTCCTAAAACGTGTAAATTCATATGCTAATGTTTTATCAATCGTAAAAAAAATGGAAGTGCATTATAATAATAATGTACATAACTGCAATTAGTTGCACCAAAACTTTCATAAAATCTTGCCACACCGGGAATCATGGAACCTTCAAAGTCTAAAATTACATTTTTTTCTGCATATTTTCTAATAAATTCATCCAGCAATAAAAACATGGCTTTTTTTTCTTTTCCCACCGGCGAACTAACGGCAAATAAATAAAATGCTTTTTGATGTGTAAAAATAAACAAAACAGACGATACCAGTTGGGTTTTATCATAAACAGAATAAATTTCGCCAAACTTGTATTTTAATGAAAAGGTAACGATGTGCTTAATTTTTTCATAATCTTTATTTGATAAATGTATAACTTTTGATTCCATATTTTTTTTCAAAAACTGGATGAACGTGTCGGCGTTAATGTCGTTTATTTTTACCGTTAGTTTATTTTTTTGTGCTTTTAAAATATTTCGCTTGGTATTGGTATGAAATTTATTCCATAAATACGTATAGGGAGGTATTAGGTCCAGTTCAAAATTATTTTTTTTTGTAATAAGGGCATGAGTTGTTGACTCAGAAAGAACATTGAGTTTATTAAATTGCAGAGAAATATAATGGAAATGTTGCTGTGTATATTCTATAAAAGGATGGATATTGGCTATGAGTTGAATGTTCGGTGAAAAAACACCTAATTGTTGAGTAAACAAAGGTTGCTGAAGTATAGAATATCCCATAAACTTTTTTACAGGCAGGGGCATTACGGCTTCATAATCGTTTAGCACCAAGGCATCCCACGTTTCACAAACAATGTCCAAATACCAAGAAAATCCATATACGTTGCCATTAACAGCATGTAGAATGACTTTTTCCCATTTTGCTCTATCAATTTTGCTATATGGCAGGTGTTTTATTTCCATAGTGCATTGGTAAACGTAATATTTGCTAATCTATTATTCAAGGTTCAACATTTCTTCAAACACCGTCTTCCAAGATTTCCACGGTTTAATGTCTTGTAACGTTTCATTATGCCACAACGAAACGAATACCCCATTATATTTTTTTATAATATGAATGTAGTCGGAAATTTTTTGTATGGCTTCTTCTGAATTTAATTTCAAACTATCAAACAATGTCTTGTCAATAAAAGGAACAGGAAATACCCGTAACGAAGTTTTTTTGTTTTGTTCTAAATCAAAAAAATAAAACGGGGTGCAAGTAGCAGCACGAAATCCGTCTGTTTCAACATATCCCATAGAATAGTCTTCGCTAATGCCCAATTGAACAAGTTGACGATAATATTCAGGCAATTGAAACTTCATGAAATGAAATCTATTTTGATGTATGCTATGATGACATACCGACGACAATGCCTTTATTTCGTCGGCTGCTGTATTTTTTTCAATGGCGTAGTACGAAAGATGAATACCAATATTTACAGATTTGTTTAATTGTTCTACCGTTGAAACAAACAATGGATGCCGGTAATACAAATTGCGGTCATACTGGTCTTTTTTGCTTGTCAGGATAAAAAAAATGGGCGTTAAATGATGCGAAGCATATTGCTGACAAACATAGGAATATGTATCATAGGGGTCGTTAATTTTATGCAGAGAGTATAAAAAGCGTTGTTTTATAAGGTCTCCACGCAAATAAAGTGCTGCTTTGGCAGTAGAAAGTAACGATGTGATGAGCGATTTCCCTTTAAAGGCATAAAGATTATCTACGTCTATGGTAGGAATATGTTTATATAAGGGACGTTCTATCAGAAGGGTGGGAAATTCGGCTTTTAACAGGAGTATCATTTTTTCAATCCATTCGTTAACAACAGGTTTATGAAGTAGTTGTTGTTGTTCTGCCCATGAATAGTGAAAATCGAATCGTTGATGATGGTCTTTTTGAGGCAGTATATATTCTTCATAACGACATATAAGCCAAAACGATGCTGAAAAAATATCAAACGGAATAAATGTACGTGCATCGCCGGTAGCAAAGATAACTTTTCCCCATTCGGTGTCAACAGTTTCGGGTAAATCATGATGAATGGATGTTTCGTTCAGGAGTGTACTTGCCCAAATCCATTTTCCTTTGGTAATAAAATTGGGTGAATAAATTATTTTAGGTCCTGCATAGTTTTTATAATCGTCTATGTTTGAAGTTAAGGTATAGGAAACAAATACAACGCGATTAAATATAAATTGAAGAATGTATTCTAATCGTGGATTTTTATATGGTGAATAAATCAACAACATGTTCAAAGAATGTTCTCATCGGCAAAACTGTAGTATGCCGTTTGTGAAACAATTAAATGGTCAAGCAGTTGGATATCGAGTAGTTTGCAGGCTTCCTTTAATTTGCGGGTAATATTCAAATCTTCGTTGCTGGGATTGAGTGTTCCGCTGGGATGATTGTGTGCAAGGACAACAGCAGTTGCTTCATCGTAAAGTGCCTGTCGAAGAATGCGTCGCGGGTCAATAATCGTGCTGGTTTGCCCTCCTGTGCTTAAATGATAGTATCCGATTAACTTGTTGGCGCGGTTTAGGGTTAAATACCATGCTTCTTCATAAGAAAAATCGGCAATGATGGAACGAAAAAACTGATATACTTCCTTACTGCATGTAAACTGTGGCAATTGAATAGCTGTTTCAAGGTTTCTACGATTTCCCAGTTCCAGAGCGGCAACAATGGTAACCGCCTTGGCAGGACCAATACCCGGAATATCTTTAAGTTTAAGAATGTCAAATTGAGCTAGTACATTAAGATTATCGTTGGCATCTCTCAGCAAATGGGATGCTACATCCATGGCTGTATTTTTGGTAGTGCCTGTGCGAAGTAAAATAGCAAGCAGTTCGGTATTGCTTAGTGCATGCACGCCTTTTTTTAGGAGTTTTTCTCGTGGTCGGTCATCGGCAGACCACATTTTGATGGAAGAAAAATTTTTTTCGTTCATAAAAATAAAAAAAGTCTCCCAAAGTTAGGAAGACTTTTTAAAAGTATGTTTTAATTTTATAAAAGTTTATTTGGAAAGTGCATTGACATGTTTTGCCAAACTTGATTTTAAATTGGATGCTTTGTTTTTATGAATCACATTTCTTTTTGCCAATTTATCAAGCATTCCCGCAACCTTGGGAAGAAGTGTGGTGGCTTCGTTTTTGTCTTTGGTTGTTCTTAGTTTTTTTATTGCGTTACGCGTTGTTCTTGCAAAATAACGATTTTCTAACCGTATTGTTTCGTTCTGACGAATACGCTTTAAAGTAGATTTATGATTTGCCATATAAAAAAAATTAATGTTCGTTGGTAGCCCGTAGGGGACTCGAACCCCTGATTTCAAGAATGAAAATCTTGCGTCCTAACCGACTAGACGAACGGGCCGTCTTTAAAAATTAGGAGTGCAAAGGTAGGGGTATTATTTATTATTTCCAAATCTTTTCTTGCTTTTTTTCTTATTTTTCTTATTATCAAATCTATCAGCACGTTCCTCTTCCATGCCATTCGTGAAGTCTAAGGAGGGTTTGGATGTTCTTTTTTCATCCATAGAAGTAAATTTTGAAATATCTGGATTTATGCCATTGGCGTTTTGTTGAAGAATTTCCTTTACTTGTTCCACTGATAGTGGAATTAATCCTACCGACACATCCTTAACTTTGGAATACCAGAACATGCCTCTAAAAATGTCCATTTTTTGACAAAACAAATCTCCATCGAGAATATGAAGTGTTTCATACATTTCTGGAAAATTTTTACGGGCATCCACATATACATCCAGTTCATAATTCAAGCAGCATTTAAGTTTGCTACACTGCCCGGTAAGTTTTTGTGGATTGGAGGTAAGTTCTTGCAATCGAGCATTGGTAGTACCCACCGAAATAAAATTATCTAACCATGTTGAACAGCAAAGTTCTCTGCCACACGAGCCAATGCCACCTATTCTGCCGGCTTCCTGTCGTGCACCTATTTGTTTCATTTCTATTTTTACACGAAATTCAGCGGCTAAGATTTTTATTAATTCTCTAAAATCCACCCGCTCATCGGCAATGTAATAAAAAATAGCCTTTGATTTGTCGCCTTGATATTCCACGTCTCCTATTTTCATGTTGAGTTTGAGCGATTGTGCTATTTTTCGTGAGCGTATCATTGTACTTTGCTCCAGCATAATTGCCTGATACCATTTTTCTATATCTGTTGGTTTTGCCAAACGATATATTTTTTTCTGAACGGTGTCGGGTTGTACTTCGCTTATCCGTAATTGGTCATATACCACATCGCCCAAAGCGTTTACAATGCCTATATCATGACCGGTCTGGGCTTCTACTGCTACAATACTTCCTTTGGTTAAGGGTATTTTTGCGCTATTTCTAAAAAAATCTTTGCGTGTATTTTTAAAACGCACTTCTACCAAATCTGAAATAAAAGAAGAAACAGGTACATCTGGCAAATTGTATGTATCAAATTTAATACAACCCATTAACTCATTACAAGAAATATCATTTTCTGTTTTTTGAAGAACGCAACCCCGTGTATAACAATACGTTTTTTCCATTGTGTTAAGATGTTTTTGTCTGTACAAACTTACAATATAATTTTTATACAATAAATGATTATTGATTTTTTTCCTAAGTTGAGCATAGTAAACATTATAATTACTACTACGATTTCATACCAAACCGCTAACAAAAGAATAAAATGAATTTTGTTCGTTGGTTTTGGTTCATGCCGACAGACTAACCGTTTTCAAACAAAAGCGAAACGTATGGTTTTAATGAACTTGTTAGCAAGTCGGTATTATATTTATTTGTCTGTCTTTTTTAAAGTATGAACGCTAACGTTTTATTTACACAACAAATATACAACTTTCGTAAATACAAAATATCAAACCTGCGTAAACCACTTTTTGGTTTATGCGGTATATTGAATGATATATTACATTATATCAATATGATAAACTATTATTATTTTAATAAAAATAGTTGCATTTACGAATGTTTTACTTACCTATGTTATGATTAAATTTATTACAATGGACATTGAAAATTTAATTACGGTTTTTGAACGGAAACTTACGCTTCAAAGGTATAGCATCAATTTTATAATGTTTGTGTACCCTAAAAAATAAATTTGCAATTGTTATCATGTTGTATATGTAGCAGTTATGTTTTGTCTCTCCTCAACTTGGTATAAGTGTTGTGGATGAATAATGAAGTGTTAGCGAATGATGAGTTAGTATGATATTAATATTATTATTAACTTGCCCCCGAATTTATACGTTAATCAATTTAAGATTTATAATATAAAATGGAACAAAACATGAATTTGGATGAGTTGACTAAAATGGCTACACAAGTACGAAGAGATATTATTCGAATGATACACGGAGCAAAATCGGGTCATCCAGGTGGTTCATTGGGTTGTGCCGACTTTTTAACAGTTATGTATTTTCATATACTCGATATTCAGCCTTCTTCTTTTACAATGGAAGGTACAAATGAAGATATGTTTTTTCTGTCCAATGGACACATTTCTCCCGCATGGTACAGTGTATTGGCACGACGTGGATATTTCCCCATTAGTGAATTAGCCACTTTTAGAAAAATAAATTCACGCTTGCAGGGACATCCTACACCAGCCGAACATCTTCCAGGCATTAGAATTGCCAGTGGTTCGCTGGGGCAAGGTTTATCTGTTGCCATAGGGTCTGCCATAGCCAAAAAACTACAACATGATTCTCATTTGGTATATGTATTAACCGGCGATGGCGAACTGGAAGAAGGTCAAATTTGGGAGGCTGCCATGTTTGCTGCGGCTAAAAAAATAGACAACCTGATTGTTACTGTTGATTATAATGGTAAACAAATTGATGGAGCAGTGGACGATGTATTATCACTGGGCAATCTTCATGCTAAATGGGAAAGTTTTGGATGGCATGTTCTTGAAATGAACGGAAATCAGATTCCTTCTATTATTCAAACTATGATGCAAGCCAAACAACATACTGGCAAAGAAAAACCTGTCGTTATTTTAATGAAAACCGAAATGGGCATGGGTGTGGACTTTATGATGGGTACACATAAATGGCATGGTACACCGCCCAACGACGAACAGGCACAAAGAGCATTGGCACAATTGCCCGAAACGTTAACCGATTACTAATGAAAAAAATTCTTGTCATCACCATAACTGTTATTTTGTCCTTTTGTGGTACTTATGCACAACTGCAAGCACCTGCTCTTACACGTATTCTTTTTGTTTTCGATGCTTCCAATAGTATGTATTCCAAATGGGAATCGGATTCTCGTATCAATATTGCAAAACGATTACTTACTCAAATGCTCGACAGTTTAAAAAATATCGAAAATGTTGAAGTGGCGTTACGCGTTTTTGGTCATCAAAAACCCGTGCCACCGCAAGATTGTAAAGATACTCGTTTGGAAGTGCCCTTTCAAAAAAATAATATTGACGACATCAAAGCCGTTATTCAGAGAATTGAACCCAAAGGCACAACACCTATTGCCTATTCGCTGGAAAGTGCTGCACTTGATTTTCCCAAAAGCACTCCCAGTCGCAATATCATTATTCTTATTACCGACGGTATTGAAGAATGTGGTGGCGACCCCTGTGCTGTTTCCATTGCGTTGCAAAAACAGGGTATTATTCTTAGACCCTTTGTTATTGGGATTGGATTGGATGAAGATTTTAGAAAATCATTCGAATGCGTGGGACAGTATTTTGATGCTACCAGCGAAAAACAATTTAAGGATATTTTAGGAATAGTTATATCGCAAGCATTAAACAATACTACATTGCAGGTTAATCTGCTCGACATTAACGAAAATCCAACCGAAACCGACGTGCCAATTACATTTTATGACAAAAAAAAGGGAAAAATAATGTACAACTTTATTCACACTCTTAACAGCAAAGGCAATCCCGATACGCTTGTTCTTAATCCGCTTATTACTTATAAAATGGTGGCACATACCATTCCACCTGTTTATATTGACAGTATTCAACTAACGCCCGGCAAACATACCATTGTTGGCACCAATGCGGCGCAGGGACTTTTAACCGTGAAAGGGAATGTTCAATATTTTAAGGAAATTCAATGCTTAATTAGACAAAAAGGAAATCCTTACATCCTTCATGTTCAGCGAATAAACGATATCACTAAACTTATTATCGGCAATTATGATTTGGAAATATTAAGTCTTCCACGCTTATATATCAATGATGTGAATATCAGTCCCAATCACACTACCACTGTTCAAATACCCGATATGGGAATAGTTACATTTATGTTTGATGCGCCCGGTTATGGTGCCATTGTTCAGGAAAAGGACAACAAAATGGAATGGGTAGTTAACCTTGACGGTGAAAGTACGCGACAAACCTTTACGTTATTACCCGGACATTACAGAGTTATCTGGAGAAGCAAAAACATAAAAAAAACCGTTTACTCCATCGAAAAAAAATTCACTATTGTTAGCAATACTTCCATTCCCATTATTGTTAAATAAATGGTGTTAGCAAGAATAGATGAACAGTGAACAAGGAATAAAAAATTATCATGTATGAAAAAATATATTGCAACAGAAAAGAAAGATACTCGTTCAGGCTTTGGAGCAGCCCTTTATCAAATAGGAGAAAAAAATGAAAAAGTAGTAGCCCTTTGCGCTGACCTTACAGGTTCTTTAAAAATGGATGATTTTGCAAAGGCATTTCCAAACCGTTTTATCCAAACAGGTATTGCCGAAGCCAACATGATAGGAATTGCTTCTGGATTAGCCATTGGTGGATACATTCCATTTGCTGGCACTTTTGCTAACTTTGCATCGGGTAGAGTTTACGACCAAATTCGTCAGGTGGTTGCCTATTCCAATAAGAACGTTAAAATTGCTGCATCACACGCCGGTATCAGCCTGGGTGAAGATGGAGCCACACATCAAACCATGGAAGATATAGGGCTTATGCGGCTCTTGCCCAATATGACGGTTATTAATCCCTGCGATTATAATCAAACCATAATGGCTACCGTAGCAGCAGCCGATTACATGGGTCCTGTGTATTTACGTTTTGGACGTCCAGCAGTACCCAATTTTACTTCGTTAACATCACCTTTTACCATTGGACAAGCCATTCTACTCGAAGAAGGAACTGATGTAACCATTATTGCTACTGGACATTTGGTATGGAAAGCCTTGGAAGCCTGTGACATATTGAACGAACAAGGAATTCATGCCGAAGTGATGAATATACATACCATTAAACCACTGGATGAAAAAAGCATACGGTCGTCTGTCATTAAAACCCATTGTGTGGTAACGGCAGAGGAACACTTGAAAAATGGTGGTTTGGGTGATGCTGTAGCACAATTTTTATCGTCTGATTTTCCTGTGCCAATAGAATTGGTTGCCATGAACGATTGTTTTGGTGAAAGCGGTACACCCGATGAACTAATGACCAAATATGGTTTAACCACAGAGGCAATTGTGGCAGCATCTCAAAGGGCAATAGCACGTAAAAACAGTTAATCCCTGCATGAAACAGCATCGCAGTGATACAGATATTATTAACGACATACTTCAAGTAGAGACATCTCATGCTGCTTTTCGTGAATTGATAGAAAAATACCAGACACCCCTGTATTGGCACGTTCGCAAAATTGTATTAAACCACGACGATGCCGATGATATTCTTCAAAATACGTTTATTAAAGTATGGTCTGCTATTCCACAGTTCAGACAACAATCAAAATTATATACCTGGCTTTTCAGAATTGCCACCAATGAAGCCCTGACCTTTTTAAAACAGAAAAATAAAAACAACACGTTGTCCATAGATGACCTTAGTAGTGAATGGATAACAAAACTACGGGCAGACCCTTATTTTAATGGCGACGAAACGGAACTTGCCATGCAAAAAGTTCTTTTGTTATTACCGGATAAGCAGCGTATTGTTTTTAATATGCGATATTATGATGAAATCCCTTATGAAGAAATGTCTGAAATATTAGAAACGTCGGTGGGAGCCTTAAAAGCATCGTATCATCATGCAGTTAAAAAAATTGAAAATTATTTACAACAATCGTTAAACCTTAGTCTAAATGAATAGTCAAAGCAATATGAACCAGAATTCTATTCATAAAAAAAATCCGTTTACTGTGCCTGAAGGTTATTTTGAAACCTTTTCCGATAAGGTAATGAGACAAATTAACGAAACGCCTGTATCGCCTAAGGAAATAAAAAGAAACCTATTTTTAAGGCATCCATTTGCCATTGCCGCCAGTATTGTTGGTTTTCTCCTAATTTCTTATACGGTTGTACATTTCCTGATTTATAAACCTGCTGAAAAATATAAACAACTGGCTCAACAAGCAGATATAGAAGAGATTATTTTACCATTGGTGGATGAAAATGAAATTGCAGAAGCATTTGATTATACAGCCAATGCCTCACTCGATGGTGATGATATCGAAAATTATTTGTTAAATAAAAATATCCATGAAAAAGCCATTTCAAACTATATAAATAAATAAATATTAATCATGAGAACAACTATTATTTTATTTTTTTTATTGATAAGCATAACCTTGACAGCACAGCCGCCGGACAAGTGTAATAAGCATGAAGAACAAATACAGGCTCAAAAAGTAGCCTTTCTAACCAAAAATCTTGATTTAACAGTGCAGGAAGCCCAGCAGTTCTGGCCTGTTTATAACGAGTACGAAAAGAAAAAAGATGCCTTGTTTAATGATGAAAAAAATCTTTTACGTTCAATGATAAATAATGATAAACTAAGCGATAAAGAAATGGACGACCTTGTTAATAAATATGTAGATTTGCAACAAACCGAAGCCAAACTGGCACAGGAATACAATATCAAGTTTAAAAAAGTGCTACCTATAAAAAAAGTAATGATGTTATATGCTTCCGACCACATGTTTAAGCGTGAATTGCTAAAACAATTGCGGAATTGCCCCATGCCAAAGGAAAAGTAATGAACTACTCCTTATACCAAACCGCTAACAAAAGAATGAAATGAATTTTGTTTGCGTGTTTTTGTTAATGCCAACAGACTAACCGTTTTAAAACAAAAGCGAATCGAATGGTTTTAATGAACTTGTTAGCCATTCGGTATAAGATCAGAACTCCTGACCCATATATTGATAATCAATATTTTTGTAAATTTGTGCCGCAAACTAAAATGTCCAAAATATTTATGCAAACACAATTACTTTTTTTTCCAGA
>Ga0302253_1001478_pt1 | contig 14015 bp, 12 predicted proteins | sample AAG_RA_Trp_MG_FD_193537 | JGI IMG/M metagenome (GOLD analysis project Ga0302253, IMG submission 193537) | Enriched activated sludge microbial communities from anaerobic digester in WTTP, New Holstein, Wisconsin, United States - AAG_RA_Trp | ecosystem: Engineered > Bioreactor > Anaerobic >...
TGTTGAAGAGACCATAAACAGTGTTTCATCTTCCCTGGAAGATGCCGAAAGAATGGCTGGTGAACCAATTAACCATGTATTTCTTGGCATCGGCGGAAACCACATTGAATCCATTAATTCCAAAGGAGTTATTGCTGTTTCCCATGCCGGTAACGAAATTACCGAAGACGATGTTGATCGTGTGCTGGAAGCCGCGCAGGCCGTTTCCATCGCCAGCAACAGGCGCATTTTGCGCATTATTCCCAAATCTTTCACTGTTGATGAACAAAAAGGCATTAAGTATCCGGTTGGCATGACGGGCATCCGTCTTGAAGTTGATGCCCATATCATCACCGGCCTTATTCCAAGCGTAAAGAACATCGAAAAGTGTGTGCTTCAGGCCGGCGTAGACATTGATGACATCATTCCTTCCTGCCTGGCCAGTGCCGAAGCCGTTTTAAGCAAGCGCCAAAAAGAACTTGGTGTTGTTGTGATCGATATCGGCTGCGGCGGCACCAGCGTCAGCGTTTTTGAAGAAGGCACTACTCTCCACACGGCAGTCCTTCCTGTTGGCGGCGAAAATGTCACCAACGATATCGCCATTGGTCTTCGCACTTCCATTGATACCGCCGAAAAGATCAAAATCGAATATGGCACTTGCAATCCTCAGGACGTAAACGACCGTGAAATTATTGATCTTTCACTGGTAAGTAAAATCGACACGCAAAAAGTAAGCAAAAAGCTCATGGCCGAAATCATCCAGGCAAGGTACCATGAGATTTTTGTTTTAGTTAAAGATGAACTGGCCAAAATCCACCGCGACGGCATGCTGCCCGCAGGCGTAGTTTTAACCGGCGCCGCCGTCAAAATGCCCGGCACCATCGATCTCGCCCGCGAAACGCTTAATCTGCCGGTCCAAATCGGCTTTCCGCAAAATTTCGACGGCGTCGTCGATAAAATCGATGACCCCGCCTACGCCACCGCCATCGGTCTGATTTTATGGGGCTCCCGTCTCGAAGGACGCTCTTATGGTTTCTCGTTAAAAGGGCTTAATATAAAGAAACATTTGGGTGGTCTGGGTGACTGGGTTAAGAACCTTTTTCCGTGATGGCTCTCCGAAAGATTCCCTAAAAAATATTATTGACAAATTATCAAACAATAGGTAAAAATTAGACTCCGCTTTAAACCATTCTAATTTTTTATTTGTAATAGCACTCTATGGCAACTCCACAACAAAAAGACGCCTTAAGAAACCTGTTTTCGGCAGCTCAACTTGGTAACAAGCGCACACAGGAAATCACTCCAGACATTACTCCGGTTGCTTTAATCAAGGTTATCGGCGTTGGTGGAGGTGGTTGTAACGCTTTAAACCGCATGATCAAGGCCAATCTTAAAGGCATTGAGTTCATTGCAGTTAACACCGATGCACAGGCTTTGTACCATAATGAAGCCCCGACCAAAATCAACATTGGCAAGGCTACAACCCGTGGACTTGGTGCAGGCAGCAACCCCGATATTGGCCGTCAGGCAGCCGAAGAAAGCGCCGAAGAAATTCGCCAGGCCATTGAAGGAGCCGACATGGTCTTCATCACCGGTGGTATGGGTGGAGGAACCGGTACCGGAGGCGCCCCTGTCATTGCCGAAATTGCCAAAGAGATGGGCATTCTCACTGTTGCCGTTGTTACCAAACCGTTCAGCTTTGAAGGTCACAGACGCCGCCAGCAGGCCGAAGAAGGTCTCGAAAACCTGCGCAACAAAGTGGATACTCTTATTACCATTCCAAACGACAAAATCCTTTCTATTATCGACAAAAAGACACCTATTACCGAAGCCTTCACTGTTGTGGATGATGTCCTTCGCCAGGGTGTTCAGGGCATTGCCGACCTTATCACCGTTCATGGCATGATCAACGTCGACTTTGCCGATGTTAAGACCGTCATGGAAAACGCCGGTTCAGCCCTCATGGGTATCGGTTACGGCAGCGGTGAAAATCGCGCCGTCGAAGCTGCCAAGGCCGCCATTGAATCACCATTACTTGAACTTTCCATTGATGGAGCCAAGGGTGTTCTCTTCAACATTACTGGTGGCAATGACTTAAGCATGTTCGAAGTCGATGAAGCCGCCCGCATTATTACCGAAGCCGCTGATCCTGAAGCCAACATTATCTTTGGCGCCGTTATCAACGATTCTTATACCGGTGAAGTAAAGATTACCGTTGTAGCCACAGGCTTTGATGACACCCTGCGCGAAAGGCCAACCATGATGCGCACTCACATGTCCCTCAATAACACACTCGGAGGCCCATCAGTTATCAGTGCCACATCCAACAGCTCAAACAGCCAGAGCAACAATCAGCCGGTAAAATTCAGCGAAAACGAACTCGATATTCCGGCATTCATCCGCAAAAAGATGAACTAAAAATTGTGGCATAGCGGTAAAATACACTTACAAAACCGCCGCAATTAGACTAAAACCCGATAAATTAAAAGCGCGCTTCATTCCGAAGCGCGCTTTTTAAGTCTTTTAGAGTACAAAATCAGGGATTTATGTAAAACTTATAAATAACCACTCCGGCAATAATCAGTACCACCACAAGCGTGATTAGCGCAGGAACCTTAATTGAGTGCTTTTTCTTTTTTCCCTCTGCCGCCGGCTTTTCAATTTTATTTATTTCCCCCAATACCTCTTCAGCCTTTTCGGCTGATTCCTGTTCATCATATTTCTGGTTGGAAGACAGTTCCATATTCTTAAAATCCTTTTGGATTCTATCCAGCACTTTAAGGCTGTTAGTAAGCTCATCCAGTGAAGCCGCAGAATCCTCCGGCTTTACCGGAACATTCACCCTGCTGATCTCTTTCCACAGATAATCCTTGGCTTTATCAACATCTTCACCGGAAAGCCCTGCCAGATGGTTAATCACATTTTCTTTTTCATCACCATTCAGGCCGGCAATAGCCGGTGAATTTTCAACCAGTCTTTTTAATTCCGGATCTTTTATTTTCTCTGATGAATCCATTTATATTATTTCGTTATTGTTTAAGCCACTTTACGCACATCAAATATACCGCTGCCCTTCTTGATATAATAAACACTATTATTATTACTGATCAGATAGTGGCCAAGAGCGGCTTCTCCAACAGTATTCAGGGTTAATTGTTTGATTCTTGCATATTCGGGAGAATTTGGAGCAACCCGGGGCATGCCGGCAAAAGTACGTGTATTAACGTTTTCTTCTGTAATATCAGCAAACCTGGTCGGCTTATCAGGATTGTTTGTAGCATTACGAAGTTGTTCTTTTCCGTAAGCATCCAGTGCGTCTGCTGGTTTGACTTCTTCCCTTGGCACCTCCGGTCCTCTGACGATGCCAACGGCACCCAGGCCTACTGTAGGAACTGGCGCGGCTGCCACTGGCGCTGGTCTTGCCGTCCTAGGCTGGGGCGCTGGTGCTGCCGGCGCTCTTCTTGCCACTGCTGTGTCAGCTGGTTTTGCAGGTTCTTCACCTGGAAAACGCCTTCCAATAGCCAAAAGGTTTTGAATATCTATTTGAGCTGCCTGCAAGTCAGGTGTCGCATATACAGCAATCGGTTTTGGTAACCGGGACATTACAATTTTAGCATTGGAAATTTTTTCTAAATATTGTTTCTCCAATTGAGGATCTTTTTTTTGCCTAATAACCTTGAAATTTTCAAAGGCAATATTTTGTCCCATTTGGCGCATCTCTTTTTCAACCGGATCATCAGCCTCAGGAGCTGTAGGCTTTTGATTATTCAGCATTTTTTGTAAATCCTGCAGATACTGCTCGGCCATGTAAAAGTTTTTCTTATATTGTGCTTTTACATCTTCAGCTGTTTCTCTTCCTTCGCCGGCCCTTCTTTGGGCTTATTTGGCTCAACATAGCGTTCACCCGGAGTATTAACAGTTTCAAATACCAGACGTTTAACGCCAAGATATTTTTCTTGCCCGGCAATTTTGTGTAAAAAGTAATTTTTGTAACATAAAAATTATTTATGAAATAATCATAATAATATATCACATTTAAGGCAAAAACTCAATAAAGCACACCAAAGTTACTCAAACAATCACTTTCTTTTTCGGCGCCCTGATTCATCAAATAATTCCACTCTTCCATCTCTGTAGCTGCGTTGCCTTATTCCTCCGGACCTAAAAAATACTTCAAAATCAATTAGGCCTTTTTCATATATCTTTTGGTATAAAACCCCGTTTTCATATACCTCCTCAATACCGCTTCTATAAGCTCTTCTGATTAAAATTCCGTTATCATTAAAATCTTCCCGTTTAACTGGAGATCCTCCTTCATACTGGATTTGGATGACAACATTATTTTTATAAAAACTGGTTTTTTCCCTGTCTGAAACCTGTGTCAAAACTCCGTGATTGTAATAAACTTCAACGCCGTTTTTAAAATGAACATGTGTTAGTGCGAATTTACGCCATTCCTTTCCCGCCATAAAATCATCCGGACTCATCCTCTCCTGATAGTAAATTTCCGGGGTAATCGCTAATTCCCCGCCGTTTGGCAAAAGTGTATTTGGATCAATATAAACGTCCATTCTTGCGCCTTTCCCGGCGTTTCTAGTCAATGGACTCCTCTCAAAAAAACTATGTTCTTTTGCTTTAGATTTCCCAAACTCCTGCGAAGCCTTTAGCAGATCTAGTGGCGAATTGCTGGTTCCAATTTGGTTAAATGGGAGCCTTTGGTCAAAGCTTTTCCAGATATTGTCAGTATCTAAAAATATAGCTACGGCATGCTTACTTTCCGCCATCCCAATAATCCTGGCTTTATAATCATGCCCGGTATGCTTGCCCAGTTTTTTTAACAATTCGACAAACAGATTCGCCTGATTATCACAGTCTCCGCCACCCTCTGCCATTATCTCCACGGCTGGTAGCAGGCGATCATCACTAACATCCTCATAGTGCAAAAAACTGGACATGGCTTTTGCCAGACCTTCCGCGTTTCCAGCCAGTTTAACCAGATAATCCAGATAGGTTTCTGCCGGGATATAATCCTTAAAAGGCCTATAATTAGCGACCCTGGAGCCATTTATAGGGGTTGTATTAGCTTGAGTAAAGTTCCTAACCTCATGGAGCGGCATATTTTGGCAATCCTTAAAAGGCGCAATCGTAAGGCAGCATGCCCAGACATTCCTTTTCGTCTTTTCCTGAATCGGGCGACAGTCATACCCGTCGGGCATAATCTCATTTGTGGCCACAAAATGGGCTTTTTGTGCATTTAATTCGTCATGCCTCAAAGAACCTTTAACCCCGTTCGCGGCTCCGCAGGCGGTTGCAGATAGAGCCAGTGACAAAGCCAAAGAATCGAGCAATTTAGGCATAAAAAGACGTCAATTAACCCAAAAGGAGTCAATTGTAACACTTATATATAAAAAGTCAAGATTTGTCGATTTAAAGCCAATTTCTAAGCCGTTCTGCCTCGATTCGGATTGGCTTCATTAGCCTGCCGCAGATCACGAATAAAGCGCTTACTTACATTATTATCAATAGGTTTACCCTCCGCATATTCCACATGCGGGCCGCTGGCTGACGAGTAGCAGAATAAAGTTATTGCCACTTTACCTTTATCTTCAAAAGCGACAAATTGAACCGGAACATCACCGATCATATCTTTGTATTCCCACCTGGTATTTTCGTTAAAAAGCAGATAACTTTTCTTTAATTGGCCGGAAAGCCCATCCAGCGCCACCTGCAGATCGGATGGGTTAGATCTTGGATCAAGCACTTTATTCACTAACTCCCGTGATAGCCGTGCCAATTCAGTTCGCTCTTTTTGCCTTTCTTCTTCATTTCGTTTTTCTTCCCTGTTTTTATTCCTGGCCGCAATAAGTATTCCGGCCTCTGCCGTTTTGTTATCCGGCGGAAACAAGGCAAATAAAGCTTTAATTCTTTGTTCTAAAAATACAATTGGTACATTCCTGCTCAAATCATCCGCAATCGCCTTTCGTTCAAGTTGAATCTTGTTCAAAAGTTGCTGTGCTTTTAGATTATTAAGATCTTCCAGGTCGGGAAGATATTGCATTCGTCGGTCTATTTCAGCAAGAGACTTCCTTGTCTTGCCTTCCCTGGTTTCAACCGATGGTTCCGCTGTCCCGGGTAAAAATATCCGCCTCACTTTCACTGCGGTTTGTTTTTTAACTACATCAGTCCTTTGTAACGTAAAAACCATCTCCTCGTGGATCAGTTTTTTCACCCTTTCAGCCGCAATTTCCACATCTTCAATCAGCTTTGGATTTGAATCCCTGTATCTTTCCTTTACGCTCCGCACAATTTCGTCAATTTTTTTGCCAAACTCTTCTTCGGATTTCGCCTCTTTCAGGGCATCCTGCATTAATCTTTCAGTGAATTGTAAGTCGGGATTTATTGTTGGTTTTTCTCCTCCCATAAAATTTACATTAATGATTTTAAAATGTTTTGGGCGGCTTCCTTTTCTTTCTTTTCAACACTTGATTCAGCCTTTTCCCTCTCGGTTCTCATTGCTTTTGCTTTCATATCCATCACTTCATTTTCAAAATTGGCCATTATTCCATTCGTATTTTTAATATAATCTTTCTCAATCATCTGATAGTTCTGCTGTTCCTGTATAAGCGCTTTATAAAGCTGCTGTGCCCTGTCCGATTCAGGATCACGCGCTTGCTCAATCATCAGTCTTTTTTCTGCCTCCGTAAAAGACTGCATGGCCCTCGATTTCCTGATCAGGGTTATCAGTTCCTCCAATGTGAATTTTGCTTTTGATAGCATTGGCATAGAAGCTTCAAATAATCTATAAATAATACCACATTTAAGGCATTCGGTAAAGTTTATTAAAATTCAAAATAGGGTAATCTGTTGGCGCAAATAACGATTGCAAGAACAAACAATGCTCAAAAATATCCATCAGACAGTTCAGTGGGGAGAGTTTCAGTCCAAATCTTTTAACCGTACCGTTCCTAACCTCGCAGCTCCGGGAGCCGGCCAGCTCCCGGAGCTGGTCATTCGCCAGCGCTTGCCCCACAACAAATGTTGGCTTTACATGCCTCGCGGCCCGTTAGTCGATTTATCCGCAGATCCACTAGCTGTTACCGCCGCTCTTGCAAACACTTTCAGGCAGGTAGCCAATCTCGCCAAAAAGCAAAATGCCGTCTTTTTCCGCTTTGACGCCGACATCACCGATCACGCTTTTTCCTCTGCAGGCGGTTTAAAACCAGCTCCTCAGGCCATCTCCACGGCCCAACAACTTTTTCAGCAGGCAGCGGCACAGGCCGGTTTTAAATTACTCCCAGCCCATGCCCATTATCAGCCGGAAAGCACTCTCATCCTCGACCTCACTCTTTCACAGGAACAGCTTTTAGCCCAAATGAAGCCAAAAGGACGCTATAATATTAAAGTTGCCCAAAAACACGGCGTCACCATCGAACGTTATGACGCCGCTTCCTGCCCTACAGATACCCTCAAAAAACATATCGAAACTTATTATAACCTTCTTTCCCAAACCACCGCCCGCGATGGTTTCAGTGGCCATCCGCAAAAATATTACCTGGACATGTTACAAACACTCACACCGGGTATAACAGCCATACCAGGTATAAGTGCCAAATCGGGATCCCACGCCTCTCCGCAAACACCCCCTCCCGCCGCCTATCTCTACCTTGCCTATTATAACGATCCTTCCCGCCAACCTTCCCATAATGAACCCATTGCTGGCATCATCGTCACCCATTACGCCGCAACCGCCATCTACTATTTCGGCGCTTCTGGCAATCAGCACCGCAACGTCATGGCCCCCTATTTACTTCAATGGCAAGCCATTTGCGACGCTAAAGCAGCCGGGCTTAAATATTACGATTTCCTTGGCATTGCCCCGCTCTTACATAATAAACCCGCTTCCTCCCAGAACGCCGTTGCTACCATCGCTCCATCTGCCACCTCCCGCCCCTCTTCCCAAAACGCACCTTCTAACCTCGCCTCCGAAACCTCATCTCCCTCCGAAACCTTTGATCCACATCACCCCTGGGCCAAAGTCACCGACTTCAAACTCAAATTTGGAGGACATCGAGTCAATTACATCCCCGCCTACGAAATAGTCTTTCAGCCATTTTGGTACTGGCTGATTCGCCTTACTAAAAAGGTAAAAGGCCTTCTGCGCTAAATTTTTATAAAAAGATTTCTGACAATTCCTCTAAAAAAGAAGGATTTGTTTTAAATATTTTTAATCTGAAAATGTTAAAAAAAGTGCATGCCATATAGATTTTTACAATCAGGGAGTATTAACCATGTTTATAACCGCGGCGTGCTCAAGTCAAAAATTTTCAGGCACAATGGGGATTATCTTTTTTTCATCCACAAATTATCTTGTCTAAAGAAAAAGCATAATTTACAAATTGTCACATACTGCCTTATGCCAAACCATTTTCATCTTTTGCTTAAAGACAGGAAAAAAAGGACATCAGCCTTTATGAAAGGCCTCCAATTGGCTTACGCAAAATTTTACAATCACAAATATAAACAAGACGGACATCTTTTTCAGGGGCCGTACCAAAATCGCCAGATTAGCAGCCGGGCGTCTTTCCTAAGGGTAAAAAAATACATAGAAACAAACCCTCTCAAAGACGGACTTGTTAAGGATATTGCCAAATGGCCATTTTCTCAGCTAACCCTCCCGATATAAGTTCCATACCAGGTATTAAAACGGCGTCCCTCTAACTATATCCCCGGTAACCTCTTCCTTCCCTCCAGCACCTCCGCCCCGTCCCGCCTTCATCCTTATCTTTTCCACCTGGGCAACAACGTCCGCGCCATTCTTAGCCGTCCCCGCTGCGTCATTGGCATTTAAACCCGTGTTTTCTACATTAAAACGTATTTTGCCATCATCACCTACCCACATGTTTAAACGTGCATTTAAAGGGCTGTCAGCGTCATTTCCCCCGCCCCAGTCCAGCACAGCGTGTGAGGCATATCCGGTTTCCACCGTAAATTTCACCACGTTCCCAATGCGCCCGCCGGCAGGGTTAAACGTGTAAGGATTACTGATGTTCTCATACGACACTTCCTTAGCCTTGGCAGAAGCCATCTTCTCGTCCTCAATATCGCCATAACGGTTACCCCAGTCGCGATAATGTTTCATCTTATTAAAGAAATCCTCAATACTGGTAGCATAACCTTTGCGCCAATTCTTGCCGTCATAACCAACATGCTGCCACTGGATGGCATATTCAATTACACCGTATTTAAGAGGTTTAATATAAACATCCGGATCATCAAGAGCCCCTTCCCAGTCAAATTCAATATGCAGCGGCCAGGTTTTTCCCTGTTCATGATATTCTCCCTTGTCCACAAAATCAGTTTTACCTACAAGGCCACGGTAAGCGCTGTAATTATCCTTATTCTCAAGCACCTTGCGCACCATTATCCCAATCACATCGCCATTATTCAAAGCCTTCATAAATTCCTGCGGCGTCGCATAAGTGACTTCCAGTTTTGGATTAATATTGGCAACGAAATTAACTTTACCGTTAGTTCCGCTTTCATAGCGCAGCGAACAGCCAATTTGTGAATTGTTAAATGGCAGGTTAAAAGTTATTCCATCACGGAATTTTTCAGGTTCACGGATATACAAAGCTACTGAATTTAAACCAGCCATGTAATCAGGAATCGGATATTCCGTTCCCACAATTTTTTTCACGTCGGGATCAAAAGTATTTAGCTCCGGTTTTGTAGGTTCCGGCGGAGTCTTCTTTTCTTCGACCGGTTCAGCGACAATCAGCTTTGACTCATCCACCCAGACATTTTTATTTTCATATCTGACCTTCACAAAAACCGATCCGTCATCCAACCTCTTGGCTTTCTTATCAACACGTTTTACTTCAGTTCCACCTGGAATTTTTCCCGCGGCATTACCATCATCATCAAAAGCATTGATCTCGGCATTGCCTGTAGCAATCTTTAAAAGATCGCTCTTATAGGTGCTGTCCACAGTTTCACCCTTTGCCCACTTGTCTTTCCATTCCGATTTTTCAGGAGGTTTCCTTGGAGGAGTTTCCAGATCTCCCGGCCCGGGCTTTGTCCCGCCGCCTGTTTCAGGGCCTTTACCAGGGGTTCCTGCTCCGCCACCACCAGTTCCAGGCACGTTCGGAGTTGCAATTACGGTCGCGAGCGACTTATCAATAGCGTCTATTTTTTGCTGCGTTCTCTGGAAAATATCAGCAGCGCCTCTCAACTTTCCGGATTGGTACACCACTGCATCCAAAACTGCGCCTTGCACCACTGCAATCGTAGCCAGGGCAGCTTCGCTATCATGAAGGCCTTTATAAGCTTCCTCAAAATCCGCCGGTTTAACCTGGTTATTTGCATTTTTAACTTTCAGTTTTTCCAGTTTATTCTTAAGAGTTTGAATGTCGTTTTTTGCATTATCCAGTTCTCTACTCATCTGTTTGGAAGCTTCCTCGCTTAATTTTTTGGATGAAGCTTCAATTTCAGCTTCATCGCTAACTTTAATATCCTCGTAATTGCGTTCCAGAAAAGCCCACATTTTATCACCAGATTTTTTAAGATTAAGATTCTTCACAATCTTATCCGCAGACTCACGCAGGTTTCTGAACAGACCTTTTACACGCAGTTCATTAACTTTTTCCTGCGCAGCCTGCCATTCCTTTGGTGACATTATATCTTCCAGTATTTTCCGTTGTTCCTCACGTTTGTTTTTTTCCAGGTAAGCCTCCGGATCGAGTTTTTTTGCCGCGTTAAGCTCATTCAGTTTCTTTTTCAGATAATCTTTATAAGCCTGTTTGTCTTTATCATTCTTAAAATTATTATCAGCTACAGCCATAAAACCAAGGATCAGCCCTTTGCCTTCATCAGTTAATGGCAGCCCGGCAATCTCGCTTTCATAAGCCTTCATATTGGTTACATCCATCATTTCATCATGATTCAACACATTATCCTGGTACCATGATTTCTGGAATTTCGCCTTCGCCTTTTCCAGCGCCTGTTGCGCCTGGGCGCCATCATATCCTTCCATAGCAGCCAGATATCCCTGAAACATATCACGGGTTTTATTATGCAGCGCATCCACCCCTTCATAATCATTAATTTGTCCCGCTTTGCCCTCTGCTGCAGCATACGATCTTACCCGCTCCGCATGTCGGCTGTCCTTGCCGCTAACTTCGGCCTGCAGAATAGCCAGATCAAGCTGGGCTCCGCGCATCGCTTCATTACGCATCATTTTATTGCTGGAACGCAGATCTTCAAGCTCCTGGATCATCTGGTCGCGCAGACCTTCCATATTTTTAATGTGTTCATCACGTTGCGCTTCAGAAATTTTCTTATTATTACACAGCTCCTGGATCAGTTGTACGGTTTTGCTAAAAGCGTCTTTAACCTGTTCATTGGTAACAACCTTTGGATCCATCTGAATCCTCCGGTTCAAATCATCAAGCGGACTTTGTAATTCTCCTGCCATAATTTTATGGTTAAAAATTTATCTTTAAATTATAGCAAAAAAACAGGCCTTTTACCAGAAACGACCCTATTTATTCAGCAATTCCTTTGCCCTTTTGTAATTGGGATCAATCTTGAGCGCCTGACTAAAGGAATTCTTTGCCTCCATTTCATCACCAAGTTCCCTTTGGCAAAGTCCGATATTCAGATAGGCAAATTTGCGGTTAACCTCATTGCTTTCAGCAGATTTAGCATAAGCCATAACAGCCTCCTTGTAATGCTGCATCAGATAATTAACCTGTCCAATCTCAAAATAAATATCGTAAATGTTAAAATAATTAAACGGCAGACCCTCTTCATAATATGACAGTGCTTTGCCGTATTCTTTCAGATCCTGGTAGTTATTCCCCAGCTTGTAAAAAATCTTTGCCTCGTAAGGCCTGTATTTAAGGGCGATTTTAAGGCTCTCGACAGCCGTTAAATAGTCGGCGTTTTTTTCGGCGTCTATTGCCGCCTGCACCAGCTTGTGGGATTCGTGGTTTGGATTGTTACGCACGAAAATTTCCCTAAAACAGCTCCGGGAGCTGGCCGGCAACGGGAGCTGTAGGACCATCGTTTGCAGGTTATAGTCAAAGTTACTTGTTCGCATGGCATTTAAGCCGATTTTCCTTGCAAAAAACTCCATCAGCGGAAAATTAAAACTGTGCGCAAAACAGTTACCGTGCATACTGACTTTACACTCATTGTCTCCGCACATGTAACACGGATCCGGGTACCCCTTATCCGAAATCACATAAATCGCGCCTTTTTTCATCATCGGCACAAAATTCCTGACAGCTTCAAACGACCCGAAAGGATAAATTATCGTTGCTGTATCATAATATTTAACCGCATCATCAATCGCCTCAAAGTCTTCCATCCTTTTGAAAAATTCTTCAATTCTGATCGGCCGGTATTCAGCATTTTCTTTCAGCGCTTCCAGAGGAATACCTTTCCACGGCTCATCGCCATCCTTTCTTTCACTCCACATTTTCATGTCTTTTTTTACTTCGGCAGAAAGCGATGTGTATTTTTCAAAAAGTTTATTGTCTTTTTTTCGCAGGATCGTCAGCGGCAAAACGCAGTGCAGATAATTGCTTATGGCTGCAGTAAATTGGATTTTGGTATTTCCGCCGGCCAGCGGTTTTTCACCGGTCAGCAGTTTTTCACCGGTCAGATAATCACTCATTTCCGCCGGATTACATACATCAGCCATCATAAAACGCAGCCGCCCGCCATCCCGCAGCTTTTTAAGTTCAGGCACTTTAATAGCATCCGCAAGCGTCTTGTCGGCGTAGTCACTAAAAAAATAAACCAGCCTTTCCGCATAGTCGGCATTTTTATTTGCACAGATTTCATCAAAACGCCTGATAAAATTGATCGCAAAAAGCCCAATGCCCGAAGCAAACTCAATCACGTTAATTGGCTCGCCTTTCATAAGTTCGCCGCAGGCTTCCATTTCATGAACAGCTTCATAAACTAGCATTGCCTGTTGCCACGCCGCGCACGAATTACAGGTAATATCATATGGAACCCAGCCCTTTTTCCAGGCATCAGCACCCTCCTCCTTAAAAAAGTCATCATGGATTTTCCATTTCAATGACTGGCTGTAAGGCACGTAATCCTGCAATTTTATTTGCATGGGAATAACAAAAAAATCCGTTAATTATAGCAAAAAACGGCAGGAAAGTCGAATGCGGACCGTTCAAGTTTTCCTGTAAACTTCCTTTCTATGGGCCACCCTAAGCACCACCAGAATGACAACGCAACCGTTCTGAGCATCAATACCAAAGATTGCACGGTAATCGCCAATACGGAACCTGTAATAATCTTCACGCGTATTCTTCAATTTTAGCGCATACTTCAAAGGATTACCCGTTCTTACATATTCATCAACCTTTTTCACAACCCTTTTGGCATTAGAAGAGCCAATCTTCCTTAAATCAGATTCCGCTGTATTAGTATAAACAGCTTTATAAACCATATTTCTGCATCAGTTTATCGCTGGAAATAAACTTCCCCTTCTTGTATTCCTGCCAGGATTTCTCAAGGGAATCTTCAAATCCTTCCTTTTTGACTAATGGAGTAATAATGATCCTATCATCCTCGATCTCCGCTTCAAAATAGGTAGTCTCAAACTTGTCCCGCCAGTCCTTGGGTAAAGTTACCTGGCCCCGGCTGGTGGCCTGTAGAATTTTGTTCATATTTTCAGAAAATAAGTATTTCATACTTATCATATAATGAAATTTACTGGATATCAAGCACACAAAACAAACGCACCATAACCGGTAAACATTAAAAATACCTAAAACAGGTATTAAAAAAATCTAAAAGAGCTATAATTAGGCCGACACAGCACCCCTAACAACCATCCCATGCACGACGATAATAAAAGCCGTTTTCATGAAATAGAAGAAACCAGAACTTCTGCGGCCCAGGACCGTTTTGAAGAGATTCTGCAAAAAGTAAAGGCGGCCGGCGCCCACATCGACCGCGACGAAGAATCGCCGCTCTACGCCGACGTCGCTCAGCAGGAAGTCGAAATC
>Ga0302253_1001479_pt1 | contig 13995 bp, 15 predicted proteins | sample AAG_RA_Trp_MG_FD_193537 | JGI IMG/M metagenome (GOLD analysis project Ga0302253, IMG submission 193537) | Enriched activated sludge microbial communities from anaerobic digester in WTTP, New Holstein, Wisconsin, United States - AAG_RA_Trp | ecosystem: Engineered > Bioreactor > Anaerobic >...
GATCCTTTTTCCGAGGAGAAATAACCCTTCCCGATGGTAATCCATGATCGTTGATTTCAAACACAGGCAGGCCGCACACTGTGAAAACGGGGTAACGTCGAATATATTCAGGTATTACGGTGTCGATATATCCGAGGCCATGGCATTCGGAATCGGCTCGGGTCTCTTTTTCATTTACATGCCCTTTCTCAAGTACAACGGGATTCCCGTCAGCTCGTTTAGACCCCTGCCCGGCATGATTTTCAAGCGGGCCACGCGCCTCCTCGGCATCAGGATTTACCGGAAGGCGTTCCGGGATAAGACGGCGTCCATGAAGGCTCTCGACGAGGCCCTCGACCGCCACATCCCGGTGGGGCTTCAGGTCGGCGTTTTTCACCTGGCCTACTTTCCCCGGCCTTACCGTTTCCATTTCAACGCCCACAATCTTGTGGTTCTGGGCAGGGAAAGCGGCCGTTACGTTATCAGCGATCCCGTCATGGAAAGCCTGGAGTCTTTGAGCTATGACGAGTTGTTGCGGGTCCGCTGGGCCCGGGGCCTTTTCCAGCCGAAGGGGAAAATGTACTACCCTGTGAAGATCCCCGGGGGGATCGATCTGGCATCCGCCATTGTCAAGGGCATCCGGAAGAATTGCCGGGAAATGCTGAGCATTCCCATCCCATTTCTGGGTGTCCGGGGAATCCGTTACCTGGCCCGGGACATCCGGCGGTGGCCGGCGAAACTGGGCGACAAAAAGGCCGCCCTGCACCTGGGGCAGTTCATCCGGATGCAGGAGGAAATCGGGACCGGCGGCGCCGGATTCCGGTTCATCTACGCGGCCTTCCTCCAGGAAGCATCGAAAATATTGAACAAACCCCGGCTCCAGGAGCTGTCGGAGAACATGACCGACTGCGGCGACCGGTGGCGGGAGTTTGCCGTCATGGCGGCCCGGATCATCAAGAACCGCAGCGGCGAGGGAGAGTCCTACGAGGCCATGTCCGCCATGCTTCTGGAAATCGCGGACCGGGAACAGGCCATCTTTAAGGAATTAAGGAAAGCCGTCACATGACAACACCGCCCGTCATAGAGGTTTCCGGACTGAGGAAGGTTTATAAAGGGTCGGCCAAGCCCGCCGTCGATGACCTCTCTTTCGCCGTTTCCGAAGGGGATATTTTCGGGCTTCTGGGTCCGAACGGTGCGGGAAAGTCAACGACCCTCATGACGCTTTGCGGGCTCTTAGGCATCGATGGGGGACGTATCCGGGTTTTCGGCCTCGACGCCCGTCTGAAAGGGTCTGAAATCCGCAGCCGCGTCGGCGTGGCCACCCAGGAAATCGCCCTGTTCCCTTCCCTGACGGCCCGCGAGAACCTCCTCTATTTCGGCCGCATGTACGGGCTTGAGGGATCGGAGATCCGGGAGCGGATGCAGGATCTTCTGGCAGGATTCGGCCTGTCCGACAATGCGGACAGGCGGGTTGCTCATTTTTCGGGCGGGATGAAAAGGCGCCTCAACCTCATCGCGGCCCTGCTCAACCGGCCGCGGCTGCTCTTTCTCGATGAACCGACGTCGGGGGTGGACGTGCAGTCCCGCAACATGATTTTAGCCTACATGCGCCGGATGAAAACAAAGGGGGTAACGATTGTCTATTCATCCCATCTCCTGGAAGAGGCGGAGAAAATCTGCGACCGGTTCGCCATTATCGACGAAGGCCGGCTGGTGGCTGCAGGAACCCTGGAAGAGATGCTCGGACAAAACGGGGGCTGTGATAACCTGGAACAGTTGTTTCTCCACCTGACCGGCAGAGGAATCCGCGATTGAAGATTCTGGCAACCATGAAAAAAGAACTCCTGCTGCTCATCCGCGATCCGGGCGGCATGGCACTTCTGTTTCTCATGCCCCTGGCCCTGGTGGTCGTGATGGCCCTTGTCCAGGACAACACCTTCCGTGAGTTCCAGGAGACGAGGCTGGACGTTCTTTTCCTCGATCAGGACAGGGGCGAGCTGGGTTCAAGTATTGAGGAGGCCCTCCAGTCCGGGGGCAACATCCGCCTCATCACAAAAGAGGCCGGGAAGGACCTCACGGTGGATCAGGCCGGAAGCCTGGTGCGAAAAGGCCGCTACAAGGCGGCGGTGATCATTCCGGTCGGGGCCGGGGAAGCCCTCCGGAAGAAAACGAAGCAAACCGCACAGGCGTTTCTGGCTTCCTATGGTTTCGCCGACGGCGAGCAGGATGAGAAGGAGACGCCCAGAGTGGAATTACAGATCCTCTTCGATCCCGTGATCAAGGCCAACTACCGACAGAGTCTGGCGGGCGGGCTGGAGAGAATTCTGACAGGTCTCCAGGCGGACTGGTTCATGGGGGAAATACAGTCGCGGTTCGGCGGGATAACCAAGTTGGAAGGAAAGAAAATCGATCTGGGAAAAATGGTCAAGGTAACGCAGAAGGACGCAACGGAAGGGGACAGCCGGGCGATACCGGTGAATGCCGTTCAGCACAACGTGCCGGCCTGGTCCATGTTTGCCATGTTCTTCATCCTCTATCCCCTGGCCGGAAACTTCATCCGGGAGCGGGAAGACGGGAGCATGCTGCGGCTGCGACTCATCTCCGGGTCCACGATTCCCGCGATAACCGGGAAGTTTGCCTTCTACCTGCTCATCTGCCTGTTGCAGCTGGTATTCATGATCGGTGCGGGTCTTTATCTGATGCCCCTGCTGGGCCTCAACCGGCTCGCGCTGGGCACGAATTATACCGGGATCGTCCTGGCGGGTCTGGCCGTGGCCATGGCAGCCACGGGCTACGGTCTGCTCATCGCCGTCTACTTCAAGACGGCCCAGCAGGCCCTTTCCTTCGGGGCCATTTCCATCGTCATTCTGGCCGCCGTCGGGGGCGTGTGGGTGCCGGTTCTGGTCATGCCTCCCGTCATGCAGGCAATCAGTCCCTTCTCACCGCTCAACTGGGGCCTGTCGGCCTTCAACGACCTGTTTATCCGCAGTGCGTCCACGTCCGCCATCCTGCCCGATGTTTTGAAGCTGATGGGTTTTGCCCTTGTCGCGCTCCTGGCCAGTATCTCGATTCATAAGGCCAGGACGGTCCTTTAACCTTAATTCTTTACAACCGGATTATCACGTTATGCAAACCATTGAAGAATTGACCGAACAACTCAAATTGCAAATCATCGAATGCCTCCATCTGGAGGAGGTTTACGAAGACCTGGATGTGGACATGCCCCTGTTCGGGGAAGAGACGGGTCTGGATTCAATCGACGCCCTGGAGGTGGTCGTCTTGCTGGAGAAGAATTACGGCATAAAAATCGAAGACGCCAAGGTGGCCCGGAAGATCCTGTACAACGTCCGGACGATCGCCGCACATGTCGAGGCAAACCGGGTAAAATGAATTCCCGGGTGTTCATTACCGGTTACGGCGTGATCACCGCCATCGGAAACGATGGGGCGGAAAATCTGGCGTCCCTGTTCAACCAAAGGTGCGGTTTCGGGAAACTGGATATCCTGGAAACCGTCCACCGGGACACTCTCCCCGCCTGTGAGATCAAAAAGCATGATCATGAACTGTGTGCTCTGGCCGGCGTTTCCGAGGGGGCCGGTTTCACACGGACCGCCCTTTTGGGACTTATCGCGGTGCACGAGGCGGTTTGTTCGGCAGCCCTCTCGCCGGAAGACATACGGCATGCCGGGCTGATTTCGGCGACGACCACCGGCGGCATCCGGGAGTTCGAAAAACGTTTCGGCGATGTCCAGGATCTCGATAAAAACGTGGCTTCCCCGGCCTTCCTTGATACGGCCGATCCGGGTGAACACGCGGAGCGCCTGGCAGATGCCCTCGGCATCCGGAATTACATCGGAACCGTCAGCACCGCCTGCTCATCGTCGGCCAACGCCATCATGACCGGAGCCCGCCTGATCCGCCACGGGCTGCTCGACCGGATGATCTGCGGCGGAACGGATGCCCTGAGCCGGTTGACCCTGAACGGTTTCTATTCCCTCCTCATTCTTGACAAGGAGCATTGCCGGCCCTTCGATGAAAACCGCGGGGGGCTCAACCTGGGAGAAGGGGCGGCCTACCTCGTGCTGGAGTCCGAAACAGCACTGGCGCGTTCCGGGAAAAAGGCCCGGGCCGAACTGCGGGGTTATGCGAACCTGAACGAGGCCTTTCACCAGACGGCCCCCTCTCCCGAGGGAACCGGGGCCTTGCGGACCATGAGAGAGGCCCTGAAAAGAGGCGGCCTGGCACCGGAAGCGGTGGAGTACGTCAACGCCCATGGCACGGGAACGGAAAGCAACGACCTGTCGGAAGGAACGGCCCTGCAAAGCCTTTTCGGGCAAAGGGTGCCGCCCTTCAGTTCCACGAAGCCCTACACGGGGCATACCATGGCGGCGGCCGGAAGCATCGAGGCGGTCTTTTGCCTGATGGCCCTGGAACACGGCGTGATTTTTCCGAATATCAACTTCCGGAAACCGATGAAGGAGCTGAACATCCGGCCGGTTACGGAGCTGAAACGCGGTGTGGTGTTGACGCATATCCTGTCCAACTCTTTCGGCTTCGGGGGCGGCACGGCCTCCCTCCTTTTTTCAAAATGCTGACGACGATGGCCGGTATCCATTGCTTTATCCAGGGCGTGGGGGTGATCTCCCCGCAGAAGACTTACGATCATGGTGAGTTTCTTCCGGCTGTCACCCATCACGACAGCCATGCCCTCACCTGTATCCCACCGGATTTCAAGCAATATTTTTCTCCCATGCAACTGCGGCGACTTGGCCGCATGCCCCGCATGGTGCTTGCGGCAGCCGCCATCTGCCTCGACAATGCGAGGGTATCGACCGTTGACGCCATCATCACGGCGACGGGTTACGGTGCGCAGGAGGATATGGCCAAATTCCTCGATGAGATGCTTTATCAGGATGAGACGCTGTTGCCGCCCACGTATTTCATGCAAAGCGGCTACAATGCCATGGCGGGTCTTCTCGCCATGAACCTGAAATGCACGGGTTACAACAGCAACTTTGTCAGCCGGGGATTTGCTTTTGAAACGGCCCTTCAAGACGTCGTGATGCATCTCGGGGAAAAAGAAACGGACCGGGTCCTCCTGGGGGCTTTCGATGATGTGTCACCGCAGCAGTACGGTGAATATATCCGGATGGGGTACTTCAAGAAGGAGAAAATCGATCATCTGTCCCTTTTCGAAAGCAAGACGGCCGGCACCCTCCAGGGTGAAGGGGTGGCGCTTTTCATCCTGTCCGCCGTCAAGACGCCGGAGAGCCTCTGTCGAATCCGGGATTTCCGTATGCTTTACCGGCCTGCCGACTACGGTGCATTATCGCGTGAATTGAACGATTTTCTGAGTAAAAACGATTTAACCCCTAACGATGTCGACGTTTTTATCAACGGCATCAGCGGCGATGCCGACCGGGATCAATGGAACCTTTCCCTTCGGAGGGACCGTTTCGCCCATGCCGCCGAGGTGCGCTTCAAGCATCTCACCGGCGAATACGCCACAGCCTCTTCCTTCGCACTCTGGCTCGGGGCCGAGATTCTCAAAAAACAGACCATCCCGCAGGCCGTCCTGGCCACTCCCATTCCCACCGGCTGCCCCCTCGGGACCGCCCTGGTCTGCAACCACTTCCTGGGGAGAAATTATTCCTTTTTCCTGTTGACCAGCCGATAGCGGGATATTCCTTCCTGTGATTCAAAAAATGCGAGGAAGAATTCCGTATCCTGTCCCCACAACCTCAAACGATAATGATCAAAAACCTGCGATGTCGCCGATGAGCGGCAAAACTTTGTCCAATTTAAAATAGATGAGAAATTTGGATGAAGTTTTAGACTTTCCTTCGACTTCTTGATGCTTCCTCCGGCGGATTTCTTCAATGAGCGGGCTGTCCTTTTCTTCGTGCGTTTTAGTAAGATAAAGCCTTTTGCCTTCATAGGAGTCTTCTTTTTTGAAAAGGTAAACGGCGTAGGGATTGGTTTGCAGGTTAGCGTGTGTCAAACGGTCGGCAGCGACAAAAGCCACTGTCTCGTCGTCCATAAAGTGTGGCCTGCCATAGATTGCCGCATTGACTTTACCGCTTGAATCGGCCGTGGAAAGTACGCCGACGCCTTTTGTATTTTCAAAATATTCTCTGAGATTCATGTTTCCTCCCGTATATGCGTGAATTAACCCGTCCACAGGGCGGGGTAATTCACTGGTTACTCCGTCAGGCTGCCTTTTTTCGCTCTTTGAGTCGTCCCTGTGGGACATCCATGATAAGTTTTGTCAAACGATTTTATATTGCCGAGAGAGGATTTGCGGCCTCGTGTTTAATCGATTAAAGTTGGAACAGCCCCCGTGTAGACGAGTAGAAGAGTAAGACGGGTGGCGGAGAATGTCAATCAAAATTTATGAATGGGATTGAGGGGATGCGTGGGGGGCCAAACGCAAGATTTCTCACATGTGTTCGAAATGGCAGGGGTAGGGTGGGTGGAGGCCACCCTACGGCCCAACCGATCTTCAGCAGATCCGGGGGAGGAGTTCCCCGGAGGGGATGGTCACTTCCCGGAGGCCGCCGATCATGCTCTTCATGATGAGGCGTCCGCGATCGGCGGTCTTCCGGACCCGGCCGATGATGGCGGCGTCTTGTCCGTAACGCTGCGATTTCATTGCAGCCAGGACCTTTTCGCATTCCGCCTCGGCGCAGAAAAGGACCATTTTCCCCTCATTGGCGAGGAACAGTGGATCGAAGCCCAGGACCTCGCAGAAGCCCCGGACGGGTTCACGGACCGGGATCGCCGCCTCGTCGATTTCCATGACGGTGCCCGATTGTTCCGCCATTTCCACGAGGATCGTTCCGAGTCCTCCCCGGGTGCAGTCCCGCATGGCATGAACCTCGCCGCTTACCGCCAGGGCGGCGGCCACGAGGTCGTTCAAAGGTGCCGAATCGGAGACGATGCCCGAGGAAAATCCCATGTTTTCCCGTTCGTTGATGACGGCCGCGCCGTGGTCGCCGATGGGGCCGTTGAGGATAATCACATCCCCGGGTTTGATGGAAGCCGGTGAAATGACGCCGGGGTAACGGATCACGCCGACCCCGGCGGTATTGATGAAAACGCCGTCGGCGGCGCCCCGGGTCACGACCTTCGTGTCTCCCGTAACAATCTGCACCCCTGCCTCCCGGGCCGCCTCGGCCATGGATTTAATGATCTGCTCCAAATCCGCCATGGGGAAGCCTTCCTCCAGGATGAACCCGGCGCTGAGATACAGGGGGACGCCCCCGCACATGGAGAGGTCGTTGACCGTTCCGTGGACCGCCAGGGACCCGATGTTGCCCCCGGGAAAGAACAGGGGATTGACGACGTAGGAGTCGGTGGTGAAACAGAGCTTTTCCGCCCCGACCTTCATCACTGCCCCGTCTTCCAGACGGCCCAGGAGGTCATTCTGAAAGTGGGGAAGAAACGTTTCCCTGATGATTTCGTTGGTCAGGAGTCCCCCGCCGCCATGGGCGAGGAGAATTTTATCGTATTTCATAAGGTTCTTTCCTTTTTGATGCGATATCCGGCAACGACCGCCTGTCCCAGGGCGATGCAGCCGTCGTTGTTCGGAACCAGGCGATGCCGGAGCACCCGAAGGCCCGTTTTCTCCAGCGAGGCGATCGTCCCCTCGTAGAGGATGCGGTTCTGGAAGCAGCCGCCGCTCAACGCCGCCCGGTCGAGGTTTTCTTCCGCGCAAATTCGTCCGGAGAGGTCCGCAAAAGCGGCGACCAGGGTGGCGTGAAACGACGCCGCCAGATCCGGCACCGGTTTTCCGGCCAGCATTTGCTGCGTCAGGATACGGATTGCCGGGGACATGTCAAGGATAAAGACCCCGTCTTCCCTGACCATATCGGAAGGCAAAACGGATCCGTGCCCCTGACGGGCCAGGGCTTCCAACTCCATGGCCGCCTGCCCCTCGAAGTTGACCTTCTCCCGGCGAAGCCCTAAAATCGCGGAAACGCCGTCGAAGAGGCGCCCCAGGCTGGAGGTCTCGGGGCTGTTGATCCGCCGGTCGAGAATCCGCGCCATCATGGCAGGGGCGAAATCTGCTGGCAGGAGTCGCAACCGTCCTGCCCATTCCGGCCAGAACGCACCATAGGCCATCTGCAGGAGCCCCACCGCCGTCCGCCAGGGATGGCGGATGGCCGTTTCCCCCGTCGGCAGGAGAAAATGCTTCAGGTGACCCCGGCGGATGAAATCCGTCTCATCGGCCAGGAGAAATTCACCGCCCCAGATGCGCCCGTCCGTTCCCAGGCCGGTGCCGTCCATGGCAAGGCCCAAAACGGGGCCGGTCTCACGGTTTTCGGCGAGGCAGCTTGCGATATGGGCGTGGTGGTGCTGGACGGAAATTACCCTGTGGTCCTTCATGCGGGCGGCCGTCCGGCTGGCGTAGTAATCGGGGTGAAGGTCGCAGGCAATGACCTCCGGGCGGCATTCGGTAATCCGTTCCATGAGTGCCATGGTCTCGTGGAAGAAATCCCGCGCCAGGGGTGTCTCAAGATCGCCGATGTGGGGGCTCATAAAAGCCATGTTCTCCTTGACCAGGCATAGCTCACCCTTCGGCTCCGCCCCCAGGGCCAGGACTTCCGGCAGGGGTTCCCGGAGAAACAGGGGCCGGGGGGCGAGTCCCCTCGATCGACGGAAGAGCGTCGGTGTACCGGTGTAAACGGCAGCGATGCCGTCGTCGCAGCGGACCAGGATATCCCGGTTGTGGACGAGATACCCGTCGGCGATCCCCTGAAGGCGTTCGACCGCTTCGCGGTTGCCGATGCAGATGGGTTCGTCGCTTTTGTTGGCACTGGTCATGACCAGCGCCTGGAATTCCTGCAAAAGCAGGTGATGAAGCGGCGTGTAGGGGAGCATAACGCCGAAGGTATCGACACCGGGGGCGACGGCCGGGGCAATGGCGGTCCGGTCTTTTTTGCGTAAAAGCACGATGGGCCGTTGCGGGGTCTGCAACAGCGTCTCTTCTTCGGGGGAAATGTCGGCAATTTCTTTTGCCGCCGCCAGATCACGGACCATGATGGCAAAGGGTTTTTCTTCCCGGAGCTTGCGGGTGCGGAGTTCTTGCACCGCTTTCTCGTTCGCGGCGTCCACGGCGAGGTGGAAACCCCCCAGGCCCTTGATGGCCATGATCTCTCCCCGCTTCAGGGCGGCGCCGGTTTCCCGGAGCGGATCGTCCGTCGTGACGGATTGTCCTTCCTTATCAAGCAGTTGCAACCTCGGCCCGCAGGCGGGGCAGGCGTTCGGTTCGGCATGGAAGCGCCGGTTGTCCGGGTCGTCGAATTCCTGCCGGCAGACCGGGCACATGGGAAAACAGGCCATGGAGGTCCGGGCGCGGTCGTAGGGAATATCGTTGATGATCGTCAGGCGGGGACCGCAGTTGGTGCAGTTGATAAACGGGTAGCGTTGGCGCCGGTCGGCAGGGTTGAACAGTTCCGCCAGGCAATCGTCACAGACGGCGATGTCCGGGGAGATGTGAACCTTGCGCTGCGTGCCTCCTTCGCTTTCGAGGATGCGGAAATCTCCTTCCTCTTTTGGCAGGACATCCGTAAACCGGCCGACGGCCACTTCCGCCAGGGGGGGCGGACGATGAATGACGTCATCCAGAAAGGCGTTGACGTCCTCGGGGCGGCCTTCCACCTCGGCCCAGACCCCGTCGGCACGGTTCTGGACCCAGCCGGCGAGGCCGTATTTCCGGGCCGTCCGGTAGATGAAGGGGCGGAATCCCACCCCCTGGACGATCCCGGTGAAGAGGTAGCGGGTCCGCCGGATCACGGCCGGGAATTGCGGAAGGACTCCACCTGTGAAGTCAACCAGGCGATCCACGGCTCGAATCCTTCCCCGGTCTTGCAGGAGACGGTGAAGACGGCCAGGTTCGGGTTGATGGACAGGGCATCCTTTTTCGCCTTCTCCAGGTCGAAGTCGACGTAGTTGAGAAGGTCCATCTTGTTGATGATCATGGCCGCCGATTCATGGAACATCAGGGGGTACTTCCGGGGTTTGTCGGCTCCTTCGGGGGTACTCAGAATCATGACCTTCATGTTTTCGCCGACGTTGAACTCCGCGGGGCAGACAAGGTTCCCCACATTTTCCGTGATCAGGAGATCGACGCCGTCGAGGTCGAAATTCGGCAGGGCCTCCCGGATCATGTTGCCGTCGATGTGACAGGCACCTCCGGTGTTGATCTGGGTGACGGGAATGTCCAGGGCCGCGATGCGCTCGGCGTCATAGGTGTCCTGGATGTCGCCTTCGATGACGGCGATCCGGTACTTGTCCCGCAGGGCCTCGATGGTCCGCTCCACGAGGGTTGTCTTTCCTGCCCCGGGGGAACTCATGAGGTTGATCACGAACACCTTGCTGGCGTCGAACAGGGCACGGTTGTCCCGGGCGATCCGGTCGTTGGCGTCCAGGATGTTCTTAACGGTTTTGATAATCATCAGCCAGTCTCCTTCTCATTGAGGTGGTATTTGTAATAGGCGGCGCAGGTTCCCTCCGACGAGACCATGCAGGGACCGATCGGGTTGACGGGGGTGCAGACCGTTCGAAAGAGGGGGCATTCTTTCGGCGTCTTGACGCCGCGGAGGATGTCGCCGCAGGAGCATCCCGGCGGGTCCTGGGAAACGAACGCGGGGATTGTGAAGCGCTTGCGGGCGTCGTAGCGGCTGTAGTCTTCCCGGGGGGTCAGGCCGCTGTCCGGTATCCAGCCGATGCCCCGCCATTCGGATGTGACGGGGGCAAAGACCTCGTCCATGACGGCCCGGGCCCGGGCGTTGCCTTCCGGCCTGACGCCCCGGGTGTACTGGATGGTCACCTCGAACTGCCGGGTGTCGATCTGCTCCAGAATCATGGCAATGCCCTGAAGAATGTCGACGGGTTCGAACCCGGTGATGGCGGCGGCCCGTTTCGCCGTGATAATGGGTCGGTAGGCATCGGCGCCGATGATGACGCTCACGTGGCCGGGACAGAGGAAGCCGTCTATGTGCAATTGGGGGGAATCGATGAGGATTCGGAGGGCGGGTGGGATGACCTTGTGGACCGACAAAACTGAGAAATTATCAATGCCTTTCACCTTCGCGGTTTTCAGGGTGGCGGCGATGGTGGGCGCCGTTGTTTCGAACCCGATTCCCATGAACACGACGTCCATCTCCGGCTGCGCTTCAGCCAGGCGCAGGGCGTCCAGGGGCGACAGGACGACCCGAACATCTGCCCCCCCGGCACGGATCATCTGCAGCGTGATCCCTCCGGATGCGGGGACACGGAGCATGTCCCCGAAACTCGTGAAAATGACATTTTCCTGCTTGGCCAGATACAGGGCCGCGTCGATTTCCCCGGTGGAGGTGACGCAGACGGGGCAGCCCGGACCCGAGAGGAGCCGGATATTGGAAGGCAGCAGTTCGCGAATGCCGAACCGGCCGATGGCCGCGGTATGACTGCCGCAGATTTCCATGATGGCGATATTTTTCTGAATTTTACGTGCCAGGTGTTCGATCCGCCGGAGGAGTCCTTTCGCCAGCTCCGGGTCACGGTACTCATCAATATATTTCATGATCGATCAGTTCCTTGAGGAAAGCGAGTTTCTCTTTTGCGAGATCCTCGTCCACCTTGTGGATGGCATAGCCTGCATGGCAGATGACGTAGTCACCCAGGCCGACATCCTCGTCGACGATGTCCAGACAGACCTCGCGGTGGGTGCCGCCGATATCGATGACGGCGAAATTGTTTTCATCGATGGAAATGATCCGGCCGGGAAATCCGATACACATGAAACGATCCTTAATTTTTCTAGAGGATAACAAAGTTACAGTCATTTCGACCGCAGGGAGAAATCTTCCGTTCTCTTTAAGATTTCTCGTCGCTTGCGCTCCTCGAAATGACCACTCCTTTTTGTATGAATCATTTCAGATTTACAAATCCTAAATAATTCAGTTGCCAATTTATAAACGAAAGCCGTTCTGTCAATCCACGTCCATCTCGATCAGCCGGAGTTCTTCCGTTCCCCCGGTGAGGATGACATCCTGGCTGTGGCAACTGGGACAGCGGTCCCATGTCCCGTCCATGGCGGTTTCACGCCCACAGTCGAGGCAGCGGATACGGGGGGGGAGGATGTCGAAATCGAGAACCGCCCCCTCGGCTCTCGTGCCGGCGGATTGAATGGAAAAGGCAAACTCCAGGCATTGCCGATCCAGGCAGGAAAGCCGGCCGAAACTAAGCTTGAGCGAGTTGACACGGCGAAAGCCATCCGCGACAGCGTAGTCTTCCACGATATCCAACAGGGACTGGATCAGGGAGAGCTCATGCATGGGCCGTTTTCTCCAGGACAACCCCCAGGCGTGACAGTTCCTGGAGGAGAATCTCTTCCAGAACAGGAAATTTTTCTTTCAAAGCGGGTGTGATATCGAGATTCATGTCCTTGTATTGATCCGGGACGATACAGAGAAACGTCGTTTCCGGCATTTCTCCCAGCATGTCCGCCTTGCACATGACGTCGGCGAACTTGACTTCGTGGGCCGAGGTCGGCGGCGGCAGGTGGATTTCCATTTCCTCTTTCGAAAAGCGGTAAATATGGCCCGGTGTGTCGTCGATTTTCAGCACGTCGATGACGATCAGGTGTTCGCAGCTGCAGATCGTATCGAGAAGGACATAGCCGAGGGTGCCGCCGTCCATCAGGAGGATCTTGTCGGGGACATCGTAACGGCTTGAAAACCAGCGTATAAAATGAACCCCGAAGCCTTCGTCTCCCATGAGAATATTGCCCAGCCCCAAAACGGTAACATATTTCCGGTCTCCGGAACAGGAGAAAGGGGGGGGATGGCCTCCCCCCCCCTTCCGGGAAATCGGGTTTTCCTGATGATCGGTCATTTTCTGTTAGTGATGTGCTTTTTTGAACAGGTTCCCGCTGATCATGGAGGAGACGGTGCCCTCCTGGAAGATCACGTCGTACCAGAAAGCCATGTAGACATGGACGACGATGAACAGGATAAATGCCCAGGTCAGGATGTGGTGAATCCACCGGACGCCGGCCAGGCCGCCCATCAGGTTTTCCAGGGGTTTCACGAACAGGTAGACGATGGCCGTAAAACCGGCATGGTAACCCGCTCCCATCAGGATCAGGCCGGTGAGGACAATAAACAGCACCATGACCATGAGCCCGCCGTAGGCGATGGACTGCATGGGGCCGTAAAGGAACTTGTGTTCCGGGGGCTCCCTGGAGATCAGGGCGTAAAACTTCAGCTGTTTGATCGTATTCGGCCAGTCCGTGAAAGCGAAGAAATCCTTCCAGTCGGCGTGGAACTTCGAAAAGAAGGCCAGGTAGATGCGCCAGATGAAAATGAATACGAGGAATATGCCGAACAGGATGTGGACAAATCTCATATTCCCCATAAGAAATTTGTTGACCGTTTCCCCGTGCAGGATGCTGAAAGGATCGGCGATATAGAATCCCGTCACGATCAAAACCGCAATCGAGAATGCCATGCTCCAGTGGTTGAGCCGCATGGCGACGGTCCACTCTTTTACGACTTGTCTTGTTTCCGTCATGGGATCTCCCCTTTCCTCAGGCAATCCTGAACTCCATGATCCGTTCCGACTTCGGATCGATGATGTGAACGGCGCAGGCCATACACGGATCGAAGGAGTGGATGGTTCTCAGAATTTCCAGCGGCTGCTCGACGTTGGCCAGTCTTGTACCCACCAGAGATTCTTCGTAGGGACCGCGCTTGCCTTCCTTGTCCCGGGGCGAGCAGTTCCAGGTCGAAGGAACAACGGCCTGGTAATTGGCGATCACCCGGTTGTCGATGCGGATCCAGTGTCCCAGGGCGCCGCGCGGCGGTTCCGTCAGGCCCCGGCCTTCGCCCTTCTCGGGAACATCGCAGGGCGTCCAAAAGCGCGTGTCGCCGGCCTTCTGGTTGACCACCAGTTCGTCGACCCAGCCGGCGATGTGACTGCCGACATACTTCGTTTCCAGGGCCCGGGCCGCCGTTCTGCCCAGGGTGG
>Ga0302253_1001486_pt1 | contig 13942 bp, 8 predicted proteins | sample AAG_RA_Trp_MG_FD_193537 | JGI IMG/M metagenome (GOLD analysis project Ga0302253, IMG submission 193537) | Enriched activated sludge microbial communities from anaerobic digester in WTTP, New Holstein, Wisconsin, United States - AAG_RA_Trp | ecosystem: Engineered > Bioreactor > Anaerobic >...
TCTGGCTCTTCCTGTGGCAGTGCTGACCATAAGAAACCTGGCGTCATGGAGCAGGTACATCCGCTCGTCGCTGCTGGAGGTGCTTGGAGAGGACTATATCAGGACGGCTTATTCCAAGGGACTCTCTGAACTGCAGGTGATAATGAGGCACGGACTCAAGAACTCGCTATTGCCGCTCATCACCATTGTCGGCCTGTCGCTTCCAGACATACTGGCCGGCGCATTCATAATAGAATACATCTTCGCCTGGCCGGGCATGGGAAGGCTTGGCATGGAAGCCGTGTTTCACAGGGATTATTCCATATTGATGGGAGATATCTTCATCAGCTCTGTCCTTGTCATATTGGCAAACATCCTTGCAGATGTCAGCTACGCAGTCGCCGATCCCAGGATCAGGCTCGAGGGAGAGGGAGCATGAACAGTTGGCTCCTCGATCTGGATGTCAAGCTCTTCAGGGCTGTCAATTCGATCTCGAACCCGGCGCTGGACTGGCTCATGTATCTCGTCAGCCTTGTCGGCGAGATGGCTGCAATCATATGGGTCATCTGCATAATCGCCGCCATTGCGGATAGAAGAAAGGGTCTGCACGCCCTCGTCACATGTTTCACAGGGATCGTACTGTCGGATTACGTCATCGGGCACTTTTTCAAGTGGATATGGCCAAGGCTCAGGCCCTATCAGTATCTCGACGGAGTCAGAGTGCTGGGCCACAAGTGGACTAACGGCTCATTCCCTTCAGGGCATGCAGACTCGATAGTGGCAGGCGCGGTCATCCTCTCATACTTCTATCCCAGTATGGCAGTGCCGCTCTATGTATTCAGTGCTCTAACCTGTTTCTCACGGGTTTACAACGGCCTGCACCACCCGCTCGATGTCTTCACCGGAGCGTTGATCGGAATTTGCTCTGGCTGCGCTGTCATTGCCCTTTACAGGTGGAAAATGGAAAAGCCCCTCAGCGAGGGGCTCCATGGAGACTCCCTTGACAGGAAAGGGAGCTCTCATAAAGATATTGCCGATCCAGGCAGTCATCCCGCCTGAACTGAATGCCTCAGTAATCCATGCCTCTTGATGTGCCGTCGTACCAGAGGAATATGTCTTCCACGAGGTTGTTGTATTTTCTGTTCAGATGCTCATAGAGCTTTGCGTTCTCGATAGCCACCGCCGCCTCGTTGGCCATCGCGGTGAAGAACTCGATCTCGCTCGATGGGAACTCTCTCTCTATCGCGAAGTAGATCTGCATTATGCCTGTCAGATGCTCCTTGACCTTCATCGGGATGTTCATGATCGAGTTGACACCCTCTTTGAGCCCTGTCTTATGGGTCTTGTGGTGCAATTCGAGGCTTATGTGGCTGTCTATGACAGGCTCGCCACATAGTATTTCTCTTGAACGGTCTATGTAGTGTTCTTTCATGAGCTTTACGAGATCCCGGCTCACGCCGAAGAACTCACCTGATGTAAACTCTCTCGTCTCGGGATCCCACAGGAAGAGCGAGCAGCCCTGGGCGTTGAGCGCGTTGGTGGCTCCTTCCACTATCGTTCTGAAGACCTTGTGCATGTCGAGGCTCTTGCTGAGTGAAGTGCTGACCAGATAAAGAGTGTGGACGCGCTCATACAGAATGGCGTTGTTGACCGCGATTGCAGCCTGGTCGGCTACTGTCTTGAGGAAGTTCTGCTCGTCGACGGTGAACTTGTATTCATAGGCAGTATAGATTCTCATGGTGCCGACATTTCTGTCTATGGCTTTGAGAGGCACGCAGAGAGCGGATATGATGCCTTCCCTTTCAGCCGCCTCGGGCAGCTTGAAGCGGGCGTCCTTCGTGACCTGCGGTATGTATACTATCTCGCCTTTCAGCACCAGTTGATCGATGGGGAGCGTATCCAGCTCGTAAGGCCCGTTCTTGAGGAACTCGTCGGTAAGCCCCCATACGGCTTTCAGCACCATCTGGTGGCGCCTTTCATCGAGGAGGCGTATTGTGCATGCCTTCACGTTCATCGTCTCGGCCACCAGCTTAACTGTGGAGCTGAGAACCTGCGATAGATCGAGGGAAGAGTTCACTATCCGCGATATCTCGAGGATACGCTTGTTTCTCTCGAGCGCCCTGAGGTTCTCTATCGCCACTCCAGCCTGCTCTGCAAGCACCTCTATCTTTCCAACTTCTTCGCTGTCGAATTTGTTAGGGTTATCGGCATAGCATCTCAGCACGCCCAGCGTGTGATTTGCTGTCTTGAGAGGCAGGCTCAGAATTGACCGGATCCCCTCCTTCTTGACCTTCTCAGGATACTGGATCCTCTTGTCCTTCTGAGCGTCTTTTATTACTACGATTTTTCCCTCGAGGACAGTCTCGCTGTCTACCTGGCTCTTGTCGAGCTCAATGGGACCCTTCTTGACGTAGTCATCGCTCACGCCAAAGTATGATGCCACTTCGAGCGTAGTTCCCTTCTTGTCAAGAAGCCTTATCAGAGCGCCTTTCAGGCCGAAGATCTCAGAGGCTCTCTTGACAATCTCCTGCATCACCTCATCATATCTGTCTGCAGAGGTTATCTTCAGGCATATATCACATAAATTGAGGTTGTGACTCTCCTTTTTCTTCATTGATACCTCCTTATGCGAAAATTAATATTCAGAGCTCTCCTGCAGTTTGTTTGCAATCAAGACAATATCGAATTGCCGTCAATTTGCTTTTTATAAGGCACTCTGTATATACCCGTTCAGGAGGCTCTCCTGATTGATACCGGTCCTGTGCCTTCCGGAGTCGCCGTATGTTTTATTCTTTTCAGACTGTCCACACTCCTTCAAGGTAAAAAGATTGTCGGCACGGCTCGTCTGTCTTAATCTCAGCCTGCGCCTGACTTCTCGCTCTGTTTAAGTATTTTGCCCACTGCTTGCCGGAATCAGGGGGAGGCATTATCGCTGCGCTTCGGATCGTAATTGACAAAGAGCTGCAAATACCTTATAATCAATGCGAATGCCCGTACAATGACTATAAAAGCCTCACAACCACAGTTATCCTTGAAAAAGGAAGGGGTTCGAATCCCCATCGCAGCCCTAGCTTTTATGACTCGTACGGGCATTCAGCTGTATATGACATCAGGTTGACCTGATCTGGTCCCCGGGACAGACGGTGTTGATCATGCTGATCGGTACAAGGAGTGGGAATGGCGAAACCATCACGTTTTACTTCTCCTGTTCTGCATACGCCTGACACAGCCACAGAGAGATTTCCATTCGAAGGAAAGGCTCTCGAGACTGCAGAGATGCGCCGCGCAATGTGTGACGTATTTCTTTCCACTTTGACAACGAGGCTCCAGACTCTGAAGAACCTCCATGACAGGTTTTTCGCCCTCGATCCGGAGTTTTACGGGCATCTTGCCTGCTGGTACATGGAGAAGGGGAACAGGAACGAGCACAAGGGCCTCTTTGTAGCCCATCTGATCAGCAGCCCGCAAAGGGATCACCGGGAAGCGGCGTTCGTGCTGATAGATAAATTTCAACCGGCGGCGCTGTCGAGAATAGTGGACTACTGCAAGAGAGTGTATCACTGCTTTCCCAGGACGGCGAGAACTTCAGTGATGAGATATCTCCGCAGGAGGGAGAGGGACATCACTTCGTTTGATCATCTGATGCTCGGAGGCAGGAAGAGCCTGAAGCATCTTTATGCATCGCTGAGAATAAAGCCTGACGAGCGGGCTCAGAGGATACTCTTTGACAACGATCCGCCTTTCGACAGCCCTCTCGGAGCGCTCAAGAGGCTGGCCGGGGAGAGGGATCCCGACGAGCAGGTGAGGTTGATTGAGCAGAATGGAATTCCCTATCGCGTAGCGCTCAGCACAATCAGGAACCTGACCAGGGCGGCAGTGCTGCTGCTCGTAGACATGATACCGCCGCAGGAGCTCATGGAGAACCTGAATATCCTGCGGGGCAGGGGAGTCCTGAAAGACCCTGAGATCTCGTCACGGATAAATCAGAAGCTCAGAGACATAAGGGCGGAGAAGAACAGGAAGAGGAAGAAGCCTCTCAGGCTTTCCATGCTGAGACAGATAAGCGACGCCTTCGTTGCGCACCGCAATGAAGTGTTCCAGCACGCCAGCAGAGAGAAGGTATCGATAAGGCGCAGCACTGCAATCCTTGTCGACAAATCTGGGAGCATGAACAGCACGCTTTCGTGCGCCCCTATCGTCACATCGCTCTGCGCCGCCCTTGCGGGAAGCCAGTTCTACGTATATCTTTTTGACGAGATAGTGCATCAATTGAATATAGAGGATGTCTCTGTCGAAAGCGTAATGAGGCAGTACGAGCCATTCAGCTCGGAGGGCCCTTCAAGTCCCGGAGCCGCGTTGCAGGCATTGATGGATGAAAAACGGGCTGTCGAGCAGATTCTGCTTCTAACAGACGGAAATGAGAATTCAGCTCCATTTTTCGTTCCCGTATACAGGGCTTACCAGTCCACAATGCTGATATCCCCCCATATTGTGGTGATCAAGATGGGGCACAGCTCTGATGGTCTGCAGAACAAGCTTTCGACTGCAGGGATCTCGCATACCATATTCACCTTTGGAGAGGACGGGATGTTTCTCGACCAGCTGATCATGATTCTCGCAGGGCCTACCCAGACAGAGATGGTCGATGAGATCATAAACACTCCTCTACCTGTAAGGGAACGGGAAGACATGAAGGCTCAGGAAGCCATGCCAATGCCTGTTGACGACAGGGAGAATACCCCGGCAGAGAAATCTCAAGATGAGGCGGGCCCGCAGGGAGGAAAGCAGGTGCCGTGATGAACGACACGATAGTCGGTATATTCCTGATTATATTTGCGATCTCCACGATCAGCGCGGTAAAGGCTTTTGCACGGCTTGCCAGGGAGATTTACAACTCCTATATATCGAGAAGCAAGCTCGATTCGATAGACAGAAAGCTCAATGAGCGCACCATGTCGATCTTCGAGGGATGGATGAGGCGGGGCGACATTCACTTCGCGAGAGGCTCAAATCACAAGGCCATATCGTGCTACAGAGAGGCGCTGAGAAATCATCCTCTCAACAAGATCGCTCCATTCAGGCTCGGACTGGCCCTTTATGTCGATAATTACTACAGGGGCATCGAGGTGGAAGAGGCGCTGAGAAACGCCATCGATAAGGATGAGGGATTCGCCGATGCCCATTTCATACTGGGACAGTTCTACCTCGAGCTCGGGCTTTTCACCGACGCCAAGAAAGAGTTCAGCAAGGCTCCTGAAAAGTTCAACATCGAGGACTTCGATTTTCTGTTCAGCACGGATGACGAGACAGGCATGGTGTCGCAGCGCACTGAATACCCGAGGAACGGCTATCATGCCCTCCGCAGCCTTTTCATCATATACCTGCTGCAGATTGCATCACTGATACTGCTGTTCATGACCCACAACTGGATGATAATCCCCATTACCATATACCTGCTGTTGCAGCAGCTCAGGAATCATATCTCTCTCTACGAGCATCTCACCGTCGAGCCGGAAGGCCTCACATATCGAACCCTCTTCGGCAACAGGTGCTTCAAGTGGAAGGAGATAATAAACCTTATACGGGACGGCGAATATAAGCTCAAGATCGTGCTTCGGGACCGCGAGATAACGATAAGCAGGTCGTGGCAGAACTTCGAGGAGATAGCGAGAAAGCTCAAGGCCCATCTGTATTTCATCAAATGGCATCCTGCAGTGGATGTCGAATCGACCTGTGGATAAGTCCACCTGAGGTTTTAACAGGCCGGCAACATCCTGCGAACACTGCGGCAACTTCTCTCCGCTATAATGTTAAAAGCAAGATAATATCGGAGAAGACGTGCAGGAGGTCATGGGTGGAGAAGCGTCCTGTGATTGCCGTAACCATAGTGTTTGCCCTGTCAATCGCACTGGCGCCCTCTGTCCCTCTGTCGTTACCTTCAGCCGTTCTCCTTCTGGTGCTCGCTCTTCTGCCGGCTGCTGGTCTGATTTCGGGAAGCCGCTCATTCCGGTGGGCAATCGTGCTCTCCATCTTTTCACTGCTCGGCATTCTGATGGTGAAGATCGACGAAGCGAACCCTCTTTTTTCTTCGCTCGATTCATTTCTTGACAGGAAGGTGGCAGTCGAGGCACAGGTCATTTCGTGCCGGGAGCGGGAAAGAGCTGTGGAACTGGTGCTGCAGCCTTTATCGCTGATCTGTGATGGGGTGGGCCGCAATCTGCGCAATGCGCCGCGCCTGCTGCTCAGAAGCTTCACAGACGGACTGGAGGGAGGCGATTCCGGCAGGCGGGGCTGTGCGTTTCATTACGGCGATGTGGTGACAGCAAAAGGTTCTCTTGAGCGTACCCATTCGCCGCTGAATCCCGGCTCTCCTGATTTTACGGAGATCAGAAGGCGCGAGGGAATTGGATACGCGCTCAGCCTTTTTCGCGGTGAGAGCCCGGTCCTCACCGGGAGGGTCAGTGGCTCGCCCCTGATCAGAGCCGTTCTGAGCATCAGAGAGCGTATGCTGGAAGTGTTGAGATCGAATCACAGAGCCGAATCTGCAGAGCTTTTGACAGGAATTGTGTTCGGGGGAATTGCAGGGCTCGATGAGCAGATTGCCGGAGACTTCAGGGCCACAGGCACATATCATATCCTCTCTGCTTCAGGCATGAATGTGGCAATTCTCATCGTAGCCATCATATGCCTCTTCAGGGCTCTGAACAGGTCGACGGACAGGGCGGCTCTGATGGTGCTGCCTGTTGTGGCGCTGTATGCGGTGATGGCGGGAGGAACGGCGAGCGTAACGAGGGCCGCCATAATGGCTGCAATTGCAGTCTCCGCATCGTTATTCGGCAGGAAGCACGATCTGCTCAACACTCTCTTTGTCACTGTTTTCATAATGCTGGCCTCCTGCCCGGGCTGCATACGTGACCCGGGATTCCAGATGAGCGCTGCCGGAGTGCTTGGCATTATCGTCATGGTGCCTGTTATGAAGCCTCTTGTAGACAGGCTTCCCAGCTGTCTGCGCCCCTGCGGCGAGATTGTGGCTGTATCCGTTGCCGTCCAGGCTGCCATCGCCCCGATCCTGGCCTGGCATTTCAATCAGCTCTCCCTTCTGGCGCCTCTCTGCAACATATTAATAGTGCCGCCTGCAGGCGCCCTTCTATACTGCGGCCTCCTCGAAGGGATGGCAGGCCTGTTCATGCCGATGCTGGGAGCGGTTGTGGCTCTCTTCAGCGAGATTGTGCTGTCTCTTATGATCAGGGCTGTACACTTCCTCGCCGGGCTTCCCCTTTGCTCAATCGTTATTCCCAGGCCTTCCATATGGAGCTGCATTATTTATTATACACTGCTTGGGCTCGTTCTCGCAGAGAACGACAGGTGCGTTTCCATGGCTGCAGTCATTATCATTGAAAAGCTGAAGTCCCTTTTCTCAGGCCGCAGAGCCGTTGATTCAAAGGCTTTCTGCCTGATCTGCTTTCTGCCTGTCCTGGCGGCTTTCGCTGCAATTGCCGTGTTCTTCTGTGCCGGCCACAGGGAGCTGAGGGCGGTCTTTCTGGATGTCGGGCAGGGCGATTCTCTCTGGATTTCGATGCCTGGCGGGCAGCAGGTGGTTCTCGATGGCGGCCCTTCTTACAGGAGAAAAGGGGAGGAGAGGGCTTCTTCAGATGCAGGGAAGAAGATTGTCGCTCCTGTGCTGAGAGCCGGCGGCGTGAAGAGATTGGACCTGCTGCTTCTTTCCCACTGCCATGAAGACCATTACGGCGGTGTGGATTCGATTGTCAGGACCGTGAGAGTAGACTGTTTCGGAGCCTGTCAGGATACGCTGTCTGAGCTGCAGTGCCGCGGAGGGATGAAGGTCCTGAGCAATGAGGGCGTCAAGGTCGTTCCTCTCTCGACGGGAAGGGTGATTGAATTCTCCGGCGGGGTCTTTCTTCGCGTCATGTCGTCAGGTGAAGCACGGTCATCTACGCTTGACTCGGCGGGCAGCCGTTTGGGGAGTAGCGACTCGGCAGGCACAGGATCCATAGGCAGCCATTCGGCGGGCAGCAACTCGGCAGGCGGCGATTTCAAGGACGGCAACGAGAACTGTCTTGTCGTGCAGCTTGTCCATAACAATGTCCGCATGCTCTTCATGGCAGACTGCGATGCAGCAGGTGAGCAGAGACTTGTCGAGAGCATAGACTGCCTCGGGAGCGATCTTCTGAAAGTCGGTCATCACGGCAGCGCGACATCCACATCCGAGCCTTTTCTCGATGCTGTCTCGCCCCGGTATGCCGTGATCAGCTGCGGGTGGAAGAACAGGATGGGCCATCCCTCTCCCGATGTCGTCGAGAGGCTTGAAGGCAGGGGCATCGAGGTGCTCAGAACTGATCTCGATGGCGCGGTCACAGCCACATCAGATGGAAGATCCATTAAAGTGGAGGCAATGAGAAAGCACCCCGAGCATTCATCTTTTAGATGAATCTTTCGGGGTGCCTTTGTCTGTCAGTTGAGAGCCTCTGCTTCCAATGTCCTACTTGAGGGTTATCTTGGCGCCGACTTCCTCGAATTTGACTTTGATCTTTTCAGCCTCGTCCTTTGTCAGGCCGTCTTTGACGATCTTGGGAGATGCTTCCACGAGATCCTTCGCTTCTTTGAGGCCGAGTGATGTGACCTCTCTGACGACTTTGATGACCTGAATCTTGTTGTTGCCGATTTCTGTGAGCTCCACGTCAAAGGTGGTCTTTTCCTCTTTCGCCTCTGCCGGGGCGGCTGCGCCGGCTGCCGGCATCGCCATCATGGCCATAGGCGCCGCTGCCTTGATGCCGAGCTTGTCCTCGAGCTCCTTCACTATTTCTGCAGCCTCCATAAGAGTAAGGTTGCAAATCACGTCTACAATTTCCTTTTTATCGATAGCCATTATCCCATAAACCTCCTGAAAATATAAAATTTGTCGTTATTCGGCTTTGCCTTCCTGTCTCTCGTGGTTCCAGTTTTCGAGCAGGTTGACCATGTTTGTGGCCGATCCGTTCAGTGCGCCCATCATGCGCTGCGCCGGTGCTATCATCAGCGACAGCAGCGAGCCGAGCACCTCCGGTTTTGACGGCAGAGTGGCCACACTCTTCGCTCCGTCGGAATCCATCTTCTGGCCTTCCAGGTATGCGCCCTTGATCAGGGGAAGACCTTCCGGCTGAAGCACGCTCTTCTTCTCCTTCGCAAAAGTCGTGAGAACCTTTGCCGTTCCTACCGGGTCATCATATCCCAGCACGAGGGCCGTCGGATCCTGCAGATACTCGTCGAAGCCGTGTATTCCCTTTTCTTTGAGCACCTTGGCGATAAGCGTGTTTTTGGCGATCTTGTATTCAGCCTTGCACTCCCTGAACTTTTTCCTGAGATCTCTTATCTCCTTTACCGTGAGACCTTTCAAATCACCTCTGTAGTTGGTGAAGATGATGATTGTGGCTTTGGAGATCTTTTCCTCGAGTTCGGAGAGGATGGCCTCCTTACGCGCCATGATCTGTTTGTGTGTACCTTTCAACTATTTTCACCCCCTTCCGGTGTATAAAAATATTAAAGCCTCCCGCAGTGAGGAGAGGCATAATGACAAAGCAAAGCATCGTTCGTCGAAATCTGTCTCTTACCTCGGCAGGCGACCTTGCGGTCATTATATATACCTGCTGTCTACGGTGACCCCAATTATACGCCATGGCAGCCATCGTTGTCAAGAGAAACAGGGACAGACTCTTTTATTAACAATTTTAACATCGTTAACATGTTTTCGGCTCCCACTTCCTGGAAAGTGGTTTCTGTCCGCTATTTCTGGAGGAGAAGCAGTAAACGGTGCTCACTTTTATGCCGGATATCATTTGTGAGGATTGATGGCTGGCAATTGGCTTCACGAAGACATTCAAAGCTTTTGCGACATTTTATTAACAAATTGTTAAGACACAAAGTGGATCTAAAGTGCTTCATTTGTTATATAATATGAATGATAAAAAAATACTTTGTGCGGGGAAAACCATGGACGCAGGCAGGATTCAATTCAATCAGAGTGTCAATCAGAAATTTGGCGGCTCTCACGCCGACGGGGAGAAGAGCCTCTCAGGCGCGCAATCTCCTGAATATGAGGTTGCGGCGACTGAGGATCAGATCTCCATTCTGGCCAGGCCTGAAGAGAAAAAAACCAAATCAGGCAGGATGACCAGCGAAAAGCCACAGGCGGAGAACGGCCAGAAGGAAGTGAATCTGCAGCAGCCGGAGAAGAAGCCAGCTCCGTCGCAGGGTGATCAGCTTGTCTCGCTTGCCCTCGATGTGGATGGAAAAGCCCTGGACCGTTCGGCGGAGCCGACAATTGCCGTGGGCAGCCCGCTTTGTGAAGCTTCTCAGGAAGATCATGACATCGGGTACTTCATCGCCGGAGAGGGAATAAACACCGCCGCATTCAACGGCGATGCTACAATCGATGACATACTGGGCGACGATCCTACTCCCTATCTGCATTCCTGCTACGAGCGGCCCATGGCTTCGACGGCCAGCGCGTTCTACGCTACAGGCCTGAACAGCCTCGACAGCATTGCAAAAGAGAGAAAGATCTTTTCAGTTGAGGGCTATGAGGTGGCGTCGCTGATATGAGCCCCGATGTAAAGGCAGCGGCAGCCCATGAAGAAGGCGCGGCCGCCGTGTGATGGGATGGAAGACACAGGAAAAGGAAAAATGGAACCGGGCAGAAATAGAATCTGTCCGGTTCTTTTATTGTACATGAAAACTTCAGAGAATCTGCGGCATTCCATTCACATTGTAAATTGTGATATCTGTTCAGCCATGTGAAGGGCTGCGATATTTTTTCCTCCTGGAGGAGGGATTTTTGATCTGGCTGAGTACTGACTGATGAAAACCGCCTGAGCTTCCGATGCCTCTCTTTCTCGCACAGGTGCCTGTGATTATCAATGAAATGGAGCCGTCACATACAGAGACATCTTTCAGAATGCCTGATGAATAAGGAGGGAACACCAATGAGACGATGCCTTGCTTTTTTCGGAGCTTTGCTGATTCTGCTGATGATCATGCACAATGCCGTGCTATGCCAGCAGAGCACGAAGAATCTGTGGGACAACGTAGCTGAAGCTAATAAGAAGGGGCTTCCGCAGACAGCCATCGACAACCTGAAGCTCATCTATAAGGCTGCTCTTGTGGAAGGCCGGAAGGGCGAGGCTCTGAAAGCTCTTGCAACGCAGATTGTGCTCGAATCAAATAAAAAGGGCAACAAACCTGAGTATAAGGTTAAGAGGCTGAAAGAGGAGATCGGGCGCGCCGACGGGCAGATGAAGCCCATCATGAAAACCCTGCTGGCGCAGTGGTACTGGCATTATTACACGCAGAACAGTTACCGTTTTATTAACAGAACCGCCACTGAAGGCGTCAGCGATGAAGATTTCACGACATGGGATCTCAGAAGGATATTCAGGGAGATATCATCCATCTACATGGATCTTCTGAAAAGTGAAGATCAGCTTAAAAGCATCCAGATAGCAGAGCTGAAAGACGTCCTCGACATGGGGAACACGCCGCTCCGGCTGCGGCCCACCCTCTTTGATTTCGTGGCGTGGAAGGCTATCGAGTTCTACAGCAGGGGAGAGCAGGCAGGGGCACGTCCTGAAGACGCATTCGAGATCGATGCGGCAGGCGGAGCGTTCGATGAAGCCGCGTCCTTTATCAGATATTCTCCAGCCACCTCTGACACCGAATCCTCCAGATACTGTGCGCTCAGAATATACCAGCGTCTCCTGGCGTTCCACCAGGCAGACAGCGACAGGGACGCATTTCTCGATGCGGATATTTCCCGGCTCAACTATGTCTTCAACAGCTCTGTCGGCGCGAATAAAGATGAAATCTATGTCAAGCGGCTGAAGGAGGACATCGAAAAGTGCGGCCAGTCAGAGCTTTCAAGCCTCGCTCTGTACTACCTGGCTCGCCATTATCAGAACAAGGGAGACATGAAGGAGGCATTCAGCACCGCGGCCAGAGGAAGGGACGCCCATAAGGGATCATATGGCTCCTCGCTCTGCGCGAGCCTGATCGGCAGCATACAGCAGAAGAGCCTGGAACTGAAAGGCGAGCGCCTGGTCCCGCCTGGAAAGAAGTCTTCCCTGCTGGTGACATATCGGAATATCGATACGCTGTCCTTCCGAATCGTCAGAGAAGACTGGAAGGAATACCTGACAAGAAAAGGCTCGCGATATTACAGCTTCAACCTCAGCGAAGAAAGCCTGAAGCTGCTCATCTCGAAGAAGCCCGAGGCCGAATGGACGGTTCCGCTGAAGCCGACTGCAGACTACAGGAAAAAGCAGGCAGCGGTGACAGTGCCTGCTTTGAGCCCCGGCTTCTACAGGGTCGTCGCCAGTTACAGGAAGGACTTTGAAAAGACCGGCAACTGCATCATGTACTGCAGCCTCTGGGTCAGCAGTCTGGGCGCCGTGACGCGGATGTGCGGAGATGAAGTGGAAGGCTTCGTCGTGGACAATGAATCTGGAAATCCACTGTCAGGAGTCAATGTCACTCTCTATGGCCTCCGAAACTATGACGCGGCGGGGTTTGACGCTGTGCAGAGCGTTAAAACAGATGCTAGCGGTACTTTTTCGCTACCCAGTGTTGCCAAAAGGGATTACAGCCTTCTCTGGATAGCCTTTTCTGACGGGAAGGGCTCTGAATACCTGGAAAACGGCAATCTATACCAGTACAGGCGCCCTGAGCAGAAGACCACCAGAGGAACGGTCTTTTTCACAGACAGAGCCATCTACCGCCCGGGCCAGACCATATATTTCAAGGGTATCGTAATCGAGGCCGATGCAAAGCTCCAGAGCTACAAGGTTCTGCCGGGAGAGAAGGTGACCGTCAGGTTCAGAGACGCCAACAGGCAGGAGATCGCGAGAACGGCTGTCACATCGAACGATTTCGGCTCTTTCTCAGGGATGTTCACGGCTCCTGCAGACAGGCTCATGGGAGTAATGAGCCTGGAAGCTGAATCGCCTTATGGCACGGGCTCGTTCAGGGTGGAAGAGTACAAGCGCCCCAGATTCAGCGTGGATTTGACTGAGCCTAAGGAAGGCTACCGTCTCAATGATGAGATCTCCGTTCCTGGAAGGGCAGAAAGCTATGCCGGAGCCGCGATAGACGGCGCCAGGGTAACCTGGAGGGTTATGCGGGAGGCGAGGTTCCCATGGTGGTGGAGCCGGTACTTCTTCGGAGGAGCCCCGGCCGGAGGCGCGCAGCAGATTGGCCGCGGCACGGCAGTCACCGATGCGAACGGCGCTTTCACGATAAAGTTCAACGCCAGGCCGGACCTGCATGTATCTGCAGAGAGCGGGCCGATCTTTACGTATACGATTCATGCCGATGTCACAGACTCGACCGGAGAGACAAGGAGCGACTCGACTTCAGTCATAATAGGCTATTCATCCATCGAGGCCTCGCTTACGGCAAGAGACTGGCAGACCGTGCAGAGCCCAGTCAAGCTCTCCATTTCCACCGCCACTCTGAACGGAGTCAGCGTGCCGAGCTCCGGAACGGTTGAAATATACAGCCTGAAAGAGCCGGCACTGACAACGAGGCTCGAGGTGACTGAAGAAGCTCTTACAGACCAGGGCATGCCTGATGGTGATGAAACAGGCGGAGTGTCTTCTCAGGATATCAACAGATGGCCTCTCGGCCCTGTCGTGGACAGGAAGGGCTATCAGTATGACGGCGGGAATCCCTGCGCACTGGATTTCAGCCTGAAGGCCGGAGCTTACAGGGCGAAGCTCACGACACAGGACAGATTCGGTGCGAAGGTGACGGCCCTTCTGCCTGTTGTTGTGTGCGATCCTGCAAACCCTGAATTCGGATTGAGCGTACCTTCATACTATGTGATAAAAGATCAATCCGTCGAAGTCGGGAAGACATTCAATGCCCTGTGGGGGACAGGATACGTGAGCGGGCAGGCCTTTGTCGAGATATACAG
>Ga0302253_1001487_pt1 | contig 13929 bp, 13 predicted proteins | sample AAG_RA_Trp_MG_FD_193537 | JGI IMG/M metagenome (GOLD analysis project Ga0302253, IMG submission 193537) | Enriched activated sludge microbial communities from anaerobic digester in WTTP, New Holstein, Wisconsin, United States - AAG_RA_Trp | ecosystem: Engineered > Bioreactor > Anaerobic >...
TCACCATTCTCCTCCCAATGAAATCCCTCGCGATCAATGGCATAACGGTAAAATGGTCAGAATACCGTCATTTTTTATGAAGTATTAAAAAGTTGCAATGCACTGGTGCTTGGCAGCAGTTTTCCCGTGTGCGATATCCTCAGAACTTCCCCCATCCGATCCCGGACCGTGCGGGTTCTCTACCGAATTCAGGACGGCAGCGTGCAGGCGAACGACATCCCGGCCGTACGCTCCGACGTAAAGCCCAGTGGCGGTGCCAGGGTTCCGGAGCACGGCAGCGCGGGATCGTGGTACGGACGAAAGGAGATGAGCGCGATGCGGAGGATTATGCTCGACAGCCGGGCGGTTAAGGAGTAAAAAGATCCCTGTTGATTTCAAAAAAAAGGGGAAGCAGGATTATTCCACCAGGATCTTCTCCGGGCAGAAGGACTGCATCAGCTGCTCGATGTGGGTGAAGGACTTCTTGTGGTCGATGTATATCCGGAACGATCCGGCCTTGTTGACCGTAAAGGTGAGGTATCCGGAGAGCAGCACGGGTTTTTTGAGCCCGATCTTGATGATGTCCTTCTTATACGCCTCGAAGACCTTGAGCTTCTCCAGCTCCTTGATCGATTTCTGCCGGGTATCAACCGACATGCCGAAGAGCTCGTCCATGATGAAGGTGCTGAACTGGACTCCGCCGGCCCCGGACTTCTCGGCATCCAGATCCGGGTTGCGGATGACAAAGACCCGCTGGTCGGTTGCGTAGACACCGTACCCGCCGGTTGATGATCCGATGGCTCCGGCGATGGCGCCTCCGACACCTTCCCCGGATACCTTCAGGGTGATGCTCGAGATCCCGCCAAGGTATTTCTCCGACGTTGTGGTGTCCTCGGCCTGTGGCTCGCCGACCGTGATGACCTCGATCGCGGCGATCAGGGTGCCCTTGCCGTCATAGACCGGCGAACCCTTGCCCCAGAGCAGCATGGGTTTCCCCTTGATCTTCACGCGTTCCATCTCGCCGATGAACGTGTCGCCGACCTTCTTTATCGGGGGCAGGCTTGCGATGGCCGGGCTGCCGGGGGGCAGGAAGATGTGGTCGATGAGCATCGGGCCCGGCTTGCCGTAGAACGGGACAGCGTACTCCTGACGGCCTTTGCCGAGCATCTGGGATGCCGCTACGCCGGTCAGCTGCTCGATGGCCTTGTTCCACGCGATGATCGTGCCGCTCCTGTCGATGGCAAAGACCGGGTTCTCGAGCGTGTTGATGGTATCGACAAGGCCCTTCCAGTCATAGGCTTCCGGCGCCTGCTGTGCTGCCGGCATGGCGGCTGCGGCTGGTGAGGGGACCGGCGAAGCCGATGCTGCAGGAGCCGGTGCAGCAGGAGCGGCAGGAAAGACGGTGGAAGGAGACAGGTGTGTTTTTGGGCCCGCCCGTTCGCCAATCCTGACAACGCCCTCGAGGTTCCGGCCCGAGAGCTGGTATTCCGATACAGCGCCGCCGGCATCGAAGAAGGCATGGTAGAACCACTGGAGTACAGGAGTCTTGCCGCCGGCATTGACCCGGTGCTCCATGGCGATATCCGGTTTCTTGGGAGAGAGGTTCCGGAGCTGGGCGAGGACCGGGCCCTTCTCCTCCGCCGGGATCAGGGAGAAAAAGTTTATGCTGAGCATCTCGGTATACGACTTTTTGAAGAACTGCTGGCAGGTCTCGTTCGTGTAGATGAACGTCCCGTCGGGCTGCATGCGGCAGAGGAGGTCCGGGGTGCTCTCGACAACTGAGTGGTAGAACCGCCCCCATTCGGCCACATCGCCACCGGTTTCGGCCTGCTTCTCGGGCAGCTTGCTCCGGATGAACCCGATCAGGTTCTCGAGGTCCTTTGCCGTGTTGGGCCCTTTCTGGATGAAGAAGTCAGCACCGCTGTTCAGGGCATCCATCGCGATATGGGCAAGCCGCTTTCCCGTAACGATGACAAAGAGGGATTTGCAGCCCCGTGCCCGTGCCTCGCGCAGCAGCGTGATCCCGTCAATATCCGGCATGGAATAATCCGATACGATCACATCGTAATACTGGCTCTCCAGAATCTCGAGCGCTTCCGAGCTCGTGGTAATGGTATCGACAACGAATCCCGGCTCTTTCTCAAGGACTGCCTTGAAGGATTCAAGAACGGCCGGATCATCGTCGATTGCAAGGATGGACACGGTCTGGGCCTGCGGCAAAGGATATCCCTCAGTACTATGAGTAGCAAAGTCTCCACTCGCAACGTTAAATAAATTACTTAATACCTTTCCGGTTGCAGTACAGGAAGAAAATGCATGAATAACAAGGAATATGCTGCGACCGCCATAACGGTCCTGTATGCAGATTGCAGTGATCGGCCACGGGGATGCAGCTCCGGAGGAATGCGAGGCCGCGTATGCAACGGGACGCCTGGTTGCCGGACGGAAGGCCGTGCTCGTGTGCGGAGGACTTGGCGGCGTCATGGAAGCGGCGTGCCGGGGTGCCCGGGAAACAGGCGGGACAACGGTTGGTATCCTGCCGGGAACGGACGGGGGCAACCCGAACCTCTCCATCACCATCCGCACCGGCCTTGGCATCGCCCGGAACGCCCTTGTCGTACTGTCTGCCGATGCGGTTATAGCGGTCGGAGGGAAATACGGCACCCTGTCGGAGATCGCGATGGCGCTCAGGACGGGCTGTCCGGTGTTCGGGATCGGCACCTGGGATGTTGAAGGTGTCATGCCCTGTTCCTCGCCGGAAGATGCGGTGGAGCGGGCCGTTATGGCAGCGGGGTTAAGGACCGGATGATAGCTACTACTGACGAAAAAAGTTACTTGAAGCAGCCGAGCTGACAACCGTGGATCTTGATGCCATGCGAGTTGCAGTATTCGGCGATGTCCTTCTTGTGGATCTGGTATTTGCCGGCAATGGTGAATGCCTCGGGGCATGAAATTTTCCTGCCGATTCCTTCGGCTTTGAATGCCTGTTCGATCGTGTCAGCGTCCATGCTAGATCATCGGTGTGATGGGAGAAATGGTTTACTCAAAATACCCGTGCCCGGAGATCTCACGAAAAACGAGGGCTCCCCGCCTGAGGGCGCTTCGAAGAACCTGATGGTTTTTCTCGTTCCTCAGTCCTGCCGAATGAAGCACGTCACGGGGCATGGCGGGGCAAGTTCGGTTCCCGGGAAAACCGGTCATTGAAACTACCCGCGGGGATGCCCCGCCTGGGGCGGGCGGGGCTGTCATACATGGGGGTATGGGGGCATCAGCCCCCTTATCGGACTATTCAATCCCGAGAACGAGAGACTGGTCGAAGAACCTTACGGTTCTTCTCCAGCCATTCCTCCCTGATGTGACGAATGGCTTATTCAACGCTGCCACCCAATATCTCCCCAATGAAGATCGCGTTCGTCAGCTCGCTGCAGGACAAAGCCGGGCAGAACATCCGCCATCACCTCCTGCAGCTGCTCGACCCGGGCAATGCCGGCTGGCAGCAGCCGGGCCGTACGTACGAGTTCATCGAAACCGACGGCCGGCTGATTCATGCGGAGGGAATCGATACAAAAACGGACGCAGATCTCGTCATCTTCATCTCCCGGCATTCCAGTGTCAACCCGGTCCCGGTCCTGACCGTGCACATCACCGGTAATTTCCGGGAGGCGGAGCTGGGAGGCACGCCCCGGACGCTCGCCCCGGCTGCAACGGGAATGATGCAGGCAACCCTCCGGTCTCTCGCCCGCTCCTGCCCGGAGGGCTACCGCGTCTCGTACGAGGTGACCCATCACGGGCCGACCGGCCTTGACAAACCCTCGTTCTTTGCCGAGATCGGGAGCACGGAGAAGGAATGGATCGATCCGGCTGCCGGACTTGCCGTTGCGCAGGCTCTCCTCTCCGCTGTCCCGCAGGATCCGGTCCCGCTCATCGGCTTCGGTGGCACCCATTATGCTGCACGCCAGACGGAAATCGCCCTCACCTCCCGGGGGGCGTTCGGTCATATCGCCCATACCCGTGAGATCGCAACACTGGATGCGGCGATGCTTTCGGCCATGATGGCAAAAAGCGGGGCGGTAGCGGCTTATATCGACCGGAAAGCGCTTAACCGCGAAGATCTTAACCGGTTATCAGGCATGCTTGCACACACGGGTATCCCGCGGCTCTCCGAGAGCGAGATCCTGTCGATGGGGCACCTGTCATGGGAGCGGTACCATGCAGCACGGGAGATCGCCGGCACAGCCTCCCCGGGCGCACGGATCTACGTCCATGACCTGCAGGGGGAGGGACCCCTCTCGGCCGTGCAGGTCGATTCCGTCCTCCTTGGCGAAGCGCTGAAGTCCGACGAACCGGGGCTGGTCCGGGGACTCTCCTCCCTTCCGGTCATCCACCTTGCCACGCAGGACAACCGCATGCTCAGCACGTTCATCACGGACGTCAGTCATTCGTCGCAATTAATAAATGCTTTAAATACATTGTGCGTAAAAATCATACGTAGTAAAGAGATCACTGCAACGGAGAAGGATCGGTTGATCATAACGAAGGTCCGGTTCGACCCGGAAAAAGCGCGCGAACTGGGGGTTCCGGCCGGACCGTTCTTCCGGCAGCTGGCAGGGGGCCGGCCTGTCGAGATCGACGGCAGGACGATCACGCCAGACATGGTTTCTTCGGGCAGTGACATTACCATCCACATCCCGGGATTGGAGAAGTTTTCATGAGGTCGATTGTTGAAGAGGCACTAACCAGGGCGAGGGACGAGACAGTCAAGCCCTCGCAGAATAACGAAGACCTTGACCAGATTCTCGCCGAGCTCAAGACCGAGATCGCGGTGATCGGGTGCGGGGGCGGCGGATCGAACACCATATCCCGCATGATGGAAGAGGGCATCCACGGCGCCAAGCTCATCGCCATGAACACCGATGCCCAGCACCTTATCCGCACCCATGCCGACCAGCGCGTCCTTGTCGGCCGGCAGCGGACCCGGGGCCTCGGCGCCGGTTCGATCCCCCAGATCGGGGAGGAAGCTGCCCTCGAAAGCGAGCAGGAGATCCGCGCCATCGTCTCCGGTGCCGACATGGTCTTTATCACCGTCGGCCTCGGTGGCGGCACCGGGACGGGTGTCGCGCCGGTCGTTGCCAAGGCGGCCCGGGAAGAGGGAGCCCTGACCATCGCAATCGTTACGCTGCCGTTCGCTGCGGAAGGTGCCATCCGCATGGAGAACGCAGAGGCCGGCCTCGAACGCCTCCGGGACGTTGCCGATACCGTCATTGTTGTGCCCAATGACAAGCTGCTCGAGGTTGTCCCCAAGCTCCCGCTCTACGCGGCCTTCAAGGTCGCTGATGAGGTCCTCATGCGTGCCGTGAAGGGGATCACCGAACTCATCACCATGCCCGGTCTGGTCAACCTCGACTTTGCCGATGTCCGCACCGTCATGGAGCGCGGAGGCGTTGCCATGATCGGGATGGGCGAGAGCGATTCCGAGGACAAGGCAGCCGATTCGGTCAAGAAGGCGATCCGATCCCCGCTCCTTGACGTGGACATCAGCGGCGCAACCGCGGCCCTCGTGAACGTGGTCGGCGGCCCGGACATGACCATGGAGGAGGCCGAAGGTGTTGTCCAGGAAGTGTACAACCGCGTGGACCCGAATGCGCGTATCATCTGGGGTGCCCAGATTGACCCGGTCATGGAAGACAAGATGCGGACGCTCCTTGTGGTCACGGGCGTACGGTCGCCACAAATATATGGTCGTAATGAGAAGCTTACCCCCAAAGTACAGAAACAGTTTGAGATCGATTTTCTCAAGTGAGCGAATATGGAAATTTCAAAGCCTGAATTCAAAACGGACGTTATTCACGAGGAGTTATTCCGTAAGTACCTCCGGGTCCTCAAACTCGCGCGCACCCCCACCCGGGAAGAGTTCACCAAGATCGCGGCCGTTGCGGCAGCCGGTGTCCTTGTCGTGGGTCTGATCGGCTTCATCATCATGGTCGGATTCGAACACAAACAGATGTTCGGGTTCTGATCGCGAGGGTTATGACACAGCCAACCCCCCCGGCACCTGCCACACCTGCATCCCAGCCCCCGGCGGCTCCCGCTGCACCCGAGGTGTTCAAAAACCGCATCTTTGCGATCAAGACCACCTCAAAGCAGGAGCGGACGGTTGCCGACAATATCCTCAAGGCAATCGAGACCAAGGCAACGGACATCCGTGTCTCTTCGATCATCGTACCGAACGAGCTGCAGGGCTACGTGCTTGTCGAGACGCCCGAGGAGCGGAACCGCATCGAGCAGCTCGTGGAGCTGATCGCCCATGCCCGCGTTGTCACCAAGGGCGAGACGAGCCTTGCCGAGGTCGGTCACTTCCTGGTGCCGAAGCCGGTTGTTGCCGGCATTGATGAGGGCACCATCGTGGAGCTGATCGCAGGCCCGTTCAAGGGCGAGAAAGCCGTGGTCAAGCGCGTGGACTCCGGAAAGGAAGAGATCACGGTCGAGCTCTACGAAGCAGTCGTCCCCATCCCGATCACCGTCCGTGGCGACAACGTCCGCGTGGTCGAGAAGTTCGCGGACCGGTAATTCTCACCTTTTCTCCAGACCTCTTTAAGAAAAATCAGACGCCATTAGTCGTTCCACCCTGCGAATGCGAAGAAATCTGAAGAGTCTGTCTCATCCTTCGGAATCCGATGCCCCTCCGGGCGCCCCCGCGGCGGCTTCAATTACCAGTTTTCCTGGAAATTATACTCGCCCCCGTTATGTCCCGTGAGAGATCCTGAGGCGGGTAAACCTGTAAGTATCCAAAGGGTTTGTTTATTTTTCTTGTCTGAGTCCGAACGCTCGTTCATGCCGTTTTTTTTAAGGAAACGGATCGAAGATCATCCCGACACAGGTAATACAGCATCATCACAAGCGCCCCGACCCCGAGCGGGGGCAGGGCTGGCGCAAGGGGGCGATCATATGTCGTTTGACATCTTTTTACCGGCTCGCATTATGCATTTTTCCCGGCCCGCCGTTCCTCTCTTCCCGCTCCATCTGCTCCTTCTCCAGCAGACCGTCGCGGACGAAGATGATTCGGTTGAAGTACTCCATGTGCCACTGCTCGTGCGAGACCATCACGATGGTCTGCCCGAGTTCCCGGTTCACGGACCGGAAGAGCTCAAGGACCGTCCGCGAGTTCTCCGTGTCGAGGTTGGCGCAGGGTTCGTCCGCGAACAGGATCGAGGGAGTGTTGACAAGGGCCCGGGCAATGCTGACCCGCTGCTGCTCGCCGCCGGAGAGCTCGTACACGAGGTGGTGGAGCCGCTTCCCGAGCCCCACCTTTTCGAGCACCCGGGTTGCCGCGTCATAACATTCAGGCAGGGGCTTTCCCTGCATGATCGCCGGAATTGCAACGTTCTCCATCACGTTCAGCTCCGATACGAGTGCATAGTCCTGGAAAACGTACCCGAGATGCATCAGCCGGAACTCCGTGCGCTCCCCGTTGCCGAGGCGCGAGACATCGGTCCCGTTGAGGAGTATCGTGCCGGATGTCGGGGTATCGAGCAGCCCGAGCTGGTGGAGGAGCGTGGACTTCCCGCTCCCGGAGGGCCCCATGATCCCGACGAACTCCCCTTTCTCAATCGAGAGGGACACGCCCCGGAGCGCTGCAACCTCGACCTGCCCGAGCCGGTATATCCGTTTCAGATCCGTAGCCTCGATCATCCTATCCCCTCATTGCATCGAGAATCTCCTCGTTCGTCACCTGGCGTGCCGGGATGAATGCCGAGATGATCGACACGACAAGGAGCAGCGCGATGCTGAGCGCAAGGCCGCCGTAGTCGATGATCGGCGTGAGATAGCCCATCGGGAACTTGAGCTGGTTCACGGACAGGAACATACAGATCGCGTTCAGCATCATGACCCCGAGCACAATGCCACAGGAGCAGAGGAAGAGCACCTGCAGGAGGTAGCTTCCCACGATCACCTGCCGGCGGATACCGATCGCCTTGAGAATCGCGATCTGTTTCTTCCGGTTGATGATGTTGATGAAGGTCACGATGAAGACGACCACGCTTGCGACCACAAGGCAGACAATGGTCATGATGGTGTTGAGGAGGGAGAAACTCGCAATCGCGTCGCCCAAAATCCCCTGTCCTTTCTCGTTCCAGGTCTTCACCTTCTCCTCAACGCCGTAGTTCATGATGGCATACTTGAGGGATGTGGCGCCGTCGGGCGATGACCCCCGGACGAGGATCTCGGTGGCGGTCCCCTCCGTGTGCAGCACGGAGTCCATCCCGTCCCGGGTGATAAAGGCCGCGGAATCGATAAGAGCCCCTTCGGTCTCGAAGATCCCCTTGACCCGGTAGCTCTTCACGATACCGGTGCTGTACGTGACACTGAGCCGGTCGCCGACCTGTACTCCCCCGAGAGACGGCAGCTTGTCCCTGCTATCGTCCCCGGTCCCGGCCAGGAGGACGCCGATCAGGATCTGGTCGGAATCGCCTTTTGAGAGGTAGTCGCCATCCTTCATCCGCAGCTGGTACTGGGTGACCCGCTGCTCATCGGCAGGGTCGAACGCGCTCAGCGCTTTTGACTGGAACTTCCCGTTCCGCGGGTTTGTTATCGTGACGCCAGTACTGGAGCGGGCCGTGACACCGGTGACCCCCGGGACCCGCCGGACCTGCCGGACGAGCGCATCGGCACCGGCAATTGTTGTTTCCCGGTCCTTCGGTTCGATTGCCACGTGGCCGTACTGGAAATCGATCATCTGCTGGTTGTACAGGCTCACCACCCCGCCAATGATCATGGCAAGGAAGTTCATGAGGATAATTACGAGTGCGATGATGAGCACGGTGAGGGCGAGCGTGTTCCGGTTTCCGCGCCGGATCGCCCGGACCGCGAGGTAGAGCGAGACCCGCCAGCCGCCATCAGTTCCCATTACCCTTCCCCGGGCGGATCCGATAGTACCAGTACACTGCCCCGGCAATGGCGAAGAGGATGAAAATAAGGACGATGACGAGCGGGAGGACGGAGTTGGGAGCGGTCATGATCGTTGTCGTCTCATTAACCCTGTGCGACCCGAACTCGTCATGGTAGGAGATGGAGATTTTCGCCGGCACGGTGCCGTCCTTAGTGGCCTGCAGGTAGAAGATCGCCGGGGCGTCACTGTCCTTGTCAATGGAGCCGATGAAAGCCTCGTTTGTGCCGGTAAAACCGGAGTCAAGGGACGCCCTGACGGAAGTGGCACGGTCAGTGCCGGTATTCTCGACCCGGACAACCAGCGTGAACGGGCTGCCCGGGACGGGCCTTGTGGGATCCGTTGTCACCGAGGAGACGGCGATGTCGGCCTTTCCCCTGAACGGGATGCCGAGCGTTTCGGTCTGCCGCTCGTTTGTCCCGTCAATATTGTTGTAGGTGATGGCAAGACTGACCGGGTTTATCCCGACCGGTGTATCCCGGTCGGATGCGAACCGGAGGCTGATCGCGGAGATCTCGCCCGGTTCGAGGGAGGCGATATAGTACCGGCCCGTGCTTGCGAGCGCGATGGATTTCACGGTCGGATCCACGACAACGGATATATCGTCGGCCCGTGTAAGGCCGGTGTTCTCTATCATGATGCCGGCAGCGATGTCATCGCCCGGAGTAACGCTCGCCGGCAGGTTCTTGGTTATTGCAAGCGAGGGCTTCTTCTGGTTCGCGATGCCGGTATTGACATTGACAAGGACCGGGTAGCGGGTGCTCCGGCCGTCCTTGACATCAATCCATGCCTCGGGGAAGTAGATGCCGCTCTTTGCCGGGGCTTTTATCACAAACGTGACCTGCACGGACTGGCCCGGCCCGAGTTCCCCGATCCGGTCGAAGTCGTCGTTGATGACCTCAATCCCGTTCTCGTCAAGGTGCACGTTCTCGATGTAGACATTGATGTCCGTGCTCCTGGTCGAGGCAAAGGTGCTGCCCATCACGATACCGCTGTTCTCCTTCTCGGTGGCGGCCTGTGCGGTATTTTTTATCGTGAGCGTGATCGTTCCTGTATCGCCAGGCATGAGCACCGCGGGGGTCACGGTGTACCCGTCCACGATGACCGTGGGATCGGCAGCAGTAACGGGTACGGCAATTATGGAGAGCAGCATCGCCAGGATGGCGGGCAGGATCAGGAAGTGTCCTACCGGTTTTCCGGCAATCTGTTTTCGGACCTCGTATCCGGGTCTGTTGGTTCCAAGAGCGTGCATTGCATTCTCCTCCGAATTTCCTGTGAACCGGGCTTCTGGTTCCCTGATCAGTGTACTTTTGTTCAATTAATTAAACGTTTGTTTAGTTTATTGAAAATGTTTTTAATTTTGCAGACACAAGGTGAATATACACACCACGCCAATGCTGGTACAGACCATGCCACGGATCAACCCGGAATACCGCGAGGATGCGAAGAAGAAGATCATCGACGCGGCAGTCGATGTTGCGTTTGAGGGCGACTGGGGCAGCGTTACGCTTGAAGCGATCGCCCAGAAAGTCGGGGTCACCAAGGGAGCGTTTTACTCGTACTTCCCCAGCAGCATGGCTCTGATGCAGGACGTTATCATCGCGATGATCCGCAGGATCCGCGATCATGTCCTGTCACGCATAGCCGGTGCGGACGATATCCGCGCGGCGCTCGGGCGCATCGCGGATTTCATCTTCCTCCAGCCAAAACCGTTCATCCTTATCTTCATCCAGGCAATTGCAAGCGCGCCCAAGGATCCTGAGTTCGTGCAGCGGCTCTCGGACCTGTTCGACGAGAACAGTATCCTCATCACCGGGGAGCTCGCCCGGGCGCAGAAGAACGGCCAGATACCGGCGGAGGTGGACCTGAAGGAAGCGACCCGGGCCATCTACTGTATGACGATCGGCCTAGCCCTTGCCGCCCACGCACTGCAGAAAGACAAGAATGAACTCCGGCAGACATGGCTGAACTCCGTCGAGCGGATCCTGCTGCTGGTCCCGAAGGGGAAGAAGAAAGACCGGCGGTGAACCGGGCAGGTCCCGCTGGCCGCGATCGATCCCCCGTCCTCCGGCACCATTTTGCTGCCCCGGTTATGAACGCTCAGAGGGGGCAGGAGATCCGGAGCGTTCGTTCTCGTTCCTGCTGAACCGGTATTCACCCGCCGGCACCGTGATCTCGAACCGGGCACCTGAACCCGGCACTCCTGTCTCCCGGATGGTGATCCCCGTGATCGAAAGGATCTCCCGGGCAAGGAAGAGGTTTGTGCCGCTCAGTCCTTTGTATTCGCGGGTAAAGATCCGCTCTTTCTGTTCTGCAGGTATCCCGGGGCCATTGTCCTGAACCACAATAGTAAGGCTGTCGGCATCCTGCCGGCTCCGGATCGTCACTTCGGTTACCCCCTTCCCGTGCACAAGGACGTTCTCCATCAGGGTGAAAAAGACATGCTCGAGCATGGGATCGGCATAGATCTCGAGACCCGCAAGGTCCACGGTTCGGGAGATCCGGGAGAAGTCGAGGTGCGAGATAGCATTGAGCAGGACATAATTCACCTCCTGCCACCGCGGCTGGCCGATCCCGAGATCCTGGTATTTCCTGATGAAGTCGAGCGAGTTCCTCACCGTCCGCAGGATATCCTCGCCTTTGGTGAGCCGGTCCCGAGCCTCCCCGCTGCATCCGCCGGTCTTTGCCAGCTGGATATACCCTGCCAGCGAGAAGATCCCGGTCTGGACATCCTGCAGGGTCATGGTGTTCAGGAGTGTCAGCTTCTTCCGCGCCTGCAGGAGGGCATTCTCGCTCTTCCTGAGCTCTTCGTAGTTTATCCTGAGGTATTCTTCCGTTGCTGCCAGCTGCTCGTTCGCCGCGTGGAGTTCCATGTTTTTCTGTGCCAGTTCGGTCTCCGCCTTCTTGCGGTTCACCACCTCAGACTGCAGGTATTCGTTGATCGTCTTCAGCTGCTCTTCCGCCCGTTTGCGTTCGCTCGTGTCCCGCACGACACAGAATACCAGCTTCCGGCCGGAGAATTCCGCAGCGTTCGAGCTGATCTCGACATCGATCACGCGCCCATCCTTCCGGCGGTGGCGGGACTCGAAATTGTCCCCTGACGCATCCAGTGTCAGGATCATTTCCTGTATCTGTTCCTGTTTGATCTGCACATCCCAGTCCCAGACGTGCAGCTGCCGGATCTCCTCACGCGAATACCCGAGCATTTCGGCAAAACGACGGTTGGATTCATACACCTTCCCGTCCTGGTCAAGGATGACGATACCATCCCGGGACTGGTCGATGAGGATTTCCCGTTTGGAGGTTTCGTCAGCCAGCTCCTGTTCTGCATGCTTGCGGTGTTCAACCTCTGCCTGCAGGTCCTTGTTCTGCTGCGCCAGTTCGGCGGTCTTCTTCCTCACCTGCCTGCGGAGGATAACGCTCATGGCCACAAAGAGGACGGCACATGCGGCGACCAGGGCTAGTCCCCACCAGAGCCAGGGCGGGATGATCCCGTCACCCGCTCTGATCCCGTACCATTTCTGCATCAGCTGACTGTAGGTTGATGAAGAACTGCTCTTCCCTTGCGCAATATACGAGTCGAGAACCCGGAGGAGGTCCTGGTTTTTTCCTTTCTGAACCGCGAACGCAAGCGGGGTGGGATTGAACATCACCGGCGTTGCGGAAAGGCCGTAGGTCCTGGCATCATCCTGGCCCGCAATATTGAACACAACGAGGGCATCGGCTTCTCCACCGGCAACTGCCGAAAAGATCTCAACCGGGGTCTCCCTCTCAACATAGGTGGCGTTGATATCGAACCTCCGCGCGTAGTCCCGGAACGCGATCCCGCTGATATCCCCCCTGACGATAGCGATCCGCTTGCCGTCAAGGTCAAGGATCGTGCTGATACCGGTTCCGGGTTTTGCATACACCTGCGACCATACCGAGAGCGCCGGTTCATGGTTGAAATCATACTGCTTCTCGCGCTCCTGGGATGCGGCCACACCCGGCAGGAGATCGATCTCTCCGGAGGCAAGGCGGGCCCAGCTCTCTGAGAGCGATCCGCGGACCCAGATGACATTCCAGCCCTCCTGTGCCGCCAGCTCCTCGATCATGTCGACAAAAAAACCGGTAGGTTTTCCCTGGTCATCGGTGTATAGCGATGGCCTGAGATCCGTGAGCGCGACTTTCACGTCGCGGGCTGCACAGGCCGGGGCACAAAATGCAGCGATCACGAGAAGAACGGCTGCCAGTATACCTGCACATCTCATGAGGCCGGTATCACGGGTACGGCAGAGCTTCAGGATCATGGAATAACCTGCTGGCCTGATGATTCAGCGGTCAGCTTGTGGATGGTGTGTGATAGCGCCCCGGCCTTTTTATTCCTTTGGGATTTTTCAGGCATTTTCCGTCCCGGATCTTCGCCGGTATTTTTTATAAAACAGGAAAAACCGGTGCGTGGAATATCTCCGGTGTTTTATTTTTTCCGTGCCGCGTTCACCGCATCCCGCTTCATTGCTGCAGCGGCATAGAGGCCGGCAACAGCCTGAAGGTCATGGCGGAACTGCACCATATCCGTCTCCTTCCCGCCGATCATGGCCGGATGGTAAGGAATGTCGCCCGCTGCCGAAAAGTCGTCTTCGGCGACCTGGAGTGCGAATGTCCTGCCGATCGCCGGCTCGATCACCTCGTCAAGAGGGTTCTCGCCCCGGACTTTGACATCAATATCAAGCGCGTCTTTCAGCTGGCCGAGGGTCGTTGTCGCAAACCCGAGCACGATCACCTCACGCGGGTCGAAGACGTTGATGAAGGTGAGGAGCCGGGCACTTCCCCCTTCAACCTCCTTGCCCTTCACGCCAAAGCCCGTGGTATGGAACCATGCCCTGCGGAAATCCTCGTACGTCTTTCCTTCACGGAGCCGCCGTGTCAGGATGGAGACGGTAGTCATGAGTCGCGGTTTGTCTGCTTCCATGGAATGTCACACCGGTATGTTCGAAGCATGATGATTTAACGGGATCTGAAATCAT
>Ga0302253_1001488_pt1 | contig 13919 bp, 9 predicted proteins | sample AAG_RA_Trp_MG_FD_193537 | JGI IMG/M metagenome (GOLD analysis project Ga0302253, IMG submission 193537) | Enriched activated sludge microbial communities from anaerobic digester in WTTP, New Holstein, Wisconsin, United States - AAG_RA_Trp | ecosystem: Engineered > Bioreactor > Anaerobic >...
TTTTTTAAGAAATGGGTCCAGGGTTGGGAGGTGTGCTTAACCTTCTCTGGAGGGAATATGATGGTCGGGCCGCCATCTGACAGAAATGTCAGGTGGCTTTTTTGTTTCTGATAAAACCGGCGGGGAATGCCCCAGCAGCCTTAACTGATATAAATTGAGAACTTTTTCAGCTTTTTTAAGAAATGGGTCCAGGGTTGGGAGGTGTGCTTAACCTTCTCTGGAGGGAATATGATGGTCGGGCCGCCATCTGACAGAAATGTCAGGTGGCTTTTTTGTTTCTGATAAAACCGGCGGGGAACGCTCAGCAGCCACAACTGATATAGATTGAGAACTTTTCAGCTTTTTTAAGAAATGGTCCCGGGGTTGGGTCTTGTGTTTAGCCATCTCCGGAGGAACGATGATGGTCGGACCGCCATCTGGCAAACATGTCCAGTGGCTTTATATTACTTAAATACCTTGGGAGGGTGTTAAATGAGTGCTTATGATGTTTATGAGATGTTCAAAGGCACGATCGACACGATGGGCATATTAAGCATATCGTGGCAGATGCTTTTGATGTGGACCATTGCGGGTTTCTTTATGTATCTGGCCATCGTCAAGAATTTTGAACCCCTGCTGCTGCTTCCCATCGGATTCGGCATCTTTATCGTCAATTTCCCGATGGTGCCCCTGATGGGTTATACCTCGGCAGGACATCCGGAACTGATCAAATTTTTCTATCACTACGGACTGGAATGGGAGATCATCCCCTGCGTCATCTTCCTTGGCCTGGGGGCGCTGACGGATTTCGGTCCCCTGATCGCGAACCCCAAGATGCTTCTGGTGGGTGCGGGCGCGCAGCTGGGGGTGTTCATCACCTTCACGGGCTGCGTCATGGCCGGGTTCACCCTGAAGGAAGCGGCGTCCGTCGGTATCATCGGCGGCGCGGACGGCCCGACCACGATCTATCTGACTCAGAAGCTGGCCCCGGAACTGCTTGGCGCCAACGCCCTGGCCGCCTACTCCTACATGGCCATGGTGCCCCTTATCCAGCCTCCGATCATGAAAATGATGACGACGAAATCTGAAAGGTTGATCAAGATGCGGCAGTTACGGGCAGTTTCACAGACGGAGAAGATCTTCTATCCCCTGGTTGCCACCGTCGTCATCATTCTGCTTATCCCGGCCGTCGCCCCCCTGATGGGCATGTTCATGCTGGGAAACCTGTTCAAGGAAAGCGGTGTCGTTGCAAGACTGACCGAAACGTCAGGCAACGCCCTGATGAATATCGTCACCATTTTCCTGGGCGTCTCGGTCGGCGCCACCATGCACTGGTCGGCCTTCCTTAGTCCCAAACCCCTGTTCATTTTCTCCCTCGGCATGGTCGACTTCATCGTTTGCACGATTGGCGGCGTTGCCACGGTTAAACTCATGAATCTCTTCCTGAAGGAAAAAATCAACCCCCTGATCGGCAACGCCGGTGTTTCGGCGGTGCCCATGGCAGCCCGGGTGTCCCATACTGTAGGACAGCAATATGACAAGAAGAACTATCTCCTGATGCACGCCATGGGGCCCAATCTGGCAGGCGTGATGGGATCCGCGGCCGCGGCGGGCTTGTTCATCGCCATGTTCGGCGGGTAACGGAGAGCAGAGAATAGACTTGACGAAAGAGAACAGGAGAAAGATCATGAAAAAACTTATCTATATGCTTGTTGCCTTATTTTTATTGAGTCCCCTGGCGGCGGTTGCCGAAGATTTCCTGGGCGCGCCCCTGCCTCCCGGAGGCAATGTTGTCAGCAAGACCGACTCCAAGATGGAAGTTGCCTATGCGATGCCCTATGCGGATGCCATCGCCTTTTATAAGGAACAGTTCAAGGCCGATATATCTAATTTTGCATTCAGAGATCGGGGTGATGCGACCTATATCGAGGAATACAGCAATAAACCCTGGCATTCCGTACTGGTCACAAAGACCGGGGAAGGCGTAACGATTACCGTCAGTAAAGACAGCTACACCTGGATCGCCGGAACGCTGGCCCTGCGGTTTTTCGCCGTGTTCCTGGTCCTTGTAGCCCTGTACATTCCGCTGCAGATTCTGTCGATCGTCATGGGTAGAATTCAGGCAAAGAAGGCCGCCGCGAAAGCCGCCGCTTAAATGGGCTTGCGCCGGGAAAACCGCTAAGGGACCATTATGCTCCCTACCGGTTTTCCCGGTCTGATGTTTTGGCCATATCTCCTTTGCATTGAAACGCCTTTTCCACCACGGAAGAAAGGGAATTTGAATATCAGAAGCTTCGAACATGATAGCAGATTGATTGTACTAGTAATATCCATATATTTATCTTAGGCATCTACGATAATCAGACCACCTCCCGGGTCAATAACGACCAATTTCTCTCAAATCCAATCATTGCACATTTAAATATTAGTTTACCTCTTATATTTTTTTAATATTCTTATCATATTCAAAAACATCCCCCGGTCGGATAAGTGAAGCACTCTGTCGGACAGTTTAATTTTCAGATTTGGAGGAAATCTAATGAGTGCTTATGATGTTTATGAGATGTTCAAAGGCACAATCGACACGATGGGCATATTGAGCATATCGTGGCAGATGCTTTTGATGTGGGCCATTGCCGGTTTCTTTATGTATCTGGCCATCGTCAAGAATTTTGAACCCCTGCTGCTGCTTCCCATAGGATTCGGCATCTTTATCGTCAATTTTCCGATGGTCCCCCTGATGGGTTATACTCAGGCGGGACATCCCGAATTGATCCGGTTTTTCTATCACTACGGACTGGAATGGGAGATCATCCCCTGCGTCATCTTCCTTGGTCTGGGGGCGCTGACGGATTTTGGCCCCCTGATCGCGAACCCCAAGATGCTTCTGGTGGGCGCGGGCGCGCAGCTGGGCGTGTTCGTCACCTTCACGGGCTGCGTCATGGCCGGGTTCACCCTGAAGGAAGCGGCGTCCGTCGGTATCATCGGCGGAGCGGACGGACCGACGACGATTTATCTGACCCAGAAGCTGGCCCCGCAACTGCTGGGCGCCAACGCCCTGGCCGCCTACTCGTACATGGCCATGGTACCCCTGATTCAGCCCCCGATCATGAGAATGATGACGAGTAATGCCGAAAGATTGATCAAGATGCGCCAGATGCGCGCAGTCTCCCAGACAGAGAAGATCTTCTATCCCCTGGTTTCCTCCGTTGTTATCTGTCTGCTTGTTCCTGCCGTCGCCCCCCTGATGGGCATGTTCATGCTGGGAAACCTGTTCAAGGAAAGCGGTGTCGTTTCAAGGCTGACTGAAACGTCAGGCAACGCCCTGATGAATATCGTCACCATTTTCCTGGGCGTTTCCGTTGGCTGCACCATGCATTCAGATGTGTTCCTGAATCCCAAACCCCTGTTCATTTTTTCCCTCGGTCTGGTCGATTTCGCCGTTTGCACCATGGGCGGCATTGCCACGGTTAAACTCATGAATCTCTTCCTGAAGGAAAAAATCAACCCCCTGATCGGCAACGCCGGTGTTTCGGCGGTGCCCATGTCGGCCCGGGTGTCACATACTATAGGACAGCAATATGACAAGAAGAACTATCTCCTGATGCACGCCATGGGGCCCAATCTGGCAGGCGTGATGGGATCCGCGGCCGCGGCGGGCTTGTTCATCGCCATGTTCGGCGGGTAACGGAGAGCAGACAATAGACTGGATGAAAGAGAACAGGAGAAAGATCATGAAAAAACTTATCTATATGCTTGTTGCCTTATTTTTATTGAGTCCCATGGCGGCGGTTGCCGAAGATTTCCTGGGCGCGCCCCTGCCTCCCGGAGGCAATGTTGTCAGCAAGACCGACGCCAAGATGGAAGTTGCCTATGCGATGACCTATGCGGATGCCATCGCCTTTTATAAGGAACAGTTCAAGGGCAGTAAAGATTACGCCTTCAGGGACAGAGGGGATGCAACCTATATCGAGGAATACAGCAATAAACCCTGGCATTCCGTACTGATCACGAAGACCGGGGAAGGCGTAACGATTACCGCCAGCAAAGACAGCTATACCTGGATTGCCGGAACATTGTCGCTGCGGTTTTTCGCCGTGTTCCTGGTTCTGATCGCGCTTTATATCCCCCTGCAGATCCTCTCGATCGTCATGAGTAAGATGCATGCAAAGAAGGCCGCCGCTTGATGAAGCAGCAATTGAAGAGATCCCGAAGAGGGCCGCAGCTGGAGCCCTCTTCGTTTCTTTCCATGAGAATAACGGGGCACACGACAAAAAATCGACCCGCTGCCCTTTTTATATGATATCAATTAAGCGGTGTGTCAGATTATAAAGTCTTTAAACTCCCATAATATAATTTTTGTACTTATAAAATACTTTTATTTTTTTGGGGTTCATTCTGAACCAGAGCGACCTCTTTTTTGCATATCACCCAACTCCGCGTCCCAATAAGTATTTCTGATAAAATATAAGTTTAGAATATACACTTTCTTTATATTTATATACAGTTAAATAAAAGCGGCTTGTCATATATGGAAGCCCTCTGTTTTATCAATTCAAATTAAATTATATGATGAATTGGGAGGGTGTTAAATGAGTGCTTATGATGTTTATGAGATGTTCAAAGGCACAATCGACACGATGGGCATATTGAGCATATCGTGGCAGATGCTTTTGATGTGGTCCATTGCCGGTTTCTTTATGTATCTGGCCATCGTCAAGAATTTTGAACCCCTGCTGCTGCTTCCCATCGGATTCGGCATCTTTATCGTCAATTTCCCGATGGTCCCCCTGATGGGTTATACCTCGGCAGGACATCCGGAACTGATCAAATTTTTCTATCACTACGGACTGGAATGGGAGATCATCCCCTGCGTCATCTTCCTTGGCCTGGGGGCGCTGACGGATTTCGGCCCCCTGATCGCGAACCCCAAGATGCTTCTGGTGGGCGCGGGCGCGCAGCTGGGCGTGTTCGTCACCTTCACGGGCTGCGTCATGGCCGGGTTCACCCTGAAGGAAGCGGCGTCCGTCGGTATCATCGGCGGCGCGGACGGCCCGACCACGATCTATCTGACTCAGAAGCTGGCCCCGGAACTGCTTGGCGCCAACGCCCTGGCCGCCTACTCCTACATGGCCATGGTGCCCCTTATCCAGCCTCCGATCATGAAAATGATGACGACGAAATCTGAAAGATTGATCAAGATGCGGCAGTTGCGTGCAGTCTCCCAGACGGAGAAGATCTTCTATCCCCTGGTTTCCACCGTCGTCATCATTCTGCTTGTTCCTGCCGTCGCCCCCCTGATGGGCATGTTCATGCTGGGGAACCTGTTCAAGGAAAGCGGTGTCGTTGCAAGACTGACCGAAACGTCAGGCAACGCACTGATGAATATCGTCACCATTTTCCTGGGCGTCTCGGTCGGCGCCACCATGCACTGGTCGGCCTTCCTGAGCCCCAAACCTCTGTTCATTTTTTCGCTCGGCATGGTCGATTTCGTCGTTTGCACGATTGGCGGCGTTGCCACGGTTAAACTCATGAATCTCTTCCTGAAGGAAAAAATCAACCCCCTGATCGGCAATGCCGGTGTTTCGGCGGTGCCCATGGCAGCCCGGGTGTCCCATACTGTAGGACAGCAATATGACAAGAAGAACTATCTCCTGATGCACGCCATGGGGCCCAATCTGGCAGGCGTGATGGGATCCGCGGCCGCGGCGGGCTTGTTCATCGCCATGTTCGGCGGGTAACGGAGAGCAGAGAATAGACTTGACGAAAGAGAACAGGAGAAAGATCATGAAAAAACTTATCTATATGCTTGTTGCCTTATTTTTATTGAGTCCCCTGGCGGCGGTTGCCGAAGATTTCCTGGGCGCGCCCCTGCCTCCCGGAGGCAATGTTGTCAGCAAGACCGACGCCAAGATGGAAGTTGCCTACACGATGGCCTACGCAGATGCCATTGCCTTTTATAAGGAACAGTTCAAGGGCAGTAAGGATTACGCCTTCAGGGACAGGGGTGATGCGACCTACATCGAGGAATACAGCAATAAACCCTGGCATTCCGTACTGATCACAAAGACCGGTGAAGGTGTAACGATTACCGCCAGCAAAGACAGCTACACCTGGATTGCCGGAACGCTGGCCCTGCGGTTTTTCGCCGTGTTCCTGGTTCTGATCGCGCTTTATATTCCCCTGCAGATCCTGTCGATCGTCATGGGTAAAATTCAGGCAAAGAAGGCCGCCGCAAAAGCCGCCGCTTGATGAAGCAGCAATTGAAGAGATCCCGAAGAGGGCCGCAGTTGCGGCCCCCTTTGTTTTTTCTCCATGAGAATAATGGGACGCACGACACCCCCCCTGCCTTCCTTCTATATGATTTCAATTAAGGTTTGCGCCGGATGATAACATCTTTACTTCTCTTCATATAATCTTCGCACTTATAGAATGCTTCGTTTTTGTGGTTTCTTCTGAACCAGACCGACCTCTTTTTTGCATATCACCCAACTCCGCGTCCCAATAGGTTTTTCTGACAAAATATCCATACGTGTGTGTCCTACCTTTAACAGCTTTCCTATACCTTAAGAAGATCACCGGCATATATCCATGAGAAGGTTTTGCATTTTTATTCTATTGTGGATATTGTGCGTTCCTGTAATCTGGTTTAAAAGGTAGTGCTTATCGACGGAAGTTGATGGGAAAAAATGGGGGTTGCCCCTAATACGGAGGAATCATGATGGAAATGGACAATTTTACGTTCGGCATGACATTGCTGGTTGTCGGCATGGGCGGCACCCTGGTAACGCTCGGGATCATGGCCATGGTCATGGCGGCCCTGGGGAAAATATTCCCCGACAAGCCCGAAAAGGAGGGTTAACCCATGATCGATGCCATGGTAAACGGTTTGAGTGGATTGATCATCGGTTTCCAGTACCTGGTGGTTGACTGGCGTAACCTGATCATGATTTTTGTCGGGTTGGGTCTTCTGTACCTGGCGATCAAAAAGGACTGCGAGCCCCTGCTCCTTGTCCCCATCGGGTTCGGCTGTATTATTGTCAACATCCCCTTTTCCAACATCATGGGGGCGGAAGGATTCGTCAAAGTCATTTATGACGCCGGAATTGCAACGGAGTTATTTCCCCTGTTGATCTTCATCGGCATCGGCGCCATGACCGATTTCGGTCCGGTCTTGGCCCGGCCCTCGACGTTCCTCCTGGGTGCAGCCGGTCAATGCGGTATCTTTCTGACCCTGCTTCTCGCCCTGGCCCTGGGTTTCCCAAAACTGCACGCCGTTTCCATCGGGATCATCGGCGCCTGTGACGGCCCGACGGCGATTTACGTGACCTCCAAGTATGCTCCGGAACTTTTGGGCGCCGTCGCCGTAGCGGCGTATTGCTACATGTCCCTCGTGCCGATCGTACAGCCCCCCATCATGCGCTTTATGACGACCCAGAAGGAGAGAGAAGTCGTGATGTCGTCCCAGGCCAAACCCGTTTCCAAGACGACCAAGCTGCTTTTCCCCCTGGTCATCACCATTTTAGGCGGTCTGATCGCCCCCATGGGCTTGCCGCTGCTGGCGACGATCATGCTGGGGAACCTGATGCGGGAGTCGGGTGTGGTGGCGCGATTGACCAGGGCGTCGGAAAACGAGATCGCCAACGTGGTGACCCTTTTCCTGGGGCTTTGCATCGGGGCAACGATGTCCGGTCCGGCTTTCATCAAGAAGGAGACCCTGATCATTCTCGCTCTGGGCTTTGTGGCCATCTGCCTGGATACGGTTTGCGGTATTCTCTTTGGCAAATTTCTTTACCTGGTCTCAGGCGGCAAGGTCAATCCTCTGATCGGTTCGGCCGGTATTTCTGCATTCCCGATGGCGGCCCGGGTCGTCCAGAAGGAAGGCCAGCGGTGGAATAAGAAGAACTTCCTCCTCATGCACGCCATGGGCGCCAACGCAGGCGGCCAGGTAGGATCGGTCATCGCGGCGGCGGTCATGCTGTCGGTCCTGGCGGGAATGGGGATCATCCCGCACTGAGAGACTGTGTCACAATGCCTGAGGCGTTAGCCGAAGAATCTCTTCGGCTCAACATATCGTGATTATTAGATTCTTCGCTTCGCTCAGAATGACCTCAAACATAAATTGGATATTACGACCCAGTTTCTAAGTTTAACCGTGAGCAGGGTTTTCATTCACCCTGGACATACATCCCAGCAAGGGAGGGGCAAAATGCCCTTCCCTTTTTTATTCCTTTCTCCTGAGGCCCTCACCGGATCGCGCCCCATAGTAACCGTCATCTTTTTTTCTGAATGCATCCGGGTAAAAATATTGTTTCGTAAAAAAGAAGGGCCAGATGATCCGACTGTTTGCCGGAGCACCTGGCCCTGTATGGATTCTCTTAACTTAAATCAACCTTATTTCTTGGGCACAATAGCCATCGGGCGAACCGGGCTGCCGCTGCCGCCGGTGATCTTCAGGGGCAATGCAATGATGACGGCGCCGCGCGGAGGCAGCTTGTCCAGGTTGTTCAACTGGGTCAGACCATACTTGCCGGCACCGTGCATCATGGTGTGGCAGGGGAACATCGGGTTGAAGGTGGCGGCGATACCGGCATCCGTCCCGACCGTCTCCGTGCAGAAACCCAGCACATCGCGCTGTTCCACCAGGAATTTCACGCCTTCCACGCTGGGACCGGGCGTATGGGGCATGCCGTCGGCGCCGACGTTGAAGAATTTTTCCGGATCCTGTGCATACTTTGACCAACCCGTCTTCATGACGACCCAGGTACGGGGGGGAATCTTGCCGTATTTTTCCTCAAAGGCCAGAATGTCAGCCGGTTCAAGCAACCGATCGGCATTTTTCTCCACCTCGGCCGTCATATCGATCACCACCGCTTCAGCAACAAAATCGTCTGCGGGAACACAGTCGACCCCGCACCCTTCCTTGCCGGTGATCCAGTGCTTCGGGGCGTCGAAATGTGAGCCGCAATGCTCGCCGCAGGTAAAGCTGTTCCAGTACCATGCGGGTCCCTTGTCATCATACTCCGAGATCACCTGTCTGGAGAAGCCCGGCGAATTTGCAAAGGGCGGCGGCAAATTAATGACCAAAGTCTTCTCATCCAGGGGTGCCCCCAGATCTACAAATTCGTACTGACCTGAAAAAAGCAGTTCTAACAAAGCGTTTGACATGTCTCTCTCTCCTTTTCTTTAAATTTTGCCACACAGGCTGGTTTTTATTGTCTCATTTTCCAAAAACATCAACCGACAACTCATTTCAACAATTGGGCGACATCACCCCGGATAAGCCGATAAACGGCAATATTCGCACCACGTACATTGACCTATATTGAAGCCCGTGTTTAGTCAAGTAAAATTCGTTTTTATGATCGAATGACCGGCAGCGTTTCCATAACAATGTAAATATCATTTATTACTCACGATTTGATCATTTAAACCCTCCCTTTTCTGTCGCTTAAGCACAACAGGCGGACCAAGTTCACCCGGTCCGATGTTAAACTGCGCCGGTGGGACATTCACTTTCATCGCTCCCCTTCAGGCGACACCGGTTTTGGTATGCCGGCGGAGGCTTGCCTCTTGTCGGACAAAACCTGATAAAACATTCAGTGACATACCTACCGGTAAAAGAAAGGTTGTCGGATATCCGCCGCTATCCGGCGGTGATATGGATACAATCAAAAGGAAGACCACCTTGGTATTTAACCTTAATATATATAAGGAAGGAAAGGGACATGAAAGACTTTGAGGATTTTCCGGAGGTTTCCCTCCAGGAAGTTGTAAACGCAGAACCCGCGATCCCGTTGACGAGGTCGGCTGATCCGCATGTCCAGGACGATATCAGCGAAATCATCGCCCAGGCCAGGCGCGAAAATCGGACCTATCTGATGGAACACGAGTGCAAGGAGATGCTTGAGATCCTGGGCATCGCTACAACGGGCTACCTGGTCGCCGGATCGGAAGACGAGGCGGTGGAAATGGGCCGGTCGATGGGCTATCCCGTTGTTTTGAAGGTGGTTTCACCGGACATCGTGCACAAGACCGACGCGGGAGGCGTCAAACTGAACCTGAAAAGCGACGACGCCGTGCGCGGGGCCTACCAGGAGATGATGCAAACTTTCAAATACCAGCACGTCATCGGCATTGCCGTGCAGAAAATGGCGGAGCCTGGTCTGGAAGCGATTATCGGCGTGACCCGGGACCCGAACTTCGGGGCGGTTTTGATGTTCGGGCTGGGCGGCATCTTCGTGGAAGTACTGAAAGACGTTACCTTCCGAATCCTGCCGGTCGCGCGGGAGGATGTTGACGCCATGATCGGGGAAATCAAGGGCCGTCGCCTCCTCGAAGGTTACCGGGGTCAGGACGTGGATCGGGAGGCTTTGATCGATCTCATCATGAAAATATCGGATCTGGTTACCCTTTTCCCGGAAATCCGCGAACTCGACCTCAATCCGGTTTTCCTCTACCGCAAGGACAATGTCGTCGTCGATGCCCGGATGTTCGTCGGCGATGCGGTCGAAGCGGCGACAAGAGCGCCCGCTCACGATCTGCACGACTTTTTCTATCCCCAAAGCATCGCCGTCCTGGGGGCGTCGGGCGTACCGGGGAAGCTTGGCTACAACGTCTTCCGGAATCTCCTGTTCCATGACTTCCGGGGGAAGCTTTATCCGATCAATGCCAAGGGCGAAGATGTCCAGGGCGTCAAATCCTACCGCAAAATCACCGACGTGCCCGATCCGGTTGATCTGGCGATCGTCATCGTCCCCGCCGCCGTGGCCGAGGAGTCCATCGCGCAATGCTGCGAAAAGGGCGTCAGGTATATCGTCGTGGAGACGGCGGGGTTTGCCGAAACGGGCGAGGACGGCAAACTGGCCCAGCGCCGGATCAAGGCAATCATCGAAAAGACCGGCGCCCGTTTGCTCGGTCCCAACTGTTCCGGCACGATCAATACGCACCACAACATGGTCCAGTCCATTGGACTCATTCAGGAAATGGGCAAAGGCAACATCGGCATGATTGCCCAGGCCGGCGTCTACGCGGCCGGTATCCTGACCGGACTCCGTCACGTCATGGATTTCGGCATCGTCGCCACCATCGGCAACAAAATGGATATCAGCGAAACGGACATCCTGGAATATCTGGGCACGGACGACCACATCGACGTGGTTTCCATCTATATGGAAGATGTAACCAGCGGACGGCGGTTTATCGATGTGGCCAAACAGGTCACGGCGCGAAAGCCGGTCATTGTGCTCAAGTCCGGACGAACCGCTGCGGGACAGAAGGCCGTCGCCTCCCACACGGCGTCGCTGGCCGGAAACGACGAAATCAACGCCGCCGCCTTCCGGCAAAGCGGCATCATCCGGGCCCGGGATAACGAACACATGTTCGGCCTCACCAAGGCCTTTGCCCGCCAGCCCATTCCGAAGCAAAACAGCGCCCTGGTGGTCACCTATACCGGTTCCCTGGGCGTCGCCGCAACCGATATGCTCTACACGAACGGGATGCGACTGGCCGATCTGGAACCGGACCGGAAGGAACGGCTCCTGAAGATCCTGCCGGATTATGTCAAGAACCTGAACCCCGTCGATTTTTCCTTCAACATGGATGCGGAGCAGTTAATCCAGACGCTGCAACTGGGAATTGACAGCAACGATGTGGGCGGGTTGATCGTGGTGCTCCAGGGCGAAATCCTCGGCACCTTCCTGGAACCCTTGAAAGCGCTGGATTATAAAGGGAAACCGATCCTGACCTGCGTCGCCTGCAAGGAATTCATGATGGAAGACGTCATCGCCTTTGAAAAGGCGGGCTTCCCGGTGTATGCCACCGTCGAAGCGGCAACGGAAGCACTGGCCACCATGTACCACTACGGCCGGTATCGGACGGAACAAGAAAATCTCTGAGATCCCCTAAAGACTCCCTCTTCCCTTTATTGTGTCTGCCTCCCGAAGGGAAGGGGGAGATCGCTTTTCTCGCCGCCGGGAAGGTAGGGTTTGAGCAGGGCCGTCCCTAAAACGACGTCCTGTTGAATCTGCCGCACCAGTTCTTCCGTTGATGGGAAGCGCAGCTCATCCCGGAGGCGTTCAACAAAATAGACCTGCAGGGTTTCACCATATATTTCCCCTTGGAAATCAAGAAGATGGACCTCTATCGTCCTATCACCGTTGCCGAACGTCGGATTGTATCCGATATTTAAAACCGCCGCATATCTTGTTCCGTGCAACAGGACAATGGCCGCATAAACCCCTGTCCGGGGAACCAGAACCTTTTCCGGGTCCAGATTGGCCGTCGGAAACCCCATGCCCCCGCCCCTCTGATGTCCCTTGACGACGATTCCTTTCAGATTATAGGGACGGCCCAGAAAATCGGCCGCATTTTTAACCTGCCCATCGAGAATCAGGTTCCGGATCAGGGTGCTGCTGATAACCGTGTCGTGGAACTTGACGGCGTCGATCACCGTCACGCCGAAGCCCAGCTCTTTTCCATATTCTTCCAGGAGCTGCTGCTTTCCTTCCTTGCCGCGGCCGAACGTATAATCGTGGCCGATAAAGACCTTTTTCACCCGGAAGCGCTGCCAAAGGACATCGCAGATAAAAGACCGCGCCGTGGTCTGGGCGTACTCGAGAGAAAAGGGAATGAGGAAAACCGCATCGATCCCGATTTCTTCCAGGATAGCCATCTTTTCCTCAATGGTCGCAATCAGGTAAAAGGGCCGCCGATCGGGATGAAGCACCATTTTGGGGTGGGGATCGAATGTAATGACCACGGCCCGGGAACCGACCTGCCGTGCCTCCTCGATGATCTGGTTGAAGATGTAACGATGCCCGACGTGGACGCCGTCAAAGTTACCGATCGTCACATAGGCATCATAGAATTCGGGCGTGATTTCCTCAAGGGATTTGAAGATCTTCATGGGTCAGGATATTTTCGCAAGCCTCCGTATTTGCGCCCTACCATAGCACTAACGTCGGCAATTTCAAGCTCATTTTTGCCTTGACAAGCATTCCGGTGATGGGTATAGAGAACCAGCGTGCCGAAGTGGCGGAATTGGTAGACGCGCTAGGTTCAGGGTCTAGTGGGCGTACGCCTGTCCGGGTTCAAATCCCGGCTTCGGCACCAAATGAATACAAGGGGTTGGCTGTGTTGTCGGTCAGCCCTTTTTTCTTTTTTGGAGAATTGATTGGCATTGAGCATTAATAGACAAATTTAATTTGATTTTCCTATCCGTTTTCTGTAGAAAAAGGCTGCTGATTAATGGTGATTTTTCGGGTCTAGGGAAGTCAACCCAGGAGTTGATTCGTCCTTAGAGGAATATGATGGTCGGGCCGCCATCTGACATGGATGTCAGATGGTTTTTTTATTTAAAAAAGTCCCTGATAAAGGCGAATGGATGTCCATGGATATATTTCGATTCGTCGCAATGATTAAGGATAATTTGTTGAAGACACGATATTTTTGCATCATTTTCGTTTTTTTGGCACTCGTCATCTCGGGCTGTGCCTCCTCAAAAATTAAGGACAGAGTGACCGTGTTGGAGACGCAAGACGGGGCATTTGCGGAACAACTGCGCAATCAGGAAGAGGAGTTGGCGCGGCTGAAATCTTCTATGAATACATCTATCGAGGTCTTTGAAAACAAGCAGGCGGGTTTATCGGCGGATTCGCAAAACATCCGGAGCAGAATCAAGGAACTGCAGGATGTGAACGAAAAACAACAAAAAGAAATCGGCACGCTGCTGACGCGGCTATCCCAGAAAGATGATGAAATCAAGGTGTTAAGAGACCGGATGGACCAACTGGCGTTAAAAACCGGTTATCTCGAGACATACCTGGGCCTGATTGAAAGAGATTACGGGGATCAAGGAAGATGGGGCAATGGTATCGCAAGAGAGGCTCCCAAGGCAGTGTCCGACAAATATCAGCAGTATTCCCTGGCTTATGACCTGT